>Ga0079224_100014063_pt1 | contig 11168 bp, 8 predicted proteins | sample Stecom2015_FD_80414 | JGI IMG/M metagenome (GOLD analysis project Ga0079224, IMG submission 80414) | Agricultural soil microbial communities from Utah to study Nitrogen management - Steer compost 2015 | ecosystem: Environmental > Terrestrial > Soil > Agricultural land | place: USA: Utah...
GACTTTGTTCCGCTCGCGGAACTGGAAGACATGGTATTTGGTGCCTGGGATATCTTTGAAGAAGATGCCTACCAGGCGGCCCTGAGTGCCGGCGTTCTGGAAGAGCAAATGCTTAACCAGCTGAAGGACGAGCTAAAGGCCATTACCCCGATGAAAGCCGTGTTCGATAGTCGTTACGTGCGACGCCTCGACGGCACTTATTGCAAGAAGGGCGCGACCAAGTGGGATCTCGCCCAACAACTCATCGAAGAAATTCAACAATTCAAGGAAAACAAGGGAGTTGACCGCCTGGTGATGATCTGGTGCGCCAGCACGGAGGTGTTCATGAAGGCGGCGCCCGTCCACGACTCTTTGGATTCCTTCGAACAGGGACTGAAAAGCAATGACGAAAATATCCCCTCCAGCATGATCTATGCCTACGCTGCACTGAAGCTTGGCATCCCTTTTGCGAACGGTGCTCCCAATCTCACCATTGACGTGCCTGCTTTTCCCCAACTGGCCTTAGAGAACCGGGTACCGATTTGTGGGAAAGACTTCAAAACCGGCCAGACTATGATGAAAACGCTGCTGGCCCCTGGTTTAAAGGCTCGGCTGTTGGGGCTTTCCGGTTGGTTCTCCACGAATATTCTGGGAAACCGTGATGGCGAAGTGCTGGACGATCCCGATTCATTCAAGACCAAGGAGGAGAGTAAGCTCTCAGTTCTCGAATATATTCTCCAGCCCGATCTGTATCCCGATCTTTACGGCGACTTTTACCACAAGGTCAGGATCAATTATTATCCTCCTCGCAAGGACAATAAAGAGGGTTGGGACAACCTCGACATTTTCGGGTGGCTTGGCTATCCCATGCAAATCAAGATCGATTTTCTCTGCCGGGATAGTATTCTTGCGGCTCCGCTGGTGCTGGACCTGGTCTTGTTTCTCGATCTCGCCAGCAGGGCTTCAATGTACGGAATACAAGAGTGGTTGTCCTTTTACTTCAAGAGTCCAATGACGCTGCCCGAACTCTACCCGGAACATGACCTGTTTATTCAACTTATGAAACTCAAGAACACACTGCGTCATCTGATGGGCGAGGAACAGATTACTCACCTGGGCCTCGATTATTACGAGAATTAAAAAAATCCAGGTGCACGCAGGCGTGGGACGTATGATGAAGAGAGAGTTGATCTACTTCTACTGGCTCACGCTTTTCTTTTCCGGAGTCGTCCTGGCCGGCAAGGGCTCAGTTCCACAGGAAGCCGAAAAGTGGAACATTATCTCCATCGTCACGGACGATCAGGCCCGCTGGAGTATAAGAGCGTATGGCAATCGTGAAAGCCATACCCCTCATATGGATCGATTGGCGCGAGAAGGCGTTCGCTTCCTGAACGCCTTCGTTCCTCACCCGGTCTGCTCACCAAGTCGCGTTTCCTTTCTCACAGGTCTCTACTCCACCCGCTTTGGAATCACCGACTGGATTTCTCCTGAAGAATCAGAACAAGGCCTGGGACTTCCACCGGAAAGCGTCACCTGGCCTGAGATCCTGAAGGATCATGGATATGCCACCGCATTGATCGGGAAGTGGCACCTCGGAACCCTACCGCAGTATCATCCCACCCGCCATGGCTTCGACCATTTTTTCGGATTCCTGGAAGGCGGAAACCGTCCGATGAATCCCACGCTGGAAGTCGAAGGGGAGATTCGCCAGCTGCAGGGGTCTTTACCCGATCTTCTGGTCGATGATGCCATTCGATTCATTGACGCTCACAAGCAGCACCCTTTCGCCCTTCTCCTCCATTTCCGGGCGCCCCACAGTCCATACCTGCCGGTGCCTGAAGAGGATGAGGAACCTTTTCGAAGCCTGCGACCCACGGTGCCAATCGAACAAGGCATTGATCTGAAAGCGATTCAAACCTGGACAAGAGAATACTACTCGAGCGTCCATTCAATCGACCGGAATCTCGGTCGCTTATTGGATGCTCTCGAACGTCACGACCTCTCTCGGAAAACCATCGTGCTCTTCACGAGTGACCACGGGTACATGATCGGACACCATTCCCTGCGATTCAAAGGAAATGCGCACTGGGTTGCCGGAGGAGTGGTGGGGCCGAAGCGACCTAATATGTACGAGGAATCGATTACCGTGCCTTTGATCATCCGTTGGCCAGGAGTCGCCAGACCCAACAGTGAAGTGTTAGAGATGGTATCGAACATCGATATCCTACCCTCGGTTTTGTCGATGCTAGGGATAGAGGCACCCGAAGAGTTGGCTCTTGACGGCCGGGATTTTACGCCCCTGATCCGGGGAGAGAAAATCCCGTGGCGAGAAGCCATTTACGGCCAGTACGACCTTCACAACAACGGTCTAGCTTTCATGCGAATGATCCGGACTACCCGCTGGAAGCTGATCCGGCATCACTACAGTCGAATGATGGATGAGCTCTATGATCTCGAGAACGATTCCCAAGAGAGGCAGAATCTCTATCGCAACCCTGATTTTCAGGAGATCCGAAACCGTTTGCAGGAAGAACTGTCGGCATGGCAGCGGTCGGTAGATGATCCCCTCTTGAAAGGACTTCCTCCTATAGAATAAGCACCCCCAATATTACTTTTCTGTGTCCTCTGCGCTTGTGTGGTTGGAACGAGAATTACCGTTTCGTTTCGGGATACACCGCAATCCTGTGATCGCGATACTGCGGGGCATAAACCCGATCCGGTAAATGGATGGTGAGAACCCGGCTTTCTCTTAGCGGCATATGACAATCGATACAGTTGTCCTGGAGTCGACCGAGGTGACGTGATTCAAGAGTCGAATGTTCTTCAGTGTGACAAGCCAGGCATTTCTCTGACATCGCTGCAAGGTCTCGTTCCGTCTGGTGAACGTCGTGACAGGTCGTGCAGGTCATCACGTCGCTCTCCTGGAAACAGGCGCTGTGCGACAGAAGCGCTACCTGGTTTCCATGCACGTCCGGATAAGGCTGCGGTCCGGTATCCGGAGCCAGGAATTCCGAGAGGTTGTCACCAGGCGTATAAGCGAATGTCGATTTCTTGACTTCACGATCACCGGAGTGGCAAACTGCGCAACTTTCTAGCTCTCTTGTCCGGGAAAGGCGGGCCGGATTGACGATAAATCGTCCCTGCCGATCATTGGGATTAGCACGGTGATAGCTGACATGCCGGTTGGCTCTACCGTGACAGCGGCCGCAGCCGATCCCGGTCATGTAATCTCTGTTGTAACGCGGTTGGTTATCCTCGAACTCCAACAGGAAATGGGTCGCGTGACACTCCAGACAACGAGGGGGAATCCCTCGACCGAAGTTGACCTTGCCGTCCTCAAAGCCCGGACTGTTGATCCACTGATCTCCTTCAACCAGATAAGAAACCGGCAATTGAAAGAGGAAACCGTCCTTCCAGAACAGGTATGACTGTCCCTTTCGGCCGCTCCCAACCACCAGGTCTATCGGTTCTTTGCGTTCTTTCCGGCGACCTTTTTCCATCCATTCGGCCACCTGGAAGAGTTGCCCATCTTCCTGAATGATCCGGAAATGCGTCAAAGGATCTCTGGTACGAAGGATGTTTCGCCCATCCTCGATCGGGCCCGAAACCGTTTGGAGAGAAGCTTCAAAAGAAGTGCGGTAGTGCGCCGTGGATAGATAGCGATCTACCACATCCCTATGGCAATCGCGGCAGGCGATGTCGGCTTCTCTCTTGGTTTGACCGATCAGAGCCGGTTCTCCGCGCAATGTCTCCAGAGACAGCACCTGGCAACCAGGTAGAAAGAGAAGGCCGGCCAGCATCAGGACAAAGACTCCCAGACGCCGATCGGCGTCAACCTTACCTATCCCGCTATTGTGAATGGATTGGAGGCTTTGCACTGAGTTCTCGATCGTGTAGATTAACAAGCCGGTTCGGTTAACTTTCTGATTCGGATCTATTCTATGACATTCAAGACGATCAATATTGTAATGATTCTGTTCATGGGTCTTTCGGCTGTCATCCAGTTTAACGACCCGGACCCGATACGATGGGCTCTGCTCTACGCTGCAGCCACAGTTCTGGCGATAATGCACTGGAGAAATCCTCTGCACGCCGGCTCTACGGTGGCACCCATCATCGTTGGCCTAATTGCAATCGGTTGGGGGTTACTGCTGCTGCCGAATGTTCTCGAGCGACCGCCTTCCATGCGGATTTTCGAAAGCATGGATCCCGACTTTCCGGAAATCGAAGAAGCTCGCGAATTCATCGGTCTGTTGATGGTCGGGGTCTGGATGGGTGTCCTTTCCTGGCGTAGCCGCAAGAGCTCGCCGGCAGGATAAACGCCCGTGTCTGTCATAACGGATAGGCGCCCTTGCCTGGCGGCTTCTTGACCTTCTGCCTTTCGACGGGCAAGGATGCCCGTCGAAACACGACAGCCAGGGATGGCTGTCCTACTCTCGTTGCCGAGCAGCTAGAAAAACAGGCATCCCTGCCTGTTAAGTGCTGGCCGGCTCGGCGATACCGGCCTCTCTGCGATAAGATAATCCGATCATGAAAGCGCTTGTAAAGAAGGAAGCAGGGTGTGGCCTCTGGTTGGAGGAAGTTCCGATCCCCACCGTAGGTATCGACGACGTCCTGATCCGGGTCGATAGAACCGGAATCTGCGGAACAGACCTGCACATCTACGAATGGGATGAGTGGGCTCGCTCGACCATAAAAGTCCCGCTGGTTGTGGGACATGAATTCGTGGGAACGATCGAAGAGGTCGGTAGCAATGTCAAAGACTTCAAACCGGGCGATATTGTCAGTGGAGAAGGACACGTCGTCTGTGGCCGTTGCCGGAATTGCATGGCGGGGCGGCGCCATCTTTGCAAGTCGACTCAGGGGGTTGGCGTCAACCGACCCGGTGCATTCGCAGAGTACATTGTCCTTCCCCAAACCAACGTCTGGTATCACGATCCTCAAATCCCTCGCGACGTCCAGGCGATTTTTGATCCGTTTGGTAATGCCGTCCATACAGCACTCTCTTTTCCGGTTCTGGGAGAAGACGTCTTAATCACAGGAGCCGGACCGATCGGCATTATGGCAGCGGCGGTTGCCCGCCATGCCGGTGCCCGCTACATCGTCGTCACGGATGTTAATCCCTACCGTTTGGAGCTGGCCGGTCAGCTCGGAGCGACACTCACCATGGATGCCCGAGTGGGTTCCTTAAGAGAGGTTCAGAAAGAACTCGGCATGAAGGAAGGCTTCGATGTAGGCCTCGAGATGTCAGGTCAGCCTGACGCTTTCCGCAGCATGCTCGACAATATGTGTCATGGGGGGAAGATCGCGATGCTGGGAATCCCTGCTCAGGAGATGGCGATCGACTGGAACAAGGTGATCTTTAACATGGTCACGATCAAGGGAATCTACGGCCGTGAGATGTATGAGACCTGGTACAAGATGACGGTTATGCTCCAGAGTGGTTTGAATATCGAGCCGGTCATTACCCACCGATTCCCGTTCACGGATTTTGAGGAAGCCTTCGAAGTGATGAAGTCGGGCCAGTCAGGTAAGGTCCTCCTCCTCTGGCAATAGCCTTCCTCTGTGTGCTCCGCTCCTCGGCGGTTCAGGAAGATAATTACGTTCCCTTAAGCCCGCGATGATCCGGAGAGCCGCATCGGAAGGCGATTCCTCCGTGCCACTTACGATGAGGTCAGCCCGACTCCCGTTTTCATAAGGAATCTGTAATCCAGGCACGGTATCTGCCAGTCCTTGACGTGCTCTGCCATAGATTCCTTTGGGGTCACGATCGATGCAAACCTCCAGAGGCGTATCCACCAACACCTCTAGAAAGCGGCTAATTGTCTGTCTCGCCTCCTCACGATACAGACTACGATTCGCTGTAGCATCAATGATGACAGGAAAGCCCTGGCTGACCAGCAATGCCGCCAGACCAGTCAGCGCCGAATAGAAAAAATCCCGTTCTTGCGCGCTGTAGTCAGGCGTCGGAGTGAGGATCTTACGGAGTTCGTCCGATTCCAGAATGACAGCGTTTACCCTGAGAACTGCCAACTCTTTTACAAGTGCTCGGGCCAGCGTCGATTTGCCGGAAGCGGGTAGACCGGTGATCCAGACTGCAAAGGCGTTTCCGTCACGGTTTGTAGTACTGGTGGATTCCTGATGGATCAAAAGACTCACTCTCCAGCACGTTGAGAATAAAAGCCACGATCTTCTCGCGAGTCTGGTTTGTCAAATTCGGATACCAGACGGGGCTTGCCATGACCAACCCCCGGAAAGCAAAGAACGGAGCGCACAGCTGGAGTATTTCCTGGTCTCCAGTCTTTTCAATATACCGTTCCCAGAACCGATGAAACAGAGTCTCAAAAGGCCCCCGTAACTCTCCATGGGATTGAAGGGAAAAGAAGAGATAGTTCATGGTCAGGCAGGTTACGTCATCGGCTGCCTCCCCATACTCACCCCGCGATCGATCCAGCACACTGAAATCGGTGCCGTCACGAAATAAAAGATTCCATGGATGGAAATCGCCGTGTACTTGACACAGACGATCCTCCCGATTCTTCAGACGCCAGCGCCAGGACAGGCATAAATGTTCGATTCGCTCAAGAAGATCGGGTGGCATCAGCGAATCGTGAGGCGGGTAGCTATCGGTTAGCCCCATGATACATTCGCCGTGGCCCATTAACTCCCTGATCCGGCGCTGGTAAAGGCTTTTCGTTGTACCTGCAACGGCATGAATTTGGACCAGGTAATCGCAAAGAGCATCACTCCGCTGGATATCGGTATCAGTGAGGGTCCCGGTTTTCTGCAGCCGGAATAGATCTTTTTGATATCCCTCCCCTTCGTGGAACTCGACAAGAAGAAAGAACTCGGTCAACCCTTTCACCGACAAGAGTGAACCATTTCGATGGAACCCACCTATATCGATCGGCCGAACGTGCCGAGGGAGACGTCCGTAAGCCTGGTAGCTCCAGAGCAGCGAAGCTGCTCGGTCCGACATTTCCTCGTGACCGAAGGCCCCGGGGGTAACCGTCTCAAAAACCGATTGCTGAACCTCACCGTCTATCTCGTACTCGACCTTAAGGGGAGTGCCGTAACCGAACTCTTTGAAAGACTCGGGGCCCCCGGCGTCTCCCAGCAGAGTCACAGTCAGGATTCGCACAGATTTGCGATAAAGTCCTTCCAGGTATTGCTGGATAACCTGTTTCGTCAACTCGGGCATCGTCACCCTCTCCTGCGAGCAGTCGCGGTTAGACTCGACTTCATCTTAACAACCGCCGGCAGGATGATCGAACCTGGTTTATTGCGCTTTCAGCCTGTTCTTTTGAACTTTCCCCATCGCGTTCTTCGGGAGCTCAGATACGAATCGGATTTCCCGAGGACACTTGTAGGAAGCCAGGTGCTGCCTGCAATGATTCAGCAGATCCTCTTCGAGCGAAAGACTCTTCTCTCCGGTTGCTTCCAGTTCGCCCCTCGCGATAACAACCGCTACTACCTTTTCGCCCAGTTGATGATCAGGCAAACCGATAACAGCCACCTCCTGCACGGACGGATGCCGTTCCAGCACTTCCTCTACTTCGCGTGCCCCAATCCGGTTACCCCCTGACTTAATGAAATCGACGCTTACCCGGCCCATCAGGTAAAGTCGTCCCTCCTCATCCAGGTAGCCCAAATCTCCAGTTCGAAACCATCCATCAATGAACGACTTTCTCGTGGTTTCCGGATCTTGCCAATAACCGGAAAAAACATTCGGTCCCTGGACGCAGACCTCTCCTGGTTCGCCTCTAGTGGCAATCCACTGGCCCTGGTCATCCAACAAGCGAATACGGACAGAAGGAAGAGGACGACCCACCGAGCCAGGCTTTCGATCGGTCAGAGTATTGGAAGTATTCATGAACGTTTCGGTCATTCCATATCGCTCCAGCAGGGTTTGTCCAAAGATTTTCCGGCATTGCCCGTGAAGCTCCATCGGCATACCGGCTGATCCGGTAATCGCCAATCTCAGGCGAGACAAGTCATGAAGCTTCCAGTCATAGCAGTCGACGATGCGACGATACATGGTAGGAACCCCCATGAACATGGTGAACTCTCCGCTGCTGAGTTCTTCTACCACCCGACGTGGGCGAAAGCGATTGAGGATAGCTAATCGGCATCCTGTCATGGCCCAGCCATGTAGCCCCAGACCCAGGCCATGAACATGAAAGAGCGGAAGCGAAAGGAGAAGTGAGTCCTCAGAAGTCCATCCCCAGGTTTCAATGAGATCCTTCAGATTGGAGCGGATGTTGCGGTGCCTGATCAATACTCCCTTGGGACGAGCAGTCGTTCCTGATGTGAAGCAAAGGAGGGCTCCGGCGTCTTCTTCCTGGTTTTCAGGAAAGCTCGTGGTTTGTTCTGTCATGGCATCCCAGAAGTCACTTTGGCGGAGACTCAGCTTCAACTTCCTTTCACAGAAACCAGGCCGATCCTCTGCCGTGATGATGCCTGAGATCTCTGCTTCCCGCGCCACAAACTCCAGTTCTTCACGGGTGCAAAGGGGATTAACAGGAACAGTAATCACGCCCAGCAAGTGATTCCCGAAGAGTGCAACCACCAACTCCAGGCTATTCGGCAGATACAAACAGACACGCTCACCCTTGCCTACTCCCCGACGGTTAAGAAAGGACGCATAGTTGGAAACCCACTGGTTTAATTGATTGAAAGAAAAGTGACGAATCGATCCTCGTGAACCATCGTCCAGAACATTCAAAATAGAAAGATCGGTACCGTCTTCTCTTGAGGAACTGAAAGGTAAATATCTCATGAACAATTTGATATTAGCAGCTTGCAGGGATAAGAAACTGTCAAGCGTGCAATGATCGAAAGCTGTCCTCGACTTCCTTCGAAATAGTGGACGGAAGAAACCAGGTCAGAACAACAAACACCAGTGTCGAAAGAAAAATTGCCGGAAAGACTTCGTGAATTCCGGTGTGAATCTCAAGGTGCTCCCACAGGAGGAGAACTGCAAGTCCTGTCAGGAAGGAAGCAGTGACAGCCGTACCGTTACCGCGTCTCCAGTAAAGACCTAAGATCAGCGTCGGAAAAAAGCAGGCGGCGTACAGACTTCCGGAAAAGGCGGTCAGGCGAACGATTGAACCCGGCGGATCGAGCGCTATCAACGTACAGATGAATGCAAAGAGAAGGACATACCATCGGGTTGCCCGCACCGCGTAATGGCCGGTTACATTACGAGTCCAGGGCTCCAAAAGGTCACGATGGCAGGTCGAGGCCATCACCAGCAACACGGAGTCCAGGGAGGACATGGCGGCCGCAATCAAGGCCAGTAAGACGAGACCGCTCAGTGTGGGGTGAAAAAACGCGGGATCGGTGAGGAGGGCGGGAACGATTCGATCGCTGTCAGTGAACTCACCGGGAAATATCTTCTGAGCGTACAGGCCGATTGGAACCAGCATCGAATAAACGACCGTGAAGGCGAAAGTCGAAACCCAGGTTCCCTGTCGAAGGGCAGTCTTATCTTTCAAGGCATAAAAGCGGGTCAACTGCCGCGGCTCTACAATAAATTTGATAGTGGCCGCGAAGATGATCCCGAGCAGCACCGGAAACGGCATTGCGGCGTCCCACGAAAACAGGTGACCTGCATACTCGGTCTCCGGCAACTCAAAGATACTGCCAAGACCTCCGCTGCCTCTTACCGTTCCCAGAAAGAGCACACCGGCAGCCACCACCATGATCAGACCCTGAACCGCATCCGTTTTGACGACCGATATGAACCCCCCAACTGCCGTATAGATCACGACAATGACGAAGACAATCCAGATGACGGTACCATAAGAGAGACTGAGAAATGCTTCGAGCGTATTGGCAATCCCCTTGAAGATAGCTGTTACATAGAGGGCACTGGCAAAGATTACGATCATTGCTGCCGTAATGCGTGCGGTGCGACTAGCGAATCTAAAACCGATGAAGTCCGGTATGGTGAGCGATCCAAGGGTACCGGTGAAATGGCGTAGCCGGGGTGCAACCCACAACCACGCCAGCAGACTGAAGCCGACGACGGCCGGTGCCATTAACAGCCATGGAGTCCCGTACAGATAACTCTGACCTGCAAAACCGACAAAGCTGTTGGTGCTGGAATAGGTGGCGAAGAAGGAGAGGCCAATTGTAATACCTCCCATTGTCCGCCCGCCGACATAATAGTCGTCGAGTTGTTTCGTTCCCCTGCTTCCTACCCAGGCATGATGAGCCAGTATTGCTGTGTAGCCGAGAAGCAAGAGGAGTATAAACCAGTGTTGTTGTATCCAATCCATATTTCTCCATTAGAGCCCAGCGAGACCCCAAAACCGGGGGGATTGTATAGGCGTGTTCGTCGCGGCGTCAAGGCAGCATCCGAAGCATCTTCTGTTTACAAAGTGCAAACAGAATGAGATAAGTAGAGAGTTAGCAATCGGCTACCAACTTCAGATGGAGGGTCATATGTCCAAGCTTACACGTCGCGATTTTTTGAACAAATCGGCATCGGCCGCAAGCGTCGTTGCGGCTGCACCGGCCATTGCGCGATCCAGCCAGAGTCCGAGCGATCAGGTTCGGGTCGCCGTAGTTGGATTCAACGGTCGGGGACGAGCCCACATCAATGCCTATCTCAAAATTCCAAATGTCAAGATCGCCGCGCTTTGCGACGTCGATGAGCGGCTATTCAATAGCGCATGTCGGCAAATCGAGGAAGAAGGAGGATATAGCCCCCGCACTGAGTTCGATTTTCGCCGACTTCTCGAAGATCCGGACATTGATGCCGTTTCCATCGCTACACCCGATCACTGGCACGCCCTTCAAACAATCTGGGCCTGTCAGGCGGGCAAAGATGTGTACGTCGAGAAGCCGATTTCCTATACACTGGCTGAAGGACGCAAGATGGTTGAGGCTGCCAGGAAATACGGCCGTATGGTCCAGGTCGGCACTCAGCGCCGCAGCCACAAGAGAACCCGGGCGGCGATGGAGCACCTGAGGAAGGGAAAATTTGGCAAGGTTTATCGGGGTAAGGCTGTCATCTTCAAAGGGCGCGCGAGCATCGGCCGGGTACCGGATAGTGAGATTCCTGAGGGCGTGCACTGGGACCTCTTTCTTGGACCTGCGCCCTACCGCCCCTTCAATGAAAATCGCTTCCATTACGGCTGGCACTTCTTCTGGGACACCTCTACCACCGACATCGGAAACTC
>Ga0079224_100014064_pt1 | contig 11168 bp, 7 predicted proteins | sample Stecom2015_FD_80414 | JGI IMG/M metagenome (GOLD analysis project Ga0079224, IMG submission 80414) | Agricultural soil microbial communities from Utah to study Nitrogen management - Steer compost 2015 | ecosystem: Environmental > Terrestrial > Soil > Agricultural land | place: USA: Utah...
GCCCCGATCACCGTGGCTGTGCCAGCGACGAGCACGACCCAGAGCCAGGGAGGGCTACTGCGTGGCGCGCGCCGGCGGATCGGTGCGTTATGGGGCCGGGGGTGGGGGTGGGTCACGTCGCGCCTCTCTCACAACGACTGCTCAGGGCGGCGCCCCTTGTCGGTGGTCCCGAGTCGACGGCAGCGCCGCCGTGGGCGGGTATGGTCGCGCCGCGCGTGCGGCGCGGTGACTGATCGTGGATCTTATATCGACAGCCGGCAGTGGAGGGGGAGGGCATAACTGTCTTTTCGTGTAGATCAGAAGAAATCGGGCGCCGGTTGCGAAAAATGCCGTCCGGGCGCAGGAGGGCGTCCTGTCGTCGCTGTGGAGCTGCCGCGGTGGAGCTAACGGAGTCGCGCGAGGGGAGATCCGCGCGTCACGGGGTGCCGATCAGATCCTGTTGGTTGGCGGGACGGAGCGCGGCGCCCGCGGCGAGCGCCGCGGTGAGCTCGGCCGCCGGCATCGGGCGGGCGAGGTGGAAGCCCTGGGCCAGCCGGCACTCCATCTCCCGCAGCATCTGCGCCTGCTCCTCGGACTCCACCCCCTCGGCGATGGTCTGCAAGTCCAGGCTCCGACTGAGCTGCAGGATCGCGCGGGTGAACGCGGTGTTCTCGGCCGACTGCTTGCTGTCGGTCATGCCCGAAGTGAACGCCCGATCGATCTTCAAGATGTCCACCGGCAACTGCCGGAGGTAGGACAGCGACGAGTAGCCGGTGCCGAAGTCGTCCACCGCGATGCGCACGCCGTGCTTCCGCAGCTGCTCGAGCCGCTCGATCACCGTGTACGTCTCGGTGCCGCCCGCGGTGACGAGCGCGGTCTCGGTGATCTCCAGGATCAGCGCGGAGCCCGGGAGGCCACACTTGCGCAGCGTGTCGAGCACCATCTCGGGAAACTCCGGCTCGCGAAGCTGCCGCCCGGAGACGTTCACCGTCACCGCGATGCCGTACCGCTGATGCCACGCGCGGGCGTCCGAGCAGGCCTGGTTGAGCACCCACTCGCCGATCGGCACGATCATCCCGGTCTGCTCGGCGACGGGGATGAAGCTGGCGGGGGAGATGGGGTCGCCGCTGGGCGGCGTCCAGCGCAACAGCGCCTCCACGCCGATGACGGCGCCGGTGTGCAGATCAACCACCGGCTGGTAGTGCAACGTGAATTCCTTGCGGTGCAGCGCGAGCCGCAGCCCGGTCGCGATTCGGGTGAGGTCGAGTTGAGCCTGGCGCATCTGCGGCTCGTATACCGCCACCCGGTTCTTGCCCGCGCTTTTGGCCGCGTAGAGCGCGAGGTCGACGTCGCGCAGCGCCTCGGCGGGCTCCGCGGGACCGGTGAGCGTGAGCAGACCGACGCTGGTGGTCAGGTACAGGTCGCGGCCGGCGATGTGGAACGGCGCTTGCAGGGCGTCCACGATCCGGGTCGCGACCGCGGTGGTCCGCTCCTCGGTGCTGTCCTCCAGCAGGATCGCGAACTCGTCCCCGCCGAATCGGGCGACCGTGTCCTCCGGCCCGACGTGCTGCTTGAGCCGTTGCGCCACGTGGATCAGCAGCTCGTCGCCGACCGGATGCCCGTAGCTGTCGTTGATGTCCTTAAACCCGTCGAGGTCCAGGAGGAGGAGACCGCGGGGCGCGTCGGGCTTGGGGGCGCGCTCCAGAGCCCGCTGGAGCAGCAGGCGGTTGCCGAGGTTGGTCAAGGGGTCGTGCAGCGACCGATAGCTGAGCTGTTCCCGCAGCACACGTTGGTCATGCAGGGCGCGACCCAGCCGGGCCGCGTGCGCGTCGAGGTCGGTGGCGCGCCGGTGCGCCACCGCGGCGACGAGTCCGAGCCGGATGACCGACAGCACGGACACGGTGGTCGCGATGAGCGCGATCGTCAGCAGACGGCCCCACTGGCCGAGTGGGACCTGGGCGGCGGCGAAGACGGTGGAGACCGCGGTGACGGCCGCCGCGATCGTGAACAGGATGAGCCGGCCGCGGCCGGGGACCGGTTCGTCGAGCTCGATCAGCTCGGTGGCGTGGGCGACCGAGGGGTGCAGCGCCGCGGCGCCTAACAGGATGCTCCACAGATGCCAACCCACGTGGGTGGGCGGGTGGCCGTAGACGTGCTGAATCTGCAGCAGCTCCGCGATATCGCTGGCGAGCAGCGCGCCGAACGCGGCCAGCAGCAGCCCGAGCCACACGGTGAACTTCCGTGTGGTGAACAGCAGCCGCAGCAGCAGGACGAGCAGGACTAAGTCAAGCAGCAGGCGGGTGGCGATGATCCCGATGCCGCCTTGGCTGGTTTCCTTGTCGAGCGCGTTCCCGACGACGAGCACCCAGGTCAGCGCGGCCAGGGCGCCTCCGACGACTCCGGCGTCGAGTAGCCCGTCCCACCGTGGGCGGCCGTGGCGGCGCGCCAGCTCGGCCAGCCCCAGCACCATCAGCGCGAGCCCAGCCAGCGGAAACAAGTCGCGCACCACCATGTGGTCGATGTCGCGAGTGTGCAGCCACCACCACGCCAGGTGAGTCACCGCGAAGACGCTGATCGCGCCGGCGAACAGGGACCACGCCGCCGTCGCGGCGGGGCGATGACAGCAGAGCCCATAAAGGACGGCGGCGACGCCGATGAACTCGACCAGAATGACGAGCCCGGTGGCGAGGCCGGGAGGAGCGGCGACCGAGGCGACGGTGCTGAGGGTGACGATCGCCAGATACCAGCCGAGGGACGTGCCGCGCGCCTTCCGCGGTTGACGGTGCGCCGACACGGCCGCCGCCGGCCGGATCTCCTCCATGAGGCAGTGTTGTAGGCAGCCAAGGGTGTTTTCAGGGCTGTCAGTCAGGTGCAGAACGGGAGCAGCCGTTCGTCACCGCCTCATAGTGGGCACAGTACCAACCCGACGAGCGTGCCGAGCAGCATGAACGGGCCGTGAGGCAGCGCGGTGGTGCGGGAGACCCGGCCGGCGGCGAGGAGCGCGGCGGCGACTAATCCGGACAGGAGAAAGCCAGCGGCGGTGCCGACGACGACGCTCGTCACCCCGTGCCACCCCAGCACCGTGCCCGTGGTCAGCGCGAGCTTCACGTCGCCGAATCCCAGCCCGTCGGGGCGGAGCGCCATCAGCAGCAGGTAGCCGGCCGCCGCGGCGAGCCCGGCGAGCAGGGCGCGGCCCGCCGCTGTCGGGCGGCCGTCGAGGAGGGCCGTGCCGGTGAGGAACAGCGCGGCCCCACCGAAAGCGGGCAGGGTCAGGCGATCTGGGAGCCGATGTACCGCGAGGTCGACGTAGACCAGTACCACGCCGAGCGTGGCGACCCAGACGTACGCCACGAGCTCCAGTGGCGCCTGGGCGAGCGGGACGACCGAGCCAAGGGCGACGGCGGCGGTGGCCTCGACGGTCCCGGGCGGCGGACCCACCCGGTCCCCACACGCGGGACAGCGGCCGGTCCAGGGCAAGCGCGCCCGGCGCGGGGCGCCACATCGGACACAGGTGCGCCGCCACGCTTGGCCCGCCGGTACGGCGTGCCGCTCGATGGATCGGCGGAGCCACGGCGCGACAGCGACTCCCGCGGCCGCAGCGGCGAGCGTCAATACCAGCACCCGTACTCCTCCCCGCGCTGGCCGGCGGCTCATCCTCACTGGACACCATTTTCCGCGTGGTGTCTGTGACGAGTGGGGTTTGTGGTGCCTGAGTCACGGAAGTCGCCTTGATTAAGGACAGTTTGCCCGCCAAACGTGAGGCTCCCTCACCCTTTCTGCACCCAGAATGTGCCGAGCAGGCATACGGAATGGGGTGGGGATCATGAAGCGACCGCGTCGGGCGGGGGTGTTGGTGGCGGTGGTCGCCACCGCACCGTTGCTCGTGACGGGCTGCGGCGGCAACCCCGTGAAACAGGCGCCGCCGCCAAGCCTTTCGATCACGCCGGTGGCAGACGCGAAGGACCTTCCAGTGAGTACGGAGATCGGTATCTCCGTCGCCGGCGGCCATGTCACCGACGTCGCCGTCACCGACTCCACCGGCGCCCGAGTCGAGGGCGAGATGCGCCCAGACGGGTCCAGTTGGATACCGAATGCGCCGTTGAAATACAAGGAGTCGTACACCGTCCAGGTGACCGCGGCCAACGACAAAGGGCGCACGTCCACGGAGAGCACGACGTTCACCACGATGGCGAAGCCATCGAAGACCACCAAGACCACCCTGTATGTGCAGAATGGACAGACATACGGGGTGGCGATGCCGGTCACCATCGACTTCAACCCCGGCGTGCCCAAGGAGGCGCGGGCGGAGGTGCAACGACGGCTCTTCGTCACCACTGATCCGCCACAGCCGGGCGTGTGGCACTGGACCAACGACGGCAAGCAGGTCTATTACCGGGCGGCGGACTTTTGGCAGCCCGGCACGAAGCTCTCGGTGCGGGCCGCTCTGGAGGGCGTGCCGATGGGCAAGGGCAGCTACGGCGACACCGACCGTCGTGCCGAGGCGAACATCAGCAAAGACAAGGTGATGCTGGAGATCGACGGCAAGACCAAACAAATGAAGGTCTTCAAGAACGATAAGCTGGTCCGCAAGATCCCGGTGAGCCTGGGCAAGCCGAGCACGCCGACATCGAGCGGCAAGATGGTGATCATGGAGAAGTTCGAGCAGACGGTCTTCGATACGACCGGCTCGCCTGATCCTTATGTGATCACTGTCCAGGACGCGCAACGGTTGACCTGGGGAGGGGAATTCATTCACTCCGCGCCCTGGTCGGTGGGTGTCCAAGGCTACGCCAACGTCTCCCACGGCTGCACCAACGTGTCTCCGGAGAACGCGCGGTGGTTGATGAAGACCACCCACATCGGCGACTTGGTGACCATCACCGGCACCGAGGTCAAGCTCGAGCACGGCAACGGTTGGACGGCCTGGAACCTGAGCTGGGAGGAGTACATCAAGGGCAGCGCCCTTCCCGTGCCGGACGACCTGAAGGAAGCCGGGAAAGCCTCATCGGCGCCGAGCGGCGAGGCTTCACCCTCCCCGAGTGGGGAGCCGGCGCCGAGCGACGAACCCGAGCCGACCCCATCCAGCGTGGGTCGCTGATCCTGATCGCACACCCGACCGGCCAGGGCCACCTCCGCGGGCCCTGGCCGGTCGCGTCAAAGGTGCGCTTATCAAACGTTTTCATCAAGGTTTCATCAAGCTGGCGCCGACGACGGGTGCGCGGGTGGCGCTGATGGACGAGGCTGGAGGGAACGAAAGGAGGATGCTGGAGGAGACGGGGGAGGGAAGGAGGTGACGACACGGGCGGCATCGGCCGACGCGGGGAATCAGTCGGATTACGGCTAATGCGCCTAGTTCGCGCACGTTTCGTCCGTGATATTGGAATAGTGGAGAATGTGCCCATCTTCCACGGCGAGCTCACCCTTCCGGAGACGCTCAGCAGCGTCGCGGAGGCCCGCCGCTTCGTGCGCGCCACGCTCGCGGACTGGCCCATGACCTGCTGCCTGGACGATGTCGAGCTCGTCGTCTCGGAGCTGGTCGGCAACGCCCTCCGACATGGCCGCGGACGCCCGGTGCTGCGGCTGCGCGGCATGCCCGACCGGCTTCGAGTCGAGGTGCTCGACGAAAGCCCCGAGGTGCCCAGCCCGCGCGCGTCCGGGGCGGACGGCGGCTGGGGCCTCTATCTAGTCGAGCGGATCGCCACGGCGTGGGGTGTGCAGCCGCACCCACAAGGCAAGGTGGTCTGGTGCGAACTGCCCGCGGCGTCCGCCGGCATGAGCGCCGCCGGATGCCCGGGATCGCGGTGACGCCCCTCGCCAGCCGGACCGGACGTCCGCCTACGGCTTCAGGAGGACTTTGACGCACTCGTCGTGCTTGTTTTTCGCGATGTCGTACCCGTGCGGCGCGTCCGCCAGCCGCAAAGTGTGAGTGATCGCGAAGCTGGGGTCAATCTCGCCGGCGCGGATGCGGGCCAGCAGCGGCCGCATGTAGCGGTGCACGTGGCACTGTCCGGCCCGCATCGTCAAAGAGCGGTTCATCAACGAACCCATCGGAAACGTGTCGATAAACCCCGAGTACGTCCCCACCACCGAGACGATTCCGCCGTTGCGACAGGCGAGCACCGCTTCCCGCAGCGCGTGCGGCCGGTCTTGCTCGATCTTCGCCGCCTGCTTGCCCCGGTCGTACGCGTGCAACGCGGGCGAGGCGTGGTGGGCTTCCATCCCGACCGCGTCGATGCAGGCATCCGGCCCTCGTCCGGCGGTCATCTCTCGCAGCGCGTCGATGACGTTGGTGTCCTCATAGTTCACCGTCTCCGCGCCGGCCTTCTCCCGCGCCATCCGCAGCCGGGAGGGAAATCTGTCAATGACGATGACGCGTTCCGCGCCAAGCAGGTGGGCGCTGAGCGCGGCGAAGAGGCCGACCGGGCCCGCTCCCCAGACGGCGACGATGTCCCCGGGCTGGATGTCGCACATCTCCGCCGCCATGTAGCCGGTGGGGAAGACGTCCGACAGGAAGATCGCCTGCTCGTCTGGCAGGTCGTTGACCGGGAGTGCCCCGACGTCGGCGAAGGGCACGCGGACGTACTCGGCCTGCCCGCCGGCGTACCCGCCCAACAGATGCGAATAGCCGAGGATGCCGGCGGGCGAGTGGCCGAGCACCATCTCGGCGAGGGAGGCGTTGGGATTGGAATTCTCACAGAGGGAGTAGAGCCCTCGCTCGCAGGAGGAACAGCCACCGCAGGCGACCGGAAACGGGATCACCACCCGGTCGCCGACCCGCAGTCCGTCCCGAACCGCGGACCCCAGCTCCACGATCTCGCCGACGATTTCGTGGCCGAGGACATCACCCCGGCGCATCCCGGGAATGAAGCCCGACAGCAAGTGCACATCGGAGCCGCAAATCGCGGCGGTGGTGACCCGGACGATCGCGTCGCGAGGGTTGAGGATCTGCGGGTCGGGCACCTCGGTGACCGCGACCTTGTTCGGGGCGATCCAACACGTGGCTTTCATCGGCCTGCCTCATCTGACGTCGCCCGGGGCTGCGCGGGACGCTGCATCACGAGCTGCTGGATGCTGGTGCCGTCCGGGCTGCCGTCCGAGCGAACGATCTCACCCGTCTCCAGCACCTGCTTGAAGCGGCGGAGGTCATCAGCGATCTGCTGCTCGGGATGCTCGCCGAAGATCCGCGCGATCCCGGCGCCGACGGGGCCGCCCGGCAGCGAGTAGCCGATCTCGACCCGGACCTCGGTGCCCCGGCCGCCGGCCGCCGGCGAGAACCGCACACAGCCCGAGTTCGGCACCGTCGCCTCGGCCGTCGACCGCCATTTGATCATTTCGTTGGGGCGGTCCTCGACGAGCTCCGCGTGCCAGCTCACGCTGCGCCCGGCCGGCGCGCGCGCCGCCCAGTGCCACTGGCGATCGCCCACCTGGCGCACGGACTCGAGGTGGCGCATGAAGCGTGGCAGGTTCGCGAAGTCGCGCCAGAACCCGTAGACCTCGCGCACCGGTCGGTTCACGGTCACCGAGGCGCGTACCCGCATGGCGTCACGGAACAAGCGACGGCCGCGATTGGCGCTGATCGCCGCGACCACGTCGAGGAGGGTGATCCCGCCGATCACCGCCACAGCGGTGCCGAGCCGGCGCCGCCGCTCAGGGTCGCGTTGGGCCGAAAGCGCGCGGGAACTCGCGGCCAAGTCGAGGACGTCGCCGGCGACCCGCAGCCACGCCGCCCAAGCCACCTGCCGGGGGACCAGCAGGGTCGCGGCGTGACCAAGTTCCCGGACACCCATCGCGCGCAGCCACCAGCGCGCGGCGGGCGAGTCGTCGATTCCGCAGATCCGCATCACGGTGGGCGGGGCCGCCAAAGTGGCCGTACCGGTGGCGAGGCTCACCCAGCCGAGCAGCCGCGCCAGGCTCGGCGACCGCTGGCGCTGGCTTTCCCGTTCCAGGCCGAGCGTGTCCGTCACCGAGCGGAAGCCCACGGCGGGCCTGCGCCCCAACCGCGCGCGCACGCTGCCGCCGGCCGCTCGCGCCAGCCGCGCACCGCGTGGACCCGTCATCGCACCCCACCCTTCGCCGTGATCCCGTGCTGGCGTCGGCATCGGACACGCTTCCCCGATCGCGGCGTTTTACGCGCGGGACTGGCGCGCCGGTGTGGGGCGCGGTGCGCGTACGCGAATCACGGTTGGCCGGGCGGGGCAGAACCGGCCGCCGAGTTCCCAATCGGCACCACCTCGGACTCTTCCGGCGGGGTGGTGGGGGCGGTCGGCGTGTCCGTCGTCGGCGGTGGCGGCGGTGACGACGTGTCGCTCGGGGCCGGCTCCGGCGGCGGCGTGGTGGGCGTGGGGGCGGTGGTGGGCGCGGTCGGCCGCGGCGCCGGCCGGCTGGTGGTCGGGGCCGGCGTGGGGGACGACGACCGGGTCGGTCGGGCGGACACACCGGCGGGGCTGCTCGTCGGCGTCGGGTCACCGCGGCCCGCGGCGGGTTCGCTTCGGCCCTCGGGGGAGGGCGCGATGCTCGGCGCCGCCGGCGCGGGAGCCCGGCCGGTGGGCGCGTCCGCGTCCGGTGCGATGGCCAGCGCGCCGGTCAGCCCGGCCACCACGACCATGCCGGCGGCGACCAGGGCGGCGCGGCGGCGAGCGGCGGCGCCCGCGCGCGACAGGGCCGGCCGGTGCCCGACGGTGGTGAGCGTGCGCGTCCGAGCGGCGGGGGCCTCCCGAACGGCCACTTTGGTGCGCCTGGCGGCCGGCGGACGCCCGGCGAGCACGGCGCGCGCGTCGGCGGCGAGCGCGGCCGCGTTCGGGTAGCGGTCGGCCGGGTCCTTCGCCAACGCCCGCTTGACCACCTGAGCGACAGCCGGCGGCACGTCGGCCGGGAGAGGGGCGGGGACGTCGTTCAGGTGCCGAACCGCGACCTCCACCGGGTTGGTGCCGGGAAACGGGGGACGTCCCGCCAGGCAGTGATACGCCACCGCGCCGAGGGCGTAGACGTCGGTGGCGGCGGACACCGGAAGGCCGCGGGCCTGCTCGGGGGCCATGTACAGCGCGGTGCCGACAATGGCGTTCGTCCCGGTCAAGTTGCTCGCCGCGGCCGACCGCGCCACACCGAAGTCGACGAGCTTGACCGTCCCGTTGGCCTTGATCAGCAGGTTGCTCGGTTTGACGTCGCGGTGGACGATCCCCTTGCCGTGCGCCGCGTGCAACGCCTCGGCGGCCTGCGCCACCAGCGACAGCGTCTCGCGCGGGTCGAGCCGGCCGACGCGCGCGATCCGCCGAGACAGCGGTTCGCCCGCGACGTACTCCATCACGAGGTACAGCACCCGCCGCCCTTCGGACAGGCGCTCCTCGCCGCTGTCGAAAATGTCGACCACGCCGGGGTGGCGCAGGGAAGCCAAGGTCATCGCCTCGGCGCGGAACCGGGCGGCGAACCCCGGGTCGGAGAGCAGGTTCGGCAGCAGCACCTTGACCGCGACAGTGCGGCCGAGAGTGGTGTCGGTGGCGCGCCACACCTCGCTCATACCGCCCGTCGCGAGATGCTTCTCCAGGCGGTAGCGACCGTTGAGGACGACACCCGGATTCAACACAGCATCGTTTGTAGCCAACGTCGGTGGCGGGGACCTGGGGTCGGCAATCGATCGAGTGACAGCGGACTCACCGGTCACCCCGCGGCGTACGGCCACCCACCAAGCGACGATCCAATCTCGACAGTAGATCCGTCACGGCGGACCCCGCTGCCGTGCCGGCGTGCCCTGGCCCCCGCGGAACAGGGTCTGATCGACCAGAATACGTGACCACAGCCGTTCGGCCAGTGGCGCGCCCTACGGTTGGTCCGCCGTCCGCCCGGACCGCCGCCCGTCCGGACTGCCCTCGCCCGGACTCCGCCTATGGCCGCAGCGGCACCGCCGGCTCGTAGACGCGGTAGCCGCCGACCTCGGTGACGCGGGCGGAGATCCCGCGCGCGGCGAGGCGGGCACGGAACGCCCGATCCGCGGGATCCCCCGCGACCAGGGCGTACGCCGGGCGGGGCGCGGCGTGCACCTGGCGCAGGTAGGGCGCGTAGCGGTTATGGCCGGGACGCAAATTCGCCCCGACCACCGCGCAGATTACCCGTTCCCGCGTGTAGAAGATCAGCCGGTTGCAGGTCCAGTACTCGCCGTAGACGTGGGTGATCCCGGCGGCCACCAGGGTCTCGGCGAGCGCCCGCGCCCGTCGCTCCTCGGCCCGGGTGGGACCGATCGCCGCGATCTGACCCGCGGTGGCCAGCGCCATGGCGACGGTCGTGGTGGCGAGGAGAGCCAGCGCGAGCCGCCCGCCCATCCGGCGCCACCAACCGCCCGCCGTCGACGGCGCCATGGCGCCGGCCCGGCACAGCGGCCACAGGGCCGCCGGTAGCGAGATCTGCAGGTAGGTCAGGTACCGCGCGCTGGTCAACGGCGTGTGGGCCGCGGCTGGACTGCGGGCGTACGCCACCACGGTGACCAGCGCGGCTGCCGCGAGCGCGAGCCGCGCCGCGGCGCGCGCCCTCCTCGCCCGGGCGTCGTCCGCCGCCGACCCGGCCGCGGGGCCGCGGCGCCGCCACAGGTCAGCGGCGGCGAGCGCCGCCGCCACCAGCAGCAGCGCGACGGCAAGCACGCCCCAGCTCATCTGCCAGGGGGCGCACCCTGAGGCGGGGCACAGCCCGGTAGCCAGCGGCACCCCCGTCAGCAGCGCGCCGCGCAGGTGGTCGGCGAGCGGAGCCGGCCGGCCGGCGTCGACGTGGAGCCGACGCAGCACCGACCAGGAGTCGTGACCGTGCGGGGCGGTCAGATTGTCCACGATCATGGGCAGGGCGCCGAGCGTGAAGCCGCCGAGCAACAGCGCCCATCCCGTGCTGGGGATCGTCCGGCCGGCCCCGACGAGGAGCACCGCGGCGGCCGCGGCGAGATACGGCGCCACGAGCCAATCGGACCAGAGCCCCACGCCAGCGAGGAGCCCGAACGCCGCGAGCGCGAGCCGGGGCCGGCGGATCCGCCCGGCCGCCACGGCGATCGCGATGAGCAGGAGGGCGACGACGGCGGGTTTGGCTTCGGCCCGGCCGCCCACGGCGGTCATCTGGTCGCGGATGACTCGTTCGGAGCCCAACGCGAGCAATCCGACGGTGAACGCGGCCAGCCACGGTGAGTAGAGCTCGCGGGTCAGGCGGTAGGCGAGGAC
>Ga0079224_100014065_pt1 | contig 11168 bp, 10 predicted proteins | sample Stecom2015_FD_80414 | JGI IMG/M metagenome (GOLD analysis project Ga0079224, IMG submission 80414) | Agricultural soil microbial communities from Utah to study Nitrogen management - Steer compost 2015 | ecosystem: Environmental > Terrestrial > Soil > Agricultural land | place: USA: Utah...
CACGCTCGCACGCTTGATGTGCATCGCATCGGCCCCAGGCATGAGCGGTCGGCCGAGAATGCTTGGAGCTCAACGTTCTTGCGGAACGTGTCGATGATGTGGCGCGTGCACTGAACGGAAAGGGGCCCGGACCGATGCGCTTTGCGGCCGGGCGCCACCGGGTGCCGGCGGACCTCCGGAAACGAGAACGGCCCCGGCGCGCTGCGTGCGCGCCTGGGGCCGTCATCACCGGGTGCCCACGTGGGGCGGCGTTCAGAAGAGCCGGAAGCCGATGCCGAAGCGGGCGTGGATCGTCGGTCGCCACGCAAGCTGCTCGGTGACCGGATGTCGGTAGCCCTCGGCGCCGCCCTGCACCATCAGCATCAGGGAGATGTCGTTGCCCACGTAGAGCTCGCCTCCCACGCCCGCGAGCAGCTTGTAGCGCTGGTGATCCCCGCGGAACCCGAAGTCCATGGGGACGTCGAAGGCGAAGAGGAGATCGAAGAGGTCGAAGACCGACGCGGTGGCGAGCAGGCCGGGGTGCACCCGCAGCGAGAAGGCCGAGACGTTGTCCGCATCGTAGTAGGTCGCGCCGGTGTCGCCGGTCACCCCCACCGCGACGTTGGGGACCAGCTTGAGCCAGCGCTCCTCGAGCGCCAGGAGGCGGGCGTTGATCTCGGCGGTGAGGCCGACGCGCAGGTAGTCGGCCCGCGCCGTTGCACCGAGCTCGAGCAGGCCGAAGCCCTGACGGAAGCCCACCGCCAGCTCCGGCGCGCCGACGCTGACCCACATGGCCGAGCCCCCGCCCGGGAGGACGGCGGGGCTCACCACCGCCCCGATCTGCTCCCGCGGGTTGGGGGACGTCCGGGGGCCGCTGGACACTGCCTCCACCGGGGCCGGGTCGGCGAGGCGGGGCTCCTGAGTCGTGGCCGCGGGCTCCCGCGGCCGGTCCGGTTGCGGCGAGAAGGCGCTGGGGTCGTCCTCTTCGGAGAGCTGTCCGTAGGACTCGACGGGGGCGGACTGCGCCTCCTGGTGGGAGTCGTCACGCTCCGGATCGCGCTGGACGTCGCTGAGCAACGTCTGCGCCATGGCGAGAGGGGAGAGGAGCAGCAGGGAGAGAAGGAGGGTGGGGTGTCTCATGTCAGCGGCACCTTATGGGGAGGCGGAGAGGTGGCCAGAAAAGCGGTGTGGTAAGGGGGCCCCACGCTCGGCTCCGGTTGAGCAGGTGGACATCTCTTCGGCCCTTGAAGGCCCCGCTGGACCCCGAAAACGACGCCGCGGCACCTCCGGGTGGCGGCTTCAGGAGGCAGCATGACCCGGTTGCGCGCATCCTTCACCGCCTCGGCCGTCCTGGCCAGGAGCTTCCCCCTGCGACGTGGGGGGAGCGCCGGTGCGGTGGCGACGGCACGCGACCAGGGCCCCCGGGAAGCAGGACTGCGGCCCATTCTCCTGGTCGAGCCGGATCCTGCCCGTCGGGCGCGTCTTCGGGAGGCATTGACCCTGGCCGGATTCCCGGTCGAAGCCGTGCGCAACGACGCGTTGGCCCGCCAGGCTCTCGCGCCCCACCGGCCGGTCCCCGCGCTGGTGATCGCGGCCACCGGGACGCGGGACACCGATGGCCACGCCCTCTGCGAGGCGCTGCGCTGCGATCTCCGCACCGCCGAGGTTCCGGTGCTGCTGACGGCCGAGGAGCCCGGCGAGGAAGAGGTGCGTCTCTCGCGGGTGGTCGGCGCCGACGATCTGCTCCCCTCCGATCTCCCCCCCGAAGCCTGGGTCGCCCTGGTCCAGCTGGAGACCGGGGAACGTCATGCCGATGGCCGCCGGGTGTCGCGCGCCGGAGGGATCGCATTGCCCATGTTGCTGCGCGGACTGCTGGCCGGTCACCGCGCGGGACACCTGAGCCTGCTCCATCCCGATGGGCACCTCGCGTTCAGTGGGCAGCGGGTGATCGATGCGCGCCTGGGGGCCCTGACCGGAGCCGACGCGGCGCGCGCGCTGCTCCGTGCCGATGCCCGGGTGCAGACCGTTCACATCGGCCCGGAGGCCGCCTCCACCGGACTTGCGCTGTCGGACACCGCGTTGGGGCTCGCCGCTCCGGCCGCGTCCCGCCCGCGGGCGCACCGGGTCCCGCGCCTCGCCTCTCTCCCCACCGCGAGCATCATCCCCTTCGCCCCATCCACCGGCCTGCGTCCGTAGAGGACCGGTCCCGGTGCGGGGCCCGACAGGCTGACCGGAACGGGCGGAGGGACGGAAGTCCTTCGCCTTCCGGTGCCGACGTGGCACAGACTGCGCTTTCGCAGACCGATGATGTGTCCGAGCGGTCGCTCGAGGATCTGCCAGGGCCGGCGGAGGCGCCGCGCCCGTTGCCGGTGAGAGGGAGAGGGTGATCATGCGGGTGCTCGGCATCGATCCAGGCAGTCGGCTGATGGGCTACGGCGTGGTCGAGCAGCGCGAAGGACGGGACCTGCACGTCTGTCACGGGGTGCTGAAGGTCGATCCCGACGCCACGCTCGAGTCCCGCCTGCACACGCTCTTCGAAGGGCTCGACGCCATCCTCTCCCGTTATCGCCCGGACGCCGTGGCGGTGGAGGGCGTCTTCACCATGAAGAACGCGCGCTCGGCGCTCATCCTGGGGCATGCCCGGGGCGTGGCGCTGCTCGCCGCGTCGCGGGCGGGATTGCCGGTGCATGAGTACGCGCCCTCCAAGGTGAAGCGCGCAGTGGGCGCGGGCGGCGCGGATGGCAAGGACGCGGTGGCCCGGATGGTGGCGCGACTGCTCGCCATGCCCGAGGTGGTGGAGGCCAAGGCCGACGCGACCGATGCGCTGGCGATCGCCATCTGCCACCTCTCGCACGCCAAGGTGGGCGCGCGCCTCAGCGCCACCGCCAGCAGCAGCTCCCCGCCTTCCCGGGGCAAGAGCCGCAGTGCCCGTGCCTTCAGCCACCTCGCGGACCGCCTGGCGCCCGCCTATCAGCGCAACGGAGACACCTGAGCATGATCGCGAGCCTGCGCGGCACCGTCGCGGAGAAGGGGAGCAACGACGCGGTGATCGACGTGAACGGCGTCGGCTACCGGGTGTTTCTCTCCCTCCTCTCGCTGACCCGGATGCCCGAGGTGGGGGAGCCCGCCCAGCTGCGCATCCGCACCGTGGTGCGCGAGGACGCGCTCGACCTCTTCGGCTTCCTCACCGCGGACGAAGAGGCCCTCTTCCTCATGCTCACCAGCGTCAGCCGCGTCGGCCCCCGCCTGGCGATGACCATCCTCTCGGGGCTGGAGGTCGAGGCGCTCCTCTCGGCGATCTCGGGGGGCGAGATTGCGCGGCTCTCGAAGATCCATGGTGTGGGCAAGAAGACCGCCGAGCGCGTCGTCCTCGAGCTGCGGGACAAGGCCCAGGCACTCGCGCGGGGCAGCCAGGCACCGGCCGAAGCGAAGACGCCGACGACCGCCGCCGACAAGGACGTGATCTCGGCACTTCAGAACCTCGGCTACAAGCCGCCGGAGGCCGAGCGCGGTGTCGCGCTCGCGCGGGAGCGGTTGGGTGACGCCGAGGGCTTCGAGCGCCTCTTCCGGGAGGCGCTCCAGGCGCTCCGCAAGGCCACCCACTGACGGTGGTCTCCGTGGGACCTGAAGGCGCGCCCCTCCACCCGACGAAGGGGCGGACCGCGGCCGGGCGCCTGCGCCTGTTGGACACCCTGCTGCGCCTCCATCCTCCTCCCTCCCTCACCCGGCCGCCCGCTCCGGGTCTCCGGCCCGTCGTCGTGGACCTCGGCTTCGGGGAGACCCCGGTGACCTCGCTCGAGCTGTTGGAGACGCTGCGTGCGATGCACCTGGAGACCCCCGGGGTGATCGCCGTGGAGCAGGCCTCCCATCGGGTCGCCGCAGCGCGGACTTCGACTGCGGAGGACACCCGTCTGGCGTTCCGCGAAGGGGGCTTCGACCTCCCCGTCCACCCCGGCGAGGACGTGCGCTGGGTCCGGGTGATGAACGTGCTTCGGGGCTATCCCCTGGAGGCGGCACGGGAGGCCCATCAACGCCTGGGCCGCTGCCTTCCAGACGAGGCCTGGGTGTGGGAAGGGAGCGCGGATCCCCGGGGCCACCTGCTCACCTGCCATCTGCTCCGGGTGCGTGGGGGCACGCTGGAGCGGGTGGGGCTGCTCTTCGGCACCGACTTCGACCGCGGCTTCGCGCCGTTGCAGTTCCGCGATTGGCTCCCCCGGGATCTGCGTCGCAGCGTGCGACCGGGGCATCCCCTGCATGCGTTCTTCGCGCACTGGACCGCCGCTTTCGAGGCCGCCCGGGGGGCAGGCGTACAGACGTCCAGGGAGCGCTTCCGGGTGTCCATCCGTCGCCTGGGTCAGGACGTGCCCGGTGTGGACGGGGAGCCCGAGCTGCTCCACGCCGGACTGCTGCGCTGGACCCCACCGGGGGGCATCCCGGACTGAAGGCCCACGGCTTTCCCCCGGCGCCTGCTACCCTGCGCGGCGCCATGTCGCGATTGGACCAGACACTCGAAGGAGACCTGCAACCGGATGAGAGGCGCGTGGAGCAGAGCCTGCGCCCCAGGGGGTTCGGTGACTACGTCGGTCAGTCGCCGGTCATCGAGAAGCTGAAGGTCTATGTGGCCGCGGCACGCGGACGCGACGATGCCCTGGACCACTGCCTCTTCAGCGGCCCCCCGGGACTGGGCAAGACCTCGCTGGCCCACATCATCGGCGCCGAACTCGGCGTCGGCGTCCACGTCACCTCGGGTCCCGCGCTGGAGCGGAAGGGGGATCTGGCCGGGCTGCTCACCAACCTCCAGCCCCGCGACGTCCTCTTCATCGATGAGATCCACCGCCTCAACGCAGCCGTGGAGGAGTACCTCTATCCGGCGATGGAGGACTTCCGGCTGGACATCACCATCGACACCGGCCCCGCGGCGCGGGCGATGAAGATCGATCTGCCGCGCTTCACGCTGGTGGGCGCGACGACCCGCACCGGCCTGCTCACCTCGCCGCTGCGGGACCGGTTCCAGATCCAGGAGCGGCTCGAGTACTACCGCGTCGAGGACCTGGAGAAGATCCTGCTGCGCTCCGCCGGCATCCTCGGGGTGCCGCTGGACGCTTCGGGCGCCCAGGAGGTCGCGCGCCGCAGCCGCGGGACCCCCCGCATCGCCAACCGGCTGCTCCGCCGCCTGCGGGACTTCGCCGAAGTGGAAGGGGACGGCCGCATCACCGCCGAGCTCGCGGATCGCGCGCTGCTGCGCCTGGAGATTGATGGCCGCGGCCTCGATCCCATGGATCGCAAGCTGCTGCTGACCATCATCGACAAGTTCGGCGGCGGGCCGGTCGGCGTGGACACCCTGGCCGCCAGCGTGGGCGAACAGCGGGAGACCATCGAGGACGTCTATGAGCCCTACCTGCTGCAGGAGGGGATGTTGATGCGCACGCCCCGAGGACGCATGGCCACCGGCCTCGCCTACGAGCTCTTCGGGCGCAAGGCACCGCTCCTTCCGCCGAACCAGGGGAGCCTGCTGTGAGCACGGCGTCAGAGTCCGGAGCGCTGGAGCCCGAGGAGGGCACCCTCCCGGAGCCCGACGCGAACGGGCTGACCGCGCTCATGCGCGAGTCCCAGGCCCCCCGTCAGGAGCTGCTCGCCGAACGCGGACGCTGGCTGCGTCGCCTGGGGGTGGAAGGGCGCGAGGAGCTGCTCTTCGAGTTCGAGGTCCTGTTGCGCGGGGTGGAGCGCTGCTTCTCACGGCAGGCGGTGGAACGCGCCGGAGGCGGCCCCGGTCAGGGGGACCTGCGGCCGATGCTGCTGGACGTGCGCGAAGCGCTCGAGGGCGCGTTGGGGCTGAGCCGCCGCCTGCTCGATCCCGACAGCGACCAGAAGTTCGTCTTCCGGCGCTTCGTGGAGAGCCAGCTCACCGATGATCGTCAGCGGCGTCTGCTGCTCGAGGAGGAGCTGGCCCAGGAGACGCCGGAGGAGAGCCTGGGCGTGCTGCGCCAGAGCTTCACTGCCCTCCGGGTGGTGGCCTCCCATCTGCTCGAGCTGCCCACCATCCCCACCGCCCTCTACGTGGAGGTGGGGACCCTGGCGACCCGGGAGGTGCTGCTCAACCGCTACTTCCGCCCCTTCCGTCCGCTGGAGTTCCGCCTCGAGTACGACCGGATCCCTTCGGTGACGCTGCTCGAGCACCTCAAGCGTCTCGAGCGTCCCGCGCGGTGGGCGCTGGCCACCGCATGGCTCGCGCTCTTCCGGATCTGGCGCTGCCTGGAGTCGATTCCTCCGGGGCAGCCCCGCCGGGCGCGGGTGGTGTTCGCGGTGATCCGCGGTGAGGTGGACAGCCTCGCCGGGTGGCTCACCGGCTCCTACCTCCAGGGCGTCACCGACAAACGCCAGAAGACCGCCGGGGTGCGGATGGCGAGGCGTCTGCGCGAGGGGATGGACAGCGCCCTGGCCAAGCGCGACGCGGAACCCGAACAGCTCGTCGAGCAGCTGCGCACCCTCGTCGAGGAGCAGGTGCTCGCGCTGGCCACCGCCTGTGGCGTCGACACCAGCGAGGGCTTCGAGGCACTGACCTCCGAGGTCGAACGCGCCGAGCGCCTGCGCCGGGATCTCTGGGTCATCGCCACCCTCAGTCGGCACGTGGCCGCCACCCTCCGGGGGGAGGATCTGCCCGCGGGGGATCGCGCGTTGGAAGGCCTGCGCCGCTGTCTGGACGAGTTCGAGAGCGTGGGCTTTCTGCTGCTGCGCTTCGGCGACATGGCCGCGGTGGAGAAGGGGGCGGCCCTGGTGCACGAGCCGCTGCTGCCCCCGGATGGGCGCGCGCGCCGCGAGCGGATGGCCCAGGACTGCGAGGCCCTCTCCCAGGTGGCCGAGGCCACCTTCACCTCGGTGAGCCGCAGGGCCCAGTTGCGCGCCGCGACATTCGACCGCCCCGCTGCGGAGGCCCTCCGCGACACCTACCTCATCCACTGACCCCGACATCCGTGTCGCAGTGCGACAGGGAAACTGTCACCCACCTCACGTCTTGCTGGCACGAGGGTGGGGGCGGTCCGAGGAAACGCCTGTGTTTCCAGGGGGTTGGCGATGGGGCGGGGCGGCTGACGGCCCGGAGAGGGTGTCACCCGGATGGCACCGGGCTTGCTTTGGTAGTCCGCTTTTGGCAACGCATTGGCGTCGTCTCCGGTCTGCGGCGGGGTGTCCGCGGCTTCGGGCGAGGCGCGTGGGGAAGCGACGGGAATGTCCAAGGGTCTGTGGAATCAGCGCACGTTGGCGACGCCGGTGGGCTGCGAGGGAGTGGGGCTGCATACCGGTCAGCCGGTTCGGCTTCGCGTGCTTCCGGCGCCGGTGGACACCGGCATCATCTTCGTGCGGACCGACCACAGCCCGGCGGTGACCGTGCCGGCCAAGTCGGAATACGTGGTGGACACCGCGCTGGCCACCAGCCTCGGCCGGGATGGTGCCCGCGTGGGCACCGTGGAGCATCTGCTCTCGGCCCTGGCGGGCCTGGGCATCGACAACGCCCGGGTGGAGCTGGACGCCCCCGAGGTCCCCATCCTCGATGGCAGCGCCGCCCCCTTCGTCACCATGCTGACCGAGGGCGGGGTGCGCCTGCAGGACGCCGCGCGCCAGATGCTGGTCATTCAGCGCGCGGTCACCGTGCGTGACGGCGACAAGGTCGCGACCCTGGCGCCGTCGGATCGGCTGCGCATCCGCGCCACCATCGACTTCCAGCACCCGCTCATCAGCGACCAGTGCATCGACATCGCGCTCGATGACGGCGCCTACCTGAGCGACATCTCCCGCGCCCGCACCTTCGGCTTCCTGCGGGACGTGGAGCGTCTGAAGGCCGCGGGCCTCGCGCGCGGCGGCTCGCTGGAGAACGCGATCGTCGTCGACGACTTCTCCATCCTCAACCCGGATGGCCTGCGCTTCCCGGACGAGTTCGTGCGCCACAAGGTGCTGGACGCGATCGGCGATCTCGCGCTGTTGGGCTACCCGGTGGTGGGGCGCCTGGAAGCCCACAAGACCGGACACGCCCTGCATCACCGCCTTGTGCAGGAGGTCCTCTCGGATCCGGCGAACTACCAGGTGGTCCGCGCCCGCTCCTGCGAGGGCCTGGGGCTGCGCCTCCCGTCGCTCGCGCCCTCCCGGCAGCCCGTCGCGGCCTGATCGCAGCACTCAGGCCAATCCGGGGCGTGGAGGCCATGCCCCGAAGACGTTCGCGCGATCCGGCGGTTCCCTGCGGATTCCCTGATGAAAGCGCCATCGGCTTCCGGTCCGGTGGCGCTTTTCTTCCGTCAGCAGCCTGCGCACAACCGCCGGGGCAAGCGCGCTTCGCCGGGTGGTGAAAGCCCCCGGTTGCCCCTCCTGGGTTGTGCTTGCAAAGAGGCTCGGTTGAAGCGTTAAGTCCGCGGCCTATGAGCCATTCTGCCCTGCGTTTGACCGTCGTCGCCCTGTGCGCGGCGTCCCTGCTGGCCGCCTGCAAGAACGGTCAGTCGAACACCACCACGCCCGCTCCGAAGGCGACGTCCACGGCCACGCAGGCCGGTGCCGGCGAACCTTCTCCCGACACCGTCGTCGCGACGATCGGCGACGAGAAGATCACCCTCGGCCAGGTCGAGGAGAAGATCGCCCCGCAGCTCAAGCAGCTCCAGGAGCAGGTCGAGAAGCAGAAGTTCGAGATGCGTCGCAACGCGACCGAGAACTTCGTCCTCGAGAAGGTGCTCACCGACGAGGCGCAGAAGCGGGGCCTCGCGGGGCCCGAGGCGCTCCTCCAGGCGGAGGTCGACGGCAAGATCACCGAGCCCACCGACGAGGAGATCCAGGCGACCTATGACGAGGCCGCCGAGAACCTCCCCCCCGGCGCGACCATCGACACCTACCGCCCGCAGATCGTCGAGTTCCTCAAGTCCCGGCAGCGGCAGCAGATTGCCACCCAGTTCGTCGAGCAGATCAAGGCGGAGAAGGGCGTCAACATCCTCCTCGAGGCGCCGCGCGTCGAGGTCGAGGCGACCGGCCCCTCCATGGGACCCGAGGACGCGAAGGTCACCATCGTCGAGTTCAGCGACTTCGAGTGCCCCTACTGCGCACGCGGACGGACGGTCGTCGAAGAGGTCATGAAGGCCTACCCCGAGCAGGTGCGCGTGGTCTTCCGCCACTTCCCGCTCGACTTCCACCCGAACGCGCAGAAGGCCGGCGAGGCCGCGATGTGTGCGCATGACCAGAACAAGTTCTGGGAGATGCACGACAAGCTCTTCGACAACCAGAAGGCGCTGGGGGTGGACGCGCTCAAGGGCTACGCGCAGGAGCTGGAGCTCGACACGCAGGCGTTCAACACCTGCCTCGAGTCGGGCAAGCACGCGCAGGTGGTCCGCAACGACATGGCCGCGGGTGCGGCGGCCGGCGTGACCGGAACCCCGGCCTTCTTCGTGAACGGAATCCCCCTCAACGGCGCGGTCCCGTTCTCGCAGTTCAAGTCCATCATCGACGAGGAGCTCCGCCGCACCGGCGGCTGAGCCTCCCGCCGAAAGCCAAGCCCATCGGACGTCTGGCAGCGTTGACGCCCGGAGGGTTCTGGACAGTCTGCAGTCACGAGGCGCCTCGCATGTCCCTGACGCTTCAGGTGCATCGCGGGGCGCACTTGTTCCGGCCGCCGAGCCCGGTCGTGCCTGCGAGGGTGCCGACCCGGAGACGTTCGTGAGAGAGCCCCCCATGCGCACGCCTTCCCGCTCATCCCTGGCGCTGGCGGCGGATCTGCCGCTGCCTGAGGCCCTCGAACTCTATCGCCGGGTGGAGCCCTGGATGGGCTGGGCGAAGGTGGGCCTGAGCCTCTTCGTGGAGCACGGACCGGCCGCGGTGGAGGCGTTCCGCGCACAAGGCGCCCAGGTCTTCCTGGACCTCAAACTCCACGACATCCCGAACACGGTGCGGCTCGCGGCGGCGCGCGCAGGTGCGCTGGGCGTGGGGCTCTTGACGGTCCACGCCTCAGGAGGCCGGGACATGGTGGCGGCGGCCGTGGAGGGCGCAGAAGAGGGCGCCGCCGCCGCGGGACATGCCGCTCCGGGGATCCTCGCGGTCACCGTGCTGACCTCCACCACGCCGGCGACGCTGGCCGGGTTGGGGGTCACCGAAACGCTCGAAGCCCAGGTGCAGAGGCTGGCGGAGATGGCCCTGGCGGCGGGTGCGCGGGGGCTGGTCTGCGCCCCCCACGAGGCGGGGCTGCTGCGCGCGGCGCTGGGACCTCACGCGCTGTTGTGTACGCCCGGAATCCGCCCGTCGGGCGCGGACCGGGGGGACCAGGCGCGGGCACGGACTCCCGCCGAGGCCTGGGCGGCCGGAGCGGACCTCCTGGTGGTGGGGCGCCCCGTCTACCGTGCCGAGGATCCGGTCACCGTCGCGCGCTCGCTCCTGGAGGCGCTGAACGGCTCGGCCTGAGGCGCGAGCCTCCAGGCACGGAGCTTCAACGCGGGGGAGTTTTTCTCCATCGCTGCGTCCGATGTTGCCCGCTTCGCCTCTCCGCACCTGCCGAGCCCGTCTGCCAGCCGACAGGGCCCATGCCCCTCCGCTGGTCGCTGCCTGCTCACATTCCCAGCCTGCGAGCGAAGGGGGAGGTGGCGATGGGTGGTTGGGGGCGGGGTTGGGGCGTGTGGAGCGGTTTGGCGCTCGGGGCGGTGGTGGTGTGCGGATGCTCGGGCGTCCGGGGCGCGGCGGAGGCCACCGGGGGCAGCGGGCCGGTGATCCCCGAAGTCGCCGCGGTGGAGCGCGGTCCCGACGTCGCGCACTACGTGAACGATCAGCTGCGCTTCGAGCTCAGCCACCCGAGCGGTGAGTGGGAGCTGACCGAGAACCGGTCGCGCAGCGTGGACGGGCTCATGGTCCCGGTGACGCTTCAGCATGTGAGCGGCGCCACCATCGTGCTGCAGATCGCGCCGGCGCAGGCCTCCTCGCTCGAGTACGCCGAGCGCCTCACCCTGGGCATGCAGCGGGAGCTGGGGGCGGAGACCTTCGGCCTGGAGCCACTGGGCCTGGCGCCCGATGCGGTGGGGTTCCGCTTTCAGATGGAGGTCGGCGTGAAGGGGCGGGTGGCGGTGCGCACCGGCGCCGAGCGTCAGGTCTACATGCTGCTGGCGACGTGGCCGAACACCGCCGACGCGCAGGTGTCCTCGCAGGTGGATGCCATCTTCGAGAGCCTGCAGCCCCTC
>Ga0079224_100014067_pt1 | contig 11167 bp, 11 predicted proteins | sample Stecom2015_FD_80414 | JGI IMG/M metagenome (GOLD analysis project Ga0079224, IMG submission 80414) | Agricultural soil microbial communities from Utah to study Nitrogen management - Steer compost 2015 | ecosystem: Environmental > Terrestrial > Soil > Agricultural land | place: USA: Utah...
CTCGCCCTCTGGGAAGGCGACCCGGACCGTGCGCTCGCGCGGCTGCAGCCTTTGGCGCAGCGTTCGCTGCCGCTCTACTGGCGGGCGAAGACCGAGGCCTTGCGCGCCGACGCGTGGTTCCAGAAGGACGAGCCGGCGCGGGCCGTCGAGCTGTACGTGCAGCGCGAGAACTGGCTCGCGGACGAGCGCGAGATCGAGTGGAACCGGCGGCGCCTGTGGGAAGGCCTGCTGGTGAGCGACCCCGAGACCCTGCGGCGCGCCGGGGCGGCGGCGCCGGATCCCGTGGTGCGCGGCTGGCTCGAGCTCGGTGCGCTCGCGGCCTCCACCGGCCGCCACGGCATGGCGTGGGTGAACGGTGTCGCGCGCTGGCAGGAGGCGCACATCGATCACCCGGGGGAGACCATCCTCGACGAGCTCGCGCTGCCGCAGGACGGGCTGTTCCAGTTCCCGCGCCGCATCGCGCTGCTGCTGCCTTTGAGCGGCGCCAATGCGGCGGCGGGCCAGGCGTTGCGCAACGGCTTTCTCGGCGCGTATTTCGCCGCCGCCGCGGAGCTGCCGCAGGCGCAGAAGGTGCGGGTGTACGACGCCGCCGCTCCCGGCGGGGCGCGCGCTGCCTACGCGCGCGCGGTCGAGGAAGGCGCCGAATTCGTCGTCGGCCCGCTGCTGCGGCAGAACGTCGCCGCGCTGGCGTCCGGCGTCCCGCTGCCGGTGCCCGTGCTGGCGCTCAATTACCTCCCGGACGACGCGTCCGCACCGCCCGGCCTTTACCAGTTCGCGCTGTCGCCGGAGGACGAGGCGGTATCGGCCGCGGAGCGCGCCGCCGCCGACGGCTACAGCCGCGCCATCGCGCTGGTGCCCAACAACGACTGGGGTCGCCGCGTGCTGACGGCGTTCGCCACCGCGTTCGAGCGGCGCGGCGGGCTCCTGCTCGAGTACCGCAGCTATTCGCCGTCGGAGCAGGATTTCTCCATCGAGATCGAAGGCGTGCTCGAGATCACGGAAAGCGTGCGCCGCTACCAGCGCCTGCGGGCGAACATCGGCGGCCCGCTGCAGTTCGACCCGCGGCGCCGGCAGGACGCGGAGTTCGTGTTCCTCGCCGCCGATCCCGGCGCCGGCCGCCTGTTGAAGTCGCAGCTCCGGTTCCATTACGCGGGCGAGCTGCCGGTGTACTCGACCTCTTTTATTTACGCGATGGACGGCCGGCCCGAGACCGAGCTCAACGGCATCATGTTCGCGGAAACGCCCTGGGTCGTGTCGCCGCACGCGTGGTTCGCCGAGCTCCCGGCGCTCTACAACCGGTACTGGCCGGCCGAGCGGCGGCTGGGCCGCCTGCACGCGATGGGCTACGACGCCTATCACCTCGTCTCCGAGCTGTTCAACGCCCGCATGGGGCCGATGCGCGAGCTCGCCGGCGCCACCGGCGAGCTCTGGCTCGACGAGGACGGGCGCATTCACCGGCGGCTCGCCTGGGCGCAGTTCGTGCGCGGCGAGCCGGTGGCGTTGCGGGACCCGCGCGAAGCGCTGCTGCCGCAGGAACGGGACGTGCCGGACGTACCGGAGCCGGGCCCCTACGGCGGGGATTGACGCAGGCCGGCGCCCGAGGTCCCGGGCTCCGGCTGGAGCAACGGCCAGGACGCGATCGGGGACCGGCCGCGTGCACGCGAAAGGACTGGCGGGGCGGAAGGCGGAAGGGATCGCCCTGGCTCACCTCGCCGCGCGCGGGCTGACGCTCGTCGAGCGCAACTTTCGCTGCCGCATGGGCGAGATCGACCTCGTCATGCGCAAAGGGGGGACGGTCGTGTTCGTGGAGGTGCGTTCGCGGCGCTCGAGCCGCTTCGCGACACCGCTCGAATCGGTGGACTTCCGCAAGCGCACGAAGCTCGTGCGCAGTGCGCGTTTCTTTCTCGCGACCCACGCGGCGTTCCGCCGCCACGCCGTGCGCTTCGACGTCGTATCGGTGGAGGGTCCGGAGAACGGCGCCTACAGGCTAAAATGGGTGCGGGACGCCTTCCGCCCGGGAGAATGAAAAACGACATCATGGACGCAGACACGAGAGTACGCGACCACTTCGCGGAGAGCATCGCGATCAAGCAGGCCGCCGCCGAGCAGCTGATCCCGGGCATCGCGAGCGCGGCGCAGCTCATGAGCCAGGCGTTGCTCGAGGAAGGCAAGATCCTGTCCTGCGGCAACGGCGGCTCGGCGGGCGACGCCCAGCACTTCTCCTCGGAGCTGCTCAACCGGTTCGAGATGGAGCGGCCCGGCCTGCCGGCGATGGCCCTGACGACCGACACCTCGACGCTCACCTCCATCGCCAACGATTACGCCTACGAGGACGTCTTCGCGAAACAGGTGCGCGCCCTCGGCCGGCAGACGGACGTGCTGCTCGCGATCTCGACCTCCGGGAACTCGGAAAACGTGTGCCGCGCGATCGTCGCGGCACACGAGCGGGCGATGAAGGTCGTGGCGCTGACGGGCCGCGACGGCGGCCGCATGGCCGGGCTGCTCGCCGAGGACGACGTGGAGATCCGGGTGCCCGCGACCCGCACGGCGCGGATACAGGAGGTGCACCTGCTCGTCATCCACTGCCTGTGCGACCTGATCGACTGCACGCTGCTGGGGGCGCCGGCGTAGGCGCGCGCATCGCGCAACCAGCCATCGCACCATCGCGCGCAATGCGCGCTCCCGCAGGGAGCGGTGGCGGGACTACTTGACGACCTTGAGGTGCGAGCGCTGGCCGCGCGCGCTTTCGCGCGGGTCGGGCGGCTCGGGGCGGTCCGCGCCGTGGGAGAAGATCATGCCCTGCCCCGTTTCCTTCGCGTAGATGCCGAGCACGGAGGACACCGGCACCCAGACGTCGAACGGCACCCCGCTGAAGCGGGCGCGGAAGCTCACGGCTTCGTTGGACAGCTTCAGGTTGTGCGCGGCCGAGTGGCTGATGTTGAGGATGATCTTGCCGTCCTTCACGTGCTCGCGCGGCACGGTGACGCCTTCGACGTTCGCGTCGACCACGATGTGCGGCGTGTGCCCGTTGTCGCCCATCCACTCGTGCATGGCGCGGATGAGATAGGGGCGCTTGGATCGGGTGGGACTGCTCACGGTCACATAATGCCGCCCGGGCGGAACGTTGCCAAGGTTGACACCGGCGGGGTTCCGGCGCTGCGACCGGATTCGCAGACCGCGCCGCCGGCGGGTGCCGGGAGGAAGCCGCGGGCGGCCCCGGCGCGCGCCGGCACCAGCGGTCTCAGAGGCGCATTTCCTGCTCGAGCTCGGTCAGGCTCTGCTGGAACGAGCGGCGCTCGAAGACCCGCCGCATGTAGGCCTCGATCGGGTCTGCCCGGGGCCCGAGCTCGATGCCCCAGTACGGCAGGCGCCAGAGCACCGGCGCGATGCTGGCATCGACGAGCGAGAATTCGTCGCTCATGAAGAACGGCCGGGCGGCGAACAGGTCGGCGCCGGCGAGGATGCTCTCCTTCAGCACCTTGCGCGCCTTGCCGGCCTGCTTGCGCTCGCTTTCCTGGTCGAGCTGCTGCGCCAGCGGGTACCAGTCCGTCTCGATGCGGAACAGCGCGAGCCGGAACTGGGCGCGGGTCACCGGATCCACCGGCATCAACGGCGGGTGCGGGAAGCGCTCGTCCAGGTACTCGATGATCACCCGCGAGTCGTAGAGGACGAGGTCCCGGTCGACCAGTGTCGGCACCGTGTGGTACGGATTCAGGTCCAGCAGGTCCTCGGGAAGGTCCGGGCCTTCCACGTTGACGATCTCGATGTTGATGTTCTTCTCGGCCAGCACCAGCCGCGTGCGATGGCTGTGTATGCAGGTCGGCTTTGAAAAAAGTGTCATAACCGATCGTCGATTGGCAATTACTGCCATGGCGGGTTGCTCACAGGACAGCGTCGAGCGCGGACCTCAGGAGACGTCCTTCCAGATCTGGTTCTTCAGCATGTTCGCCACGATGAAGAAGAATCCGAGGAAGATGAGGACCCAGACCCCGATCACGCGGCGTGCTCCACGCACGGGCTCGGCGATGTACTCGAGGAAGTTCACGGTATCCCTCACGAAGGCGTCGAACTCCTCCGGCGAGAGCGTGCCCGTCGTCACCGGCTCGAAGTGGCTGAAAACCGGCGCGCCGCCTCCTTCCGGTGCGGGCTCGTACACGGCCTCCCGGTAGCCCTGGAGCTGCCAGAGCACGTGGGGCATGCTGGTGCCGGGAAGGAAGAGGTTGTCCACGCCGGTCGGGCTGTCCGGGTCCAGATAGAAACCGCGCAGGAAATTGTAGATGTAATCCGTGCCCCGTGCGCGGGCCATCAGGGAAAGATCGGGCGGCGCCGTGCCGAACCAGCGCTCGGCGGCATCCGACGGCATGGTCGCCTGGATCGTCTCGAACGTCTTCTCGGCGTTGAACATCAGGTTTTCGACGACCTGCTGCTCCTGCAGCATGAGGTCCTTCGCGATCACGTTGTAGCGCACGTACTTCGCGGAATGGCAGCCGGCGCAGAAATTCATGAAGTTGCGCGCGCCGCGCTGCAGCGAGGCCACGTTGCCGATGTCGTTCCCCGCCCTCTCGAGCTCGATGTTCTGGGCCGCGCCGGCGCCTCCCGCCGCGAGCACCAGGGCGACGACGGCAATCCCCAAGCGCGTCCTAGCCATGATAAACCACCCTCTCCGGCACCGGCCTCGTTTTGTCGATAGTCGTGTAGTACGGCATGAGCAGGAAGAACGCGAAATAAATCACGGAGAACACGCGGGCGAGCGTCACGTACACGCCCGTCGCGGGCTGCAGCCCCAGCCACCCGAGGGTGAGGAAGCTCACCGCGAACAGGGCGAGCGCCGTCCGGTAGATCCAGCCCCGGTAGCGGATCGACTTCACCCTGCTGCGATCCAGCCACGGGAGGAACAGCGGCAGGATCACGGCCGCCGCCATCAGGACGGCGCCCCAGAGCTTGTTCGGCACCGCACGCAGGATCGCGTAATAAGGCGTGAAGTACCACACCGGAGCGATGTGCTCCGGCGTCGCCTTGGTGTTCGCGGGCTCGAAGTTGGCGTGCTCGAGGAAGTACCCGCCCATGTCGGGCGCGAAGAACACCACGGCGGAAAACACCATCAGGAAGACGATGATCGCCACCAGGTCCTTGCTCGTGTGGTACGGGTGAAACGCCACGCCGTCGAGCGGCACGCCGTCGGGCCCCTTGTGCTCCTTGATCTCGATGCCGTCCGGGTTGTTCGAGCCCACGTGATGCAGCGCCACGATGTGCAGGAACACGAGCGCGATCAGCGCCAGCGGCAGGGCCACCACGTGCAGCGCGAAGAAGCGGTTCAGCGTGATGTCGGAGATCGAGTAGTCGCCCTTGATGTACTCGACCAGGGTCTCGCCGACGAACGGTATCGCCCCGAACAGCGAAATGATCACCTGGGCGCCCCAGTACGACATGTTCCCCCACGGCAGCAGGTAGCCCGCGAAGGCCTCCGCCATCAGCACGAAGAAGATCAGCATGCCGATGATCCAGATCAGCTCACGCGGATTCTTGTACGAGCCGTACAGCATCGCGCGGAACATGTGCAGGTACACGACGATGAAGAAGAACGACGCCCCCGTCGAGTGCATGTAGCGGATGAGCCAGCCGAAATCGACGTCCCGCATGATGTACTCGACCGAGGCGAACGCCTCCTCCGCCGAGGGCTTGTAGTTCATCGTCAGGAAGATGCCCGTCACGAGCTGGATGACCAGCACGGTCAGCGCGAGCACCCCGAAGACGTACCAGAAGTTGAAGTTCTTGGCAGCGTAGTACTCCGTCGCGTGGTACCGGATGGTTTCCAGCAGCGGGAACCGATCGTCGATCCACCCGATGAAGCCGCCTCTCGGCTTGCCGATTTCCGACTCGATCCGGGCCATTATGCAGCTCCGTCCTCTGCTCCGATCATGATGACGTCATCCTGGATGAAGCGGTAAGGCGGAATTCTCAGGTTGGTCGGCGCCGGCACCCCCTTGTAGACCCGCCCGGCCATGTCGAACCTGGACCCGTGGCAGGGGCAGAAGAAGCCGCCGTACCAGTCGGGCTCGGGTCCCACGTGGAACTCCGGCAGCGGTGCGCAGCCGAGATGCGTGCAGGACCCCTCCACCACCAGGAATTCGGGCCGGATGGAGCGGTACTCGTTCACCACGTAGTCCGGCTGCTCCTCGACTTCCCTGGATTCGGGATCGCGCAAAAACGGCACGACCTGCGGCAGGCGCTCCAGCATCTCGCGCGAGCGGCGGACGACGTAGATCAGCTTGCCCCGCCAGATCACGCGCACCATCTCGCCCGGCTCGAGCGAGCCGACCGGCACCTCCACGGGGGCGCCCAGCGCCAGGGCGCGCGCGCTCGGCCTGAGCGAGGCCAGGAACGGAACGGCGGCGGCCACAATGCCGACACCACCCGTCACCGCCGTGAGCACGGTCAGGAAATGGCGCCGGTTGCGATCAACGTCGTCTTCGGTCATCGAGTGCTCCCTTTCCCGGCCGGTCCATAACGGTCCGGCCGCAACCAAAGCAAGTTGGTGTTCGTCCGCGAGTTCGCAAACCGCGCCGCAGCCGATATCGGGTAACCCATCGTCGAGCAGGAACCCCGGTTACTGCGCAGTCGCAACGCCGTTGGACGCGAGTGTCCAGAGCGAAACCGTCGCCGGACGGGCAGGACAGGAGGCTGGCATGTCATGGTTCCCGGAGAGTGGCTGGCTCAAGCTGTCCTCGCTCTGGTCTTGATCTTGCCCGACCCTGGGCGATTTTTGCATTGTTCGAAAACTGGTAGATTTGCAGCAGCAGGCCCCCAGGCGTCGGGGCGACGCCTCACCAGGGGCACGGGCGCGGAACCAATGCGGCATTATACACGGCGGTTCTCGAAATTGGCTAGGCGCGGCCGGGCCGCCACGGGCGCACCGCGGGGCCGCGCGGCGCATCGGAACTGAACGTGGCGCAACTCAAATCCGTTCTCTTCTTCGTCGGCCAGTCGATCGTGGTCGGGCTCGCGTTCGCGTTCGTCATCGTGCTCTTCAAGCCCGAGCTCCTGCCCACGCTGGACCGCGCTGCGCCCCGGGCCCCGGCGAGCTATGCCGATGCCGTCGAGGTGAGCGCGCCCGCCGTGGCCAACGTCTACACGCGCCGGCTCGTCGCCTCCGCCGAGTCCGACGACTCCCGGGAGCGCTATCGCCTGAACACGAGCCTGGGCTCGTCGGTGGTGATCGACCCCGAGGGCTACCTCGTCACGAACTATCACGTGGTGGCCGACGCGGACGAGATCCGCATCCAGCTCAGCGACGGCCGCATCGCGGACCCCGAGATCGTGGGCGTGGACCCGGAGACCGACCTCGCGCTGCTCAAGGTCGACATGGGGCCCCTGCCCGCGATCCCGCTGGGCCGTTCGAGCGACGTGCGCATCGGGGACGTGGTCCTCGCCATCGGCAACCCGTACAGCCTCACGAAAACAGTGACGCAGGGGATCGTCAGCGCCACCGGCCGCGGCCAGCTCGAGCTCACCACCTACGAGAACTTCATCCAGACGGACGCCGCCATCAACGACGGCAACTCGGGCGGGGCGCTGGTCAACACGCTGGGCGAGCTGATCGGCATCAATACCGCCGTGCTCGCCCAGGACGCCGGCACCGAGGGCATCAGCTTCGCCATCCCGGTGGACCTCGTGCGCGGGGTGGTCGAGGAGATCAAGAAGCACGGGCGCGTGATCCGCGGCTGGCTCGGCCTCGAGACCGACGAGCTCTCCAGTGCCGAATCCGAGTCGCTGGGCATCGAGCCGAACCTCGGCATCCTCGTCACCCGCATCATCCAGGGCGGCCCGGCGCAAACGGCCGGGCTCAGGCCCGGGGACGTCATCCTCTCGATCAACCGCGAGCCGATCCGCAGCGCGCAGCAGGCGCGGCTGCTGGTGGCGGCCCTGGAGCCGGGCGACAAGATCGACCTCGAAGGCTGGCGCGACGGCCAGCCGTTCACGGCCACGCTCACCGCCGCGGAACGCCCGGCCGGCTGACCGCAGGAGCGCGCATCGCGCGCGATGCGCGCTCCTGCAAACGGCCCGATTCAGCCCGGGACGCGGCGGATCCTGGCGCCGAGCTGGCGCAGCTTCTCCTCGATGCGCTCGTAGCCGCGATCGACGTGATAGATGCGATCGACGATCGTCTCGCCCTCGGCGGCGAGGCCGGCGAGCACGAGCCCGGCCGACGCGCGCAGGTCGGTCGCCATGACCGGCGCCGCCGTCAGGCGCTCGACCCCGCGGCACACGGCCGTGTTGCCCTCGATGCGGATGTCGGCACCCATGCGCTGCAGCTCGAGCACGTGCTGGAACCGGTTCTCGAACACGGTCTCCGTCACGGTGCCGACCCCCCGGGCCACCGCGTTCAGCGCGCAGAACTGCGCCTGCATGTCGGTCGGGAACCCCGGGTACGGCATCGTGCGGATGTTGACGGCGCGCGGCCGGCGGCCGTCCATGTCGAGCTCGATCCAGTCCTCCCCCGAGCGGATCGCGCCCCCTGCTTCCTGCAGCTTGAGGAGCACGGCCTCGGCGATGGCGGGACTGGTCCGCTTCAGCCGCACCCGGCCGCCCGTCACCGCGCCGGCGACGAGGTAGGTGCCGGTCTCGATGCGGTCGGGCATCACCGAGTAGCGCCCGCCGTGCAGCCCGTCCACGCCGCGGATGCGGATCGTGTGGGTGCCGGCGCCCTCGATGTCGGCCCCGAGCGCCGTCAGGAAGCGCGCGAGGTCGACGACCTCGGGCTCGCGGGCGGCGTTCTCGAGCACCGTCTCGCCCTTGGCCAGCACGGCGGCCATCATCAGGTTCTCGGTGCCGGTGACGGTGACGGTGTCGAACACGATGTGCGCGCCCTTCAGCTTGCGGGCGCGGGCCTTGATGTAGCCGTTGCGCACCACGACGTCCGCCCCCATCGCCTGCAGGCCGGCGACGTGCAGGTTCACCGGGCGCGCGCCGATCGCGCAGCCGCCGGGCAGCGACACGTCCGCCCGGCCGAACCGGCTCACGAGCGGCCCGAGCACGAGGATCGAGGCCCGCATCGTCCGCACCAGCTCGTAGGGCGCGCGCAGCTCCGAGGTGCCGTTCGCATCCACCTCGACGTTGAGCTTCTCGTCGACCGTCACCGCCGCGCCCATGCTCTGCAGCAGGGTGATGGTCGTCGACACGTCCTTCAGGTGCGGGACGTTGCCGACCACCACCGGCTCGGCGGCGAGCAGCGTGCCGCACAGGATGGGGAGCGCCGCGTTCTTGGCGCCGGAAATGGCGATCTCCCCTTCGAGGCGAGCTCCCCCCGTGATGAGCAGCTTGTCCAAGCTAGTCGGGCCTGCCGGGCGTCAGCTCACGGGTCCTGTCCGGATGCCGCCGCGTGCTCTTCCGGCGTCAGGGCGCGGATGGACAGGGCGTGGATCTCGTTGCCCATGCGCTCGCCGAGCGCACGGTAGACGAGCCGGTGGCGTGCCGCGGCGCGCAGGCCGTTGAAGGCCTCCGCGGCGACGAGCGCCTCGAAGTGGATGTTGTCGTCGCTCGCCACGCGGACGAGCGCACCCGGGATGCCTTCGCTGATCAGGCTGGCGACCGATTCCGAATCCATCGGCTCAGTGTACCAAAGCCGGAAACGGGTACACTGTGCGCATCTCGACACACGGACCCGGATGTGGACCAAGGGGAGCTCAAGCGGGGCGCGCTCTCGTCCGGGGAGCTGCTGGCCCTGGCCGGGCGGGTTCTCGACATCGAGTCCCGCGCCGTGCATCGCCTGAAGGAGCGGCTGGACGGCTCGTTCGTGGCCGCCTGTGCGCTGTGCCTGGAAACGACGGGCCGGGTCGTCGTCACCGGCATGGGGAAATCGGGGCACGTCGGCCGCAAGATCGCGGCGACCCTCGCGAGCACCGGCACGCCCGCCTTCTTCATGCACCCGGCCGAGGCGAGCCACGGCGATCTCGGCATGATCACGCAGCACGATCTCGTGCTCGCGGTGTCGTACTCGGGTGAGACCCAGGAAATCGTCACCATCCTGCCGCTCATCAAGCGCATGGGAGCAAAGCTCGTCTCCATCACCGGCAAGCCCCGTTCCACGCTGGCGAAAGCCGCCGACGTGCACCTCGACGTGGCGGTCGACGAGGAGGCCTGCCCCCTCAACCTGGCGCCGACGGCGAGCACCACGGCCACGCTCGCGATGGGCGACGCGCTGGCGGTGGCGCTGCTCGAGAGCCGCGGCTTCACGGCCGAGGATTTCGCCCGCTCGCACCCGAGCGGCAGCCTGGGCAAGCGCCTGCTGCTCAGGGTGTCGGACGTGATGCACACCGGGGACGGCGTGCCGAAAGTGCGCGAAGACGTATTCCTGAGCGAAGGCCTGGTCGAGATGTCGCGCAAGGGCCTCGGCATGACCGCGATCGTCGACGAGGCGGACCGCATCCTCGGCATCTTCACGGACGGCGACCTGCGGCGCGCCCTGGACGGCGGCGTCGACGTGCACCGCACGCGCATGGCCGCGATCATGCACCGGGATCCGCGCACCATCGCCCCGGACGTGCTGGCCGCCGAGGCCGTGCACATGCTCGAAGAGCACAAGATCAACGGCCTCCTCGTGGTCGACGAGGAGCGCCGGCTCGTCGGCGCCCTCAACATCCACGACCTGTTCAGGGCGGGCATCATGTGAGCACGTTGGCGGCGGACAATCGCTCGCGTGCCGTCCGGCTCGCGGTCTTCGACGTGGACGGCGTGTTCACCGACGGCCGCATCTGGATCTCGGACGACGGCGTGGAGTCGAAGGCGTTCTGCGTGCAGGACGGCTACGGCATCAAGGCACTGCTCGGGGCCGGGGTCGCGGTGGCCGTGATCAGCGGCCGCACGTCCGAGGCCGTGAGGATCCGCATGGCGGAGCTCGGGGTTCCGCACGTGTTCCAGCGCGTGACCGACAAGGTGGCGACGTTCGACCGGCTGGCCGCCGAGCTCGAGGTCGAGCCCGAGCAGTGCGTGTACACCGGGGACGACGTCCCGGACCTCCCTCTCCTGCGCCGGGTCGGCTTCGCGGTCGCGGTCGCGAACGCGGTCGACGAGGTGAAGGCGGCGTGCGATTACGTGACCCGCGCGCCCGGCGGCTCTGGAGCGGTGCGCGAGGTGTGCGAGCTGATACTGCGCGGCGGCGCCGTGCGCC
>Ga0079224_100014068_pt1 | contig 11166 bp, 6 predicted proteins | sample Stecom2015_FD_80414 | JGI IMG/M metagenome (GOLD analysis project Ga0079224, IMG submission 80414) | Agricultural soil microbial communities from Utah to study Nitrogen management - Steer compost 2015 | ecosystem: Environmental > Terrestrial > Soil > Agricultural land | place: USA: Utah...
CGCGGACGTCGCTACGGCACCCGCGGACGCCGGCGCGCCGCATTCTGCGCACGCTCCGTCTGCGCAGCCCGCTCCGGCCGGGCAAGCGGCACCCGCCGCACACGTGGCACCGTCCGCGCAGGCAGCGCAGGTAGCGCCGTCCGCGCGGCCGGCCTCGGGCGCGCAGCCCGCCGCGCTCCGCGCCCGCGCCCCCGACCTCGCGCCGTTCTTTCGCGGCGCCGGCATCAAGGCGTCGGTGCCGCCCGAGCAGGTCGACGCTTTCCTGTTCAGCGTCGGGCAGGTCGTGCGCGCGATGATCGTCAATCTCACCGAGAGCCTGCACCAGCTCGCGCAGCAGAAGAGCACGCTGAAGCTCGCGAGCACGGGCAGCGACGAGGAAGACGACGACAACCCGCTCAAGCTTTCGGCCGGATACCAGGAGACGTTCGCGAACCTGTTCCTCCGCGAGTCGGCGAGCCAGGTGCCGCCGGTCGACGCCGTCCGCGACGCATTCGAGGACTTGCAGCTGCATCAGCAGCTCGTGCCGAAGGCCGTCCGCAGCGCGCTCGATGCGTTCCTCGCGAGACTCGATCCCGAGGAGCTCGAGCACAAGTTCACGCGCGGCCGCGGCAACGTGCTCCTGAACGCGGCGAACCGGCTGAAGTACTGGGACCTCTACAAGGATCTCTACGACGTCGTCGCGCACCATCCGCCGGGCGAGCTGCCGCTGCAGTTCCTCGAGGATTTCGCGCAGGCGTACGAGCGGGAGCTCGACCACGCGCAGAACGCCTCGGCGCCCGCTGCGGAGCGGCAGGCAGGCTGACGGGTCAGGCCGACGGCTGCGCCGCCGCCTGCTTCCGCGCGCGGCGCGCGAGCTGCGCTTTCGGCCGATACGGCCTGAACAGGATGATCGTCAGATCATCGGGCTTGCTCGGCTGGCCCGAGCCGTTTCTTTTCATCCGTCCGAGCGCCTTCTCGACGAGCCGGTCCGCCGCGACGCTGATCGGCCCCGTGCGGATGATATCGACGATCTCGTCCGCGAAGAGGTTGTCGAGCAGACCGTCGCTCGCGAGCAGCACCGTATCGAATCTCGCGAGCTTGACCGCGCCGCCGATCTCGACGCGCATGTCCTCTGTGCCGAGCACGTTGAACAGCACGTGCCGGTCCTCGTGCTGCACGGCCTCGTCCTCGTCGAGGAGCCCCGCCTCGACGGCGAAGCCCGTCGGCGAGTGCGGCACGACGCGCCGCTTGATGCGCCCGCGCTGCCCGACGGCGATCAGCTCGGAATCGCCGACGTGGTAGCTGCGCATCCTCTGATCGAAGAGCTCCGCGACGACGAGCGTCGTCGCCGCGCCGCGCGCGAGCTCGATCACGGAGCGGTTCGCCTCTTCGATCGCGTCGAGAATCGCGGGCCTTAGCCCCGCGGCGGGATCGGCGCGGCTCGTCAGGACCCTCGACAGCGTCTCGACCGTGAGGTTCGATGCCTCGCGCCCCGCCGGCGTGCCGCCGACGCCGTCCGCGACGGCGAGAACGAGCGCGTCGTCGGACAGCCAGATGATGGCCGCCGCATCCTCGTTCGGTGTGTCTTTCTCCGGAGAGCGAAGGCTCCGCAGCGCGACCAGACCCTGCGGAAACTCCCTATCCACTTGGACGTGATCCGACGTGCCCAGAAACAACTGGACGCGATCATCGGTCGTGCTCATCGTGCCAGCGCTTTCGTGCACCAGGGACAGTGATGCCAGAAATCCGTGTCGACGCCCCATCGGCACGACGGGCAGCGAGTCTTGCTGCCCGGAAGCGCCCACGCGCGTTTCACTTTCGCGTGGCACCACGGGCAATACCGCATGAACGGCATCAGCGGTCCGCGGCAATCCGGATTCTCGCAGTGATGCGTGTAGCGGCGGTCTCCGTACGTGCGGTTCGTCTGCACCTCGAAGCCCGGACCGTAGCACCATGCGCAATACTGCCAGTCGAGCTTCGAGCCGCGGCGACAACGCGGACAAGTCGCCGGGAACGTCGTCTCGAACTTGTCGAGCGGCTTGTCGGCGCCGCACCACGGACACGCGACCATGGGCTCGGAGACCGGCCCCGTGCAGTAACGGCATTCGTAGCGCGTGTCGAGGACCTTGCGGTACTTGCGCTGGAACTGGCGGAACATCACCTTCTGCCAGAGCGCGGGATCCTCGGCGCCGTTGCTCCGCTTAGAGCTGCGCTTCTTCTTGACGGCCCCGTTCCTGATCCGCTTGAACTCCTCGTACATGACGACGGCGTTCTTATAGCGGTCCTCCGGACGCACGGCGACGGCCTTGCGCAGCCAGTCGACGAGCTTCGGTTTCAGCTTCGCCCGCACCCGCTTGATCCCGGGCGGCGGCCAGTCGTACGGCCACTCGATCAGGTGCCCGGAGAAGAGCTCGTAGATCACGAGCCCGAGGGAGAAGACATCGGACTGGAACATCGGCCGCCCGACGGCCTGCTCTGGCGCAATGTAGCCGACCGTCCCCGATCCGGACGCCTTCAGCGTGTGCTGCGCCACCTTCGAATAACCGAAATCCGTCAACCGGAGCTGATTATCCGGGAACAGAATGAAATTATCCGGCTTGATGTCACAGTGTATGACGTTGCAGCGGTGCGCATGCGCGACCGCCGCGAGCGCCTGCTCGGTCAGGTGCAGCGCCGTCTCGGTGGAGATGCGCCGCCGCATCCGCTCCGCGAGCGACAGCTCGCCGAGCGGCATCGAGATCACGAAATGCCCGTCGATGTACGACGCGTCCCGGATCGGCATGATGTTCGGATGCTCGAGCCGCGGCGCGAGCCGGGCCTCGCGCTTGAAGTCGACGAGGAAGTAGTCGCTCATGCCGTTCTCGTGCGGCACCTTCAGAGCGACGCGCATGTCCTGGATCGTGTCGAGCGCCTGGTATACGGCCGCCACGGGCCCGTTCGAGATGCGGCGCTCGATGCGATACTTTCCGAGTTTCTGTCGCGCCTTCAGCAAGGTCACGATACTTTGCAGAGCTAACTAAAAGCCAATGCTCGGAGCCGATTGAGAGGCCGATGCCTGCAATGGGCCGACGGCCGGCAACCCGCCAGGCTCCGGCGATCCTGTTCCCCGACTGACCCCATTTCCGAAAGACGGCTCGGCGCGGATCCGTTCTCGATCGAGCCTCGTGCGCCGCTCGGCCCGGCACACGAAGACACGCGCCGGCGCGTCAATCATCCGTCGCAGGCCACTCCCGGTCAAACGGGACGCACGGGGTCCGATGCCGTATCCTAGCCGCGTCGCCACCGCCTCCTGACGATGAAGCAACTCACGATAGGCGAGCTCGCCAAAATGGCCGGCGTGTCCCGCTCGATGCTCCGCTACTACGAGGAGCAAGGGCTCCTGAAGCCGGCCGGACGGACGTCCGCAGGCTACCGGCTGTACTCGCCGTCGGCCGCGGAAATCCTGCTGTTCATCCAGCGGGCGCAGCGCCTCGGCTTCTCGCTCGCGGATATCCAGGTGCTGATCGAGCGGCTCGGCGGCGACGGGCCGTTCGACGAGACGCTCGTCCAGCTCGCCGAGGAGCGCTATCTCGCGATCGAGCGCCAGCTCACCGATCTGCTCGTGCTGCGCCACGAGATGGCGGCGTTCCTGTCCGATCTCAATACCCGGATCGAGAGCGGCGCCGGCAGCGCCCGCGATCTGTACAAGCAGCTCGTCCGGCGCGTGTGCGGGCACGAGCCCGGCGCGACCCCGCCGAAGGAAGCGCTCGCGTGGCTGCTCGAGCGGACCGGCTGCGCGCTCGCGAGCCTCGACCGCGACGAGGTGCTCGGCGCGCTCGAGGGTCGACACATCCACATCTGGCGGGACGAGGCGGGCTATCGGGTGCTCGTGCCGGGCCATGATCCGCGGCTCGAAGCGGCGCTCGCCGCGATCGCCCGCGTCGAGGCCGATTGCCACGCGCACGAAACGCCGCGGCTCGAACGCACCGACGAGGGGTATCTCTTCGTCGCCGAAGGCGACAAGGCGTTCCTGTTCGCGCAGTTTTTCCTGGATCTCGAGCACGCCGGCGGCCGCGCCGCGTCGTGACCGGCCGCACGCGGCACGGTCCAACCCCTTGACCTTCAAGCCCACTTGAAGGTCTACCCTTGTCGCGAGCTTTCATCGATGCGAGGCCATCACGAGGCATGTCCGCCGCGCCCGACTACACGATCGATCGACCGCACGTGTCCGAGCCGTTCCGCTTCAAGGTCGGCGGCATGGACTGCGCGAGCTGCGCGAAAACCATCGAGCGCGGCCTTGCGGAGCTCGACGGGGTCGACGAGGTCCGCGTCAGCTTCACGACCGAAACGATCGAGGGACGCGGAACGGTCGGAGCCGACGCGGTGCGGCAGCGGGTCGAGGCGCTGGGCTACAGGCTCGTCGACGACGTCGCGCCGGAACCGACGGACGAGCCGCGCGGCCTCGCGGGATTCATGCGATACCTCTGGCGCGAGCCCGCGCTCAGGCTCGCGCTCGTGCTCGGCCTCGTCGTGCTCGCGACGGCGCCGCTCGCGCTCGGCACGGTGCCGGGCGCCGAACGCTTCGTCGAGCTGCTGCACCTCGCAGTGATCGCGATCGCGGGCTTCCCGATCGCGCGCCGCGCGGTCACGTCCTTGGTCTACGCGCGGCGCATCACGATCGACCTCTTGATGACGACGGCCGCGGTCGGCGCGGTCGCGATCGGTGCGACCGGCGAGGCGGTCACGGTCGTGCTGCTCTTCACGCTCGGCGAGGCCCTCGAAGGCTACAGCGCCGCGCGGGCCCGGGCGTCGCTCGGGAGCCTGCTCGCGCTGAAGCCGGCCGAGGCGACCGTGATCCGCGAGCACGACGGGCATCGCCACTACAAGACGATTGCGGCCGCCGAGCTCGTCCCCGGCGACCGCGTGCTCGTGAAGCCCGGCGAACGGATCCCGGCGGACGGGCGCGTCGTCGCCGGCGCGTCGACGGTCGACCAGTCGGCGATCACCGGCGAATCCGTGCCGGTCGCCGTCTCGGCGGACGCCGAAGACGAGGTCTTCGCCGGCACGATCAACGGCGACGGCACGCTCGAGATCGAGACGTCGCGCGCGGCCGAGGATTCGACGATCGCGCAGATCGCGCGGCTCGTCGAGCAGGCGCAGGCGCAGCGCTCGCCGGCCGAGCGCTTCGTCGACCGGTTCGCGCAGTGGTACACGCCGGCCGTCGTCGCCCTCGCCGTCGCCGTCGCGGTCGTGCCGCCGCTCGCGTTCGGCGCCCCGTTCACGACGCCCGACGGCGAGGCGCCGGGCTGGCTCTACCGCGGCCTCGCGCTCCTGATCGTCGCGTGCCCGTGCGCGCTGATCATCAGCATTCCCGTGACCGTCGTCAGCGCGCTGACGCGCCTCGCGAACCTCGGCGTGCTCGTCCGGGGCGGCGCGCGGCTCGACGAGCTCGCGCGCACGAAAGTTTTCGCGTTCGACAAGACCGGCACGCTGACCCGCGGCCGGCCGACGGTGTCCGGCGTCCGCGCGGTCGACTGCGCCGCCGGCGGTCTGCATCGCACGGACGACGGCGAAGACGCGGGCACGTGCGCGCCGTGCGACGACCTGGTCGCGCTCGCCGCGTCCGTCGAACGGGGCTCGGCGCACCCGTTCGCCCGCGCGGTCGTGCACGCCGCCGAGGAGCGGCGGGTCGTCCACCGCTACGGTCACGCGACCGATATCACGACGCACTCGGGCCGCGGCGTCAGCGGCACGCTGAACGGACGGCGCGTGACCGTCGGCCACGCGGCGCTCTTCCCGCGGTCGCCCGACGTCGACGCGCTCGTCGCGGAGAACGGCACCGGCACGAGCCTGATGCTCGTCGGCGACGGCGACACCGTGCGCGGCTACATCACGGTCGAGGATCGGCCGCGCCCGACGACGGCGGCCGCGCTCGAGGCGCTCAAAGCCATCGACCGCGGATACCGCGTCGTGATGCTGACCGGCGACCGGCGCGGCGTCGCGGAGTCGCTCGGCGACGAGCTCGACAACATCGACGAGATTCACGCCGAGCTTCTGCCCGAGCAGAAGCTCGAGACCGTGAAGCGGCTCGAGGCCGAGTACGGCGCGGTCGCCATGGTCGGCGACGGAATCAACGACACGCCCGCGCTTGCGGCGGCCCGGCTCGGCATCGCGATGGGCGGGGCCGGCTCGCACCAGGCTATGGAGATCGCGGACGTCGTGCTGATGCACGACGACCTCGCGCGACTGCCGCAGGCCGTACGCATCAGCCGCAAGACCCGTCGCCTGATCCGCGAGAACATCGCGCTCAGCTTGGGGTTGAAGCTCGCGTTCCTCGCGCTCGCGATCCCCGGCTTCGCGACGCTGTGGATGGCCGTCCTCGCCGACGTCGGCGCAACCGTGCTCGTCACGCTGAACGGCATGCGCATGCTCCGCGCGGAGTAGGCCCTGCTCCGCGCGGACCAGGCGACGCGGCGCCGCGATCGCCGGTCCGTACGCGGCCCGTTTCCGGCGCGTCCTCTCCCGCCCGGCACCCCATCGGGTGCCTCACACGAATTCTCGTCCCGGAGTAGACTCCGAAGACGGGACGACCGCGTCAGGGGGTGCACCCATGCGAATCAACCAGGTCCTCGTCGGCGGACTCTTGTCGGTTCTTGCCGTGTGGCCGGCCGCCGCGCAGCGCGCAGGCGGCGAGACGGTCGCCGAGCCGTTCAAGCTCGGTACGTTCGAGATCGACGGCCGGGCCGAGGTCGGCATCGTGCTGCGCGACAGGTTCGTCGTCGAGCTCGACGAAGCGAACGCCGCGCTCGAGCTCGATCCGTTCTACGTCGAGATTCCGATGCCGGACGACATGCTTGCGCTGATCGGCCGCTACGAGTACGGGATGAAGCGCAGGCTCTACGAGATCGTCGATTTCGTCGTCGCGTCGGGCGCGCTCGACGGCCCGAGTCGGCCCGCGTACGTGCACGACGTCGAAACGCTGCGCACGCTGCCGCCGATCATGTATCCCGGCAAGATCCTGAACGCGGCCGTGAACTTTTACTCGCACGTGAACGAGACGGGGACGCCCGAGGAGATTGCCGAGGCACGGCGGCAACGGCGCGAGAACCGCGGCGTGCCGTACCTGTTCCTGAAGCCGAGCCGCGGCGCGGTGATCGGGCACGGCGACGCGGTCAAGATCCCGTACGGCCGCGACCGCACGGACTGGGAGGTCGAGCTCGCGACGGTCATCGGCCGCCCGGCGAAGTACGTCTCGGCGGCCGACGCGGAAGACTACATCTTCGGCTACATGATCTCGCTCGACATCTCCGACCGCGGGGGCCGGCCGCCCGGCGGCGCGCCGTTCACGACCGACTGGTTCGTCGGCAAGGGACACGACACGTTCGCGCCGCAAGGCCCGTGGATCGTGCCGAAGGAGTTCTACGGCGATCCGATGGAGCGGCTCCATCAGACGCTGACCGTCGACGGCGTGCTGATGCAGGAGGCACGCGCCGGCGACATGATCCATTCGCTCTACGAGCTGATCGAGTACGCGTCGTCGATCATCACGTTGTTCCCCGGCGACGTGATCAACAACGGCACGTCGGGCGGCGTCGGCATGGGCACGGCCGTGCGCGGCGAGCAGCGTTTCCTTCGGCCCGGCGAGACGATCACGGCAACGATCGAAGGCATCGGCACGCTCGAGGTTTCGGTCGTCGCGGATGAGCGCCCCCCGCAAGGCACGGGGTCGCAGCTGCCACCGGTCGACTCGTATCGCAACTAGTATCGCAACCCACGGCGCGGACTCGGGCAGCGCGGAGCGATGCCGGCGAGCGCACCGCTCGCCGTCCGTCCATGGAGCCTCGCCTCGGGCGTTACTCGTACGTGTTACTTGCGCGGCCCGGAGCTTCGCGTTCACAAGAGCAGCCGTTTCTGCTACAAGCTCGAATAGGCCTGGAAGTCTCGAAAACGACATTTATGCGCGTCGCAGCTCTCTCGGTGAGCGCGGTCGCCGGCGCACTGATCGGCGGTGCCGCAACGTACTTGACTTTCGGAACGAGCACCCACGTAGCCGACCCTACCGGGTTCGCGCTGACCGCGTCGTCGCCCACAGGCGACGCCCCTTCTTCGGCCGCAGCCACCGCACCGATGTCTGCGCCCTTGCCGACGGCCGAGCGTCTCGCGGTCTACGCGTACGTCAGCGAAAGCACCGAGGCGGAGGAGCTCGAGTTCCTGATCCAGCGCACCGCCGCGCTGCCGATATCGCATCGGCGCACATTCGAGCTCGACGCGCTGCTGATGCGCCTCGCCGAGCTCGACGTGCGGCGTGCCGTCCGCTTCGCGCGCACGCTGCGGCTCGAGACAGAGCGCCTCGTCCCGCTCTTCCAGTCCTGGGCCGAGCGCGACGCCGATGCGGCCCTGCAGGAACTCCGCCGTCTCGATAATGCGGTGGCCGTGCGCGAGATCTCGCTGGCGCTGCTCGACGTGCTCGGCGACGACGAGCGCGCCCTCGCGCAGGTCGAAGCGGTGCTCGCCCCGTCCCAGATCCCGGCGTTCCGACAGGATGCGGCGGTGCGGCTGGCCTCGCGAGATCCGTTCCGCGCGCTGCAGCGCGCGGTTGCGCTCGACGACTCGGCTTCGCGTACGCTCGCCGCGTCCCGGATCGCCACGGAATGGGCGGAGCACGATCCGGCCGCTGCGCTCGCGCTGGCCGATACGATCACGGACGAAGCGGTGCGCCGCAGTTTCCGCACCGCCGTGCTGACCGAATGGGCGCGCATCGACCCGGATGCGGTCTTCGCGCACCTCCGCGCCGGCCGTTACACCGGTGACGTAACGGAGAATCTCACCGTCTTCTCGTCCCTCGCGCCGGCGAACCCGGAGGCCGTGCTCGAGCTCGCCGAAGAGTTGCCCGGCGAGATGCGCCGGGTCGTGCTGCAGCTGGCGCTCCTCGCGATGGCCGAGCGCGATCCGTACGCCGCAATCGCGCGGCTCGACGCGATGCCGAGCAGACGCGATCGCGATCAGCTCCTGCCGGCGATCGCGCAGGCCTTCGCGCAGCGGGACCCGGACGGCGCGCTCGAGTGGGCGAAGTCGCTGCAGCAGTCGTCGCCGAATGTGCTCATGTCCGTGATCAACGGGATCGCGACGGTCGATCCGCACCGCGCCATCGATCTGATCCTCGACGAGAGCTTCGGTGCAGCCCAACCGTCGATGCTCCCGATGCTGGTCGTGACGAGCACGCTCGCCGGTCAGCGGGACTCGGCGAGAATCGCGGCGATCGCGGATCGCCTCGTCGCGAGCGGTAACGTCGACGCGGTGAATCAGATCGGAACGCTGATGTCCTCATGGTCGCGAAGCGACCCCGACGCCGCGCTCGAATGGCTCCTTCGCAACGCCGAGCGCGCAGGACGGCAGGCGATCACGCAGGTCGCCTTCCAGCTCGCCACAGACGATCCGGTCGCCGCCGCGGGCATAATCGACCGATTGCCGCCCGACTTCCAGGGCGATTGGCTGCGAAGCGTCGCGGGCGGATACGCGCAGTACGACGCCCACGCGGCGGCCACCTGGATTCTGCAGTACGAGGGCCGACCCGGTTTCACCGAGAGCCTTGCGGCGATCGCCCCAGCCCTCGCGCAAGTCGATCCCGGTGCGGCCGCACGCATGATCGAGCGGCTCGACGGCTGGTACTCGACGCTCGCCGCCGCTCAGGTCGCGGCTTCGTGGGCCGTCAGCGATCCGATGGCGGCGGCCAATTGGGCAATGCAGCTCGCCGACACGACGATGCGCTCGACCGCACTGAGCAGCGTCGTCGGCAGCTGGGCGAGCCAGGACCTCGACGGCGCGCAACGCTGGGTGCTGAGCCGGCCCCGTGGCGAAACCCGCGATCAAGCGTTGCACCGGTTGTTGCCGATGACGGTCGCGAGGGACAGCGAGATCGACACTCGGCTCCTCGATGCGTTCAGCAATGATGCAATGCGGCAAAACGCGGTGATGAGCGCCGCGGTGACGCTCGCAGGAAGGGATCGAGAAGCGGCGAGACGCCTCGTCGATCAGCACGTCACGAACCCGCAGATACGGGAGCAGGCCTACGCGATGCTCGATCGGGCGGGCGTGAACGTCGGCCGCTCCGGAGTGACCATCGGAGTGGTGGCGCCGGGCATCAGCACCGCGACGCCGGGCATCATCCTTCCCTAAAAGCCCAGCCGGTCCCGCCGCGCGGGCGGGCCGCGCTCGCGCGGACCGGCAAGCTCGGCGAAGCCGACGCCTTCAAGCGTCGCGCAGCACCTTCCCCGGATTCATGATGCCCTTCGGGTCGAGCGCACGTTTCATTGTGCGCATCAGCACGAGCGCCTCCGGCGAGCGGTAGCGCTCGAGCTCGCGCGCTTTCAGCACACCGACCCCGTGCTCCGCGCTGAAGCTCCCGCCGAGCCGCGCCGCGAGATCGTGCACGGCGCGGGAGAGCGCGTCGGCGGAGCGCTCGCGGAACTCGTCGATCGTCGAGCCCGGCGGCGGTAACAGGTTGTAGTGGAGATTCCCGTCGCCGATGTGCCCGTAGACCGAGACGCGATGCGGCGCGATCAGCGGGAGCTCGGCCGCGGCGAGCTCGAGGAACTTCGGCACGTCGGAGATCCGCACGGAAACGTCGTGCTTGACGGAGCCGTCGACGCGCTCGGCCTCCGGCACGCGCTCGCGCAGCGCCCAGAGCGCATCGCGCTGAGGGCCAGACTCCGCGATCACGCCGTCGATGACGTCGCCGGATTCCATGCCGCCGGCGAGGATCTGCTCGAGCGCGTTCCGCAGCGTGCCGTCGGCGTCGCTCGATGCGAGCTCGAGCAAGAGGTAATGCGGGTAGGCCGCATCGAGCGGATCGCGCGCGCCCGCGACGTGGATCAGCACGAGCTCGAGCGATTCGCGCGAGACGTACTCCGCCGAGACGACCCGATCGCCGCTCTCGCGGCGCGCGCGCCCGAGCAGCGCGCACGCGGCGGCCGGGCCCGAGACGGCGACCCACGCGGTCTCGCGCACGGCTGGCATCGGAAAGAGCTTCAGCACCGCCGCCGTGACGAGCCCGAGCGTGCCTTCCGCACCGACGAAGAGCGATTTCAGGTCGTAGCCCGTGTTGTCCTTTCGAAGCCCCTTGAGCTCCGACAGCACCTGCCCGCTCGGCAGCACGACCTCGAGCCCGAGCACGAGATCGCGCATCGTGCCGTAGCGCAGCACCGCGAG
>Ga0079224_100014069_pt1 | contig 11166 bp, 6 predicted proteins | sample Stecom2015_FD_80414 | JGI IMG/M metagenome (GOLD analysis project Ga0079224, IMG submission 80414) | Agricultural soil microbial communities from Utah to study Nitrogen management - Steer compost 2015 | ecosystem: Environmental > Terrestrial > Soil > Agricultural land | place: USA: Utah...
CCTTCGTAAGCGACGAGCGTGCCCGCCGTGATGCTGACGCGGATCCACTTGTCGTCGGGCTTCACCCCCCAAGGGAGGCGGGCGGCGGGCTCCACCTGGCTGACCTGATCCGCGCGCACGAACGAGCGCGCACCCGGCCCCCGGCGGCGCGCCACCGGCAGGTAGCGTTGGCCGTCGATCTCGACGGGAGCCGCGACGCCGTCCAGGTCGATGGGCGTTCGCGGCGGCCACACCCGGCCGCTATCGACCACGCGGCCACCGTCGCGGTGGTACGCGACCACCGGCTGGCTGCGCGTCCAGGCGATCGGCAAATCGCGGCCAGCCCCGAGCTCGACGCCGTGGAAGGTCGAGACGCGGTAGGGACGCACGCGATCGGCAGGGACCACGGTGCCGTCGGCGCTCAGCAGAAAAACTCGGCCGCGGTGCTCGAAGGCTCGGGTGAAGGACAGCAGCGAGCCATGGGGGATCGCGCGAGCCACCAGCTGCTCCTCCACCGCTGCCCGCGCCGACCCGCCGCCGTGCAGGAACGTCGGAACGGGGCCATCGACCGGGATCGGGCGCTGCTCGGCGAGCCGTTCGTGCCCACGATTGCCCCAAGACTGCGGGCGAAAGCTGCCCGCGGGGCCGTAGGCCCGCTCGGCCTTGCGCCACTCCTCGGGCTCGGGCAACCGGCGGTACATGGGCGCGCCGTTCGACAGCGCATACCGAAACGGCAGCGGCGCATGCCGCGCGAGCGTGGACTGACGGCTGCGGACCACGCGATCGTCCGCCGAGAGCGAGGCGCTCCGGTCGAGGCAGACGAAACCAAACGGCTGCACGGCGTACCACCCGCCGGCGCACCCGGGCCCGGCGATCGGATCGGTGCGCGCCAACCGTACGGCGTGTCCGGGCCGCACGTAGCCGAGCTGCTGCCCGCGCTTGCTCGGCCCGGGGTAGACCCACATGCCGTAGCTGCGGCTATGGATGCTGTTCGGCGGCGAGCGAGATCCAGCGCTGCCTGGCGCAGCGCCGGCGCCCTCCCCTGGCGTCGCCGCGGTGGGCTCCGCTGCGGCCAGCCCGCTCGAGAGCATCACCACCGCCGCCAGCTGCCAGATCGCGCGGCTCTCCATGGCGGAGAGGATTTCGTCAGAATTCCGGCCGCACCGCAAGCCGGCCGCGGCCGTGCGCGCCGCCATGGCCGTTGCGGCGGTCCCATGTTACGAGCCGATCGTCCAACGTCATGGCCCAACGCCCCTCGAAATCCCCGCCCTCTGCCGCCGAGCCGGAGCAGCGCTTGGTGGAGACCTCGCGCGCCGAAGACGACGAGCGCTTCGACAGGATTTTCCGCCCGCAGGCGCTCGATGACTTCGTGGGGCAGGAGAGACACAAGCAGAACCTGCGCGTCTACGTGCGCGCGGCGTTGGCGCGAAAAGAGCCGCTCGATCACATTCTTTTTTGCGGCCCGCCCGGGCTCGGCAAGACCACGCTGGCGCACATCTTGGCCAAGGAGATGGGCGTTCAGCTGTTCATCACGAGCGGCCCTGCCGTCGAGCACAAGGGGGTGTTGACCGGCTTGCTGACGCGGCTCGAGCGTGGCGACATCCTCTTCATCGACGAGATCCATCGTCTGAGCGCCGTGGTCGAGGAAGCCTTGTATCCCGCCATCGAAGACTTCCGCATCGACGTGATGATGGGCGACGGCGCGTACGCCGAGAGCATCCCCCTCGACTTGAAGCCCTTCACGCTGGTCGGCGCGACGACCCGCACCGGCCTGTTGACGAAACCTCTGCACGAGCGCTTCGGCGTGACCCTGCGCCTCGATTTCTACGCCCCCGCGGACTTGCAGCGCATCATCGAACGGAGCGCCCATCTCATCGGGATCGAATGCGACCAGGACGCGGCGTACGAGCTCGGGCAGCGGTCCCGCGGGACCCCGCGGGTCGCCAACCGGCTGCTCCGGCGCGTGCGCGACTTCGCCGAAGTCGAAGGCGAAGGGCGGATCACCCGGCGCATCGTCCAGCACAGCTGCGAGCGGCTCGAGGTGGACCCTGCCGGGCTCGACGAGATGGATCGGCGGCTGCTACGCATCATCATCGACCACTACGACGGCGGCCCCGTCGGGGTGGAGACGCTCGCTGCGGCGATGGCCGAGCCGCGCGACACCATCGAAGACGTCTACGAGCCCTACCTCCTGCAGCAAGGCTTCTTGGGTCGCACCCCCCGGGGCCGCGTCGCCACCTCGAAGGCCTACGAGCACCTGCGCCTGGAACCACCCAAACCCGGGCAGCGCAGCCTCTTCTGACCTGGGCACGCTGAGGCCGCGCCGCCAGCGACGAGCTCCCCTGGCTTTTGTTCCAGGAAGAGCATCAGGGCCTTCGGCCCACCTCGAGTCGGTGAAAACGGATTTCACGACCGAGACAGCGAGCTGTGTCGACCCGTCTGGCTCGGAGATTGGTCACAGGAAGGTCGGAAGATCGGAAGGGGGACCGACGTCGTCGGCCCCCGATCGGAGTCGATCTCGACCGGCGCAACCCCAACCGCGGCGGCCAACCTCGTGCTCGAGCGCCTCGGGCGTATCCCCCGAACTCCCAAAATCTTCTGCTCTTGCGCGCCTTCCTGTGAAAAATTCAAGGAAGCTCGTGGTGCCTACTTCGGACCTCGTTTTCATAGGAGAGCGGAAGGACGGAAGATTTTTCGAGGAGGTCGACTGACGAGCTCCACGCGATCCTCGCGTCCGGTGGTCGCCACGGTGTCGGGTCGCGCCGCTCGAGATCGAAGCTTTGGTCGGGGACCGGGGGGACCGGGGACGTCGGTCCTACTTCCGATCCGCAGCCTTCGTCGCTCTTCGCAAAAGGAGGCGCGATCGACCTCACCCCCAAAACGTGAGGTCGACCGCGCCCCAAAGGTTCCGCGGCCCCGATGGAGCCGCGTCGTCGGCAGAGATCAGCCGGCGACCCGCGGGGACTCCTCCAGGCGACCCTGGGCCACCGCCGGCTCCTCCTTGCTCGGCATCGACACGCCGTGGCGGGGCAAGGGGGCGCCCATGTCGTAGGCGTGCATGCCGTGCTCGCCATAGTCGAGCCCTTCGATCTCTTCCTCCGCCGAGACCCGCAAGCCCAGCGTGAACTTGAGGGCCAAAAACAGGATGGCGGCGCAGGGCGCCGTGAACGCCGCGTAGGACACCACGCCGAGCAACTGGGTCATGAAGCTGTGCTCGGGGTTGGTGGAGAAGATGCCCACGGCGAGCGTGCCCCAGATGCCGCACACCAGGTGCACGCTGACGGCGCCGACGGGATCGTCGATGCGCAGCTTGTCGAACGTCAGCACGGCGGCGACGACCAACGCGCCGGCGATCCCGCCGACCGCAATCGACGCGAGCGGGGTCGTCACGTCGGCGCCCGCGGTGATGCCGACGAGGCCCGCCAGGATGCCGTTGAGCGTCATCGACAGGTCCGGCTTCCGAGAGACGAACGAGTAGGCGACGATCGCCCCGATCGCGCCTGACGCGCCAGCCAGGCAGGTGGTCACGAGCGCGAGCGAGGTGCCCGAGGGATCAGCGCTCAGGACCGAGCCGCCGTTGAACCCGAACCACCCGAGCCAGAGCAAGAACACGCCGACGGTGGCCATGGGCAGGTTGCTCGCAGGGATCGGCGTGATGCCCGACTTGGAGTACTTGCCAAGCCGGGGGCCCAGGATGGCCGCGCCGACGAGCGCGCCCCAACCGCCCACCGAGTGGACGACCGTCGAACCCGCGAAGTCGTAAAACCCTTTCTCATCCAGCCAACCGCCGCCCCACTTCCAGGAGCCGGCGATGGGGTACACCACCGCCACGAACACCGTCGCGAAGAGCATGAACGACTTGAGCTTGACCCGCTCCGCGACCGCCCCCGAGACGATGGTGGCCGCAGTGGCGGCGAACATCCCCTGAAAGAGGAAGTCCGTGTAGTAGGTGTAGCCGCCGCTCGCGTAGTCGACCGTGTTGCCGTTCTCGGGGACCGTGAGCCCGACGCCGGCGAAGCCGAGCCAGCCGTTGAAGTCACCCGGGTACATCAGCCCGAAGCCGATGACGAAGTACGTCAGCAGGCCGATGCACACGATGAACACGTTCTTGAACAGAATGTTCACGGTGTTCTTGGACCTCGTCAGCCCGGATTCGAGCGTGGCGAAGCCGAGATGCATGATGAACACCAACGCGGCGGCGATCATCATCCAGACGTTGTTGGCGGTGAACTGCCCCACGCCGACGGCTTCTTCGGCGAAGGCCAGCGCCGGCGAGCACAGTACGAGCGCCGCGATCATCAATGCACGAAACCTTTTCATCGTTCCTCGACCTCCGGCGCCAATCTGCGCCGCCGTCCGTTTCTCAGGCTTTTCGCGGAGCTTTCGGTCGCGTGCGTCCGACTTTTTTGTCTCCCGGTCGAGGCCGGCCAAAAAGGCGAGCCGAGCGCGCGGCGACCCCATCGACCCGGTTGCCTGACCGAGGTCGCGATACAGCGTCCCCTAGAGCACCGATCCGTTTGCCAGCCGAGAGCCCCGAGCAATCGGGGCCCCACTTTCGGTGAGGGCCCCGATTCCTCGGGATACCCTCAGCTTTGCTCGCGGATCGGAGCTCTAGTTCGTCTCATTTTCAGCGACCCTCCGGCAGGCGTTCGGCGACCGATCTGCCTCACATTGGCAAAGCCGCCCCGCGCGCTGCTCGCTCCCGGGTGCCAATCCAAATCTGCCGCGAGGCCAGCGACGGCTCGAAGGAGTCTTTCCGCGCTCGAGCCGCAGCGCGCTCGATTCAACGGAGAACGGCTCGTCCAGCCATCCGCTCGACCCTCATCATCTCGACTTCCACGCCAAACGCCCCGCTCGCGGACCGCTGGCCGCTCTGCCGAGGCGCTCTGCGTCGGCGGACAGGCACACCCGAGGGCGCAGCCGTTCGTGCCGGAGGAGCCACCAGCGCAAGAACAGCAAGTCCAGGGTGAGCAACGTCGCCAACGCCCATTCGAGCTCGCCAGTCAGCATCCGCGACAGTGATGCACGGGGCGAGCCAGGGGTCTTCGGCGTCACGGGCAGCCAACTTTTCACCGCCACTGGATTAGCGCGACTTGTGCGTGACGGGCCGCGAAGAGTCGCTCTACAGTTCGGCGCGATGAAGATCCGGGCCGTGGCCGTGGCCGACCCCCGCAGCAATGCGGTGGGGGCGATCGAGCTCGAGTGCACTCCGCACGGCCTGGTCGTCGGCTACCTGGGGCTCGGCGCGTTCAGCGAAGGGTATGCGCCGGGCGCCCTGACCATGGGGACGCAGCTCACGGTCCCCTGGTCCGCGGTCCAGCTGGCCGAGCTCGTCGGCGATCGCCTGCACTTGGAGTTCTCCCCGGAGGTCGGCCCCCATAGCCGCCTCTGCCTGACGAACTTCTCGACCGGCAACACCCCGCACCCCGGTGAGACGCGCCGGCAGCGTCGCTTGGTCCGAATAGCCACCGCTGGCACCGCCCTCGCCGGGGTGCTGCTGGCGACGCTGACCTTCCAGCGGGCCGCACCGGAAGCTGGAGCAGGGGCCGCGATGCTGGTGGCTTTGGTCACCGCGGCGGCTGTCCTGACTTGCGGGCTCATCGCCGATCGCGCGATCGGTGCGCCGGATTACGGGGACGCCCCACGAGAGTCGTTCGTCTTCGATCTCTCCAACTACTTGCCGGGCTTGATCCGCACGCCGAAGCCCTCGGTACCATCGGCCCGCCCGCTGCCGCTGCCCACGTTCCAGCAGGTGTTGCCGCGCACCACGCTGGCCGTCGTGATCGCGCTGACCTCATCGACGCTGGCGGCGCTGCTCGTTGGGGGCTTCATCATCGACGCACAGCGCGAGCCCAGCCGCACCCCGGTGGCTTCGTTGGCCGCCGCACCGCCCGCGGCGCCGGTCGAACGGCGCCCGGAGGACCTGCCGGCCATCGCCGCGCCCCGCCCCGCCGAGGCGGCGCCGTCGCCCGCGACCTCGACCGCCTCCGTCACCAGCGGCAAGTGCACCTGCCGGCGTGGCGACTCAGGCCTGTGGCAAAACCCCATCCCGAGGCTCAGCACGCTCGTTTTGAGCCGCCGGGTGTCGGTGCGCGGGCGCCACAGCGAGCTGCAGGCCGACATCGCCGCGATCAACAACTCCGACGAGGAGATCCGCGATCTCGAGCTTCACCTGGAGTTCTTCGAGCGCGATCCACCTCCCATCTCACGGCTGCACCACGTGGACCATCGCGTGCTCTACTACCCCGGCGTGCTGAGCCCGGGTCAGGCGATCAAGTGGAGCGTCGAAGCGGACGGCAGTGAGCTTCAGATCAAAAACCCGATCGCCGGAGATATCGGTCCCGGCGGTGACGGCGCTGCACCGCTGAGCCGCTTCGCGGAGCTGCTCGACGCCAACCACCGACCGGTTCGCATGCACGGTGCGCTGATGCTGGCCTACCTGGGCGATCCACGCGCCCGCGAGGCGGTGCTGAAGCTCCGGGAAGCCCTCCGGGAGGACGAAGCGCCGTACCTGCGGCGGCTGACGTTCGCTACGGCGCCGGTGCATGCCTGCAACCTGCGCGTCTCGGCGTCCGGCCCCGAGCGCCAGATCGAGGCCTGCGTCTTCAACGACAGCAAGGAATCGAAGAAGGATCTGGCGCTGCGCGTCGCCGCCTACGACGGCGAGATCAGCCACCTGGATCCTCTGGCCCAGCCTCCTCTGCTGGTGGCCGAGGGCACCTATCCCGTTTCTCGAGAGCTCATGCCGGGCGAGGGCGTGCGGGTGCTCGGCAAGCTGGATTTGCGCAAGCTGGACGAACCGCCGGCTGCTTTCGAAGCCATCGCCGATCGCATCGACCTGCTGCCCTAACCGCCCGCTACTTGCGGCGGCTGAGCGGATCGAAGCTCGGCTTGCCGCGGTCCGCGGCCCGCGGGGTCCACCCCGAGCCCGGGCGGGCTTCGGGGGTCGTGAGCGGCTGCGACTCGGACTTTTTGGGGAGCGAGCTCGGCGCGCCCGGGACCCGCGGCGCGCGGGGCTCCTGGTCGCGTTCCGCCTTCGGTGCGGGAGCCGGCCCCGCCTCGGGCGACACGGAGCTGCCCGCGTCGAGATCTTCGGGTGGCTCCGTGGTCACAGCCGGGGGCTGGACCGCCGGAACCTCGCGACGCGGGGTTGGGTCCTGCGGCGCAGGGTTGGCGGCACCGACCGAGCTCGCTGTGTCCGAGCCCGGCCTCGCGAGCAGGCTGACGAGGCCGAAGCACGCCGCAGCCGCGGTCGCCAGCGCCGCGCCGTTCCAAAACCGCGACCTCCGGCGAAAGCGGGGCAGCTCGGCCTTCAGCGAGGCGGTGCGCCGCGTCACCTCGTCGGCCGTGGTTCGCGCCGCACCGACTTCGATGGCGCCGAGCGATGAGAACTCCGAGACCTTGGCGGCGGCGAGCGCCACCGACGCGCTGCGCTCCGCGTTCGCCCGTTGCAGCGCGGCCCGCAGCCCCTCCCAGCGCTGCCGGGCGTGATCGCCGCAGGCGGCCACCATGAACTCGCCCACGTCCAGGTCCGACGCCATTCGCGGCAGCGCGGCTTCGATGGCCCGCGCCATCTCGGCGCTCGACTGGAAGCGACGCTCCGGATCGCGCTCGAGCGCCCGCAAGACGACCTGCTCGAGCTGCTCCGGGTAGTCCGCCACCAGCGCCCTCGGTTTCACGAACGCCTCCGTGGAACACAGGCGCTGGACGGTCTCGGTGGACGTGGGTGCCCGGAACGGGTGGCGTCCGGTCGTGAGCATGTAGGCCACGACGCCCAGGGCGAACACGTCGGTGCGGCGATCGACCGGCTCGCCGCGCACCTGCTCGGGCGACATGTACGACAGCTTGCCGACGACCTCCCCCTGCTGGGACGCGCTGGTTGGTCGTGCGGTGGCCGTGGCGACACCGAAATCGATGACCTTCAAGGCTCCGGCCTGCGTCACCAGCAGGTTTTGCGGCGACACGTCGCGGTGCACCAGTCCGAGCACGCGCCCGGAGTCATCGGTGAGCTCGTGTGCCGCGTGCAGCCCCATGCACGCCTGAACGAGCAGGTTGGCGGCCACCTTGGTCGGTACACCGCCCTGCGCCTTCGCCGCGCGCTGCACATAATCGAGCGGATCGCCGTCCACCCACTCCATGACGAGGTACATGGTGCCGGCGTGTTCCCCGAAATCGAGGCACTGCGCGACGTTCGGATGGCGGATCAGGGAGGCGAGCGTGGCCTCGCCCAACAACATCTGGTCGAAGCGGCCGTCGTCGCAGCTTTTCAGGATGGTCTTGACGGCGACCAGCTTCTGGAAGCCGCCGGAGCCACGCAGGCGCGCCGCCCACACTCGCCCCATCCCGCCTTTGGCAATCGGAAGCAGAAGCTCGTAGCGCCCGAGCAGACTGCCGGGGACGAAATCATCGCTGTCCGGGAGCGACATCGCCAAAAAACCCGAAATACCTCGATCCGACCGGTTATTTGCCGCAAATCTTCGCGACGTTTTCCTCCGCACGCGCGACCCGCGCCCGGGCGGGGGCTCTCATCAACGGCGCCGATGGGGGTCGAGTTAAGGCGGTCTTCGTCAGAGGGATGACGTCGGCCGGCCACCGCGACGCTCGCTCACCGGGCCAGCGGCCGAAGAGGGCGGCCGAGCGGGGTCCTCCGCGCGGCGCGCTCATGGGTGGATGAACACCACCGTCCCACGATCCTTGTTCAGGTACCCGTGCCAGTCCGGCGGGACCGCGGGGTCAGTCCACTCGAAGAGCCAGGCGCTATCGATGGGGGACAGGTTCACACAGCCGTGGCTCCGAATCTTCCCGAAGTCGTCGTGCCAGTACGTGCCGTGCAGGGCAAAGCCCTTGTGAAAGTATTGAACGAACGGCACATCGCGCAGGTTGAAGGAGTCGCTGCGGTCGTCGTCCCCGTCCATGGTCGACGTCACGTGTTTGGCGTGGATCATGAACGTGCCGCGCACGGTCGCGTGCTCCGTCTCCGGGTCGCCCAGGCCGCCACGGCCAGTGCTGACCAGCGTCGCATAGACGGGTCGCCGGCCCACGTAGGCGACCAGCGACTGCTGGTTGATCGAAATGTCGATCCACTTGCGGTTCCCCGTGGCAAAGCTCGGGAACGATTCCCTCGGCTCGAGCCTGCGGGTCACCTCGCCCACGACCCAGGCCCCATCGCGGGTCTCCCACAGCGCGGCCGGTCCCCTGCCACGCTTGCGACCGGTCAGCTTCAAGCCCTGGCGGTAGCGGAACGCGCCGTCTGGCTGGATGCTGCCGCCGTCGTGCTCGGCATACTTCTGCGCGTAGTGGCGGTCGACGAAGGCGACGGGCAGGCCCTCGTCTTGACCGAGCTCGACGCCGTGGAAGTCGCTCGGCTTGACGACGTTGGTACGGTCGAGCGCGATCAGATCGAGCTCCGTCGTCAAGCCGAACCAGCGCGTCTCCCAGATGAAGGCCTGGCCAATCGCGAAACCGCTGTCGGCGGACGCTCTGCCCGCGTGAACGGAGTAGTGCAGGCGCTGCTCGACGCCATACGGCTTGGCGAGGGGCGACTGTCCGACGATCGCCGCCGGCGGCGCGCCGGGTTCTCCGAGCAGCTCCGCCAGACCTTGCGTCGTCACTCGCTCGCGATAGCGCGCCGCCCGCCCGAGAACTTGCTCGCCTTCCACGGTCTGCATCTCGCTTCGAGTGGGCAGCTTGAAGTACAGCATCGGTGGCGAATCGCTCGACAGCGCGTAGAGGTACGGCAAGCCCTGCCCGCGCACCGGACGCACACTCGCCTGCTGCACCACCGGGTGGTTCAGGTCCAGGGTCGCGCCCTTGCCGAGGCAGACGAAACCGCGCGGGTTGATCCGGTACCAGCCACCCGCGCAGCCGTCGTTGACGATGGCCGGACCGCGCGCATCCACCACGGCGCCGGCTCGCAGATAGCCGTAGCGGGTGCGTTTGGGACCCGTGTCGGTGTACACCCAGGTACGCCAGGCGATGCTCGCCAGTTGCTCGCCGGTGGGCTCGAAGGGCAGGTCGTCCTCGATCGATCCGCGCGAGACCTTGCCGCGGCGGCGTTCCGAGACGCCGGCATCGGCAGGCTGCCCCACGTGCACCTCGACCGCCTCCGGCGCCTTGGCCTGGACGCCGGGGGGCTCACGACGTTCGACGCAGGCCAAGAGCAGCGCGGGGATCGAGAGAGCGACGATTGGAGAACGCAGCATGCGGGCCAACAAGCCGCTTCGACGGCCCAAGACGGTAAAACGGATCCGCTCGTCGCTCTAGCACAGGCGCAGCGCTCACCAAAGCTGGCACTGGCACCGACCCCGTTGCATGCTCCGGCCGTGCGCCTTCCCGCCGGGGTTCTGAAGCTAGTCAAGGAGCTGGCAAAGCACGTGTTTCGGCACCCGCTGGTGGGTATCGCGGCGGCAGCGCGCACCCCTGACGGTCGCTGGCTGTTGATCCGCCGCGGGGACACCGGCACCTGGGCGCTGCCGGGCGGCGCGCTCGACTGGGGCGAGACCCTGCGGACGGCGATCGTTCGCGAGCTCGATGAGGAGGCCGGCGTCGACGTGATCGAGCTGGGTGGGTTGGTCGGCGTGTACTCGGCGCCTGCGCGCGATCCTCGCGTGCACGGCGTGACGATCGTCGTGCACGCGAAGGTCACGCTCCCGGCGCGGCCCCCCCACAATCCGGCGGAGATCCTCGAAATCGGACTGTTCGCGGACGACGAGCTGCCGGAGACGCTCGCGCACTGCATGACGGACATGCTGGTGGACGCCCGCGAGGGGCGGGTCACCTGGGAGTGAGCTGCGACGAGCGGCGCGCTGGTGGCCGTCGCTCGCGGGGGCGCTCGCTCGGGCGGCGCTGAGCTCGGCGCACGGGGACGGGCACGGGCGTGGGACGACGGCGCTACGGGTGCTCGCGCACGACGTGCATTCCCTCCCCCAAAGGGCCCACCCCCTTGTAGGCGATGACCAGCCGCCCGTGTCGATCGACACACAGCGCCGGACCGCCGTTGCTGTTGGGCTTGAGGCGGACGTCGAGCGGAAGGCCCACTGGCCACCATTGTCCGGAGCGCCAGCGGGTCACGTACGCGGCGGCGCCATCGTCCGACAGCTCGGGATCGCGCTCGTACCACATCAGCGCGAGCGTTCCGCCCCGCGCCGCGAGGCGAGCGTGCGAGCGGAGAGCCGATCCGTCGAGGCG
>Ga0079224_100014071_pt1 | contig 11166 bp, 6 predicted proteins | sample Stecom2015_FD_80414 | JGI IMG/M metagenome (GOLD analysis project Ga0079224, IMG submission 80414) | Agricultural soil microbial communities from Utah to study Nitrogen management - Steer compost 2015 | ecosystem: Environmental > Terrestrial > Soil > Agricultural land | place: USA: Utah...
CCCCGCGTGCGGGCCCCCGCGCGCGCCCATCCTCGGCTCCCTCGACGACCGCCGCGCCCGCCTCGCGCGCGCGGGCGGCGACGGTGCGGACCGCGAGGCGACGCGCGAAGGGGCGGCCTCGGCGCTCGACGTCGCCCGCCACAACGCCCGTCGGCTCCTCCGCCTCATCATCCAGCTCCTCGACGCGGCCCGCCTCGAAGCCGGCGCGATGCGGCTCGCCCCCCGCCCCGGCGACCTCGCCCGCGTCGTCCGCGAGGTCGGCGAGGCGTTCGCCGGGGTGGCCGAGCGGCGCGGCGTCGCGTTCCGCATCGTCGGGGCCGACGCCCCGCTCGAGGCCTCGTTCGACGTCGAGGCCGTCGAGAAGGTGCTGGGAAACCTGGCCTCGAACGCCTTCAAGTTCACCCCGCCCGGCGGGACCGTCGAGCTCCGGCTGGGCCGGGCCGAGCGCGACGGGCGCGCGCTCGCCGCCGTGGCCGTCCGCGACAGCGGTCCAGGAATCGCCGAGGAGGCGCTCGCGCACGTCTTCGAGCGGTTCTACCGGGTGGACGAGGCGGGCGGCGTCGGGACGGGGATCGGGTTGGCGCTGGCGAAGGAACTGGCGGAGCTGCACGGGGGCACGGTCGAAGTCGAGAGCGCGGTCGGGTCCGGGAGCGTGTTCACCCTCTTCCTCCCGCTCGACGAGGCCGCCCCCGCGGCGGCACCGGTAGGCTCAGGCTCGGCCGAGCCCGAGGGCCGGGCGGAGGCGCAGGCGGCGGCCGAGGTGCTCGAACCCGACACCGCCGATTCCCACCGGACGCCGGGCGCGGTCCCAGACCTCCCTTCGCTCCGCGTGCACGGCGACGGGCTGCTCTTCGACGCCGACCTCTCTGCGGTCGCCGAGGAAGCGGCTCGCGAGGCGGCCGAAGCCGAGGCCGACCGCCCCCTCGTCCTCGTCGCCGACGACAACGCCGACATGCGCGCCTACGTCGGCCGCCACCTCCGCCCGCGCTACCGCGTCGTCGAGGCGGCCGACGGACGGGAGGCGCTGCAGAAGGCCCGCGAGCACCTCCCCGACCTCGTGCTCTCCGACGTGATGATGCCCGTCCTCGACGGGCTCGCCCTGCTACGCGCGCTCAAGGCCGACCCCGAGACGGACTTCGTCCCCGTCGTGTTGCTGACGGCGCGGGCGGCGGTTGAGGACCGCCTCGAAGGGCTCCACGCCGAGGCCGACGACTACCTCACGAAGCCGTTCGAGGTGGCCGAGCTCGTGGCCCGCGTCGAGAACCTCATCGCCGGCCGGCGGCGGCTCCGCGCGCGGCTGGCGCGGGAGGCCGCCCCTGCCTCGGGCTCGCCCGGGGTGCCCGGGGCGCCCGGGGCGATGCCGGCGGGGTTCCCCGCGACGACGCTCCACGCCGCTCCCGTCGCCGTCGCCTCCGCCGACGCCGCGTTCCTGGAGCAGGTCCGCCAGGCGGTCGAGGAGCACATGGGGGAAGCGGCGTTCGGCGTAGAGGCGCTCGCCGAGGCCGTCGGGGTGAGCCGGGTTCACCTCTTCCGTCGGTTGCGCGAGCTCTGCGGCGAGGCGCCGTCGGCGCTGCTCATGCGGATGCGGCTGGAGCGAGCGGCGGCGCTGCTCGCGGCGCGGGCCGGGACCGTCAGCGAGGTGGCCTACGGCGTGGGGTTCCGGAGCGTCTCGCACTTCTCGAGAGCGTTCCGCGCCCGCTACGGCACGACGCCGAGCGCCTACGCCGGGGAGACGCACGCGGCGTGAGGGTGCCGGGGTGACTCCGCGTGTGGCGGGGTGCGAACCGCGTTCCGGGGGAGAGCCGCTCCGTTCCTCGTGGGAGCGCTCGCTCCCCTGCGTCAGCGAAGGGGGGAAGGCGCGCGTCCGTCCTGCCGTTACAGGGTGTGGCCTGGAGGTTACAGGTAACCGACGGACCTAACACGGTAACGTAGCCCGCAGGCGCGGCCTCGTAACGTGACGGCTGTTCGACCGCACCGTCTGTAGCGCCCCGGCTCTGACCCGTGCGGCCCTCACCGCGCCAGGACACGCGGCCTGATGGTGCAGCAGGTGTCTGAGGGCACGGGATAACTCCTTCAACACAAACATACGAGAGGCCAAAAATGAGTAACTACATCAAGGCGGCCCTACCCTTGTTCGCGTGCGCGAGCCTCCTCGTTTTCGGATGCGATCTGGCAACGGAGCCGCTATCGGACGACGCATCCACCGACCCAGCGAATCAGGAAGCCGAGGCCATGGAGGGGGGCGCATTCGCCGGCTGGATTCCGGCCTTGGACATCGAGTCGGCGCCCCCGGGCGCTCACGAGGAGTTCAATACCGCCTCAGCGGAGGGATGCCCGTTCATCTCCCGGGACGGGAAGAAGTTCTTTATGGCGTCGGACCGTGCCGGGGGGGAAGGAGGCCTCGACATCTGGGTCTCGACCCGGGAGCACGTCTCCGATCCGTGGGGCGAGCCGCAGAACGCGGGCGCGCCGATCAACACCGAGCACAATGACTTCTGCCCCACGCTCGCGCGGGACGGGCGCACGTTCTTCTTCGCGAGCAACCGGCCGGGATTCTGTGGGACCACGCCTAACGCCGACCTCTACTCAAGCCGGCTGGGTCCCAGCGGGTTCGGGCCGGTGAGGCATCTGGGATGTGAGGTGAACAGCGGCGCCGACGAACACGGCCCCTTCCCGATGATCATGCCCGGAGAAGGAGTGGTCCTCTTCTTCTCCAGTGCGCGGGAAGCAGTCCCCGGCGATCCGCCCGGAGACCACGACATCTACATGAGCCGATTCGAGCGAGGGGCATTCGGAGCGGCCGAGCTCGTCGAGGGTGTGAACACCGAGTTCCAGGATGGTCAGCCTAACGTTCGCCGGGACGGGCGGGAGCTGTTCTTCTACAGCGATCGCCCCGGCAGCGAAGGCAACGACATCTATTCGACGTCGCGCGCCTTGGCTTCTCATCCGTGGTCGACGCCGGTGAACATGGGGCCCAACGTCAACAGCTCCGGGTCCGAGACGAGGCCGTCGCTGTCCTGGGACGGTCGCTCTCTCTACTTCGGATCCACGCGGGCGGGGTCCAGCGACATCTACGTCACCAGGCGCTGAGCTTCCGACGGCGTTTCGCGCCCGCCGCGAGAATCTCCTACACGTGGCCGGATCGGTTCGCGGGGTGGAGGGTAGATCGCGCCTACCCTCCGCTTCGCGATGAACGCCATCATCCTCACCGTCGGGGACGAGCTCCTCATCGGGCAGGTCGTCAACACGAACGCGGCGTGGCTCGGCGAGCAGCTCGGGCTGGCCGGCATGACGGTGGCCCGGATGGAGACCGTCGGCGACGACGTCGCGGCCATCCGCCGCGCGCTCGAACGGGGGCTCGACGAGGCCGAGGTCGTCGTCGTCACCGGCGGCCTCGGGCCGACGCACGACGACGTGACGATGCGGGCGGTGGCCGATGGGCTCGGGCGCGAGGTCGTCCTCCGGCCGGAGCTGCTGGCCGAGGTCGAGGCGAAGCTCGCCGCGCGAGGCCGCCCGATGCGCCCGGCCCACCGCGTCTTCGCCGAGGTACCCGAGGGCTTCGAGGCGCTCCCGAACCCGCGGGGGATGGCGCCCGGCCTCTGGGGCGCGCGCGACGACGGCCGCCTCGTCGTCGTGATGCCGGGGGTGCCGCACGAGATGGAGGCCATCTGCACTCAGCACGTACTGCCCCGCCTGCGCGCGCGCGCCGGAGACGCCGTCGTCCTCCACCGGACGCTGCTGACGGCGGGGGAGGGGGAAGCCGCCCTCGCCGAGCGCCTGGGCGACCTCTCGGACGTGCTCACCGACGGCGTCACGCTCGCGTTCCTCCCCGGCATCGGGGGCGTCCGCCTCCGCCTCACCGTGCGGGGCGCCGACCGCGCGGCGGCGCAGGAGGCGCTCGACCGCCACGCTGCCCGCCTCCGCCGCGACCTCGGCGCCCTCGTCTTCGGCGAGGACGACGACACGCTCGAAGGGGTGGTGGGGGCGATGCTGGCCGAGCGGGGGCTGACGCTCGCCGTGGCCGAGAGCTGCACCGGCGGCGCCGTCGCCGCGCGGATCACGAGCGTGCCCGGCGCCTCGCGCTACTTCGTCGGCGGCGTCGTGGCGTACGGGAACGCCGTGAAGGCGCGGCAGCTCGGCGTGGAGGAGGCCGTGCTGCGCGAGCAGGGGGCGGTCAGCGAGCCGGTGGCGCGGCAGATGGCCGCGGGCGCGCGCACCGCCCTCGGCGCCGACCTCGCCGTGTCCACCACCGGCATCGCCGGGCCCACGGGGGGGACGCCGGAGAAGCCCGTCGGCCTCGTCTGGCTCGGCTACGCCGACGCCGCCGGCACCCACGCCGTCCGCCTCCAGCTCACGACCGACCGCGCCGTCAACGTCGGCCTCGCGGCCACGGCGGCGCTGAACCTCGTGCGGCGGCAGCTGCTGCGGGGGGCACGCAGGTAGTCAGGCGTGCAGGCGCGCGCGAGGCAGATTCGGTAGACCTCCTGCGCGTCTGCCCCCTTGCGTGCTTCCACGCTCACGCGCCCAGCGCCTGCTTGGCGAGGCGGAGGTAGCGTTTCCGGTCGTCGAGCCCGTTGAGGCCGCCGTTGATCTTCCGCGTCACCGCCTCGACGTCGTCGCGGTCGGCGGGGTCGTTGACCCCCCGACTGTCCCAGTACCACCCGGCCACGTCGGCGGCGAGGGGCGGCTGCCCGACGAGGTCGGGGGTCGCCTCGAAGTCCACGTCGGCGTCGCCGAGGGCGCGGCGGTGGCGGGTGTAGGCGCGGTAGTTGGCGCGGCCAGTGAGCTGGATGAGGCCCCGCCCGCGGAAGCGGAAGCCGTCGCCGGGCTGGTCGTTGCCGAGGTCGGCGCGGCCCTCGTAGCGGCGCTGCGCGTCGGTCGGCCCCCACAGCTCCTCCGAGAACCGGAAGCCTCCGCTCTCGTGGGCCACCTGCGCGAGGAAGTGCGCGCGGCGGAGCGGCGTCGTGATGGCGTACGTCTTCATGGCCGCGTTGAGGCCGTCGAGGTGGCGCCGCGCGTGCGCCTCGTTCCGCTCGCCGACGATCTGGAGGAGCTGGACGAGCGTGACGCCCTCGGCCGGCTCGACCCGCTCCTCGGGGTGGTCCTCGAGGTGGCGGAGCCAGCGGACGAGCGCGGGCCGGACGACGCCGTCGTCGTAGAACCCGTAGCGGCGCTGGAGCACGCGCACGACGGCGGCGCTGTCGTTGCCGTACCAGCCGTCCACCTTCACGGTGAACTCGCTGACGTCGTTGAGGAGCTGCTGGAGCTCCGTGATGAAGGGGCGGAGGTGCTCGTTCTGGCCGGTGAAGCCGTCGCGCAGCTGGAGCACGGGGAAGGGCATCGCCATCGGCGTGAGCGGTTGAGGAGGGGGAGGTCGCCGTGGTGGGGCCCGCCCCAACGGTACGGCGGCACGCCCCCTCGCGGCAAGCCGCGGAGCCTTTCGAGAGGGGCGGAGTTACGTTTTCGGCCGGCGCCGTGTCTAGAGGTTCAGGCGCCCCGATGTCCGCTCCGCCCGGGATGACACGGCGGTGACAGCGCCGGCGCCGTATCCTTCCCCCCGCACGCCCCGCCGAATCCTCCTGCCCAGCACGACCCACTCCCATGGCCAAAGACACCACCCCCGCGAACGCGACGAGCGACGCCAAGCAGAAGGCGCTCGACCTCGCGATGAAGCAGATCGAGAAGCAGTTCGGCAAGGGCTCCATCATGAAGATGGGCGAGGCCCCGCCGGTCTCCGTGGACGCCATCTCCACGGGCAGCCTCACGCTCGACCACGCCCTCGGCATCGGCGGCCTCCCGCGCGGCCGCATCGTCGAGATCTACGGGCCGGAGTCCTCGGGGAAGACGACGCTGGCCACCCAGGTCGTCGCCGAGGCGCAGAAGGCCGGCGGCACCTGCGCCTTCATCGACGCCGAGCACGCCTTCGACCCGACGTACGCCCGCCAACTCGGCGTCGACATCGACGCCCTCCTCGTCTCCCAGCCCGACACCGGCGAGCAGGCCCTCGAGATCGTCGACATGCTCGTCCGCAGCGGCGCCCTCGACGTCGTCGTCATCGACTCGGTGGCGGCGCTCGTGCCGCGGGCCGAGATCGAGGGGGAGATGGGCGCGAGCCACGTCGGCGTCCAGGCCCGCCTCATGAGCCAGGCGCTCAGGAAGCTGGCCGGGACCGTCAACCGGACGAAGACCATCGTCGTCTTCATCAACCAGATCCGCGAGAAGATCGGCGTGATGTTCGGCAGCCCCGAGACGACCACCGGCGGGCGGGCGCTGAAGTTCTACGCGAGCGTGCGCATGGACATCCGCCGCATCGGCGCCATCAAGGACGGGCAGGACGTCGTCGGCAACCGGACCCGCGTCAAGGTGGTGAAGAACAAGGTGGCCCCGCCGTTCCGCGAGGCCGAGTTCGACATCATCTACGGCGAGGGGGTCTCCATGCTCTCCGAGCTCATCGACCTCGCCCTCGAGCACGACATCATCCAGAAGTCCGGCTCGTGGTACAGCTACGGCGACGAGAAGATCGGGCAGGGCCGCGACGCCACGAAGCAGTGGCTCCGTGAGCACGACGACTTCCGCGCCGAGGTGACGGCGAAGGTGAAGGAGGCGCTCGGGATGCGCCCCGCCGCCCCCGCCGCCGAGGGTGACGAGGAGGCCGAGCCCGCCACCCACGGGCGCGCCACCTTCGCCGACCTCTGAGCACGGGTGCCGTACTCCGGCCGTTGACTTTTCGGGCCGCCCGGCAAAACCGCCGGGCGGCCCGCTCGTTAGACGGCCTTCCCCGACGGCGCCGTCGCTCCCGATGCCCCTCCGCCCGCTCCTCCTCGCCCTCCTCGCCCTCGCCGCTCCGGCCGCCGCGCAGATCGAAGAGGAGGGCGGCACCGAGGACCTCCCCGCCACGCTCCCGCCGCCGCGCCCGAACGACCTCGAGGCGCGCGCCTTCTACGCCATCTACGACGCGCAGAGCCCCGTCTTCGAGGGCGTCATGCGCTACACCAACGACGTCTCGCTCCCGCTCTTCTTCGTCGTCGTGCCCGCCCTCGGCACGGCGGCCCTGCTGACGACGGAGAGCGAGGCGCCGACCGCCCGGATCTTCCTCGCCGAGGTCAGCGCGCTCGGCCTCGTGACCGCCGGCAAGCTCGTCGTCAACCGGGCGCGGCCGTACGTGACGCTGGCGGACGTGGTCCCGCGCCAGCGCAGGCCGCCCGGCGGGCTCGACCCCTACTCGTTCCCCTCGGGCCACAGCGCGATGGCCTTCGCCATCGCCACCTCCGCCAGCCTCTCCTACCCCGAGTGGTACGTCATCGTGCCGACGATGGCGTGGGCGACGGCGACGGCGCTGGCGCGGGTGTGGCACGGGATGCACTACCCGACCGACATCGTCGTCGGCGCCGCGCTGGGGGCGGGCACGGCCGCCGTCGTCCACGCCATCTTCGCCGGCGACGCCGACGGGGAGGGGGGGGACCTCGCGGGCGCGGCGGTCCCGGTGTTCACGCTGCGGGTGGGGCTGTGAGCGCGCGGCGGCAGATCGGCAGCAGGGCGCCGTGGGAGGAGGCCGTCGGCTACAGCCGGGCCGTCCGCGTCGGCCCGCACGTGTGGGTGTCGGGGACGACGGGGATCGGGCCGGACGGGCAGCCCGTCGCGCCGGACGCCTACGGCCAGGCGAAGCAGGCGCTGGCCATCATCGAGGCGGCGCTGGGTGCCCTCGGCGCCACACTCGGCGACGTCGTCCGCACGCGGCTCTACGTCGTCGACGCCGCGCGCGACGCCGAGGCCGTCGGGCGGGCGCACGGCGAGGCGTTCGGGCACGTCCGCCCCGCCGCGACGCTCGTCGAGGTCGGGGCGCTCATCCGGCCGGACCTCCTCGTCGAGATCGAGGCCGAGGCGTACGTCGAGGCGGCGTGACGCTGCGGCGTGACGCCGCGGCGCGCCGCGGCGTGAGTTTCCCCTAGCACACATGGCGGCCTATATTCGGGTGCCCCTCTCCGCTCGCCATGGACGAACCCCTCCGCAGCGACCCCCCGGCCCCCACGACGGCGGGGGGCGACGCCGCGCCGGTCGGCGCCAACGGCGAGGAGGCGGGCGGCGACGGCCCCAACGGCACCGGCCCCGACGGCGCCGGGAGGCGGGGCCGCGCCGAGCAGCGCTTCCGCGTCGTCTTCGACGCGATGGCCGAGTTCGTCGGGCTGATGGAGCCCGACGGGACGCTCATCGAGGCCAACAGGACCGCGCTCGACTTCGGCGGCCTCCGGCCAGAGGACGTCGTCGGGAAGAAGCTGTGGGAGGGGGCCTGGTGGGCGGGCTCGGAGGAGGCGCGGGAGCGGCTGCAGGCGGCCGTCGGCCGCGCCGCCCACGGCGAGTTCGTCCGCTACGAGGCCGACGTCCTCGGCGCCGGCGGCCGCCCGGCCACCCTCGACCTCTCGGTCAAGCCGGTGCGCGGTGACGACGGGCGGGTGGACCTGCTCATCGCCGAGGGCCGCCCCATCACCGAGGCCGTCCAGGCCCGCCGGATGCAGGAGGGGCTCGTCGCCGCGCAGGCGGGCACGTTCGAGATCGACCTCGCCACGCAGGCCGTCCACCGCTCCGTCTCTACCGACCTCATCTTCGGCTTCGATCCCGACGACGCCCCCCGCGTCCTCGACGACTACCTCGGGCGGATCCACCCCGAGGACCTCCCCGCCGCCCTCGACGCCATCCGGCGGGCGGTCGAGGAAGGGGGCGAGCACTTCGTCGAGTGCCGGCTCCTCCTGCCCGACGGGCGCGAGCGGTGGATGGCCGCGCGGGGGATGGCGCTCCCCGGCGTCCGCGGCGGGTCCGCCCGCCTCGTCGGCGCCATCATGGACGTCACGGAGCAGCGGGCCGCCGAGCGCGAGCGCCGCCGGGACGACGAGCAGCGCCACGCCGCCCTCGAAGCGGCCCAGCTCGGGACGTGGGACTACGACCTCGCCGAGGCCGTCGTCCACGTCGACGAGCGCTGCCGGGCGGTGTTCGGCCTCGACCGCGGCACGGTCACGCTGGACGAGGCGCTCGCGCGGGTGCATCCCGAGGACCGGCCCGCCGTCGAGCGTGCCCTCGGGGCTGCGGCCGACCCCGCCGGCGGTGGCCGGTTCGACGTCGAGTACCGGTTCGTGCGGCCTCCCGGGGAGGAGCGCTGGGTCCGGGCCACGGGCAGCACGCTCTTCGAGGGCGAGGGGAAGGCACGGCGGGCCGTCCGCCTCGCCGGCGTCGTCATGGACGAGACGGAGCGGCTCGCGGCCGAGCAGCGCCTCCACGAGAGCGCGCAGCGCCTCCGCCTCGCCCTCGACGCGGCCGAGATGGGGACGTGGGTGTGGGACCTCGCCTCCGGCCGCCGCGTCACCGACGCCCGGGAGTGCGCGCTCCTCGGCGAGCCGCCCGGCGCCTTCCCCACCACCGACGCCTTCTTCGCCCGCGTCCACCCCGACGACCTCCCCGGCCTCCTCCGCAAGATCGACGAGGCCCTCGCCGGCGGCGGCGACTACGAGCACGAGTTCCGCGTCACCCACGCCGACGGCACCGTGCGCTGGCTCGCCGCCCGGGGCCGCGAGGCCCGCGACGAGCGCGGGTCCGTCCGCCTCCTCGGCGTCCACTTCGACGTCACGGCGCGGAAGGCCGCCGAGCGGGCGCTCCGCGAGAGCGAGCGGCGCTACCGCACGTTCCTCGCCATCAGCCAGGAGGGCATCTGGCAGTTCGACCTCGACGCGCCGATCCCGACCGACCTCCCCGTCGACGAGCAGATCGCGCGGATGTACCGCGACGCCTGGCTCGCCGAGTGCAACGCGGCCTTCGCCCGGATGTACGGGTTCGAACGGCCCGAGGAGATCGTCGGGGCGCGGCTCCCCGACCTCCTCCCGCCGGACGACCCCGCGAACACGGCCTACCTCCGCGCCTTCATCGAGAACGGGTACCGCCTGAACGTCGGGGAGTCCCACGAGGTGGACCGCGAGGGGCGGCCCCGCGTGTTCGAGAACACGCTCACGGGCGAGGTTGAGGGCGGCTGCGTCGTCCGCGCCTGGGGCACCCAGCGCGACGTGACCGAGCGGAAGGCGGCCGAGCGGGACCAGGCCCTGCTGGCCGCCATCGTCGCCTCCTCCGACGACGCCGTCGTGAGCATGACGCTCGACGGGGTGATCACGTCGTGGAACGCCGGGGCCGAGCGGGTCTTCGGGTACACCGCCGAGGAGGCCGTCGGCCAGCCCGTCCTCATGCTCATCCCCCCCGAGCGCCGCGGCGAGGAGGACCGCCTCCTCGGCCGGATCCGCCAGGGCGAGCGGGTGGACCACTACGAGACCGTCCGCCTGGCCAAGGACGGCCGACGCATCGACGTCTCCGCCGCCGTCTCGCCGGTGCGCGACGGCGCCGGCGTCCTGATCGGGGCGTCGAAGGTGGCCCGCGACGTCACGGCGCAGAAGGCGGCCGAGCGGGCGCTCCGCGAGGGGGAGGCCCGGCTGCGCGCGGCCGTCGGCGCCGCGCCGCTCGTCCTCACGCAGGTGGACCGCGACCTCCGCCACACCTGGTACTACAGCGCCTACCCGGACGTGGGGGGTGGGGCCGAGATCCTGGGCCGCCGGCTCGACGAACTGACGACGCCCGCGGAGGCCGCCGCGCTCCAGGACCTCCAGCGCCGCGTGATCGAGACCGGCGAGGGCGCCCGCGGGGAGGTCGCCTTCCGCCTCGACGACGGCGACCACTTCTTCGACGTCACCGTAGAGCCGCTCCGCGACGGCGACGGCCGCGTCGTCGGCGCGACGACGGCCTCCTTCGACGTCACCGACCGCGTGCGCGCCGAGGAGGCCCTGCGGGCGAGCGAGGAGCGCTTCCGCCTCGCCGCCGGCGCCGTCGCCGGCATGGTCTACGACTGGGACGTCGCTTCGGACGAGGTCTTCCGCACCGAGGGGCTCTACAACCTCATCGGCGTCCGCCCCGAGGACGTCCCCGCCGAGCGGACGTGGTGGGTCGACCTCGTGCACCCGGACGACCGCGAGCGCGTCTTCGACCTCATCCGCACCGTCCTCGACAGCGACGCCAAGCACTACGCCGCCGAGTACCGCGTCCGCCACGAGGACGGCCGGTGGGTCCACCTCTGGGACCGCGGCTACATCGTGCGCGACGAGGCCGGGCGGGCCGTCCGCGTCGTCGGGAGCGCGGCCG
>Ga0079224_100014072_pt1 | contig 11166 bp, 7 predicted proteins | sample Stecom2015_FD_80414 | JGI IMG/M metagenome (GOLD analysis project Ga0079224, IMG submission 80414) | Agricultural soil microbial communities from Utah to study Nitrogen management - Steer compost 2015 | ecosystem: Environmental > Terrestrial > Soil > Agricultural land | place: USA: Utah...
AATGACAAAACAAAAGGTTCCAATTATCAAAAATAGATAACTGGAACCTTTTTAGTTTCATGCATAATGACATGCTACCCAGTGACCCTTCTCCGCTTCTCGCCATTGTGGAGCTTCTAAACACTTTTCTGTTGCAAGAGGACATCTAGTTCTGAAGCGGCATCCACGTGGTGGGTCTACTGGACTTGGTAAACCTCCCTCTAAAATAATCCTCTCTCTTGTTTTTTCTACATGTGGATCTGGTAGAGGTACAGAGGACAACAGTGCTTGTGTATATGGATGGAGCGGATTTTTGTACAATTCATCTGCTTCTGCCATTTCAACAATGACTCCCAAGTACATGACACCAATCCGATTGCTAATGTATTTAACCATCGATAAATCATGCGCTATGAAAAGATATGTTAATTCTCTTTCTTTCTGCAAATCTTTAAGCAAGTTGACGACTTGTGCTTGAATCGAAACATCCAAAGCAGAAATCGGTTCATCCGCAATAATTAATTCTGGTTCAACTGCAAGCGCACGGGCAATCCCGATCCGTTGACGCTGTCCACCAGAAAATTCATGCGGAAATCGCTGTGCATGATCAGGTTGTAGACCGACGGCTTCCAGTAATTGCTGTACTCTCTCCTGCCGCTCCTGCTTGTTTTGTACTAAACCATGAATGTCTAAACCTTCAGCTATAATGTCTTCCACCTTTTTTCTCGGATTGAGCGAAGCGTAAGGATCTTGAAAGATCATTTGAATTTTTTGGTGGAAAGCTCCTCGATTCCTTTCATTAACTGGCTGATTATCATATATGATATCCCCTTCAGTCGGTTCATAAAGCCCGATAATCGTTCGACCTGTCGTGGACTTTCCACAACCTGATTCACCGACTAGTCCGAAAGTTTCTCCTTTTTTAATTTCGATATTAACTCCATCCACTGCCTTCAATACTTGTTTTGACGGAAGATTAAAATACTTTTTTAAATTATTGACCTTCAACAAAACGTCGTTGTCTTTAACTTTATTGTCTTCTTCGTCATGCAATTGTTCCGCTATCTTTTTCTGATAGTTGATTTTAGGAGCCTGTGGATGCAACAACCATGTAGCGGCGAAATGAGTGTCGCTGACCTGATAAGTAGGTGGTTGTTTTTCATAATCAATAGCCAACGCGTATTCATTTCTAGGTGCAAATGCATCTCCTTTTGGAGGTTTTAGTAAATCCGGGGGGCTGCCTGGAATCGCATATAATTTGCCCTTCGTTTCCATATTCGGAACTGACTGTATTAACCCCCAAGTATATGGATGAATGGGTTCATGAAAAATTTCCTCCACTTTTCCTTTCTCTACAATTTTTCCAGCATACATGACGGCAACTGAATCGGCAATATTCGCAACAACTCCTAAGTCGTGTGTAATAAAGATGATTGCTGTCCCGGTTTTTTGTTGAATTTCCCGCAATAAATCCAAAATCTGAGCTTGGATGGTGACATCTAGTGCTGTTGTCGGTTCATCCGCAATGAGCAGTTTTGGTTTACAAGCTAATGCCATGGCAATGACAACACGCTGGCGCATTCCACCGGAAAACTCGTGTGGATACTGATGAATACGTACCTCTGGATTAGGTATTCCAACCAACTCGAATAATTCAATCGCTAAATCATATGCTTCCTTTTTTGACAATTTCCGATGTTTCATCGCACCTTCTACAACTTGTTTTCCTACTTTCATTGTTGGGTTTAATGCAGTCATTGGATCCTGAAAAACAACACCAATTTCTGAACCTCGGATACGTTGCATTTCTTTTTTATTTAATGTTAAAAGATCTTGACCATCAAACCAGATTTCACCGTGCTCGATGGAAGCATTATGCTTCGGCAATAATCCGAAGATTGCTTTGGAAGTGACCGATTTGCCAGAACCTGATTCCCCAACGATAGCAAGCGTTTCGCCTCTTTCAACCGTCAAGTCTATACCTCTGACAGCATGTACTTTTCCTGCATATGTGTGAAAAGAAACATGCAGATTCTTAATTGATAATAACGGTGCCATTTCCGATCCCTCTTTGTGTTAAGTAATTTAGTTCAAATGAAGCTTTAATGACTCCAACTTTTTCTTCTCGAGCATTTAATATTGGTGCCTCGCTATACTCATCCAGTTGCTTCCAAATTGCTGGCGTCCCAATCTGTAACTGCTTCAATACCTCCATAGATGCGACAGAAGTTGCTCTTGCATTACCATCATCGACCTTGATAGCAACACCGATTCCTGTCTCTTTGTCCGCAAAACAATGGACACCTTCAGCTCCACCTTTTGCTACAATCCGACCATTAAATGCTTCCATTAAATCCGTGTCGAAGCGCTTGGTGCCTGCTACCATGATTGGATAAGTGGACATCGCATCACCTATCCGCTTTAGAGCAGCTTTGCGTTTTTCCGAGCCTTTTATCCACTCATTCGGTGCAGCAATTCTACTAAACGCTAGTGCCAAATTATATAGCGGGATACGATGCACCGGTACGCCGCAACCATCCGTAGAAGTCGTGATTTCTTCTCGAGGGAAGTTGCTCACATCAGCAATGACATCAATGATTTGTTGCTGGTAGGGATGGGTCAATTCCCGGTACGTGTTTAGTTCAAAGCCTTGTTTGACACAACCAGCAAGCATGCCACTATGCTTCCCCGAACAATTACTGAACAATGGAGTCAATGATTTTCCAGCTTTAATCAACTTATGATAACTGTCCAAATCTCTCGGGATATGTGTGCCGCATTGTAAATGGTTTTCATTTAAACTTAATTTTTCCAACACTTTGGCGACCGTTTTGCGATGAATCGGCTCACCGCTATGACTTGCACAAAATAGAGACAATTCACGATCGGTCAATTGATATACTTCCATCGCGCCTGATTCCACAACTGGCACAGCTTGCAATGGTTTCATTGAACTTCTTGCAAATGTCAACCGGTTTGTATCCCCATAATAGGCAATCAACTTACCTTCGGGTGATACAACTGCAATATGTACATCGTGGGTACTTTCTACATAATCTCCTCGATATACTTGAATTGGTTTCGTAGTAAAATTCATGAATTCTCAATCCCTTCTATCCCTATCACTTTCTCATCCTCGGATCAAATGCATCTCGTAAGCCGTCTGCGAGCAAATTGAAACTCACCATAAGTGCCACAATGACGATGGCAGGATAAGCGAGCAAGTAGAATTGATTACGCATCGCATGGTATCCATCATTAATGAGCACTCCGAGTGAAGCGAGTGGTTCCTGAAGTCCCAAACCGATAAAACTCAAAAATGCTTCCGTAAAAATGGCACTTGGTATCGTAAACATCAGGTTAATGATAATGATGCCAAATGTATTTGGTAGCATATGCCCTAAAATAATGCGAGAAGTACTTGCCCCTAAAGCTCTGGATGCCAAAACATATTCTTGTGTCTTCAACTTGAAAACTTGACCACGTACTAATCGCGCCATGTTCACCCAACCAGTAATGACCATTGCAAGCATAATCGTCATGATACCTGGGGACATCCACATGATGAGCAGGATGATAATGATTAGATTTGGGATTCCCACCAAAACTTCTATAATCCGCTGCATGATATTATCGACCCTACCACCCTTCCAAGCAGAAATGGCTCCATAGGTGATACCTATCATAATATCCAAAACAGCAGCAAGAACGGCGATATATAAGGATATCCTTGTACCTTCCCATAACCTTGTCCATTGATCGCGTCCGAACTTATCCGTTCCAAGCCAATGTTCTTTGCTTGGCTCCGAATAGACATTGTCATAATCAGTCTGATCATAGCTGTATTCATTAAAATATGGACCGACAAATGATAGAAAAACAATGATAAAAATGACAAACAGACTGACGATGGCCGCCTTATTTTGTTTCAAACGCAACCAACCATCCTGCCAGTTGGACAATACAGGTTTGTTGATCTTTTCACTCTCGTCTTCTTTCCTTCCGACTATTTCAAACATCTCATCAGGAAAAATCTGCTGCTCCTCTAGTTGTTTGGTTTGTTCTTTCATAGGTAATCACCCCTTTCCATGAACTCGAATCCGTGGATCGATAATTCCATACAAGATGTCAACGATAAGTATAGCGAGTATAAAAAAGGCACTATAGAATAACGTCAGCCCCATGATGGTTGTATAGTCGTTCATTTTAATCGAATCTACAAACAAACTGCCAATACCTGGGATGCTGAAGATACTCTCAATGACTAGGGAGCCCGTCATCAAGCTGACAACAATTGGGCCTAAGATCGTTACAATAGGTATCAGTGCATTTCTGATTGCATGTCGAATCATCACAACCCAATCTCCTAACCCCTTTGCTTGGGCAGTCATGATATAATCCTGTTGCAATACTTCAAGCATTTCATTTCTCATGAATCTAGCAATCTGCGCAATGACCCCAACCGTCAAGGCAATAGTTGGCAAAATGGAATGATCATAACTTTCCCAATACGCCACTGGTAAAATTCCCATTTTCAATCCGACATAAAACTGAAGGAACGCCGCCAAGACAAAGTTCGGAATGGATACTCCTAGCACCGCAATAATCATGGTAAAGTAATCCCATACCGTGTTATGTCGGAATGCCGCAATCATTCCTAAGATGATTCCAATCGACAATCCCAGTACGACGGCTTGAAAACCAATCAATGCGGAAGGGCCAATCCGTTCCAAAATGATGGAACTTACCGGTTGCTCCTTATAGTAGTACGACAATCCTAAATCGCCTTTAGCAAGATTCGCCATATATTTAAAATATTGAACATGGACAGGCTCATCGAGGCCGTATCTTGCCAGGAATTCCATCCGTGCTTCTTCTGTCAAATCCGCTAACTTTTCCTCATCAAATGGAGAGCCTGGTAATGTTTTCATAAGAAAGAAGGTTAGTGTGGCAATTATAAGAAGAGTAATCAAAATATTGACCACCCTGACCAGAATGAATTTTTTCATGTTCCCCCACCTCCTTCAAATTCGATCTGTTTGGCTTTAGATTGATCAGAAAATATGTTGAATTGCCCCCAGTAAAGTGTGCTAAACCAGGGACAATCTTATTTATTTCAGAGTCTTATCCATCATCATTCGTCAAATGTCACATATTTAAGATCGAGACGTGCACCATACGGATGTAAAACGAGATTCTTGATATAACTCTTTTGCAAATATGCAGACCCTTCATAGTAAAGTGGACCTAATACGGCATCCTCCTCGAGCAAAATCCGTTCTGCCTCCATGAGCATCTCAATCCGTTTATGCTCGTCTTTTTCTTCTTGTGCTTTGTATACGAGATTCATGTATTCCGGATTATGGTAATTCCCTCTAAATGGTATGGCCGGTTCTCCAACCCATAGAGCAAGGTATGTCATCGCATCGTTATAATCAGCACCCCATTTGGAGATTACAAATTGATAATCATCTTCACGCATGGAATCCAAACGGCCACTGTATGGTTTGGTGACAATGGAAACATCAACCCCAAGATTTTCTTTGAGTTGAGATTGGACAAATGTCGCAGTATCTTTAGCAACCGTATCATCCGCTGTCAGCAGTTCGATTGGCGGCAATTCCCCACCGATTTCTTCCAAACCTTTTTCTAAGTATTCTTTCGCTTTTTCAAAATCCGGTTCAATGACCTCCCCTGCAATATCACGGAATGGTTGGCCATCAACACCATGCATGCCAGGAGGAAGCAAAGAATAAGCCGGTTCAGAACCATTATTCAACACGTTTGTAGCCAATAATTTCGGATCATAAGCAAGTTGGAACGCTTTACGGATATTAAAATTGTCAAATGGTTCCTTTCCAAGGTTGAATTGTAAGTACCATGACGTGAATTCAGTTACTGTACCATATTCTTCACTATCTCTAAATTCATCCACATCATTAGAAGACAACGTAATGCGATCCAGTTCGCCAGATTCATAGAGGTTCAGTTCAGTGCTTTTTTCTTTAATGACTCTCATACTGATTTCATCCACTTCCACGTTTTCAATGTCCCAATAATGTTCATTTTTCTCCATCTTCACGCCCACCGCCTGGTCGTACTCCGTAAGAACAAATGGACCGTTGTATAAGATGGATTCGTGATCAAGAGCAAATTGATCACCCACTTCATTGATAAAGTCTTCATTCAACGGGAAGTAAGTGGCAAATGCAGTAAGACCAAGGAAAAATGGTGTAGGATCGTTTAATTCCACAATCAATGTTTTATCGTTCAATGCTTTTATACCGACTTCCTCCTCTGTCGCCTCTCCATTCGCATATGCTTCCGCACCTTTAATGTAATCCGAAATGATGAACGAATAAGAGCCGGCAGTGTCAGGATGTAGAGCACGTAACCAAGAGAATACGAAGTCATGAGCTGTCACTTCTTCTCCGTTACTCCACTTGATACCGTCCCTTAAATGAAAAGTGTACGTCAATTCATCATCGGAAATATCGACACTTTCTGCCATTGCTGGCTGTGGATTATTATCGGCATCCAAGCGATAAAGACCTTCCATCACGTTATTTAAAATGTCAAAAGAAATTCCATCCGTCGTTGTTACTTGGTTCAAATCCGGAATATCATTTTCCAGACTTAAATTGAGTACTTTCTTTCCACTTCTATCCGATTCACTCTCAGAAGAACTCGATTCTGAGCTTTTAGAAAAGCCGCAAGCTGATAGGAGTAAAACTAAAACGAATAGTATACCCCACTTCTTCCAAAAATTCCTTTTCATGTAAAAATTCCCCCTTTTTCATATTCAACAATTATAAAGCAAAATTCATGCCAATTTTAAAACACTATGAATATTTGAATAACCAAATAAACAGGTCATTTTGTGAGGTTTAAAGGCAAAAACAAATAACCTAGAAAGCAACCTATTTTTCGTGGAAGGTTGACGATTCCAACGTTTGGCTTGGCATGCTTTTTGCTAAATGATTATTGAATGGGATCTATCGTTTGTTAACTTTTAGATAACGGAATAGTAAAAGGAGGAAAATATACATGAATAAATGGGAAGACCTCTTCAATGAGGAAGAATTTTGCAAAGATTTATCATTCTTACTATCCATTCCAAGTGTCATGGACGCTGATTCAAGTGACATCAATCAACCGTTCGGAAAAGAAGTGCAACGGGCACTCGAGTTTATGCTTCGACTAGGAGAAATGGAAGGACTATCAACCTACCAACATAACGGTTATTATGGTTACATGGAATTCGGGCCGGAAGATGCGGAAGACTACATTGCAGTATTATGTCATGTAGATGTTGTGCCGGCGTCCGGCGAATGGACAAATGACCCTTTTGATCCTCAAATTAAAGATAATCGGATATATGCTCGTGGTGCCATCGATGATAAAGGTCCTACTATGGCTGCTTGGTATGCTTTGAAAATGTTGAAAACAGCTGGTATCTCGATGAAGCATCGTATTCGCTTGATAATTGGAACAAACGAAGAAAGCGGAATGAGCTGTATGAAGACTTATGTGGAAAATGAACCGGAGGCATTATTTGGATTTGCACCGGATGCAGAATTTCCGATAATTCACGCGGAAAAAGGTCAGATTAACCTTCAATTGAATTGTAAACCATATTCAAGTGGCGATGTACGTTTAGTGTCATTTACTTCAGGTGAAAGAGGGAATATGGTTCCTGATTCTGCGACCGCTATTATTAAAGGAACATTTTCAGCTGATCAAATAAAAAAAATCAAACAGATGGAACAATCGAATGCAAAAATGTCTGCCAGCCAATTAGATGAGAGAACTTTCTCTATTCAGACACAGGGGGTGTCCGCTCATGGGATGGAACCTTTCAATGGTGAGAATGCAGCATTTTCTCTTGCAAGTTCCCTACTTTCCATAGATGAATTACAATTCCACCCATATTTGACGTTCATACATTCTTATTTAAAAAATGATTTTTATGGAGAAAATCTCGGGATTGACTTTGCAGACTCGATCACTGGCAAACTCACCGTCAATGCAGGGATTTTCCAATATACGGAAAAGCATGGTGGGAAAATCTCACTCAACATCCGCTGCCCTGTAGAAACACCTTATAAACGAATCATTGAACAATTGGAGTCGCTGGCTAGTCAAAAAGGTTGGAACATCACCGATATTCGCACGAGGGAACCACACTATGTGGAAGCGGATCACGAAGGAATAAAAGCATTACAAGAGGCTTATCATGAAGTCACAGAAAATGATGCAACCCTTCTTTCAACAGGTGGAGCGACCTATGCCAGATTCCTATCGAACGGGGTTGCCTATGGAGCCGTGTTTCCCGGCAAAGAAAATACCGCTCATCAAGTAGACGAATATGCTGAGCTGGATGGCCTGAGAAAAGCCGCCATCATTTATGCTGAAGCCCTATCACGATTGGCGAATCTATAACTATAATCATCGAGGTTGCCCATGGAACATCCCCTACATGAAAAAAGGGAATTTCGGGCAACCGCTTTTTTAAGTAATAACGGATTTATTTTCCAGATAACGTAAAAAGTTCATTCCTTTTTCGTTTATTGTCGTACCTCTTCTGCCTCTCCCCACATCAATCAGGTCCATATCAGCAAGAATCTCAAGACGATAACGCAATTTTTGTTCTGAAAGCGTTTGGTTGTTTTTTTTCAACAACTTCAATAAACCCATCCGACCTATTCCTCTATGGCCAATTTTCTGTAAAACCGTTAAAATTTGATGACAATCATGGATAAAACCCTTCGCATCCAATGTATTATAAATTATTTCCTCTTGTTTTAATGATATGGCGGATGAATCTTGATGCTCCAATATCGTAGCAGGCAATGCCTCCTTGGTCACTTCTCCCTCACAAACGTGCGCCAAGTATTCAATCGTATTTCTTAATTCTCGTACATTCCCTGGCCAGTCATAGTTCAGCATGGCTTCTATCGCTTCTTGTGAGAATCGAAGACTTTTCCGCTGTAACTTCTCTTCAAATTCTTTAGCAAACAACTCTGACAATAGTAAAATGTCTTCTTTTCGTTTCCGAAGGGGTATCAGAGTGATTGGGAGGACATTTAAACGGTAGTATAAATCTTCACGGAACTTTTTTTCTTTGACCAGTTCCTGTAAATCCTTATTTGTTGCGGCAATAATCCGCACTTCCACAGGTATCGGTTGTCCACCACCGACACGTTGCACTTCTCTTTCTTGAAGGACACGTAGTAAACGATTTTGTATAATCGGAGACGCATCACCGATTTCATCTAAAAATACGGTCCCGTTATGACCACGTTCGAACAGTCCCATATTCCCCGTTTGACTAGCTCCCGTAAATGCTCCTTTTTCATAACCAAACAATTCACTTTCCACTAAAGACTCTGGAATAGCTGCCAAATTCACCGCTACAAATGGACCATCGCTTCGATCGGAAGCGTTATGAATCGCCTGGGCCATCACTTCTTTACCTGTCCCCGTTTCTCCATAAATGAAAATGGTCGAATCGCTCACAGCAAGTTTTTTGGCTTTTTCGATCAATGACAACATTTCCGGTGAATTTGTCTTGATGTCTGAAAACGTATGTTTTGACACAAATCCTTTTTTTCTACCTTTTTTCCGATATTCCGTTTCGATGCTTTTAATGCGATTCATTTTGTCAAACAATATGATCGTTGCGAACACTTTCGCACCTACAAATATTCGCCTTTTGCGAATATAAAATGCTTCATCTTCAATATCTATGAAATTTTCTTTTTCCATTTCCACTTTCATGAATGCTTGGTAGAAATTTTTAGGAAGTCGGCTAATATCCTTACTTATCAAATCGATATAGGAACGATTCAACAGTTTTAGTGCTTGCATATTAATAGAAATGATTTGATTGCACTGGTCATATACAATGATTCCTTCCTCGATTTGGTCTACGATGCCTTCAATACTTTTCTGTAAACCTTGGGACTGGATAATCTCCACATTCAATTCTTTCATCAAAGATATGATCGATTGGATATATTTCGCTGAAAGTTGATTATTCGATTCAAATGTTGAGATTCCGAAGAATTCATATATTTCATATAACGTCGACATATCGAGTAGTCGATTGCCGATATCTATCTTTGTTTTAATCAAATGAGGCATCATATCCATTTCACCGGGAGTAATCGCAATTGAAACGGTCGGATCTAAATCTTCTTGCCCGTAGTACGGAATGTAATCATGAACAATTCCAACTTCCAGCAACGTTTCAATTGCCTCTTCGGCAGAATCTTTCATGTCATTTACAACATAAATCCGTGAACCTTTTGGAAGTGAAAGTAATGGCTTAATTCTCGCAAAGTTTATCGAACGTTTTGCAATGATATATGGGATATCATCTGAGATAAAATCTTTAGCCATGTTATAAACAACTTGACTCGTCGTCAAAATCAAATTCGGACGATAATCTTTTTTATCGGACATGTCATCAACCAAAACACCTCCAACATTACAATGCTCCACAAACCCGACATCTTCCAACTGTTCCAAAATCGTTTGTAATGACGTATGACGATGTGTGATCACTAATACCTCTGGCTTATCTTTCATGTTCCGTCTCCCCCTCAGTTCTTAAATTCATTATAGCACTTTCTACTTTTTCCACAGAGACGTGGGGAAAGATTTTGATTTTTCATACAAGTGCACTAAATTTGATTCGTATGATTGTGAACCAGAAACGGTTGAAGGTTGGACCGTTGAAAGAAAAGATGAAAGGGAAATCTAATTCGCTTTTGGTGGAGTGAGATTCACCCATAGAATCATGTTGATACGAATGTCTTCCAATCTCCGACACACAACACGTCCTTCCATTGGCGTGAAAGAAGATTCTATACCCAGCGGGGGAAAGGCATCAGTGAGACCCCAGCATGTGTAGATTCACCATTCCCTGTGCAAAGCGGAGTATATTTCCAGGGCGGGATCAACGCACGTTTGATTATTCGGATTTAGTACGAGATATAAAAGCCAAAAACCGTACAAAAATAGAGTGCTCAATAATCGGTTTCATTACGGTACCGAGAAAACCTTGACACAACAATATTCTAAATATTATTGCCTGTTTTTCCAAGATTTGGTATATTGTATCCGAGAAGGACATCCAGGTTTACAGCATTTCGGTGAAAACCGGAATATTTTTTTAAAATG
>Ga0079224_100014073_pt1 | contig 11165 bp, 6 predicted proteins | sample Stecom2015_FD_80414 | JGI IMG/M metagenome (GOLD analysis project Ga0079224, IMG submission 80414) | Agricultural soil microbial communities from Utah to study Nitrogen management - Steer compost 2015 | ecosystem: Environmental > Terrestrial > Soil > Agricultural land | place: USA: Utah...
ACACGACCACCCAGCTCGGCGGCTACGGCTCGTACCGCTTCGCGCAGGGCTCGCGCGCGACCATGTACTGGGCCGCGCACCAGAGCACGTCGACGCTGCGCGTGTACGAGTGGGCGGACTCGGCGACCTCGGCGACCATCGCGTCGCGCACCGTGAGCACGTGGAGCGGCACGCCGACGCCGGCACCCGGCCCGGACGGGCGCGACTGGACGAGCTTCGCCTACACGGTCAACACCGTGCTGACCGGCACGAACAACGGCAGCGAGCTGAGCTTCTGGTGGACGTCGGGCAGCACGGGCGCGAGCCGGCCGCAGACCTTCGTCCGCGTCGCGCGGTTCACCGCGAACAACGCGCGCACGCTGCTCGGCCAGTTCGACCTGTGGAACACCGACTTCGCCTACCACTTCCCCTCGGCCGCGGCGAACCAGCTCGGCCACGTCGGCGGGACGTTCGCGTTCGGCGGCGGCACGCGCCAGCTGTCGCTCGGCGCGTTCCTGCTCGACCAGTACAACTCGTTCTCGAACTGGGCGAGCGTCGTCGCGCGCACCGGGTTGCGCGGACCGAGCTCCAACCGCTGGGGCGACTACTTCATGACCGGCGTGCACTCCGGCCAGCCGCGCACGTTCGCCGGGGCCGGCTACGTGCTCGACAGCGCGGGCGCGGCGCAGCCGATGTACCTGTGGTTCGGTCGCGACGACTACGAGCCGACCTGGGTCAACCTCGACGTGCAGTCGAGCGGGGTGACCGGCGTGTCGATCACCGTCGACCAGACCGACCGGCTGGACCGCAAGAACGGAACCACCAACTTCCAACGCAGCTACGCGCCGAACCAGGGCTACCGGCTGACCGCCCCGGCGCAGCACGTCTCGGGCACGACGACCTACGTGTTCACCAACTGGGCACTGCGCGTGTCGCCGTCCGGCAGCTTCGTCGAGCAGGCGGCCGGCCAGCGCGTGCTCGACGTCGACACGATCGGCCTGTCCGACGACACGGCGATCGCGCGCTACGTCGCGCGGCGCACGCTGCAGATCCGTTCCAGCAACCCGACGAGCGGGATCGCGATCACGGTCAACACGCCCGACCTGAACGGCAACCAGAACGGCACCACGCCGTTCGACCGCTTCTACGGCCACGGCACGACCGTGACCCTGACCGCGCCGTCGCTGAACGGCGTCCACCCGTTCAAGCAGTGGGTGGTCAACGGCCTGAACCAGCCCCTCGGTCAGACCTCGATCAACGTGCTCGTCGACGGCACCGAGACGGCAACGGCGGTCTACTACACGCACTTCAACGGCTCGTTCACCCAGTTCTGCTCCGGGTGCCCGGGCACCGGCAACCAGATCCCGGTGCACAGCGGGCTCGGCTCACCGGAGACCGGGGGCACGATCACCTGGCGCGTGAGCAACGCGCGCCCGCTGTCCGGCGGCACGCTGTACCTCGGCGCGTCGCGCACGCTCTTCAACGGGATCCCGCTGCCCCTCAACCTCGGCTTCCTGGGGATGGGCGCGACCTGCCAGCTGTGCGTGAGCGCCGACGTGTCGCTGCCGTTCGCGACCAACGCCTCGGGAATCGCCAGCCTCAACGTGGCGATTCCGAACAACGCCGCGCTGATCCAGGGCCACCTGTTCACCCAGCCGGCGATCGTCGACGTGGGCGCGGGCACGACCGTCCCGGTCGTGCACGGCAACGCACTCGACACGCTGCTCGGCGGCAACCTGTGACGCCGCGCCGGGCAGCGCCGCGCGCCCGCTGAAGGCACGCGCCGTTCAGCGCGGGAAGGCGCCGGGGATCCCGGCGTCGATCGGCAGCGTCGCGCCGGTCGTCGGCGTCGCGCCCGAGGCGAAGAACACGACCGCGGCGCCGACGTGCTCGGGCGTGACCTCGCGCTTGAGCAGGCTGCGGTTGCGGTAGTACTCGCGCAGCCCGGCGGGATCGAGGCCGCGCGCCCGCATGCGGTCCGGCCCGATCTCCTGCCACAGCCCGCTCGGGAGATCGTCGTCGCCGAACACGGCGTCGGCGTTGATCATGTTCACCGTCACCCCGATCTCAGCAAGCTCCAGCGCCGCGACCTTGCCGATCTGGTGCGCGCCGGCCTTGCTGGCCGAGTACGCGCCGAACCCGGCGCCCGGCTCGAACACGTTCTTGCTGCCCTGCACCACGACGGCGCCGCCGGTACCCTGACGGGCGAGCACGCGCGCCGCCTCGCGCAGCACGGTCATCGTGCCGATCAGGTTCACATCGACGACGCGGCGGAACTCCTTCCCGTCCATGTCGGCGAGACGACTCACGTAGGCGACGCCCGCGTTCGGCACGACGATGTCGACCCCGCCGAACCGCCGGCAGGTCTCGGCGAACGCGTGCGCGACCTGTTCGTCGCGGGTGACGTCCATCGGCAGCGCGACGCACCGCGCCGCGCCGTAGGCGGCGACCAGCTTGTTGTGCACGCGCGCGAGCGCATCCTCGTTCACGTCGGTGACCACGACCTCGGCGCCCGCGTCCAGCAGCGCGCGCGCGATCCCATAGCCGATCGCCCCGGCCGCGCCGGTGACCAACGCCACCTGCCCGGCGAGCACCGGCGGCCGCTGTTTGCCGAGCTTGGCGATCTCCAGCGACCAGTACTCCATCGCGAACACCTCGCCCGGGTCCAGCTCGGTGTAGCTGCCGACCGCCTCGGCGTCGGCCTTGGCGCGCAGCGTGTGCTCGGCGATGTCCGCGGCGACCGCGGCCGCCCTGGCGTTGACGCCGAACGCGAACACGCCGAGCTGCTCGACGACGACGACGCGCGGCATCGGGTCGAACATCGGTGTCCGCGGCGGCAGGCGGTCGCGGTACGCGGCGAACCGGCGCGTGTAGTCCGCCTCGTAGTCGAGCACCGCCTGCGCGAGCTTGACCGGGTCGCGCGCCTGCTCCAGCGACAGCCACAGGTAGGCGGCCTTGGTGCGGATCACGTGGTCCGGGGTCAGCGGGCCGAGTGCGAGCAAGCGGCGCGCGTCGGGGTGCGAGGCGAACGCGCGCACGTCGTCACTGCCGCGCCACTGCATGACGAACCGCGTGTGCACCTTCTTCGGCAGGTTGGGCGGCGCGCTCGCGAACGCCACCGCGCCGCGCACCATCGGCGCCACCTCGGCGACGAGCGCACGCGCCTCGTCGTCGCCGAGCAGCGCGCTGGTCGGCATCGTCATCGTGTGCCGGCCGCGCTTGCGTGCGTCGATGAACCGCTCGGCCCGATCGACGAGATCGATCATCCGCTCGTAGCTCTCGCGCGCGGTGTCGCCGAACGTGAAGATGCCGTGCTTCTCCAGCACGACGCCGATGCAGCGCGGCTCGCGCTCGACCGCCTCGGCGACCGCGCGCGCCAGCGGGAACCCGGGGAAGATCCACGGCAGGACGGCGACGTCGTCGCCGAGCGCGTCGCGCACCATCGCCCGGCCGTCGGGCTGGTTGGTGAGCACGAGGATCGCGTCGGCGTGCGTGTGGTCGACGAACCTCGCCGGCAGGAACGCGTGCAGCAGCGTCTCGACCGACGGCGTCGGCGCACCAGGGTCGAGCAGGCGGCGGCGGATCTGCGCGACCATCTGTTCGTCGCTCATCGCCGGCACCGCGCGCAGGCGCCTGAGCGGCTCCAGCTCCAGCGCGGGCAGTCCCTGCGGCTCGATGCCGGCGAGGTCCCAGCCGCTGCCCTTGACGTGGATCACGTCGATCCGGTCGCCGAGGACGTCGGTCGCGGTCGACTTCACCGACGTGTTGCCGCCGCCGTGCAGCACGAGCGAGTCCTCCCGGCCGATCAGGCGCGACGTGTAGACGCGCAGCGCGAGGTCCTCGCCGTGGGCCGGAGCGTAGGTGTCGACGAACTGCCGGGCTTCGGCGTCGATCCAGAGCGAACGCATCGCCGGCCGACGTTAGCACGGCGCCGCGAGCGAAGGAACGCGGCCCGCCGGCGGGCCCTTCACCGGCGCGGGCGATGCTGCCGCAGCCACGCGAGCACGCGCTCCATGTCGGGCGGGATCGGCGCGGTGAACGTCAACCGCTCGCGGCTCCAGGGATGATCGAACGTCAGGGCGAACGCGTGCAGCATCTGGCGTTCGGCGGGCGGACACTCCGGGGGCAGCGCGGCGTGCTGCTGGCTGCGCGCCCGATACACCTTGTCGCCGACCAGCGAGTAGCCGGCGAACTCCATGTGCACGCGGATCTGGTGCGTGCGACCGGTGCGCGGCAGGCAACGGAAGTGGGTGAACCCGGCGAACCGCTCGACGACCTCGTAGTAAGTCACCGCCTCCCTCCCACCTTCGCGCACCACCTGCATCCGCTCGGGTCGGGTCGGGTGGTCGGCGATCGGCGCCTCCACCCAGTCGGAGTCGAAGCGCGCCTCCCCGTAGGACAGGCAGCGGTACTCCTTCACCACGGTGCGCGCCTTGAACTGCCCCTGCAGGAAGTGGAACGCCTCGGCGGTCTTGGCCAGGACCATCACCCCCGAGGTGTCCTTGTCCAGCCGGTGCACGATCCCCGGGCGGTCCGCGCCCGAGAGGTCGGGGAGGTCGCCGCAGTGCGCGAGCGCCAGCGTCGCGACCGACAGCCGGCGTTCGCCGCGCGCGCCCTCGGGGGGATGCGACGGCAGGCCCGGCCGCTTGTCGATCACCAGCACGAACGCGTCCTCGTGCAGGATGCGCAGCGGCTCGGGCGGCACCGCGGGCGACGGCTCGCCTTCGGGCTCGGCGGGCAGCGGAGAGAACTCGACCCACTGCCCCGCGGGCAGCATCAGGCCCGCCTTCGGCGGCTTGCGGAAGCCCGGCAGGGCGACGAGCCCGCGGTCGATCAGCTCCTTGGCGATGCGGCGCGATCCGACCCGCGGGTCGCGGGCGAGGAACACGTCGAGCCGCCAGCCGGCCTGCTCAGGCGCGACCTGCGCCCGGATCGGCGGCGCGCCGGCCGTGCGGTCTCGGGAAGCTTCGTCCATCATTCCACCGGTCTCGGAAGGACAGCCGGCGAAGGTCGACAACCCGTCGCGCGAGCGGCGACGGATCCGGAGGCGTACGGCTCGCGGCGGGCGGGCGGGCTGCGGTCGGACATGCGCCCCAGCACACGGCCGACCCCGAGCTTTTTCGACGGGCTGTTGAGACCGATTCGCGCGACTCCGTAAAACGTAAGATCCATGCGTTCGACCGTCGACTCGCCACCGCCCGGCTCCGAGAACCCGATGCCCGGGCGGCCCCCGAGCGCCTCGAAGGAACGACCGCTCCGCGTCCTGCTGGTGGACGACGAACCGGACGTGCTGACCGGCATGGCGCAGATGCTGGACGAAGCCGGGTTCGACGTGACCGCGAGCACGTCGTTCCTCGAAGGCAGGCAGCTGCTCACGCACGAGCGCTTCGACCTCCTGGTCACCGACCTCTACCTCGCCGACGACCAGCTCGGCACCGCGCTGGTCGACATCGCGCAGGCGAGCAAGCCGCCGATCCCGGCGATCCTGCTCACCGGCCGCCCGACGGTCAGCGGCGCCCAGGGCGCGATCCGCTCACGCGTCGCCGAGCTGTTGGTGAAGCCGGTGTCGATGCCGGACCTGGTGAACGCCTGCCGGCAGACGATCTTCGCCGCGCGGGCGAAGCTGCGCGCCGACCACCTCGCGGCACAGAACCGGGTGCTCGCGAGCGTGCTGCCGCGCGCGATCGAAGTGAAGGATCCGACCACGCGCGGCCACTCCGACCGGGTGGTCCGGTACGCCGACGTCCTCGCCGAACGCTGCGGCGTCAGCGAGGAGGACCGCGAGTCGCTGCGCCTCGCGAGCCAGCTGCACGACGTGGGGAAGATCGGCATCCCCGAAGCGATCCTGTGCAAGGAAGGCCCGCTCACCGCCGACGAGCGCGAGGTCATCAAGCGACATCCGCAGATGGGATACGAGATCCTCGCGTCCCTCGAGGAGAGCGACGACGTGCGCCGCTGGGTGTACCAGCACCACGAGCGCTGGGACGGACGCGGCTACCCGAACGGGCTCGCCGGCGAAGAGGTCGCCCTCCCGGGCCGCATCCTGATCCTCGCCGAGGTCTACGACGCGCTCGCCGAGGCGCGCTCGTACAAGGCCGCGTGGGACGTTCCCAAGATCGTCGAGCTGTTCCGCTACGAGGCGGGGAAGCACTTCGATCCGGACCTGTCGCACATGGTGGCCGACGGCCTGGAGCGGATCGGCAAGAGGTTCTTCGCGCCGCCGGGCATGCTGGCGTAGCGCGCGCGGAGCGCGTGGCGGCTCGCGGCCGGGCCGCGGAGTGCGGATGCCGCACGCGTGCGCCGGTCCGACCTGCGACCGGAGCGCAGACGGCAGCACGCGTCACCGGCGTGCGATTGCCGCGCCGGACGCCGGCACCGCGGTCCCACGCAGGCACGCAGGCCTTTCCGGCCCTGCAGGCGCCGGCGGCGCCGCAGACCTAGGGTCGCGGCCGCGCGCGCACGAGCCGCCCGGTCTGCACGCGGACGCGGCCCGCGCACGGCGCGTACCGGATTTTGCAGCACGCCGCGACCCTTGCCGCGCCGCTTCGCCGCGCGTTTCGATGACGCCGCAGCGAAGGGCAGAAGGCATGGTCCAACGCGGCACGGAATGTGGCACACCGGGCAAAGCCCCGGTTGAGCACTCGAGCATGCTCGGTAAGCTGCCCCCTCCCTCTGCTTGGCTCGTGCCGTCTGCATCGCACCCCCGGGCGGCACGCCGTCGGTCTGGCCTGAGACCGCGAATCACGCACATGACGATTCCATCCCTGCGCGCCGTGCGCGCCGTCACCTGCTCTTTCGCCGCTTTAGCTCTCGCCGCCGGTGCTCAAGACAATGCCGCGAAGGCGGATTCCGGACCGAGCACGTCCGGGCTGCCGGCGGACCTCCTTCCACTGCCCGGCGGCAAGGTGACGATGGGGATGGACGCCAAGCAGCTGCTCGACCTGGCCAGGACGCTGGCGCCGAACAACCCCAAGGATCAGGGCGCCATCCTCTCGACGTCCCTGACCGAACTCGGGCAGGCGACCGTCGAGGTCGGCCCGTGCTTCCTCGCCAAGTTCCCGGTCACCAACGAGCAGTACAAGGTGTTCGTCGAGAAGACCGGGCACCGCTTCCCGTTCCACTGGTGGAAGGATGGCCGCAAGGACGACTTCGAGTCGCCGGACCGCGTCAAGGCGGTCGCCGAGACGCAGTCGTCGTACGACAAGAGGATCACCTACTGGGAGCAGAACTGGAAGCAACTGCCCTGGGCGATCCCGCCCGGCACCGAGAAGCACCCGGTGACCTACGTGTCGTGGAGCGACGCGGTCGCGTTCGCCGCGTGGGCCGGGATGCGCCTGCCGACCGAGGCGGAATGGACGCTCGCGGCGACCGGCGGCAAGCCGATGAACTTCCTGCTCGGCGACAAGTGGGATCCGGCCTGGCTCGAGCCGCTGCGCCTCAAGGACGCCAAGGACCGCAGGAGCACGAAGCCCGTGGGTTCCATCCCGGGGGCAGTCGGCCCGTTCGGGCACGGCGACCTCGTCGCCAACGTGTGGCAGTGGCTGGCGGATACCGGCTACACGAGGCGAGCCAACGCGCGCGACTGGGAGAAGGAATGGGATCGGCTGAGCAAGATGCTGGCCGACGCGCGCGACAAGGACAAGAGCGGCAAGACCTTCACCGGCACCCTGCTCTTCGAGGAGAAGCCCGACTACCGCCTGTTCAAGGGCGGGAGCTACATGAGCTTCGGCTCGCCGACGCAGCTCCGCGTCGGGGTCCGCGGCAAGGGCGCCTCCCTCGAGACCCAGCCGGTCCTCGGTTTCCGGCTCGCGAAGTCGCTCGAGCCGGCGCGCGACATGGTCGGCTCGCGCCTGCGTCTCGACTACGACTACTCCGCGTTCGGCAAGCGCGAGCCGCTGCTCTCCGATCAGGTCGGCGCGGAGCGCTACGACCTGGACGACAGCGGCCTGATCCTGGGCTACCACGCGGTCAGCCTGGTGCCGATCAGCGAGATCGGTTCCACCGAGAAGAACAAGCCGCTCGCCGAGGCCAGCCGCGAGACGCCGCTGATCGTCGGGACGTTCATGACCACCGACAAGCTCGCCGAGCCGGCGCTCGAACCCGGGATCTACACCGTCTACTACCGCGCCAAGGGCCTGCCGCAGGAGCTCGTCCAGGCGCTCCAGGTCGGACACCGCGAGCTGAAGGCGAACAGGGGCAAGGACAAGGACAAGGAAAAGGAGAAGGCCGCCGAGCCCGCCGGAGACGACGGCAAGAAGAGCAAGGGCGACGACTGGCGGACGATCCTGCGCAAGTACGGGATCAGCGAGGAGTGGCTCGCGGCCAATACCCCGGGCAAGCTCGACAAGCTGACGCTGCGTGAGGGCGGTCTGGAGATCCCGTTCGACCGGTCGCTGTTCCTGTTCAAGAACAACGAGGGTTCCGAGAGCCGCTTCGTCGCCTTCTGTGAGGCGCCCGACGCGGAGACGAAGGGCGGCTATCGCGGCGCCAAGCTGACCGCGAGCAAGGACAAGGTCGGTCGCAGCGCGTTCCGGTTCGACTTCGGCGTGAAGACCGACGGCAACCGGCACGTCATGTTCAACATCACCACCGTGCTCGACGGTCAGGCGGCCCCGGGACAGGTGTGGCGCCTGCCGAACGGGGCCACGTCGGCGTCCGCGCCCGCCGGCAGCGACGCCTCCGCGGCGCAGAAGCGGCCCGCGAAGCAGCGTTCGCGGTGAGCGCTTCCCCTTCGGCATCGAACGTGAAGATCAACGACCGCGCCAAGGCCGCGTTCTCGGTCCAGGACTACGGCGCCGCGAAGACGATCGACGGCGTCGAGATCATCCAGCTCCGGCGCTTCAACGACGACGGGGGCTCCATGACGGAGCTGGGCCGACTCCTCGGCGGTCAGCACCAGCAGCTCGCCGGGTTCGAGGTCAAGCAGATCAACTACAGCACGATGGAGCCGGGGGTCATCAAGGCCTACCACATGCACCACCGGCAAACCGACGTCTGGTACGTGCCGCCGCACGACAAGATGCTCCTCGTGCTGCACGACGCGCGCGCCGGCTCCCCCACCGAGGGCGTGACGATGCGGCGCGTGCTCGGCGACGGCAACAGCCAGCTCGTGCGCATCCCGCCGGGCGTCGCGCACGGCGTGCGCAACATCGGCCAGACCCAGGGCAGGATCATCTACTTCGTCGACCTGCACTTCTCGCCGGATAAGGACGAGTGCGACGAAGGGCGGCTCCCCTGGGACCACCTCGGCGCCGAGATCTGGGAGATCCAGCGCGGCTGAGGCGCGCTTTCCCCGCGCGCCAGGCGCGCGGTGGCGGCCTTCACGCGTCGGCGAGCGCCGCGGCGAGGTCGCGGCCGACCGGCTCGCCGGCGAGGGCGACGTCCTTCGGCCGGAGCGGGTCGGTGCACGGCGCGCCGCGCATGCGGGCGCGCACGCCGGAACACTCGGCGAAGCGCCGCCCCAGCTCGAAGCGCGACAGCCGCTCGCGCCCGGGAGCGTGCACGATGCGCGGCGCGTCGCCGCCCGCGCCGACCACGCGGCACAGCGAGAGGAGCAGCGCCGCCGCGTCGGCGACGTGCAGAGGCGTGCGGAACTCGTCGACGAACAGCGTGACCTCGCGATCGTCCGCGGCTGCCGCGCGGATCATGTCGGTGGCGCCGCGCCGGCCGTCGAAGCTGCGCCCGAAGAGCAGCGGCACGCGCACGACGACACCGCGCGCGCTCGCCAGCACAGCCTCCTCGCCCGCCGCTTTGCTGCGGCCGTAGACCGACAGCGGGCGCACGGGATCGCGGACACCGTACGGCGCCCGATCGCCGCCGAACACGAGGTCGGTCGAGACGTAGACGACCGCCGGCGCGCGCGCGCACAGCTCCGCGGTCGCGTGCACGTTCACCGCCTGGGCGATCCCGGGAGCGGCCTCGCACGCGGCGATCGACGACACGGCTCCCGCATGCAGCACGACGTCGGGGCGGACAGCGTCGACGAGCGGCGCGATCGCGGAACGAACCGCGAGGTCGACCGCGTGGTCGCAGCCGGCGCGACCCGCCGTGCGCACCTCGAGCCCCGGCTCGCCGGGCCGTGCGGGTGCCCGGCTCTGCTCGACCAGGTACCGGCCGAGATAGCCGGTCGCCCCGGTCAGAAGGACGCGGATGGGCGAGGACACGCCGCGCAGGGTAACGGCCCGACGCGTCGAGCACGACCGCGCGGATGTGCACGGCGCGCCCTCGATCCCTTGCCGAGACGGCGGCAACTCCCCGCGGCACGGGGACCGTGCGGCGGCGCGACGTTCCGCGGCACGATCCACGCCGCGACGCGAGCTTCGGCAACCGGCCGTTATCATCGGATCCGATGAGCCCTGCCGCGACCCACGCCGTGGAAGTCGGCACCGTCACCTTCGGCGGCGGCGCGCCGCTCGCGTTGATCGCCGGGCCGTGCGTGATCGAGAGTCGCGAGCACGCGCTGCGCCACGCGGCCGCGATCGCCGCCATCTGCCGCGACCTCGGCGTGCCGCTCGTGTTCAAGAGTTCCTACGACAAGGCGAACCGCACTTCGGGCAGCAGCTTCCGCGGGCTCGGGATGGACGAGGGCCTCAAGATCCTCGCCGAGGTGCGCGCCGAGATCGGCGTGCCGGTGCTCACCGACATCCACGAGCCGGCGCACGCCGCCGCTGCCGCGCCCGCGGTCGACTGCCTGCAGATCCCGGCGTTCCTCTGCCGGCAGACCGACCTGCTGGTCGCGGCCGCGCGCACGCAGCGCGCGGTCAACGTCAAGAAGGGCCAGTTCCTCGCCCCCGAGGACATGGCGAACGTGGTCGCCAAGGTGCGCGGCGCGGGCAACCCCAACGTGCTCATCACCGAGCGCGGCGTGAGCTTCGGCTACCACACGCTGGTGGTCGACTTCGCCGGGTTTCCCACCATGCGCGCCACCGGGCAGCCGCTGGTGTTCGACGCGACGCACTCGGTGCAGCGCCCCGGCGGGAAGGGCCACGCCTCCGGCGGCGACCGCACCAAGGTGCCGTACCTCGCGCGCGCCGCGGTCGCGTGCGGCGTCGACGGCCTGTTCCTCGAAGTCCACGAGGACCCCCACCACGCTCCGTCCGACGGACCGAACATCGTGCCCCTGCCGGAGCTGCCCCCCCTGCTCGCCAGCCTCCTTCGCCTCCGCGCCGCCCTGGCCACCCCGCGAC
>Ga0079224_100014074_pt1 | contig 11165 bp, 9 predicted proteins | sample Stecom2015_FD_80414 | JGI IMG/M metagenome (GOLD analysis project Ga0079224, IMG submission 80414) | Agricultural soil microbial communities from Utah to study Nitrogen management - Steer compost 2015 | ecosystem: Environmental > Terrestrial > Soil > Agricultural land | place: USA: Utah...
CCCTCACCCACACGCTCGGCTACGCATTGCGTGGCGTCATCGCGGGTTACGGCTGTAGCGGCCGAGAGGACTTGCTTGCCGCTGCTTGTCTCACGGCGGACGGGCTGCTCGGCGCGCTGCGGGACGACGGCTTTTTGCCCGGGAGGCTGCGCCGGGATTGGTCGCCTGCCGTCGATTGGGCTTGCCTCACGGGAAGCGCGCAGGTCGCCGCATGCTGGTTATTGCTGTACCTTTACACAGGTAATCGGCGATATCGGGACGGCGCGCTCGCCGCCAATCGCTTCGTGCGCTGCACCGTGCAGGTTGACGGAGAACCGAACTTTCGCGGCGCAGTGCGCGGCTCCTTTCCGATCGACGGCGCCTACGGCAAATACCAGTACCTCAACTGGGCTGTCAAATTCCTGATCGACTCACTGCTGCTCGAACAGCGCGTGCACCGGGAGGAGCATGCGGAGTAGGGTGGGTTTGGCCGGTAAGGATGCCCGCTCGGGGCAGGTGCGTAATGCGGATGTTCTCCGAGGCTTGCGGCCGATGCGAAAGCCAAGATGGCTCATCATCGCAGCGAACGCTTGGCACAACTTCGTGGCCCGCGTGCGGTTCTCGAGAGGACGAGTGGACTCGGATATCGGCGCGACGCACTTGGGCAAGACGCTCGAGCAGAGCCTCGAGTACATCAACCTGGTGTATAGCGACTACCTCGAGTACGGCGGACTCCGTCCCGCGGATTTCGCGGGCAAGCGGGTTCTGGAGATCGGCCCGGGCGACAACCTGGGGGTGGCCCTGCGCTTCTACGCCGCCGGCGCGGGCCGGGTCGTCTGTCTCGACAAGTTCTTCGCTCGGCGCGATGCTGCGCAGCAAAGCGCCATTTATCGCGCGCTTCGCGAAACGTTACCCGCGAGCGAGCGTGAACGCTACGATCGGGCGATATCCTTCGCCGATGGCCGAGCCGTCATAGATGCCGCCTGCGTGCAGTACATCTACGGCGTGGCGCTCGAACGGGCTTGCGAGGTGCTCGCGCCGCAATCTTTCGACGTGATCGTGTCTCGTGCCGTGCTATGGGAGATTTACGATCCAGATCCTGCGCTTCGCGCACTTGACGAGCTGCTGCGTCCGGGCGGGATCATGATCCATAAGATCGCTTGCCTCGATTGGATGTTCACGCAGAACGGCTATCACCCGTTGGAGTTCCTGACTATTCCGGAGGCGATGTATCGATGGATTGCCCGGGACTCGGGCAAGTCGAACCGCCGCACGATCGCCCATTACCGGGATGCGATGCGGCGCCTCGGGTATGACGCGCAGTTCCACATCACGCGTACAGTCGGGATGCAAGGGGCGGAGTTTCCCCCGGGGGTCACGAGCCTGCAGAACGGCGTGCACTACGGCGAGGAAAGCATAGAGCTGATACGGAGCATCCGGCCGCGTCTTCAGCCGGTGTTTCGTGGCCTGCCCGACGAGGACTTGCTCGTAGAGGACATGTTCCTCGTCGCGCGGCGGCCGGCGGCACGGTCGGCCGGGGCTGAGGCCGAGGTCGGCGGCGCACCCTAGTCACCCCCTTGGGAATATTCAGGACGCAAAGCGATGAGCGGGGCGGTAAATGAGCAGGATTGCGGTGAAATCCATCCCGTTAGCCGGTGAAATCCGGTAGCATGTCCCTGGGCTGTGTGCGTTGTCCGCCGCAACGAGATGCGAGTCCGCCACGCCAAGCCGCCAGACACTTGCGACGACAACACGAAGGGCGGTACGACAAAAGACTAAGAACCGAGCAAGGCGTATTGATTATGTTGACGCATGGAAGACCGCAGCGGCGATTAACGTCCGTGCTGGGAGTAATCACGATTGCTTTCCTCATCGCGTCATGCGGAGGCAACGCCGTTCAAGTGGAGCGTCCTAGCGAGGCGACCGCTTCTCCAACCGGCGAGTACCTGATAGGCCCGGGCGACACGTTGGAGATTTTTGTGTGGCGCCAGCCGGAGCTGTCTGCCACCGTCCCCGTCCGGCCCGACGGCAAGATTTCCACGCCGCTCGTGGAAGACCTCGTTGCAGTGGGCAAGACGCCGACTCAGCTCGCTCGGGAAATGGAGGAGGTCCTCTCCGAATACATCCGCTCTCCCGAGGTGAACGTGATCGTGCAAAGCTTCGTCGGCACGTTTGCGGAGCAGATTCGTGTGCTGGGCCAAGCGGCCCAGCCGCGTGCGATTCCGTACCGCGAGCGAATGACTTTGTTGGATGTGATCATCGAAGTCGGCGGTTTGACGAACTTCGCCGCCGGCAATCGGACTCGTGTCGTGAGAACCGTCGACGGCAGCAGTCAGGAAATTCGTGTGCGCCTGGACGATTTGATCAAACGCGGCGAAATCGAGCACAACATCCTGATGAGGCCCGGCGATATCGTCATCATCCCGGAAGCGGTGTTCTAACTATGGCAGTGCAAGACAAATTGCCGGTGATTTTCGCTGAGATGCGCACCGCCTGGCGGTTCCGCTGGTACGGAGCCGCGGTGGCGTGGGCGATCGGGGTCGGCGGGTGGCTTTGGGTCGCGATGCAACCCAGCATCTACGAGGCCACCGCCCGCGTCTATGTGGACAGCTCGTCGGTGCTCCGCCCACTTCTTGCGAACCGAATCGTCCCGCCGGACGTCGGGATGCAGCTTGCATATGTCCGGCAGGCGCTGCTCGGCACGGCTCACCTCGAGCGCGTGGCGCGCGAGAACGGTCTCGACAAGAATGTCGTCACTGACGCGGATCGCGAAGATCTTCTCGCGACGCTACGCAGTGCGATCGAGCTGCAGAGCCGAGACACGACGAACACGGTGTATACGATAGGCTATCGACACACCGATCGCGATACGGCAATCGGCGTCGTTCGCACGCTGCTGAACAGTCTCGTGGAGGATACGCGCGGCGCGAATCAGCAGGGCACCGAGGACGCCGAGCGGTTCCTCGTGGAGCGGATCGCCGAGTACGAGGCGCGGCTCGTGCAAGCGGAGCAGGCGCTGGCCGAGTTCAAGAAGCGCAACGCGGGCCGCCTGCCTGGAAGCCAGGGCGGATACTTCGAGCGAATGCAGGCCGAGCGCGAGGGTCTTGACGCCGCGTTGAAGAATCTGCGCCTCGCCGAGTCCAGGCGCGACAAGCTCCGCAGTCAACTGAACAACCAGTCGCCGGTCGTTCCCATGGATCCTGATGTCCTGAATGACGTGCCGCCGAACAGCATCGACGCCCGCATTCGCGACTTGCGCGCCCAGCTCGATCGACTTCTCGTCGACTACACGGACAGGCACCCGGACGTGCGCGGCACGCGCGAAGCGCTCGAGCGGCTCGAGGCGCAGCGGGCGGCTCAGCTGCGGGCCCTCGGCGCGGGCAATCTCGATCAGGAGCTCGGCGGTCTCGAATCGAACCCCGTCTATCAGGCGGTCCGCATAGCGCTGAACGAGGCCGAAGTCGAGATCGCGGCGCTGGAAGCAGACGTCGTGGCGCGCAGAGAGCGCCTCGCCGAGCTCCAAGCGCTCGTTGACGAGGTGCCCGAGGTCGAGGCGGAGCTGGCGAGACTCAACCGCGACTATGAAGTCGTGTACGAGCAATATCAGGGTTTGGTACGGAGTCGTGAGACTCAGGACCTGTCGAGCAAGGCTTTCGACAGCGAGCAAGTGGATTTTCGCGTGATCGATCCGCCGTCGAGCCCGTTCGTTCCGGTGGCGCCGAAGCGTACCGTGCTGCTCATGATGGTGCTCGTCGCCGCTTTGGGCGCGGGCGGCGCGTTGTGCTGGCTGCTCGCGCAGGTCAAGCCCGTCTTCACAAGCGTGGCTTCACTTCGTCACGTCGTGGGCTTGCCCGTCATTGGTGCAGTGAGCGAAGCCGCCAGACCCGGCCGACGCCTGAGTCGGGTAGTAGCTGTCGTGAGCTTCGCGGGAGTGATGGCCGCCTTCGTCGGCTTGTTTGCGTTGTCTATCCTCGTCGAGCTGACGGGCTCCAGCATCCATGGCATTTTCACCTAGCCTGGCCTAGCGTAGAGCGGTATGGGCAGAATCGAAGAGGCGCTCGCGAAGCTGCACGCGCAGCGCGGCGGGCCCGCGGCCCGGAGCCCGGTTGGTCGTGTCGTCGATGCCGGTTTACCCCCGGCCGAGCAGCTTTACGGCGGCAGGCATATCGCCGTCGACATGAATCGTCTTCGGGCGCATGGCCTCATGGCGCCGGAAAACGAGGAGCGGCGGCTCGCAGACGAATACCGCACGATCAAACGCCCTCTGCTTGAGAATGCCAGCAAGCTTCGAGACCCGCCGATCCCGCTCGGCAACCTGTTGATGATCACGTCGGCCGTTGCCGGTGAGGGCAAGACGTTCACATCGCTCAATCTCTGCCTCAGCATCGCCCGGGAGCGGGACTGGAACGCCGTGCTCGTGGATGCGGATGCTCAGAAGCGGCACCTCACGCGCTTGTTCGGCGCCGAAAAGGAGCAGGGGCTCCTGGACCTTCTGCGCGACCCGAAGTTGGTCTTCGATTCGCTGGTGATGCCGACCGACGTGCCGGGATTCTTTCTTTTGCCTGCCGGGCAAGCGGACGAGCATTCGACCGAGCTGCTCTCCAGCTCCAGCATGCAGACGCTCTGCGCGCAGCTCGCTACTCGGCCCGGCTCGATGTTCGTCTTCGACTCGGCGCCGCTCTTGATGAGCAGCGATCCGCTGGCGCTTGCCGGGCAAGTAGGTCAGGTTCTGCTCGTGGTTCTTGCGAACAAGACGGCGCAGGAGGCGGTACTGCAGGCCTGCGAGAAGCTGGATGACTCGAAGGCGGTGAGCCTTCTGCTCAATCAGGCGAGCAGCCATGCGGCCTCGCTGTACTACTCGCACTATGGCGAGTGACCAGCGACATCCGGCGCCCGGCTGGCTGCTGTGTCGCGCGATCCTGTCGAGCCTCCTCGTGCCCGCAATGCTCGGCACGGCACAGGGGCAGGAGGCCGAACAGGGAGTGACGATCGAGCGCCAGTTCCAGGTTCGCCTTTCTCGAGGCTGGACCGACAACCTGACCCGCGCGGGCGGCAACGATGCGAGCGGCACGTACAACAGCGCCGGTGTCCTCGCGAACGTCCAACGTCAGTCGCGCCGGCTGCAGGGCGGATTGCGGGCCGACTTGGATTACCGTGAATACTCCGACCAGTACGACGATGAGACGCTCGGGACCCTCACCGCGTTCGGTGACGTCCACTTCGTGCCCAATCGGTTCGTGTGGGCCTCCGGCGTGGATCTCGGCCAAGGCAGAACCGACGCCTTCGCTGCCGATGGGCCTGGGAACCGCGAGCGGATTACCGTCATGCGGACGGGTCCACGGGTCAGCTTGCCTCTTGGTCGCCGCACCAACCTCGAGCTAGGGGGTGTTTACAGCGAGCGTCGCTACGAGGAAAGCGACGCCCTCGAAAGCGAGGACAAGACCTACGATGTCGGCGTATATCGGGAGGTGAGCCGCACGGCTCGCGTCGGCCTCGTCGCTACCGCTACAGACGTGGAGTACCAGGGAAATCTCGGTTACGGAATCGACAGCGTCGCGCTCCGATACGAGCGTACGCTAGCCACCGGTAGCTCGTTCGTCGAGGTCGGGCGCAACGAGCTCGATTTCCAGAATGGTACGACCAGCGGCTCAGTGGCTCGGGTTGCGTGGAATAGGCGCGTCGGCGTGCGCTCGCGAATCGGCATCTCCGCGAACCACGAGTTCGGTGATTCGGGAGATCTGATCGATCTCTCTATCGGCGCTCTGGGAACGAGTCGCATCACCGACGTGCTCCTTACGCCGGATCCGCTGGAGCTCAACCGAGTCGCAGTGCAGTTCGAGTACGGCGGGAATCGCAGCCGAGTAGCGATCCAAGGCGCAGCGTTCGAGGAGAACTATCAGTCCGATGACGGCTTCGACAACGAAGGCGTCGACGTCCAGCTCACGATCGATCGGCAGTTCACGCAGCGGCTCACCGGCGGTATCGTGTTCGGCCACCTCGAGCGCGAGTTCTCCGTCGCCGGACCGCGGAACGTGGACCAGATCACGTGGCTGTTTCTGGACCGGCAGATTGGACGACACATCCTGATCGGCATGAGCGCTGCACACAACCAGCGGCGCGGTCAGGACGCATTCGAGGAGGCGCTTTACGAGCTGCGCTTCGTGTATGCCGCCGCAGGCACCCGCAGGTCCGGAATACCGCCGAGCGGCTCGAGCGTCGGCCAAGTGGCCCCGCCCGGACAGGCGGCTCGATAGACACAACAACGTCGAAACCGCGCGCTCCCCGGAAGATGAACGCTCTGACTATCGACGTGGAGGAGCACTACCACGCACACGCTTTGGCCTCGGTTCACCCTACTGGCGCGGTGAACGCGTCGCGCGTGGTCGTTAACACGAAGAAGATTCTTGACGAGCTCGCCGAGCTCGGCGTTACCGCAACGTTCTTCGTGCTCGGCAGAGTGGCGGAACGTCAGCCGGATCTCGTGCGGCTCATCCATCGGGGGGGCCACGAGATCGCGTGCCACGGACTGAGCCATGCTTTGGTGTACCGCCAGTCGCCGGACGAGTTCCGGGCCGAAACCTTGCACGCAAAGCGGCTGCTTGAAGACATCATCGGGGCGCCCGTACTCGGGTATCGGGCGTCCACTTTCTCGATCCGGTCGGATTCTCTTTGGGCGATGGAGGTGATCGCCGAGGCCGGTTTTCGCTACGACTCGAGTATCGCGCCGGTGCGTCACGACCTGTACGGCCTGATCAAGGCCCCACCGACACCGTACCGCCTCGACGTCGGCGCCGGCGCGACGATCCTCGAGATACCCGTCGCGACGGTCTCCCTCCTCGGGATGCGTCTCATGGTCGGCGGGGGAGGATACTTCCGCCTGTTGCCTTACTGGTTTACTCGCACGGCTCTGCGTCGGATCGAGCGAAACGGTGGACAGCCGTTCGTCGTGTACCTGCATCCTTGGGAGTTCGATCCCGAGCAGCCGCGGCCGCCGACGTTGCCGCTTTTGTCGCGGATCAGGCACTACACCAACTTGTGCAAGACCGCCGAGCGATTCCGGACGCTGCTTGCGGATTTCTCCTTCAGCTCGGTCAGCCGGCTGCTCGAGACGTTCGAGCGCGATTGCGAGGTCGTGCCAATCGCGGTGCTACAGTAGCTCGGCGAAAAGCCGCTCGTACCGCTCGGTCATCCGCTGCAGCGAGTACTCGGCGACAACGTGAGCGCGAGCGCGCTTGCCCATCTCTGCGAGCTCCGCAGGTCCGGTCGAGGCGGCGGCAACGAGCGCTCGGGCGAGCTCACCCGGATCGGAGGGCGGGCAGAGCCAGCCGCACCGTGCTCCTTCGACGAGATCGCGCATCCCGCCGACGTCGGTGCCGACGATCGGTAATGCGGCAGCCATGCCCTCGAGAACGCTGAGCGGCAATCCTTCGCTCACAGAACAGAGCACGAGGCAGTCTATCCGGCTCATGAAGCCCGCAACGTCGGCGCTGTAGCCTCGAAACCTCACGAACTCCGCAATGTCGAGTCGAACCGCCGTTTCCTCGAGCGTCTGACGCAGCGGTCCGTCCCCTAGAATCTCGAGCCTGCAATCGGGGCGAACGGACAGAAGCTGCGCGAAGGCTCGTAGTAGAGTGGAATGGTCCTTTACGGGCACGAGCCTGCCCACGATTCCAAAAGAGAACTGCCCGCCGACCGTCCGGGGCGTGCAGCTCAAGAACGCCTCCAGCGGAATGCCGTTGTTGATCGCAACGAGTTTCGCGCGCGGGATCACCGAGCTTCTTGCCAACACCCTTTCCGCCATCCCACAGACGGCGACGACTCGGCTGCTCGCACGGCAGGACAGCGAGTAGAGCACCTCCTTGAGCCCGGGTGGCGACGAGATGTTGCCGAGCCCATGTATCGTGTTGACGATCGCCGGTACGCGGGCCAGCCGCCCCGCGACCACCCCGTAGTGATGCACCAGCGGATTGTGAGTGTGAACGACGTCAGCCCGACAAGCGCGAAGACTACGGTTGAGGTCGAGCAGGGTCCTAAGAGAAGGGCCATCCGATTTCTCGAGGGGCTGCACGTCGATACCGGCCTCCTCGAGGGGAGTCGCTAGGGGACCTGACCCGCGTAAGCACACGACGCGCACGTCGTGGCCGCGGGCGTGGAGCGCGAGGGCGAGGTCGACGACGAGCCGTTCCGTGCCGCCGACCTCGAGATTGTTGACGAGCTCGACGACTCTCATGGACTGGCGCTACCGTGTACCATCAGCTCGCTTACCCGACTCGCGTTCCACTTCCAGTTGAGCCGCGTCTCCACCTTGCGGCGGGCCTCCTGTCCAAGCGCGCGACGCAGCTCGGGCGAGCGGTAAAGGGCCGAGAGCGCCGCCGCGAGCTCGGCGACGTCGCCGTCCGCGAAGGCGAGGGCGTTGACTCCTTCGTCTATCAGATCGAGAAAGTTGGCCGTGCGCGGCACGACCACTGGTTTGCCCGATGCCATGTACTCGACAACTTTCATCGGAGACGCATAGAAGGTCGCCCGTGGGCTTACTGCGACGTCGAAGAGAGATATGTACTGCGGCACTTGCTCGTGCCGGACTCGTCCGGTTACTCGGACCTTTGACAAGCCGAGCTCGGACACGAGCTCCTCCAGGTTGCCCCGGTAGGGCCCGTCTCCGACGATCAACAGCGACACGTTGAGGCCCTGCCCTGCCAGCCGCGCCACGGCGTGCAAAAGGAGGTCGAGCCCATGCCACGGCCGCAGCACCCCAGTGAATCCCACGGTGAAGGATTCCTGCGCGAGTCCGAGCTGCCGGCATAGCTCGCCGTTCTTTTGCTCGTTGGGAGCGAAGCGACCTGGATCGACGCCGTTCGGCATCACGATGCAGTGTCCGGTAGGCACGCCGATCGACTCGAGGTACTCCCTGAGCGGCGTAGATACGACGACCGTCCGAGTCGCCTTCGAGCAAGTCCAGCTCTCTATTCCACGCGCAAGACGCTTGAAAAATAGGCGCTCGTCCTTCTCCTGGCTTCGCTCGAGTGCGAGCGGGGCGTTGACCTCCAAAAGCAGCCCGAGGCGGTTTACGTTTGCCGCGAGCACTGTTCCGAAATTGAACGTGATATAGCGATCGTAGATGAAGTGCGGGCGAAACCGACGGATCTCCACAGACGTTCGAAAGAAGGCGTAGACGGCGTACGCCAGCTCCATCAGCTCGAACGCCGCGGAGGGGATTGCACGCTTCAGACCAGCGAGAACCGAGGACCGCTTCGTCGGTTCTCCCCCCACCTCGCCGACGGGGCCGATCACGCGGACTTCGTGCCCTAGCTCGCGGAATGCCTTGATCATCTCCCGAATATGGATCCCCTCCGCTCCATCCCCGAGCGTGCGGTGGTGATACAGGATCCTCATGGGGGATGCGGAAGCTGATGACCGATGACACCGGCGTTCGTCACGGCATGGTAGAGCTCGACGACCTGCTGTCCGCACCGGGACCATCCCCAGCTCTCCATGCCAGCGGCAATGCGGCCGCGTTCCCATTCGTGGTCGAGCGCTTGGATCAATGCCCTCGCAATCGACTCGGTCTCGTACGAGGTCAGGAGGTAGCCGTTCTCCCCGGGTTTGATGAGAGCCCGCACGGCGCCGACCTCCGCGACCACGGCTGGCGTTCCGCACGACAGGGCCTCGAGGACCGCGTTCGGACAGCCTTCTCGATGAGTCGCAAGGCAGAACAAGTCTGCGGCTCCGTACCACGTCGGCAGCCGGTCGTGATCCACTTTGCCCAAAAGGTGCACGTTCGTCAGCCCGAGGTCCGCAATCAGCGTGCGCAACTCCTTCTCGAAGCTGTCCTCCGGATTTATGCCGCCGATGATGTAGAGTTCGAGCGGGTACCTTCTTTGGATCGTGGGTAGGGCCTTGATGATATCGTGATGGCCCTTGTTTTCGGTGAAGCGTCCGACGGAGATCAAAATCCTCTTGTCTTGAGGTAAGCCGAGCCGCGCTCGACAATCGGCTTGATCCATGCGGCGAAAGCGGCTCCGGTCCACGCCGTTCAGCACCACGCGAGCTCGCTGCGGCGCGACGCCGAGCCCGACGACCTTGTCCCGAAGCTCTTCACTTAGGGTGACGACCAGGTCCGCTTTACGTAGATAGTACGCCACCATTCTTCGCCGCAGCGTGCGCTCCTCGAGGTAGAGCGCCTCGTGGCCCCGCACCGTGACGATAAAGGGCTTCCGGTACCGTCTCGCGAGCCAATACGCGGCGACGACATCCGGATAAGTCCAGTGCGCGTCGATAAGATCCATCTCGAACGACTCGCCGCGAAGCCGTTTGACGACCGAGAGCGCGGCCCAGTAGTAGGAGAGTGCGTCAAACCACTTCATGTAGCGGGGAATGACGGGGAAACGGGGATGATGGACATCGAGTCCTTCGATGATCTCGTGCCGAGGGACGTCGGCGCTCCAGAGTGCGCCGCGCAGCCAGGCCATGAAGGGATACCATTGCACCGGCGCGACCACTCTCATGCTGCAGTGCTCGTGGGCAGCCTTGAGACGGTTCAAGACGAAGATTCCGTAGGACGGATGCGCTCGATTTGGGAACAGGTAGCTCAGCGCGAGCACGTTCACACGGCGAGCTTGCGTCATGAACGTGACGGAGCTAAGGACGGGCCGATTCCTAGTCGCTTTAGCGTGCGCGAGCCCCACGCCAGGAAAGGGTAGAGCGGCGGCCCGTAGAGCCAGCGCTTTCGAAACGCCGCGAGCGCTGAATCGCGCGGGGCTCGAGCACCAATCAGCACGCTCCACCGTCCGAGCGAGCCTTCATCTGCGATTTGGGTAAGCTCGACCTCGTGCGGCAGGGACTTGTCGAAGATCAAGGCGTCGCCTTTATGAAGCTCGAGGTCCGTCTCCGCTCGGCGCGATCGCCCATTCTTAGAGTAAAGGACGAGGTTTCCGTTGACGTAGTCTTTGCCAGGCTCGGACAGCGCGACCCAGAACTGGACTAGAGGTCTGGGGGCCGGACCGTCGTAGTCGGAGTGCTTGGTGAGAAGCCCCTTATCGCCGTAGTAATGGGTGACGATGACATAGTCCAGAAGCGACTGCTTCTCGGCTCTGTAGGTCTCGTCATCCATCCATTCCTCCTCGATGCTGTCGCGAATCGTCATTGCGCGCTCGAGGAAACGCCCGATCATGTCGCCCCGATGATTA
>Ga0079224_100014075_pt1 | contig 11165 bp, 10 predicted proteins | sample Stecom2015_FD_80414 | JGI IMG/M metagenome (GOLD analysis project Ga0079224, IMG submission 80414) | Agricultural soil microbial communities from Utah to study Nitrogen management - Steer compost 2015 | ecosystem: Environmental > Terrestrial > Soil > Agricultural land | place: USA: Utah...
CCGGCCCCGACCGGCAGGCCGACGAGGTAGTTGAGGCCGCTGTTGATCTGGGCCACGCCGAAGCCCAGCGAGGTGGCGATGCCGAACACCGTGCCCCAGATGGCGAAGATGTCGACGGCGTCGCCGATCGGCCCCTTGATGCGGTCGCCGAGCAGGGGCCAGAGGCCCGAGCGCAGGGTCAGCGGCAGGCCCTTGCGGTAGGCGAAATAGGCCAGGCTCAGCCCGACCAGGGCGTAGATGGCCCAGGCGTGCACCCCGTAGTGGAAGAAGGTGATGACCATGGCCTCGCGCGCGGCGTCGAAGGTGCGCGGGGCCACGTCGGGCGGGGCGATGTAGTGCTGGATCGGCTCGGCGACGCCGAAATACATCAGGCCGATGCCCATGCCGGCGGCGAACAGCATGGCGATCCACGACAGCCACGGGAAGTCGGGCTCGGCGTCGTCCGGGCCCAGGCGCAACCGCCCCGTGGGGGCGAGGGCGAGGGCGACGACGGTCAGCAGGAAGCCGGCGACGGCGGCGATGTAGAACCAGCCGAAGGAGCTGATCACCCACGACTGGGCGCTCTGGAAGATGCGGTCGGAGACGCCCGGCGCGAGCAGGGAGACGCCGAGCATCGCCCCGATGATCAGGCTGGCGCCCCAGAAGACGCGCGGGTTCATCTTCGACTTCAGCATGCCGAAGGAAGCGTAGCGCGGCGCGGCGGGTTCCGGGGAGGGGCTGGAGTGGGAGGGAAAGTGGGGACACACACCACTTTCCCCGGCGATCGAGCCGAGCGGTGGAAAGGTGGCGCCGGGAAAGTGGTGTGTGTCCCCACTTTCCGCGGTGGTGAGGGGAAAGTGGTGTGCGTCCCCACTTTCCCCTGACCCCTAGCTGAGCACCACGATCGCCACGCGGCGGTTCTGGGCGCGGCCTTCGGGGGTGTCGTTGGGGGCCACCGGGGCGGCCTCGCCGTAGGAGATGGTGGCCATGCGGTTGAGGGCGACGCCGCCGCGGCTGAGATAGCGGCGCACGGCCTCGGCCCGCGCCTCGCCCAGCGCCTCGTTGTAGGCCTCGTCGCCGGTGGCGTCGGTGTGGCCCTGGATCTCGAGGTAGACGTTGCGGTTCTCGGCCCTGAGCCGCTGCACCAGTTCGGCCAGCCGGGCCTCGGCCTCGGGCGACAGGGCATGCTGGTCGGTGGGGAATTTCATCGAGTCGTCGGAGAGGACGACCTCATAGAGAAATTTGCCCTCGGCCAGCTTGTGGGCGGCGTTGGCGCGCTCGAGCGCCTGACCGGCGGTGCCCTCGACGCCGGTGACGCGGGTGTCGACCACCTGCACCTGGTCGCGCACGAAGCGGTGGCTGGCGCAACCGCTGGCCGCGAATCCGAGCGCGAGAACGGCGCCCGTGACGGCGGCGGTCCTGAAAGTCGATCTGTTCAAGATGAGTCTCCTGGTGCGGGTCGCCAGTCCCGTTCAATCCCCGAACGGACAGCTAGCGGAGCCGGAGAGGCGAGGTGATGACCTCACCGCGGCAAGAAAGTGTCAAATACCGCGGAAGAACGGTGAAATAGAACGCGGGTCGCCACGATGCTGACGTGCGGTGGTGATCTTGAGGTGAAGAGCCGTCATCTCCACACCAACAGGCGTCGACATGGAATCTGGCCGAAATGGCAAGAAAAAGCCACCCGGCCGCCTCTGGTTCGGCGCCGGGGCGGTCAGCGCAGGCCTTCATATCTGCCTGCTGGCGGCCCTGGTCCTGTCCGGCCGGGGGCCGGCGGCGCCGCCTGTGGTCACTCCAACGCCGATCGTGGTGACCTTGTTCCGGCCGCCGCCGCCCGCGCCGCCGCCGTCGGTCGAGCCGGCCGATGAAGCGCCCGCGGCCGGCGGGTCGCCCGAAGCCGCGCCGGCGGCGGCGCCCGAGCCTGCGCCGGAGCCGCCGAGGCCCGCGCCGCGCCCCGTCCGCGCCCCGACGCCGCCGCCGCCGCGGATAGAGACCCTGGCGGTCCCGCCGGCCGCGCCCGCGGCGGCCCCGGCGCCGGTCTGGACCACCGTCGGCGAAGGGCGGTTGGCCGGCGCGGCGCGGGCGGGGTCCGGCGGCGGAGGTTCGGGCGGCGGCGCGGGAGCGGGCGCCGGTTCCGGCGGGGGCGGCGACGGGGCCGGTTGCGACATGATCGGCCGCATCCAGCAGGCCCTGCGGGCCGATCCCGAGGTGCGCGCCGCCGTGGCCGAGGCCTCGGCCGCCGCGCGCGGCCGCGCCCTGCTGGTCTGGGACGGCGACTGGGTGCAGACCCCGGGGCAGGCGGGCAAGGGCCTGGCCGGCCTGCGCCAGGCCATCGCCCTGGAGGTCGCCTTCGCCCCCGAGCCCTGCCGCCGCCAGCCGATGCGCGGCCTGGCCCTGATCACCTTCGCGGGCGGCGAGCGGGTGGCCTTCGGCACGGCCGACTGGCGCTGGTCGCAGATGTTGGGGCGCTGATCCGTGCTGGCAATTCGCCGACTGTCCCCACACTTTTTCGGGGCAAGTGACTGATTTCGTGCGTTTTGGTCCCGCGCTCAGCGTCACGTACGCGCCTGAGGAAGCGGCTGTCCGATAATCGGCGGATGAGCGAGGCGACGAAACAGCTGAACAAGGCGGCCGCGCCGGAGGGCGGGCCCGGCGGACGGAGAGGCGGCCACATGCCGGCGGCCGAATATTGCGCGGGGCTGTTGCGCTATCTGGCGGGGGAGCCTCTGGCGCAGGTGGCGGCGGAGACCGGACGGTCGGTCAGTAGCTACTACAGGCAGGCGCGCAACATGGGGCTGCGCAAGCGTGATCTCGGCATACCGACGCGCCGCAAGGGACCGGCGCCGGTGACGGTGCAGACGCTGGAGGGCTCGGCCATGGCGGTGGCGTGCGGCGACCTGAGCGTCCCGTTCGACCGTGATCATCCCGAGACGGCCGTGGACGTGATGTTCGAGCAGGCCAGCGGCTTCTTCTCGGCGAACAACATGAAGGAGGCCGCGGTGCGGCTGCGGATGATCGAGATGGTCCGCCGGGTGACGATGGGCTGGCGCGGGGGGCGGCCGCCGCGGGCGACCGTGCCGGAGCCCGACAGCGTGGAAGAGGACGATGTCGCGGCCGCGCCCGTCGCCCTGCGCCCGGCGCAGACTCCGCCCGGCGGCGACTGGTCGACCTGGCTGTTCCTGGGCGGTCGCGGGGCCGGCAAGACCCTGGCCGGGGCCAGCTGGCTGGCGGACCAGGCCGAGCGGCTGGGCCCCGGCGGCCGCCTGGCCCTGATCGGCCCGACCCTGCACGACGTGCGCGAGGTGATGATCGACGGGGTCAGCGGCGTGCGCGCCCTGCCGCGCTGGACCCGCGCCACGCGGCCGAGGTTCGAGGCCTCGCGGCGCCGGCTGGTGTTCGCCAACGGCTGTCTGGCCTACGCCTTCTCGGCGGAGAAGCCCGACGGTCTGCGCGGGCCGCAGTTCAGCGCCGCCTGGGCCGACGAGTTCTGCGCCTGGCGCTGCGGCGGCGCGCGCGGGGCGGCGGAGACGCTGGCGCTGCTGCGGATGGGGCTGAGGCTGCCGCTGAAGAGGGAGGAGGGCGGGCCGGGCCATCCGCGGCTGGTGGTGACGACCACGCCGCGGCCGACCCGCGCCCTGGTGCGGCTGCGCGAGGAGGCCTCCTGCGTCCTGACCCACGCACCGACCGCCGACAACGCCGAGCACCTGTCGCCGGGCTTCCTCGACGGGCTGAACGCCCTCTACGGCGGCACGCGGCGGGCGGCGCAGGAGCTGGAGGGGCGAATCGTCGAGCTGGACGGGGCGCTGTTCACGGCCGCGATGATGGCGCGGGCCCGGGCCGGGGGCCGGGAAGGGGCGGCGGCGCCCTTCGAGCGCGTGGTGGTGGCCATCGATCCGGCGGCGACGGCCCGGGGCGACGCCTGCGGGCTGATCGCCGCGGCCAGCCGGCGGCGGGCGGACGGGGTGCGCTGCGCCACCGTCCTGGCCGACCGCTCGATCGCCGGCCTGGGCCCCGACGCCTGGGCGCGGCGCGCGGTGGCCCTGGCGCGCGAGGTCGGGGCGACGACGATCGTGGCCGAGGTCAACCAGGGCGGCGACATGGTCAGGGCGGTTCTGAAGACGGCCGGCGCCAAGCTGAGGGTTCGCGAGGTGCGGGCCACGCGCGGCAAATACGTGCGGGCCGAGCCGGTGGCGGCCCTGTACGAACAGGGACGGATCCTGCACGCCGGGATGTTCGAGGCGCTGGAGGAGGAGCTGATGGCCTTCGGCGGGGAGATGGAGTCCTCCGCCTCGCTGGACCGCGCCGACGCCCTGGTGTGGGCCATGACCGACCTGCTGATCGACGCGCCGGAGGGCGGGCGGGGGCCGCGGATCAGCTGGCTGTGAGCGCGGTCGGCGCGGGGCGACGCTCAGGCCGGCCCGACTCCGCGCCGCGCCTGGGCCGCGCAGTACCCCACCGTCACCGCGATCCCCAGCACGATGGCTCCGACCCCGAACCACAGCGCCACGTCGAACGGGGCGAAGGCCCACAGCCCACCGTAGACCAGGCCGCTGATCGCCTGCGACCAGCCGGCCACGCGGTTGACGCGCCGCGCCGCCGCCTGCGGGACCCAGGCCTTGGGCATGCGGTTGCCCACCCAGGCGAGCATCAGGCCCGTGCCGGCCATGACGATGCGGGTGACGGTGTCCCCGTCGACCCAGCCCGCCTGCTTCGCCGCCGTCGCCGCCAGCGCCGTCGCGATCAGGGCGCCGGCCGCGACCAGATTCGGGATCATTTCGGATTTCACGTCGCTCATGTCGTCGTCTCCTTGCCGGCCGCGGCCGGCGGTTCCTCCTCCGGAGCCGCCGCGGCCCCCCCGAAGGACTGCACGAAGCCCAGCAGCGCGTCTTCCAGCACCGACAGCTTCAGATGGTAAATCACGCTCTTCCCCGCCTTCTCGGCATGCACCAGTCCGGCCTCGCGCAGCACCGCGAAGTGGGCCGACATGGTCGGTTTCGACACCTCGAACCGGTCGGCGAGGTCGCCGGCGGTCATCGGGCCGGCGCGCAGCAGCTGCAGCACGCGACGCCGGGTCGGATCGGACAGGGCCTTGAAGACGGAGCTCATGAAGTGATGTTTAGCTAAACATCGAAATGAGAGTCAAGGGGGGCTGATCGGGAGCCCGCGTGACTCTCTCCGCCTCGCCCAGTCCGTCGGGCGCCGGCCGGCGGCCGGCCTTGGGAGAGGTTCCGCCGATCAGGATGTGCTGGTCGAGCCCCGGACGCGCGAAGCCCAGCAGACCTACCCGAACTCCACCAGCACGTCGTCCGCCGCCACCGGGTCGCCGGCCCTGGCGCTGACCGCCTTCACCACGCCGTCGCGCTCGGCCTTGAGGATGTTCTGCATCTTCATGGCCTCGATGATGGCGACGGTTTCGCCGGCCTTGACCTCCTGGCCGACAACGACCGGAATGGCGACGACGAGGCCGGGCATGGGGGAGAGGACCAGCCTCGAGGTGTCGGCGGCCTGCTTCTCGGGCAGGCGGGCGTAGAGGGCGGCGACGGCCGGGGTGAGGACGCGGACGCGGGCCCGGGCGGCGCGGTGGCGGATGACGAAGCCGTCCGGAGCGCGGGCGACTTCCGCCGTGTAGGGCTCGCCGTCGAGGACGGCGCGGAACTGGGCCAGGCCGGGGCGCCAGTCGATGTCGGAGAGGCGGGCCGGCTCGGCGTCGCCCTCAATGGCCAGGGTCAGCGCCTCGTCGTCGTCATAGGACAGGCTGACCGGGAAGGCGGCCTTGTCGATCAGGACGGTCCAGTCGGTGCGGTCGGACGGATCGCCGGCCTGTTCGGAGAGGATCTCGTGCATGGCCGCGGCGGTGGCGACCATCAGGCGGGACTGGTCGGGCGACGGAGCCAGGCCGTGGAAGCCGTCGGGGAACTCGTCCTTGATGTAGGCGGTGGACAGGGCGCCCGAGCGGAAGCGCGGCTGGTCCATGACGGCGGCGAGGAAGGGCACGTTGTGGCCGAGGCCGGCCAGATGGGTGTCCTCCAGGGCGCGGGCCATGCCCTCGACCGCCTCGGCGCGGGTCGGGGCCCAGGCGCACAACTTGGCGATCATCGGATCATAGAACATGGAGATCTCGTCGCCCTCGCGGACGCCGGAATCGTTGCGCACGACATAGCCGTCCTCGTGCGGGCCTTCCTCAGGCTGCTCGTAGCGGACGAGGCGGCCGATGGAGGGAAGGAAGCCGCGATACGGGTCCTCGGCGTAGATGCGGCTCTCGATGGCCCAGCCGTCGATCTTCAGGTCGTCCTGCTGGAAGGCGAGCTTCTCGCCCCAGGCGGAGCGGATCATCTGTTCAACCAGGTCGACGCCGGTGATCAGTTCGGTGACCGGATGCTCCACCTGAAGGCGGGTGTTCATCTCGAGGAAGTAGAAGGACTTGTCCTGGCCGGCCACGAATTCGACCGTGCCGGCGGAGTCGTAGTTCACGGCGCGGGCGAGGGCGACGGCCTGGGCGCCCATGGCGGCGCGGGTCGCCTCGTCGAGCAGCGGGGAGGGGGCCTCCTCGATGACCTTCTGGTTGCGGCGCTGGATCGAGCATTCGCGCTCGAACAGGTGGACGACGGCGCCGTGCTTGTCGCCCAGCACCTGGATCTCGATGTGGCGCGGGTCGACGATGAATTTCTCGAGGAAGACGCGGTCGTCACCGAAGGCGTTCTGCGCCTCGGCCTTCACGGCGGCGAAGCCCTCGGCCATGTCGTCATCGGAGTGGGCGACGCGGATGCCCTTGCCGCCGCCGCCGGCCGAGGCCTTGATCATGATCGGATAGCCGATCTGGTTGGCGATCTTCACCGCCTCTTCGGGCGTCTCGATCAGGCCCATGTGGCCGGGGACGGTGGAGACGCCGGCTTCGGCGGCCAGTTTCTTGGAGCTGATCTTGTCGCCCATGGCGTCGATCGCTTCGGGATTCGGGCCGATGAAGGCGATGCCCTCGTCGCGAAGGCGGCGCGCGAAGCCGGCGTTCTCGGACAGGAAGCCGAAACCGGGGTGGACCGCCTCGGCGCCGGTCTGGCGCACGGCCTCGATGATGCGGTCGGCCAGCAGGTAGGACTGGGCCGCCGGGGCCGGGCCGATGAGGACCGATTCGTCGGCCATCTCGACGGCGAGCGAACCGGCGTCGGCTTCCGAGTAGACCTGCACGGTGGCGATGCCCATGCGCCGGCAGGTCTTGATGATGCGGACGGCGATCTCGCCGCGGTTGGCGATCAGGATCTTGGAGAACATGCGGTTGGTCGGGTCCTGGAGCGAACGTGATCGTCGGCCGCCCCGATTAGGCCGCGATCCGGGGCGAGTAAACCGACGGGGGCGTTCATCCGGACGGGGTACGGGGTTGGCAAGCCCGGCCAGTATGGGGTTTAACGCTGCCCGTTTCCCGTTCCACGGCCCCGGAGCCAGACTTTACATGTCACGTATTCTCCCCGCCGCCGCGACCGCCGCGCTGACGCTGGCGCTGACCGCCGGCTCGGCCATGGCGCAGAATTTCCAGGCCCTGGCGCGTCAGGACCTGCAGGCGGCCCATGACGAACTGGCCGCCAACCATCCGGCCCCCGTGGTCCCCGGCCAGGCCAGCGACACCTTCCGCGCCTGGCTGGACTCGGGCCTGCAGGAAGCCCTGTCGATGGTCGGGCAGTCCAACAGCGGTTCCAGCCACGCCTATCTGCTGCGCTACTACGCCGCCGGCTTCCGCGATTCGAACATCGTCATCCGCCCGAGCTACGAGACCTCGGCCGACCGCTTCAAGGCGACCAGCTGGCCGGGCCTGGCGACCGGCTGGCGCGACGGCCAGTATGTGGTGACCTACGTTCAGCAGGGCGTGCGCGGCCTGCCTCCGGTCGGCGCCGTGGTCACCGAGTGCAACCTGACCCCGATCGAGGAATATTCGCGCACCAAGCTGGACCTGTGGGAAGGCGACCTGAACACTGAGGCCGGCCGGATCACCACCGCCCCCTATCTGCTGTGGAACCGCAACAACCCCTACGCCGGGGGCACGCCCTCGACCTGCAAGTTCAAGGTCGGCAACCGCCGTGCGCGCGACTATGACCTGAAGCCCGTGCCCGTGGTGCCGGCCAACCTCGAGGCGGCCTACCGCGCCACCCTGTACGCGCCGGGCCCCGTGCCGCTGTCGATCGAATCGGTCAACGGCAGGCCGTGGATCAACGTCCATTCGTTCGCCGACGACGCGGGCTGGGACGCCTTCAACTCGCAGCTGCAGGGACAGCTGGCGACGATCCAGGGTCCGCAGGGCTTCGTACTCGACCTGCGCGGCGGCAGCGGCTCGTCGAACCTGGGGTCGACGGCGCGCGGCTACGGCGTGCTGAACCGCATCTGGACCTCGGAATTCACCCAGAGCCGCCAGCCGACCGGCGGCGACTTCACCTATCGCGCCACCCCGGGGAACCGTCAGTGGTACGCCGACGTCATCCAGCGGATGAAGCAGGACGCCCGCTTCGTCTATGAGGCGCCGGAGGTCATCGCCCAGACCGAGGCCGTGCTGGCCGCCTTCGACGAGGCCCTGGCCGCCGGCCAGCCCAGCTTCACCCAGCCGCAGGCGGCGACGCCCGCCGATCCCAACGCCGCCAATCCCGTGCAGGGCCCGGTCATCGTGCTGGTCGACGCGGGCTGCTCGGGCGGCTGCCTCGACACCCTCGACCTGGTCAGCCGCCTGCCGAACGTGCGCATCGCCGGCACGACGACGGCGGCCGACTCGATCTTCATCGAGCAGACCGTGCAGCGCCTGCCCTCGAGCTATGCCGACCTGAGCTACGGTCACAAGGCGTGGACCTCGCGCCAGCGCGGCAACAACCAGCCGTTCATCCCCGAGCCGGGCCTGACCTGGACCGGCAATCCGGCCGACGAAAACGCGGTGCGGGCCTGGGTGGGGACGCTGTTCCAGGGCGGGTGACGCCGGCCGGGCGGCGCCTCGCCGCCTGGACGCGTCGGCTGAGACTTCCGGGCCGGGCGGGGTGGAACCCTCGCCCGGCCCTTCCTATTTCGGAGCCATGACCGACATCGCCCCCACCCTGCGCTCATCCTCCGGTTTCGACCTGACGCCGCCCGACGACGCCGAGCGGGCGCGGCTGGAGGCCGGGCTGTCGCCGGAAGAGAAGCGGGTCCTGCTGGCCCACGGCACCGAGGCGCCGTTCTGCGGAACCCTGCTGGGCGAAAAGCGCGCCGGCGTGTTCTGCTGCCGCGAGTGCGGCCTGCCGCTGTTCCGCAGCCGCACCAAGTTCGAGAGCGGCACCGGCTGGCCCAGCTTCACCGAGCCGGTCGATCCCGCCCATGTGGAGACGGTGACCGACCGCTCGCACGGCATGACCCGGACCGAGACCCGCTGCGCCCGCTGCGGCAGCCACCAGGGCCATGTCTTCCCCGACGGGCCGCCGCCGACGGGGCTGCGTTACTGCATCAACTCGGTGGCCCTGGCCTTCGTGGCCGAGGGCGAGCTGCTGCCCGATCCGCTGGGGCGAGGCGACGGCGCCGCCGGCGGGGCGGCCTGACCTTGGCCGCATTTGGGGCTAGGGTGAGGGTTCCGCCGGAGATGACGCCATGCTGACCGCCCTGCTGCTGAGCCTTCTGGCGACCGCGCCGACGCCCCAGGCCGGCGAACCGGAGCCGGACGGGGTGGTGGCCACGGCCCCGGCCACGCCCGTTGCGCTGGACGGCGGCCCCGCGGCCCCCGTGATCGGGGGCGCGCCCCAGGCGGCGGCGCCGCATGGCCTGGACACCGACGAGCAGATCGCCCGCTGGCTGGCGGCGCGTTCCGCCGAGACGGGCGCGCGGGACGAATCACCCATCTGGCGCGACGCCGACGACCGCAAGCCGCACGGCGAGTTCAACGTCGGTTTCGGCACCGGGGGTTATCGGGACTACGGAGCGGCGGTGTCGCTGCCGATCGGCGAGAACGGCCGGCTGGACCTCAGCGTGCGCCAGGTCGAGAACGGCTATCCCCATCCTTACGGCTACGGGTATCGACCGGGCTTCGACCCGTATTTCGACGCCAGCGGCTACGCCTTCCCGGGCCGGTCGGAGCCGGGCGCGGCGCTGGACTACGAACGGCGGGTGTCCCGCCCCGACGGTCCGCCGTGGATCCGCCCCCAGCCGCGGCCGCAACAGGCGGCTGACGAATAGGCCAACCCGTCGCGGCGGATCCGCTGCGCTGCAGGAGACGGACCGGAAATGAAACAAGGCCCGGCGTGAACGCCGGGCCTCGCTTTTTCGGTGGTGCCGCCGGGGGGAATCGAACCCACGACCTCAGCCTTACCAAGGATGCGCTCTACCACTGAGCTACGGCGGCGGAAACTGAGGAAGCGGCCCTATAGCCAACGGGGGACAAGGGGGGAAGCCCCGAATTGGCCTGCTTGCGAAAAAGGTCGGCAACGGGTCTCATCGGGCCATGGACGAGTCGAAGACACCCGCGCCCCTTCCGGATCTGCCGCCCAGCCTGCCCGATCCGCTGGCGCCGCCGAAGACGCCGGCGACGGAGCGGGCCCAGCGGCTGGCCGCCGCCCTGCGGGCCAATCTGAAGCGGCGCAAGGCGGCGGGTCGCGCCGGCCGGCCCGCCAGGCCCAGCAACTGAAAGTCATTGGCCGGGGCGACCGGACGGCCTTTCGCTCCCCCGGCTGTCCGGGCTAGATAGCCGACCCCCGGCGCCCGGACAGTCCGTTCCGGGCCGGCCAGTGAGACGACATGGACAGCATCGCCATCCAAGGCGGCGCCCGGCTGAACGGAACGATTCCGATCAGCGGCGCCAAGAATTCCGCCCTCAAGCTGATGGCGGCGGCGATCCTGACCGATCAGCCGCTGCGGCTGACCAACATGCCGAGGCTGGCGGACACGAAGTTCCTCGGCCGGCTGCTGCGCGAACTGGGCGTCGAGGTGACCGAAACCGGCCACGGCGAGGCGCAGGAGACGCTGTTTCACGCCGCCCGCATCGAATCGACCTTCGCGCCCTACGACCTGGTCCGGCAGATGCGCGCCTCGTTCAACGTGCTGGGCCCGCTGCTGGCCCGCACCGGCGAGGCCCGGGTGTCGCTGCCGGGCGGCTGCACCATCGGCGCGCGGCCGGTCGACCTGCACCTGGAGGCGCTGACCGCCATGGGCGTCGAGATCGAGCTGGACGAGGGCTATGTCATCGCCCGCGCGCC
>Ga0079224_100014076_pt1 | contig 11165 bp, 7 predicted proteins | sample Stecom2015_FD_80414 | JGI IMG/M metagenome (GOLD analysis project Ga0079224, IMG submission 80414) | Agricultural soil microbial communities from Utah to study Nitrogen management - Steer compost 2015 | ecosystem: Environmental > Terrestrial > Soil > Agricultural land | place: USA: Utah...
CCGTCTCGTCATCAGTAAGGCCGCCTCAGCCGCGGCCGCCAGCCGGGGTCTCATTCGGACGGGCCCTCCATGCCAGAGCTGATTCCACACCCAGATTGGATACTCCATCAGGCGTGCGGACGAGCCGGTGGCGACGATGGCACGGCGAGCTGCCCGGCCTACGGCCGCGTGGTCGGGATGCGGTTCGAATGCGCCCGTGGCGTAGACCTCGTCAGGTGTCACCTCCTGAAGGAGGTTTGCCACGAGCTCGACGAGATCAGACTCACGATCCGTGAGCGTGAGGTCCTCGAAGCCAAACTGGCGCAGGCACCCGTCGGGGACGCCTAGACGACGGATGGCCTCGGCGACTTCGGCCCGGCGCATCTGCGCGATCTCGGCCGGCGAAACCGTAGCGCTCCTATGGCAGTGACGGCCGTCGGCGATGATGGCAACGGTGATGGCGGCTCCGGCAGCCGCCTTTCGGGCGATGAGGGCTCCACATCCCAGCGTCTCGTCGTCCGGGTGAGGGGCGAGCACCAAGGCGCTACGCCGCGTCACGTCGTCGGTGACATCGGTGGCGTCCGAACGGATGGCTGGTCGCCGCCGCCACAGCACTGGGCCGAGCACTTGAGTCCTCCGCTACCGCTTCTCCGGCCGGGCGTACGAGTCCGCGGCGATGTGCCCAGAATGTATCGACTGCAAACGGCTTGCCGTGAGTCGGGTTTCGGTCACTCCACTCCGCTCCCCGAGTCCTCGTGTGCAATATGCACAATTGTGCCTCAGAAAGTGATGGTGGCCGACATGTTTAGTCACATAGGCGCCAATCGCCGGGGGTCGCGGTAGCCCGCATAATCGCGGGCGCGCTGCTACCTTGCACTCTACTCACCGGCGTCCCCCCAACGCCGGAGTGCCCATCTCACCAGGGAGAGTCCTTGTGTCAGACCTGTCGGGAGCGGCCAGCCTGGACGGGATGCCCACAGTTGGCGTCGTCTTACCCTGCCTCAACGAGGCGCGCAATCTGGACTACGTTTTCGAACGGATGCCGGACATCGTTCAGGAAGTCGTGCTCGTCGACGGCGGCTCAACGGATGGGACGGTTGAGCGTGCCTTGCAGCTGTGGCCGTCGGTCGTCGTCGTCTACCAGACTCGCACTGGAAAGGGCAACGCCCTCGCGTGTGGCTTCGCCAAGTGCACGAGCGACATCGTTGTGATGCTTGACGCCGATGGATCGACCGATCCGGCGGAGATCCCCGCCTTCGTCCAGGCGCTTATCGACGGCGCTCATTTTGCCAAGGGTTCGCGTTTCCTGTCCGGTGGGGGTAGCACCGACATCACGCGGTTGCGCCGGTTGGGCAATGCCGGTCTCAGTCGGCTCGTGAATCTGCTGTTCAAGACGAACTTCACTGACCTGTGCTACGGCTACAACGCGTGCTGGCGGTGGGTTCTTCCGTACATGGACCTCCCCGACATCGACGAGACGCCCTCCAAGGAGGGCCGGATGGTGTGGGGTGACGGGTTCGAGGTAGAGACTCTCATCAATATTAGGATGGCGGACTCGCCGCTCGTCGTGACGGAGGTGCCAAGCCGCGAGGCTGCCAGGCTGCATGGGACCAGCAACCTCAATGCGTGGTCGGATGGTCTTCGGGTGCTCGCTACGATCATGCGCGAGTACCGACGGCGTGTTCTCAACAGGCGACGCCAGGTGCCCGCTCTTGGACAAACACCGCTGAGCCGGTCGGGATTCGGTGCCAGGGATGGCGTGACCGCCCCCACCAGCCGCGGCTCCATCCGTGACGACTGACCCATTCGCCCGGTTCATGGTGGTCGGTCGGCGGGCGCCGGTCAGGCGTCGTCGCATGGGTCGATCGGAGGGATGATGCGCCCGGACGGCCGCTATCGCATCGGGTGTGGCGACCTCACGGCTTCGGTCGCCATTTGCGCTTACACGATGGGGCGGTGGGACAACCTCGTGGCAGCGGTCTCCTCCGTCGTCCCCCAGCTGCACGACGGTGACGAGGTGGTCGTCGTGATCGACCACAACGACGAGCTGCTCAGTCGGGCCGAAGCCACCTTTACCGGGGCGCAGACCAGGGTCGTCTCGAACGCGGGTCCGGCGGGTCTCTCCGGCGCACGGAACAGCGCCATCCTGGCCAGCCGTGGTGAGATCCTCGCGTTTCTCGATGACGACGCGGTGGCTGACGCCCGTTGGCTCGATCGGATGCGCGCCGCGCTCGCTGACCCGGATGTCATGGCGGTCGGGACGGCGGCGATTCCGGAGTGGCCTGACGGCCGACGCCCATCGTGGTTTCCACCCGAGTTCGACTGGGTGATCGGGTGCTCCTACGCTGGACTACCGTTGGTGGCGGCCGACGTCCGCAATGTCATCGGCGCCGCCATGGCATTCCGCCGCGAGGCATTCGACATCGTCGGCGGCTTCTCGACGCTGGTTGGCCGGATCGGATCAACGCCGACCGGGTGCGAGGAGACCGAGTTGTGCATACGACTGAGGCGCGCTAAGCCGACAGCGCGAATCACCTATCTCCCGGATGTGGCGGTGTCCCACACGGTCACCGCTGAACGCCTCCGGCTAACGTACTTTCTGAAGCGGTGCGTCGGCGAGGGGTTGTCGAAGGCGCGTATCTCCAGGCTGGTTGGCGCTGGCGATGGCTTGGCTAGCGAGCGGGCGTACGTCTCGGCGACGTTGCCTCGGGCGCTACTTCGGGAACTGGGCCGAGCCGTGCGCGGCGATCTTGCCGGTCTCGCCAAGTCAATAATGATCGTCGCGGGGACCTTGGTCACAGGCCTTGCCTACCTTGCCGGCCGGCTGGACCGCAGGTCGACGCTTACGCAGACTGGACTGCGAGTCAGCAAATGATTGCCGAACGTGGGCCGGTCGATCCTCGGGTCAGTGTGGTCATACCGTGCCACACGATGGATCGTTGGCATCTGCTCGTCCGAGCGGTGGAGTCGGTGCAGAGTCAGTGCCCGCAGCCCGCTGAAATCGTGGTCGTCGTGGACAACAACGAGGAACTGTATCGGCGGGCGTGCCAGGAGCTTAAGACCGTTACGGTCCTCGCCAACCGGTTCGCCCGCGGTGTGAGTGGCAACCGTAACACCGGCGTGCTTCATACCCGGACACCGATCGTCGCCATGCTCGACGACGACGCGCGGGCGAGGCCGGGGTGGCTCGCGAACCTCATTGACCCGTTCTCGGATGCCTCAGTCGTCGGCACTGGCGGTGTCGCCATCCCGGAATGGGAGACGGCGCGGCCACGATGGTTCCCCGATGAACTGCTCTGGACCGTCGGCGGTTCCTTTGTGGAGACCTCATCCGTCTCCGGGCCGATACGCAACGTCTGGTCCATTGCGATGGCGGTACGCCGCGAAGCGTTTGACGCCGTTGGTGGCTTTCAAGTCGGGTTCACGAAGGTCGGTCGGCTTCCACGGCCCGAAGACACCGATCTGTGCGTGCGCGTCACCCAGCAGTGCGGGGGGCGTTGGGTGTGTACGCCGGCCGCGATCGTGGACCACCACGTCTCGGCGGAACGCGCGACGCTACGTTACCTGTTGTCTCGGTGCTTCCAGGAGGGTCGTGGCAAGGTCGGCATTGGGCGCCGTTTCCGTGGCAAGGTCGACCTCCGCCCCGAGTGGACGTACCTCACGAGGGTCGTGCCCCGTGCTGTGCTCCGCGGACTCGCGACCACGTTGCGTGGTGGGGGCATATCGGGACTGGCGCAATCCGCGGCGGTCATCGCGGCGATCCTGGCTGCCGCGCTAGGAGCCATCAGCGAGATCGTTTTCGGGTCAAGCGCCGCACAGAATGCGGTTAGGCTTGCGGAGCCGGCAGATCGTTGATGCGATGCTGGCGGCTAACGGTGTTCACGTCGACGGGTCCTCGCCGCACGCCATGATCCCCGCGGTCATTCGGGACGTCGAGGTCACGCAACCGCTCACCGCCGTCTCTGCACACCGCGGCGGCCGACGGATAGGGCAAATCTGGCTGCTCGTCCGGTACTGTACCGAGCCCCTGGGCGTCATCCGCGAGCCCATCCCGCCCGGCGGGCTCGGTCCGGCCGAGATCGGCCGGGCTATCGGTGCGAGACTCGGGCAGGCGATCGCGGCGCGATCGGAGGCATACCTGGAGACATGCCGCCGCGGCGGACAGCTGCCGCCTGTGCCGGCGGCTGGCCTCGATATGCCCCGCCACTCGACATACCTCGCTGGGAGAGCGCGAGCGCTCGAAGTGGCTCCATCGATCACCGTCGTAATCTGTACCCGTAATCGGCCGGCCTCACTGCGCCGCGCGCTCGACTCGTTGCGCCGTCAGGACTATCCGCGGTTCAAGGTCATGGTCGTGGACAGCGCGCCCGCTGACGAGTCAACGTCCACGGTCGCCCGCAGCGCCGCCTCGAGCATGGAGGTCGAGTACCTTCGGGTACCGGAGCCTGGGCTCGCCCGGGCCCGCAACGCTGCTGTCCGAGCTGCGCGCGGGGAGACCATTGCCTGGCTCGACGACGATGAGGTCGTTGATGACTACTGGCTGGGCGAGATCGCGCGGGGTCTCATCGACTGGCCTGAGGCAGACATCCTCTGCGGGAGCGTGATTCCGGCCGAGCTCGAGTCCCCGGCGCAGGTGTGGTTCGAGGAGTTCGGTGGACTCGTCAAGGGTCGCGGATTCTCGCCCGCAGAGTTCTCACCGAACACGAGGGGGACCTTCAATCCTCTGTTCCCACTGCCACCGTTTGGTGCCGGCGCCAACATGGTGACCCGGCCCGGGGTAGTCGAGTCGGCCGGTTGGTTCGATACCGCGCTGGGTGCCGGTACCCCGGCTCGCGGCGGCGAGGACACACTCTTTTTCATGGAAGTCCTCCGCGCCGGCGGGACGCTCGTCTACCAACCGAGCATCCTGGCGCGGCACTACCACAGAAGGGACCTGGCGGAGCTGCGCAGGCAACTCATGGGTTACGGCGTTGGCCTGACCGCTGCCTACTGCGCCTTGGTCCGACGACACCCATCCGTCGTGGCGGGGTTGGGGCCGGTGGCGGTGCGAGCGTCGCGCGAGCTGTTTGGCCGAGGCTCGGTTCGGACGGCCACCATCGGGCCGGACTTTCCGTCTGAGTTGCTCCGGGACAACCGGCGAGCAATGCTCAGTGGGCCCATCGCGTACCTGAGGGGACTCCGAGCTGCCGCCGGGTCGGAGGTGGTGACGGATTGAGGCCGTTGGTCCGTTCGAAGTCGCGCCTGGAGCCCGCACCCATTCTCGTCCGGTTGGTCGACGTCAACGACCTGCCAACTGCGATCTCAAGCCATCGGGAGGGTGGGGGACGGTATGCGGCCGCCCGTCTCTTCCTGCTCCGCAACGGAGTGCCTGTCGGAGACGTCATCGTTCCATTCAGTGGCCCGGTACTTTCGGCCGAGACCATCGCGAAGCTCGTTGCAGCGGCCGACGGTCGTGGCGACTCTGCTGTCTCAACCGCACGGCAGCCGTTGCCGCCCGGCGCCGACCGGCCGTTTGTCAGCGTCGTGGTCGCTAGTAGCTTCGCCCGACCAGCGATGCTCAAGCGATGTGTTGATGCTCTTTGCGCCCAGGACTACCCGCACTACGAGATCCTTGTGGTCGACAATCGACCGCATCGCGCGGTCACGCGGGACCTGGCCGCGGACCTCGCCACAATGCCGAGGGTGCGGATCATCTCCGAACCACGACCGGGCGCTTCCGCGGCCCGAAACCGTGGGTACCGGGAAGCGCGCGGCGAGATCATCGCGTTTACGGACGACGACACGGCCGCAGCCCCGAACTGGCTGACCCGGCTTGTCGATCGATTTCAACGAGAGCCCGATGCTGACTGCGTAACCGGACTCGTGATACCGGGCGAACTGGAGACACCGGCGCAAATTTGGTTCGAGTATTCAAGCAGTGCCTTCCACCAGCGGTATGAGCCGGCCAGCTATGGCGGCGGCCCCTACCTGATCCGCAATCGGCTCGGACCCGAGCCAGACCGTGCGACCCCGATCTATCTGGTCGGCGACTTCGGCACAGGGTCCAATATGGCGTTTCGACGAGCCGCGTTGCAGCGCCTGGGCGGATTCGACGAAGCGCTCGGCCCGGGCACGCCCGCTCATGCTGGTGAGGAGATTCAGCTCTTCATCCGGCTGCTGGCGGCGGGTGGTCGGCTTGCCTTCGAGCCTTCGATGTACGTCCGGCACTGGCATCGCCGGACCGTTCCCGAACTCGTCCGGCAGCTGCGTGGCTATGGCATTGGCTTCACGGCAATGCTGACCGCGACTGTCGTACAGCAGCCACATCACCTGCGCGGTCTCCTCGGCCTTCGCCGAGGCGCCGCCCAAGCGCCGGGACGGCCGGCTCGGGCGGAGGACGAGCGCTTTCGACCTCCCAAACGACTCGATTTGGTGCGCAACGCTAGCTTGATGCTAGGCCCCGCCGCATATGTGTGGAGCCGGGTGCGGCTAAGGCGGTGGCGGCGATGAGTGTAGTCGCGATAGGAGCGCGGCTTCGCCTTGAGGCCGTCGTGCGCAACGCGGTTGCGCTCATGACTTCGACGGTTGCCAGCGCCGCACTGGGCATGCTGTTCTGGATCGTCGCCGCCCGGGTCTACGACACCCACGAGGTGGGGCGCGCCTCCGCGACCATCTCGGCCATCGCTCTCGTCGCGGGACTCTCCTCGCTCAGCTTGTACTCGTTCGTAGTGAGGTTCCTGCCGGAGGCGGGCGCCGCGACAGGCCGAATGCTCGGCTTCATTTACGGCCTCACTGGCGCGGTCTCCGTGATCCTTGGCGTGGGATTCTGCCTGCTGGGCTTTGGTAACGGCTTCCTGAGTCGCAGCCCCGAATCCCTGGTGCTGTTCTGCACGGCCGTCATTTGCATCGCCTACGCGGCCATCCAGGACAGCGTGTTGACCGCCTTGCGACGGGCAAGCTGGCTGCCAGCCGTCAACATCTCCGTGAACCTCGCTAAGGTGCTGCTGCTGCCGGTAGCTTTCGGCGGCGTCATGATCTCGCCGATGGTCATCGCTTGGAACGTTCCCGTGGCTGTGGCCGTCCTGGTGGTCAGCACCCTCATCTTCACCAAGCTCGGACCTGCCCGCGTACGAGCGAGTCGTCATCGGGAGCACGTGCCCACGGGTCGTGAAGCGGCCAGCTTCATGTCCGGGACCATCCTGAACGGGGTGGTGACCACATTCACCCTCTACGCCCCGCCGATCATGGTGAGTGCCGTGCTTGGCGCGGAGCACACCGCGTACTTCTACGTGCCCTGGCTCATCATCACGGTCGCGCTCTCGTCGTCATGGAACGTGGCGGTGTCCCTCATCGTCGAAGCGGCGAGCGAACCCGCTCGTATGCGGCGCCATCTCCGGCAAGGGATTAAGTTGCTGCTGGCCGTCAACGTCGGCGGCGGCATGGTGTTGCTGCTTGGTGCACCATTCATCATGGCCGTCCTCGGCGCCGAGTACGTCGACGGGGGCGCGGCCGTGCTGCGATGGTGCGGCCTGGCCTTCGCGGTGCAAGCAGTCAAGACCATGTACAACGTGATTGCCATCCTTGAGAACCAGGTGTGGCGGAACCTCACCGTCGATGCCGTACGTGCCGCGCTTTTCCTGGTTGGCGCTTACATCGGGTTGCACGCGTTCGGCGTCGTTGGCGCGGCGATCGCCTATTTCGCCTCGGGGGCCATCGTGGCGAGTGCCGTCGTACCCGCGACGATCCGCGGGTTGCGCCGCTTGGTCTCCCGGGCCGACGCTGCCGTGACCGAGGAGCGGCGGCCGGACGAGAAGGCTCGGGTTGTCGCAGCCGTGCCGCAGGTGTACGTGAACGCGACTACCAACCAGGTCGAGGTCATGCTCCTGCCCGAGAGCGTGATCGACTGGGACCGGCTGGGCCAGTTCGATACCGTTATGATCGACAGGGTGGACGACGGTCAGCCTAGGCTGCTTGATGACCGTACGATTCCGCTGCGGCGTTTCAGCCCGGACAGTGCGGACGTCCCCACGGCGATCATGCGACGGGCGGCGCCGGACGAACGCGACCAATGACACCTCTCAATCGCGGTGGCGGTGCGGCGCAACGGTGGCGCCGCGTCGGTGAGCGGGATGTGCTCACTGGCTATCGCGCCGCGATGGCGTACACGGGTCTTGTCTTGAGCGCTCTCGCGCTCGCTGCGGTGGTCGCGCCCGCCCTCGGACCCGCGCTGCGGTTTGGCTTCCTGCTGCTATTCGTCTGCCTGGCACCGGGCGCGGCCGTCCTATCGGTCTTCCGCCTCGGCGACAGGATCTCGGCATGGGCGCTGGCGTTCGTGCTTAGCCTGGCAGTCACTGGAGTGGTCGCCGACGTCATGCTCTGGACGAAGACATGGCGGCCCGCGGAAGGCTACTTCGTCCTCATAGGGCTGTCGACCGTGACCGCCGTGATCGCTTTATGGCCGGGGTGGCGAAGCGGTCGACGCACAGGTCCTGCTGCGCAGGGAAGAGGGTCTGGTGAGCATCACGACCGACCCACTGAGACGGTGCCAGCCCGGGATCGGCGAACCTCTGGGACGCACCCACACCAACTCAGCGAGGAGGCGGCAGATCAAACTACCGTCCTGCATTGGTGGGACGAGGAACCGATCCCCGGCGTGACGGCACCTGCCCCCGGAGCCGCCCCGCGACCGGACGAAACCGCCGTACTTCCTGCAGTCCGAGACCACGCCCTTCCGAGTGGCGGTGTGGTAGGCCATCCGTCCGCAGACAGAACTGGTGACGAGACGGCGGTTCTACCGCGCACCGCGCTCGGCGACGAGACGGTGGTGTTCCAGCGTGTCCAGGATTTCGGGCGCACCCAAAGTGACGAGACAACCGTCCTGAAACGGATACCAGGCGCCGGCGAATCGGACGTCGCGATCGATGGCTCCGGGCCGCGTTCGCGCATCCAGTGGCGATCGATAGTCGTCGAAGGATTGCTGTTCGCCCTCGTCCTCGGTCTCTGGGGGGCCAGCATCGCTGCCTCGTCGGTCGACGATGTGGGCGAGTACGGCCTCCTCTCCGTGATGAACCCGACCTTCCTCCTGGCTCTGCTGGTCTGTGCGGCGCGCTTCGTGGCCGAACTCTCGCGGGATCGCTGGCGGGGTTGGGTGCTGCTGTTGCACACCGGTGCGCTGCTCTTGATCATGCATGCCACCGTGCCGCTGCTGGTGTACGACCCCGAGTACGCGTGGTCGTACAAGCACGTCGGGGTCATCGAGCACTTCCGTGCCCATGGTGAGATCACCAACGCTTACGACGTCTACCAGCAATGGCCAACGCTTTTCGCTGTGGTCGCTCACTTGGTCGACGTGTCCGGTCTGGATGCATTGCGAGTCGCGGCGTGGGCGCCGCTCTTCTTCGACGTCGCGTTCTGCGTTCCAGTTTTCGCAATCGCGCACACGTTGGCCCGCGACCCGAGGGTGCCGTACCTCACGGTCTTTCTATTTACTGCTATCAACTGGGTCGGCCAGGATTACCTGGCGCCCCAAGCGTATGCGTTTATCCTCTGCTTGGGCGCCATGTTGATCATGTTGCGCTGGCTACGGCGTTCCGTACGTGAGGTGCCTGGCACGCTTGGCTGGCTCAACCGGATCTGGCGATGGGCGAATGCCGGACTTGTCGACGTACCCTACACGTCCAAGAACACGCGGCGTGCTGCCCTCGCCGCCCTTTATGTGGTGTACGCGGTCGTCGTTTCGGCGCATCAGCTCTCGCCGTATGTCGTCGCGATGGGAGCCTGCGCGCTGGCTCTCCTAGGGCTCGTGCGGCCGTTGCAGATCGTACCGATTCTCCTCGGAATCTCTGTTCTCTATCTCGTTCCTCGTTACGAGATCGCCGAGTACTACGGTGTCCTAGAGGGCTTTAGCATCTTCAGCTTCTTCGATCGAGTGGGTGGGCTCAACCCCATCTACGCGACGTCACCGGGTCGGATCCTCTCGGCGCAGGCCGTGCAGTTTGTCTCGCTCAGCATGTGGGGGCTGACGGCGGTCTCCGTCCTCGCCTCGTTCCGCCGCCTCGGCCCGGTTGCGGTGCCGGCGGTGCTGGCCTTCAGCCCGTTTGGCCTACTCCTGGTGCAGTCGTATGGTGGCGAAGCCATCTACCGGGTTTTCTTGTTTTCCGCGCCGTGGTGTGCACTCCTGATCTCGACAGTCCTGCTCCGGCAGCGTTGGTTGCCGCGAGTGCTCGCCGCCCCGCTCTCGGTGGTGCTGCTGACTGCCACGATGCTGGCGTCGATTCAAGGGCTGCACGGGCAGCTTACCTTCAACAAGTTCACTCGGGCCGAGGTAGAGGCAGCACAGTACATATATACGCATGCTGAGCCCGGTAGTGACATTGTGCTAGCCGCTGGGCTCTTTCCGACACGGCTTACCGGTAATTACGATCAGTTCAATTCCAGTCCGAATAGCGATGCCGTCCTGATCAGTGAAGACAGCCTGTTCACCCAGTTGAAGCTGGGCGACGACGACATGCCAGCCGTCAATGCCTTCTTTGAGGACGACGAGCGACGCACGCCCAAGTACCTTGTCTTCAGTCCGGTCATGGAGCGCTACATGGTCTACTTTGGCTATCTTGCACCCGGCACCCTCGAGCGGCTTGAGGCGTCCGTCAGCCGATCGCCAAAGTGGACGCTTGTCTACGAGAACGAGGACGTCACCATCTTCAGGTTCATCCCAGATCCGCCGTGAAGCGGTGGCTAGCCCTTGTCCTATAAGGCGGTGGCTAGCCTTGCCACCGGCGCCGGCCCATCAGCCGTCGAAACACCGCGGCGTGCGACTCCCCTTGGCGGTCCAGGGTATGGCGAAGCAGCACGCGCGCCCGGGCGGCATTGCCCAGGCGTGCGGCGAGAGACTGATCGGCGAGTACCCGGGCCAGTTGCTTGGCAAGGTCTGCGATGTCTCCTTGCGCCGCAAGCAAACCGTCGACCTCGTGATCGATTAACTCAGCGACCCCGCGGGATGGGTACGAGACGACCGGCTTGCCGGACGCTTGGGCCTCCATCACGCAGAACGGCAAACCCTCCATGTCGCTCGCGAGCGCCAGGACGTCCGCTGCCCGGACCACCTCGTCGACGTCCGTCCGCGTGCCGAGGAACCGTACCCGGTTACCAAGCAGGCTCGCACCGAGATCCCGCAGGTATTGACCGTACGACTCATCGTACGGAGATCC
>Ga0079224_100014078_pt1 | contig 11164 bp, 9 predicted proteins | sample Stecom2015_FD_80414 | JGI IMG/M metagenome (GOLD analysis project Ga0079224, IMG submission 80414) | Agricultural soil microbial communities from Utah to study Nitrogen management - Steer compost 2015 | ecosystem: Environmental > Terrestrial > Soil > Agricultural land | place: USA: Utah...
CGACGAGGAGGCGCACCCAGCGCCACCCGACGAGGACAAGCACGACCCCGAGCAGCACGCCGGCGCTGCCCCAGCCGCCGTCGGTGGCAACGGCGACCGGGTCGGCGCCGAGGCCCGCACCGAGGAGCGGGCCGAGGAGGGGCAGCCCGGTGAGGATCCGGGCGGTGGACCGCGGTCCGGCGAGCGCGACGCGGCGGGCGTCACGGGCCTGCTCGGCCTCGGTGACGGAGGCGGCGCAGCGGTCGAGGACCTCGGCGAGTGGTGCACCGAGGGTCCGGGTGGGCCGGGTGGCCGCCACCGCCGTGCGCACCGCCGCCGCGGCTCCCGGGTCCCCCGCACAGTGCTCCGCGAGCCGGAGGAGCGCGGCTGGGAGGTCGGTGCCGTCCCTCCCGGCGGCAGCGGTCGCGGCGGCCGGAGCGGCAGCGGTCGCGGCGCCCGGAGCCGCCGCGACGAGCCGCCCGACCGTCCGCTCCCACGCCTCGTGAGGGGGCAGCCCGGTGCGCAGCCGGCTGGCCACCTCGGTGACGACCGCGGCGAGGTCGACCGGCGGGTCCCGTCGGCGCCGCAGGCCACGCACCCGGGCGACGGTTCGACCGTGCCACCGCCGCCGGGATCCGTGCTCCGGGCGGGCACGCGCCGGTGCCCACGCCACGGCGACGAGCGCGGCGAGCAGGACGAGCAGGACGAGCAGGGCGGTCACCGCCGTTCCCGCCGGTCGAGCCGGTCGGCCAGGGCGGGCCACGCCGGCCCCTCACGCAGCCCGCCGGCCGCGGTGGCGCGCAGTGCGGTGTCGCAGACGAGCTCCCCGTCCCGACGGGTGAGCACCCCGACCTCGGTGAGGCGGCGCCCCTCGTCGGTGCGGCTGAGGTGGAGCACGGCGTCGAGGGCGCTGGCCGCCTGGACCGCGACGGCGTGCTCGCCGAGCCCGGCAAGGGCCCCGAGCGCGATGAGCCGGGCGGGGACGTCGGCGGGAGCGTTGGCGTGGACGGTGGCCCAGCCGCCGTCGTGGCCGGTGTTGAGCGCACCGAGCACCTCGCGCACCTCTGCGCCGCGGCACTCGCCGAGGACCAGCCGGTCGGGCCGCATGCGCATCGCCGCCCGGACGAGCTCGGCCATCTCCACCCCGCCGGTGCGCTGGACGTTGGCGCGGCGCACCTGGAGGTGGACGACGTGCGGGTGGTCGGGCCGCAGCTCCACGGCCTCCTCGATGCACACGATGCGCTCGTGCGGTGGCACGGTCGACAGCAGCGCCGCGAGCAGCGTCGTCTTCCCTGCACCGGCTGCGCCGCTGACGAGCACGTTGGCCCGCGCCGCGACGAGCCCGCGCAGCACGTCACCGAGCGCCGGGGCGACGGTGCCGGAGGAGACGAGCTCGGCGACCGTGAGCGCCCGCCCGCGCTGGGTGCGCAGGCTGATGAGAGTGCCGTCGGCGGAGAGCGGGGGAAGGACGGCGTGGAGGCGGGTGCCGTCGGGCAGCGCGCCGTCGACGATCGGGCAGGCCTCGTCCAGGCGCTGCCCGCAGGCCGCGGCCAGCCGGGTGGCCAGGCCACGGACGTCGCTCTCCGCACCGAGGTCGAGAGTCTCCCGGACCAGGCCGTGCCCGCGGTCCACCCACACGCCCCGGGCACCGTTGACGAGGACGTCGGTGACGAGCGGGTCCTCGAGCAGAGCCTGGAGCTCCCCGGCGCCGAGCAGCTCGGAGCGGGCGCGGGCGTCGAGGTCGAGCAGCCCCCGCCAGCCGTGCGCGGCGCCGGCGGCCGCCACGGCGGAGGCCACGGCCGCGGCGTCGGGCCGCGCGGTCCCCTCCGCGAGGCGCGCCCGGAGCTCGGCGACCGTGGTCATGCCCCGAGCCCCACCCGCGCCAGGACCTTGCGTCCGGCGGCCAGGAGCGGGCCGCGCCGCTGGTCGCCGGGCGACAGGCCGCGCTCCACCCCCGCGGTGAAGGCGCGCTCCGGGCGGAGCACCGCCGCGAGCGGCAGCCCGCACGCCTGGGCGACGTCGTCGGGCAGGAGGGTGCCGACCGCCGGTCCGCGGACGACGAGGTGGGCCGGCAGGTCGGCCAGCGCGACGGCGGCCGCCGCAGCCGCGGCGGCCGCTCGCGTGTCGCACCCGGTGACCAGGACGACGGTGTCGCACTGCTCCAGGCTGCCCCGCTCCCCGCGGGGGGTGAGCAGGGAGCGGGGCAGGTCGAGGACCACGGTGTCGGCGGCTCGGGTGAGCGCGGTGACCGCCTCGGCCGCGGTGTCGTGGCCGGGGTGGACCCCACCTCGGACGTCGCCGGACAGCACCCGCACGCCGTGCCACGCGGGCAGCGCCGCCATGAGCCGGTCCGGTGGGAATCCGCCCCGCTCGGTGAGGAGGTCGCTCCAGCGCGGTCCGGCGTCGTGCTCGACCCCGAGGAGGATGTCGAGCCCTCCGCCGGCGGGGTCGCCGTCGACGAGCGCGGTGGTCCGTCCCGCGTCGACGGCGAGCCGGGCGAGCACGGCCGCGAGGGCCGAGGTGCCCACCCCGCCCACGGCACCGACGACCCCGACGACGACCGCCCGCCGCGGCGTGCCGACCCGGGTGAGCAGGTCGAGCAGTGTCTCGGCGTCCCGCGGCAGGTGGAGCGCACGCTCCCCGCCGCCGAGGTCGACCACCTCCGTCGTCGACCCGAGCGCCCGCCACGGGTGGCCGGTGGGCTCGGTGCGGTCGTCGAGCAGCACGGTCGCCTCCGGCGGGGCCCCGCCCGGCGCGACGACCTCGAGGTGGACGCCGGCGAGCACGCACAGCCGTCGCACCCGGTCCACCAGGTGCCGGTCGCTCGTCCGCAGCGCCGCTGTCACCGCTCTCGTCATGGCCGCCCTCCCGGGGCGAGCATGGCGGGGACGGGCGGGTGCGCAGGATCCCGCCGCCGCTCACCGAGGACGCGGCAGACGCCGGGCCGTCCTGGGGAGCACTCTGGACGCGGCCGGTGTCCCACCGGCCGCCGCACCGGCCGCGAGGCCCGGCGCGGGCCTGCCCCGCAGCGGCTACGCCGCGCCGGCCGCTCCGCCCACGGGGCGGCTGCCGCCCGTGTCGGGCGCTTCCTCGGGCGGCAGCGGGTGCCGGGCGAGGAAGACGATGGCGACGGCGAGCCCGCCCCAGATGATCGCGATGGCGAGGACCATGAAGATGATCGCGGGCAGCGTCATCGGCGCACCTCCTGCTTCGCGGGCAGCGCGACGGGGGTGAAGTCGTCGACCGGTCGCTGCCACGGGACCAGGGTGTAGACGACGGCGGCGAGGATCATGAGCACGAGGACGCCCCAGCCGGCGATCGCGACGAAGGTCGCCGGGTAGCCCTCGTGCGGCTCGGCGAGGAGGTCGCTGAGGCTCGAGGCCAGCATGCCGAGCAGGGCGAGGGGCACGACCGCGCCGATGAGCACGCTCCACCACCGCCCGATGTGTGCGGTGGAGACGGTGTTGAGGTGGGAGCGCAGCTCGGGCAGCTTGCGCGCGCCGACCGTGACGACGATGCACGTGGCGATGGCGGAGGCGACGACGCCGACCTCGGTGGTGAACTTGTCGACGGTGTCGAGGATCGACAGCCCGGAGGTCGAGGAGTAGAGGAACAGCGAGATGACGGCGCACAGCCCGCCGACGTAGACCGAGGCCTGCACGCGGCTCAGGCCGAACTTCTCCTGGAACGCCGCGGACACCACCTGGAGGATCGAGATGAGGGAGGTGATCCCGGCGAGGGAGAGGGAGAGGAAGAAGAGCACCCCGAACAGCGGTCCGCCGGGCATCATCGACACGATCTGCGGGAAGGTGGAGAAGCTCAGCCCGACGCCGGTGAGGCCCTCGAGGTCGTCGATGGCGATCGACTGCTGGGCCGCCATGAAGCCGAGCGTGGCGAAGACGCCGATCCCCGCGAGCACCTCGAAGGAGGAGTTGGCGAAGCCGACGACGAACCCGGTCGGCGCGACGTTCGAGCGGCGCGCCATGTAGCTCGAGTAGGTGACCATGATGCCGAAGGCGATGGACAGCGAGAAGAAGATGTGGCCGTAGGCGGCGATCCACACGTTCGCGTCGGTCAGCGCATCCCAGTCGGGGGTGAAGAACGCGTTGAGCCCGGCGATCGCCCCGGGCAGGAAGAGCGCCCGGACCACCATCGCGGCGAAGGTGACGACGAGCAGCGGTATGCAGATCTTGTTGAGCAGCTCCAGTCCGCTGCGGACGCCCAGCGCCATGACGACGAGGACGGCGACCCACAGCACGAGCATCGGCCAGAAGATCCCACCGACGAAGTCCAGCTCGAACCCGGGGCCGCTCGCGCGGAGGAAGTCGTTGACGAGGAAGCTGCCGGGGTCGTCGCCCCAGGCGAGGTCGACGGAGAACCCGACGTACCTGATCGCCCAGACGACGATGACGGTGTAGTAGGTGGCGATGACGAAGGAGATCGCCACCTGGAACCAGCCGAGCGGCTCGAACCTCCGGCCCAGCCGGCGGAAGACGGTGGGGGCGGCCCCGCGGAAGCGGTGCCCCAGCGAGTAGTCGAGCAGGAGGATCGGGATCCCGGCGGTGAGCAGGGCGATGACGTAGGGCAGGAGAAAGGCTCCCCCACCGTTCTCGTACGCCACCCCCGGGAACCGCCAGATGTTGCCGAGCCCGACCGCCGAGCCGATCGCCGCGAGGATGAACCCGTACTGGCCGCTCCACTGCTCCCTCACCGGCGTCGTCGTCTCCGGTTGCGCCATCGATACCCCCATCGGTCCGACCCACCAGCGTCGGTGGTGCGGGAAATCTAGCCCTCGTGACGGCGTGTGTCCAGGAACACGCTCCGGCCTGGCGCGCCCGGCCGAGCCGAGTGCCCGCCCGCTCGGCGCGCCGCCTGCGGCCCACCGGGCCGCCCTCGCTACGTTGAGGGCGGCAGACCGAGGAGGCGGACGTGTCAGACAAGCCCGACGAACGCGACAACCCTTACGAGCCGGTCGACGGGGAGGAGCCGGCCGACGGCACCCCGCAGCCCGCCCCGGCAGCGCCGACCGACGGTGACGTCCCCCCGGGCCACACCGCACCGCCGGCCGGCACCGCGGGCCCGACGGCAGCCCGCGTGGACGACGACGCCGTGACGAGCACCTACGACGTGCGGCAGGCCGAGCGCAGCCGCCCCGTCCCGGCGCCCGAGGAGGAGCAGCCGACGCTCTCCGAGCACCGGAGCGCCGCCTACCTCACCGGCGAGCGCGCACCGGAGCCCGCCCGCACCCCCGACCCGCGGGAGGACGCCGCCGACCGCCGCCGTTCACCCGAGGAGGAGGCCGCCCGCGGCATGCCGGTGGGCGCCTCCGGGGACGGCACCGAGCCGCGCGACCGCAGCGACCGCGACGTCCTGCTCGAGGGCACCACCGCCCTCACCCGGCCGCCGGCACGGACCGGCAGCCACGTCCTCACCGTCCTGCTCACCCTGCTCCTCACCCCGGTGGCCTGGTACCTCCTCGCCGACGCCGGGGCCAGGTTCACGCTGGCGCGCGCCAACCCGTGGGCGACCGGCAACCTCAACCCGGCGGCGCTGCTCGAGCTGCTCGGCGGGCTGGTCGTGCTGGCCGTCGTCCTCCTGGCCGCCCGGTGGAGCTCCCTGGGCGCGACCGTGACCGGGGTGCTCGTCCTCGTGGCCGGTGTCCCCTTCGTCGCCGCCCCGGCGTGGACGCAGGAGACCCTCGAGCCGGCGCTGACCTGGCTCGCCGGCCGCGGCGACCTGGGCGGGAACGTCGCCCACCACCTCGTCGCGTCGGGCAGCACGGGCCGGCTGGTCGTCTCCGGTGTGGCCCTCGTGCTCGTCGGGACCGTCTCCCACGGCGCGCGCCGGCGGGGCCGTCGCGAGGTCCGACCGGTCGCCGCGGTCGCCTGACCGGCGCGACTGCGGAAGGCCCCGTCAGGGCGTCCTGACGGGGCCTTCCACGTGCAGGCTCAGTGCGTGACGGCGCGCTCGGCGCCGGCCCCCGTCATCGAACGGACCTCCATCTCCGCGTGCTTGACGTCGTCGTGCTCGCCGGAGGTGATGGTGCCGAGCCAGCCGAGGAAGAACCCCAGCGGCACCGAGATGATCGCCGGGTTCGTCAGCGGGAACCAGGCGAAGTCGGCCCCGGGGATCATCGCCGTCTCGCTGCCCGACACCACCGGGGAGAAGGTGATGAGCACGAGCGCACTGAGCAGCCCGCCGTAGATGCTCCACGTGGAGCCGCGGGTGTTGAACCGCTTCCAGTACAGCGAGTAGAGGATCGAGGGCAGGTTCGCGCTCGCCGCGATCGCGAAGGCGAGGGAGACGAGGAAGGCGACGTTCTGCTCCGCGGCGAGGATCCCGCCGACGATCGAGATCGCCCCGATGACGACGGCGGTGCGCCGCGCCACCTTGACCTCCTTCTCCGGGGACGCCTTGCCGTGCTTGAGGACGCCGTTGTAGACGTCGTGCGCGAAGGAGGCCGACGCGGTGATCGTCAGCCCTGCGACGACGGCGAGGATGGTGGCGAAGGCGACAGCGGCGACGATGCCGAGGAGGAGCGTCCCGCCGAGCTCGTACGCCAGCGCCGGGGCGGCCGCGTTCGAGCCGCCAGGTGCGTTGCGGATGGTGTCCGCCCCCACGAGATAGGTCGCCGCGTAGCCCAGCACGAGGGTGCACAGGTAGAAGAAGCCGATGAGCGCGATCGCCCACACCACCGACCGGCGCGCCTCCTTGGCGCTGGGCACCGTGTAGAAGCGCATGAGCACGTGCGGCAGGCCTGCGGCCCCGAAGACGAGCGCGACCGCCAGGGACACGAAGCCGATCTTCGTCGTGTCCGAGACGCCGTACTGGAGCATCGGCTCGAGGATCGCCTCGCCGTCCGGGTGGGCGTCGACCGCGCGCCCCAGCACGGCGCTGAGGTTGAAGCCGTTGGCGGCCATGATCCACACCGTCATGACACCGACGGCGGCGATGAGCAGCACCGCCTTGATGATCTGCACCCACGTGGTGCCCTTCATCCCGCCGATCATGACGTAGAGGATCATCAGCGCGCCGACGACGGCGATGACGAAGGACTGCCCCGCCCGGCTGTCGACGCCGAGCAGCAGCGAGACCAGGGCGCCGGCCCCGGCCATCTGCGCGAGCAGGTAGAAGAAGGTGATCGCGAGCGTCGACGTCGCGGCGGCCGTGCGGACCGGGCGCTGCCGCATCCGGAAGCTCAGGACGTCGGCCATCGTGTACTTGCCGGTGTTGCGAAGCGGCTCGGCGACGAGCAGCAGCGCGACGAGCCAGGCCACGAGGAAGCCGACCGAGTACAGCAGGCCGTCGTAGCCGTAGAGCGCCACGGCGCCGACGATGCCGAGGAACGAGGCGGCGGAGAGGTAGTCGCCGGCGATGGCGATGCCGTTCTGCCGCCCGGAGAATCCGCGGCCGCCGTGGTAGAAGTCGCCGACCGACCGCGTCGTGCGGGAGACCCGCACGACGATGACGAGCGTGACGGCGACGAAGACGAGGAAGATCCCGATGTTGAGCCAGGGGTTGCCGACGTCCATCACTCATCCCCCTCCAGCTCGGTGCGGAGCCGGCCGGCGATCGGGTCGAGCGACCGGTTCGCGTGCCGGATGTAGAGCCAGGTGATGAGGAAGGTGGTGGCGAACTGGGCCAGCCCGAAGAGCAGGCCGATGTTGAGGTTGCCCACGACGTCGACGGACAGCAGGTCCCCGGCGTAGGTCGACAGCAGGACGTAGGACAGGTACCAGACGAAGAAGGCCGCCGTCATCGGGAACGCGAAGACGCGGAAGCTGCGTCGCAACCGGCCGAAGTCCTCCGATGCCTGGACCGCACGGAGCTCCGCGGCGGTGGGCTGTCGCAGCCCTGTCGTGAGGCCCGGACGGGCATCGCCCCCGGGCGGACGGTCCTGCGGGTCGGGTTGTGTCATGTTTCCCCCATTCCAGTGACACAGGTCACGGACGTGACCAGCGGGCAACGTAACAGAGGTGAATCGATTTCGCAGACCCGGGTCGGTGGGCCCCGCAGCACGTCCGGCGGTGCCGGTCCGCACCCGGAAGGGGGTACATTCGTGGACGTGCCGATGTGATCCCGGCCATACCCGGGGGGCTCGGCGATGTGCACGAACACCGTCGTCCGGAGGACATCATCATGGTTGACCACACTGCGGCCGGCTCTGCCGCGAGCGAGACCGGGCTGGAGAACCTGCTCGTCGAGGAGCGACGCTTCCCGCCGAGCCCGGAGTTCGCCGCGCAGGCCAACGCCACCGCGGAGCTCTACGAGCAGGCGGCGGCGGACCCCGAGGCGTTCTGGGCCGATCAGGCGCGCCGGTTCGTCTCCTGGTCGCAGGACTTCACCGAGGTGCTCGACTGGTCCCGGGCTCCGCTGTCCCGCTGGTTCGCCGACGGGAAGCTCAACGCCGCGTACAACGCCGTCGACCGTCACGTCGAGGCCGGCAACGGCGACCGGGTTGCGATCTACTGGGAGGGTGAGCCCGGCGACTCCCGCACCATCACCTACGCCGAGCTGCGTGACGAGGTCGCGCGCGCCGCGGCCGCGCTGGCCGAGCTCGGGGTCGGGACCGGGGACCGGGTGGCGATCTACCTGCCGATGATCCCCGAGGCGGTCGTCGCCATGCTCGCCTGCGCCCGACTGGGTGCCCCGCACTCGGTGGTCTTCGGCGGCTTCTCCTCCGAGGCCCTCCACACCCGGATCAACGACGCGCAGGCCAAGGTGGTCATCACCGCCGACGGCGGGTACCGCCGCGGCAAGGCGAGTGCGCTCAAGCCCGCGGTGGACGAGGCGCTGAGCCACGGCGACCACCCGGTGCAGAAGGTGCTCGTCGTGCGGCGCACCGGCCAGGACGTGCCCTGGCAGGACGGGCGCGACGTGTGGTGGAACGACATCGTCACCCGGCAGGGCACCGACCACGCCCCCGTCGACGGCGAGGCCGAGCACCCGCTGTTCATCCTCTACACCTCGGGCACCACCGGGAAGCCGAAGGGGATCTACCACACCACCGGCGGCTACCTCGTCCAGTGCGCCTACACCCACTGGAACGTCTTCGACCTCAAGCCCGAGACCGACGTCTACTGGTGCACCGCCGACATCGGCTGGGTCACCGGCCACTCCTACATGGCCTACGGCCCGCTGGTGAACGGCGCCACCCAGGTGATGTACGAGGGCACCCCCGACACCCCGCACAACGGACGCTGGTGGGAGATCGTCCAGAAGTACAAGGTCACCATCCTCTACACGGCCCCCACGGCGATCCGCACCTTCATGAAGTGGGGCGAGGACGTGCCGGCGCGCTTCGACCTGTCCTCGCTGCGCCTGCTGGGGTCGGTGGGTGAGCCGATCAACCCGGAGGCCTGGGTCTGGTACCGCCGCGTCATCGGAGGGGACCGCACCCCCGTGGTGGACACGTGGTGGCAGACGGAGACCGGCGCCATCATGATCTCGCCGCTGCCGGGCGTCACGGCCGCCAAGCCGGGTGCGGCGCAGGCCGCGCTGCCCGGCATCTCCGCCGACGTCTACAGCGAGGCCGGCGAGCCGGTCTCCGCCGGTGAAGGCGGGTACCTCGTCCTGACGAAGCCGTGGCCGGCCATGCTCCGCGGTATCTGGGGCGACGAGCAGCGGTACCACGACACCTACTGGGCCCGCTTCCCCGGCGTCTACTTCGCCGGGGACGGCGCCAAGAAGGACGACGACGGCGACCTGTGGATCCTCGGTCGCGTCGACGACGTCATGAACGTCTCCGGGCACCGGCTGTCGACCACGGAGATCGAGTCGGCCCTCGTCTCCCACCCGACCGTGGCCGAGGCGGCCGTGGTCGGGGCGAAGGACGACACCACCGGCCAGGCCGTCGTCGCGTTCGTCATCCTCCGCGGGGAGGCCGCCGAGGCGGCCAGCGCGGCGGGTGCCGAGGCGCACATCGCCGAGCTGCGCAACCACGTGGCCAAGGAGATCGGCGCGATCGCCAAGCCGCGCTCGATCCTCGTCGTCCCGGAGCTGCCGAAGACCCGGTCCGGCAAGATCATGCGCCGCCTGCTGCGTGACGTCGCGGAGAACCGCGAGATCGGCGACGTCACCACGCTCGCCGACTCCTCGGTGATGGACCAGATCGCCGCCGGCCTGGCGAAGTAGCCTGCCGACGCACCGGGAGCCGGACCGCCACGGTCCGGCTCCCGGTGCGTCGCGGCTCATCGTCTAGGCTCGGGCGACGTGGCTACCGACCAAGGCGCGCTCTGGCAGGACGGACCGTGGGAGCACCGGTTCGTCCCGGCGAACGGTGCCCGGTTCCACGTCGTCCTCGCCGGGCCGGAGAGCGGCGAGCTCGTCGTCCTGCTCCACGGTTTCCCGCAGTTCTGGTGGGCCTGGCGGGCCCAGGTGGCGACCCTCGCCGAGGAGGGCTACCGGGTGGCGGCGATGGACCTGCGCGGCTTCGGCGCCTCCGACAAGCCGCCCATCGGCCACTCGACCCCGGTCCTGACGGCGGACGTCGCCGGAGTGGTGCGCTCCCTCGGCCGGGAGCAGGCGGTGGTGGTCGGGCACGACTTCGGTGGGCTGCTCGCCTGGTCGATGCCGGTGCTGCGCCCGGACAGCACCCGGGCGGTGGCGGTGCTCGGCGCGCCTCATCCGGTGCCGCTGCTGCGGCCCAACAACCACCTGTCCTCCCGGGCACGCGCCTTCCTCGCGCGCATCCAGGTGCCGTGGTTCCCCGAACGGGCGCTGCGCCGCGGAGACCTCGTCGCCCGGGTGCTCACCGACGCCTCCGCGCCCGGCCGCCGGGTCCCGCCGGAGGAGCTGCGCGCATATCAGGCGGTCATGCGGATGCCGTCTGTCGCCCACACGAGCCTGGAGCACCTGCGGTGGCTCGTGCGCTCCACGCCGCGGCCGGACGGGCGGCGCTACCTCGCCGCGATGACGAACCCGGTCCAGGTCCCGGTGCTCAGCGTCCGCGGGGGCGCCGACCGGTGGACGCCCCCGGCCGCGTTCGCCTCCGACGCGGCGTACGTCGAGGGGCCGCTGCGCACGGCGGTCGTGCGGGGTGCCGGGCACCTGCTGCCCGAGGAGGCGCCGGAGGAGGTCACCGATCTGCTCCTCGACTTCCTCGCCGCCCTCCCCCGCTGACTCCGCCCCAGCTCACATTCCCCGGGCAACAGCCCCACCTCCCACCGACAGCCCACTACCCACC
>Ga0079224_100014079_pt1 | contig 11164 bp, 8 predicted proteins | sample Stecom2015_FD_80414 | JGI IMG/M metagenome (GOLD analysis project Ga0079224, IMG submission 80414) | Agricultural soil microbial communities from Utah to study Nitrogen management - Steer compost 2015 | ecosystem: Environmental > Terrestrial > Soil > Agricultural land | place: USA: Utah...
CCGGGGCGGGCGGCCGCCGAGCAGGACGCGGGCGGATCCGGAGGCGTCGATCACCACCGCGGTGGCCACGCGCCGGCCGTCTTGCAGGACCACGGTCGATCCGGTGGCGCCGTGCTCGGCGGCCACCACGCGGCCGGCGACCTCGGTGACCTCCGGCCGCCACAGGTGCTTCCACAGCTGCGTGTTGTCCAGCACCGCGTACGCCCGCGACCACTCGTGCCAGGTGGTGCCGAAAGAACGCATCCGGGGCATCACGGCGGCCAGGGTGGAGTCCGGCAGCGCCGCTGGCAGCTCGTCCAGCCACGACGAGTAGGTGTTCCCCCAGCCCTGGCGGGGCGCCATCGCCACCAGGGCGACCTGCAGACCGATGTCCGAGCACGCGGCGGCGACCGCGCGACCGGCCACCCCACCGCCGACGACAACGACATCCACCACGACAGCATCGAAACACGTCAGGTACTGCTCGTGCTGCCGGGCCCACTACCGTGTGGGGCATGGTGCAGGACGAGGTAGCTGGTGCGGAGCGGAGCAGTCGGCGTTCCGGTCAGGCAGTGGTCCCGGGTGACCTCGCGGCCAGTCCTTTTCGAGCCGACCGGGACCGGATAGCCAGTTCCCCGTTCTTCTCCCGCCTCGGCGGGGTCACCCAGGTGGTCAGTCCCAGCGGTTCGGGGCTGCTGCTGCACAACCGGCTCACCCACAGCCTGAAGGTCGCCCAGGTGGGACGCGCCATAGCCGAGCGGCTGCTGCGGGACCCCGTGGCCAAGCAGCGCATCGACCGGCTCGGCGGTCTCAACCCCGATGTCGTCGAGGCCGCTGGACTGGGGCACGACCTGGGGCACCCGCCGTTCGGGCACCTCGGCGAAGGGGTGCTGGACCGCATCGCGCGGGAGAAGTACGCGCTGCCGGACGGCTTCGAGGGCAACGCGCAGACCTATCGAGTGGTGACCCGGCTGGACGTGCGGGGGTCGGACGGCGCTGGGCTGGACTTGACCGCCGCGGTCCGCGCCGCCCTGTTGAAGTACCCGTGGACCCGTCTGCACCACCCGCAGCCGCACCCCCGGCGCCGGCCGGTGCCGCCGCGGGGTGCCGGGGAGCCCGCGGAAGCGCCCGGGACCGGGTCCGCGAAGTTCTCCTGCTACCTCACCGAAGTCGACGACATGGAGCAGGCCCGGGCTCCGTTCGCGGATCTGCTGCCGGAGTGGCAGCAGACGGTGGAAGCGTCGATCATGGACACCGCGGACGACATCGCCTACGCGATCCACGACCTGGAGGACTTCCACCGGGTGGGCGTCCTGCAGCACACGAGCGTGTCGCACGAGCTGACCGAGTGGCTCGGCCACGCGGTGCAGTTCGCGGGGATGTCGGACCAGGAGCTGGCCGGGGGCGGGCAGCGGCCCGGCTGGTCGCTGGAACGGCTGCGGCGCCGGCTGCACGCCAAGGACAGCTGGATCACCGATGACGGCGCTTTCGTCAGCGCCGTCAAGAAGGTGCTGGCCAAGCTGGTCAACAACCTGTTGGAAGTGCCGTTCGACCGGTCCGAGCAGGCCGAGCAGGCCATCGCGGCGTTCTCCGGGGAGTGGACGCAGCGGTTGGTGGAGGGGATCGGGGTTTCCGAACGACCGTCCACCAGGTCCGGGTACGTCACCTTGGCGACCGAGCAGTGGCACGAGGTCCAGGTGCTCAAGTTCGTGCACCGGCGGTTCGTGCTGCAGCGGCCTGATCTGGCCCTGCACCAGCGCGGTCAGGACCGGTTGCTGACCAAGCTCGTGGACGCGCTGGACTCGTGGTTGATCGACCGCCGGGAAGCGGCCCGCTTGCCCTACCGGCTGCGCGACCTGTTCGACCGCTCGCTGGAGGAGCTCGAGCAGCTGCGCAAGCAGGACCCGCGGTTGCTGCAGATCCCCGGGCACGAGCTGGTGGTGACCGACGAGCACGTGGAGCGGATGGCCCGCGGACGGGCGGTGATCGACTTCGTGGCTTCCCTGACCGATGACCAGGCGGCCGCTTTGCTGGAAGCGCTGTCGGGCCGCACCACTCAGCTGTGGAGCGACCAGTTCGTGCTGTGAGCCCGGGCAGGAAGATCGCGGCCGCAGCGGGCGGTCGGGGTGGTCGGCGGACGACCCGGGTACGGTGCCGGTGGTCCGGCCCCGGTGCCGAGTGCTGGACCACCGGCGTCGTCACCGAGCTGCGGTGGACGGAGAGATGAGCAAGGTCAGACAACTGCCCGGTGGGGGCAAAGCGGTTGAGCTGGCCCCGGACCGGCTGAGCGGGTGGTTCGAGCGGTTCGGCCAGCGGCACGGCGGGATCCAGCAGACCGAGCTGGCCGAGCGCCGCGTCGAGGTGCTGGCGGCTGATGGCGCGGTGGCGGCGGTCGCCGTGCCGTTCGAGCCGCTGCCGCCCCCGCACGGGGTTCGCCCCGGCCTGGTGGTGCAGCCGCTGGTGGAGCACCTGGGCAAACCGCGTTCGATCGGTCTGGTGCTGGTGCGCCGGGGCGCCCACAGCGTGGGCATCGCCCGCAACGGCGAGGTCGAGAAGTCCACCACCGAGCGGCACCTGGTGCAGGGGCGCAGCAAGGCCGGCGGGTGGTCGCAGCAGCGCTTCGCGCGGCGGCGGCAGGGCCAGTCCCGGCGGGCTTTCGAGTCCGCGGCGGACGCGGTGGCCCGGGTGCTGCTGCCGGCCCGGCTCGACGCGGTGGTGGTGGGCGGCGACCGGAAAGCGCTCGCTTCCTTGCGCGACGATCCGCGCATCCGCGAGCTGCTCGACCGGGCGGAGCCCCGGGTGCTGGACGTGCCGGAACCGCGCCGAGCGGTGCTCGACGAGGCCGCTCGACGGGCGATCGCGGTCGAGGTGGAGGTCCACGAACCGGCTGGCCGGGTGGACGCGCCGTGAAATTCGGTGGACGGGGACCGATACACTTGAGCGCGTGGTCAGCTCGCATTCTCCGGTTCGGCAAGCCCGCGTGCGCCGTGTCGTTTAGCGCACGCGCGTTCTCAGCTGTCATCACGGACCTGCTGGACCACCGACTTCTTCGGAGATTCACTTGATTTCTGCCACAGGCCTGGAACTGCGCGCCGGTTCGCGGATCTTGCTCTCCGATGCCACGTTGCGCGTGCAGCCGGGAGACCGCATCGGCCTGGTGGGGCGCAACGGAGCAGGCAAGACCACGACTCTGCGGGTGCTGGCCGGAGAAGGGGACCCCTACGCCGGTGAGATCGTGCGCCGCGGGGAGTTCGGCTACCTCCCGCAGGACCCGCGGGAGGGCGACCTCTCCGTCACCGCCAAGGACCGCGTGCTGTCGGCCCGCAACCTGGACCAGATCTTCCGGGACATGGAAAAGGCGCAGACCGAGATGGCGGAGCTGGTCGACGAGCGCCGCCGGGAACGCGCCATCGCCCGCTACGGCCGGTTGGAAGAGCGGTTCGCCGCCCGCGGCGGCTATGCCGCGGAGAGCGAGGCCGGGCGCATCTGCAGCAATCTCGGACTGCCGGAGAGGGTGCTCAACCAGCCGTTGCGCACCTTGTCCGGTGGGCAGCGGCGCCGCGTGGAGTTGGCCCGGATCTTGTTCGCCGCTTCCGAAGCCGGTCCGGGCGGTCGTTCGGCGACCACGCTCCTGCTGGACGAGCCGACCAACCACCTGGACGCGGATTCGATCAACTGGTTGCGCGACTTCCTCAAGCTCCACGACGGCGGGCTGGTGGTGATCAGCCACGACGTCGATCTGCTCGCCGCGGTGGTGAACAAGGTGTGGTTCCTCGACGCCGTGCGCGGCGAAGTGGACGTCTACAACATGGACTGGAACCGCTACCTGGAGGCCCGCGCCGCGGACGAGAAGCGGCGCCGCCGGGAACGGGCCAACGCCGAGAAGAAGGCGTCGGCCTTGCTGGCCCAGGCGGACAAGATGCGCGCCAAGGCGACCAAGGCAGTGGCCGCCAAGAACATGGCCCGCCGCGCGGAGAAGCTGCTGGAGAAAACCGAGACCGAGCAGCCGCGGGAGAAGGTCGCCAACATCCGGTTCCCGGATCCGGCGCCCTGCGGCCGGACTCCGTTGACCGCCAAGGGGCTGTCCAAGTCCTACGGGTCGCTGGAGATCTTCAGCGGTGTCGATCTGGCGGTGGACCGGGGGTCCCGCGTGGTCGTGCTCGGCTTGAACGGTGCCGGGAAGACCACGCTGCTGCGGCTGTTGTGCGGTCTGGAGAAACCCGATGCCGGGGAGGTCGTCGCCGGGCACGGGCTGCGGATCGGTTACTACGCCCAGGAGCACGAAACCCTCGATCACCAGGCGACGGTGTGGGAGAACGTCCGCAGCGCCGCGCCGGACGCGCCGGAGCAGCAGCTGCGCACCTTGCTCGGTGCTTTCCTGTTCAGCGGTGAGCAGCTGGAGCAGCCGGCTGGCACGCTCTCCGGTGGGGAGAAGACCCGGCTGGCCCTGGCCGGCCTGGTCTCCAGCGTGGCCAACGTGCTGCTGCTGGACGAGCCGACCAACAACCTGGATCCGGCCAGTCGGGAGCAGGTGTTGCAGGCGCTGCGCAGTTTCACCGGTGCTGTTGTGCTGGTGACGCACGATCCCGGGGCAGTTCAAGCACTCCAACCGGAGCGGGTCATTTTGCTGCCTGATGGGACTGAAGACCACTGGTCTGACGATTACCTGGAGTTGGTGCAGCTGGCATAAACAGCCTCGTCCGCGCAACACCGCATACAGCGGATGGAGTAGCACATTTCGGTGATCGCCACGCGCGTGTCGCAACCTTCGGCCAACCTTTTTTCATGATCGCCTGGCGTTCCTGCTTGTCCTGGTCGATCATTGCGCTTGACAGGGGTCGCGAGGCCCGACCTGCTCAGAGGGAAGGCGGGGACACCGTGGCTGAGCTGAAGAAAGGTGCGCGTATCACAGGAAGCGCGCGAGACAAGCTGGCCAGTGACCTTAGGAAGAAGTACGAGAAGGGGGCGAGCATCCGAGCGCTTGCAGAAGCGACCGGCCGTTCCTACGGCTTCGTGCACCGCGTTCTGAGTGAATCGGGTGTACAGCTGCGTGGGCGCGGAGGCGCGACGCGCTCGAAGAAGCAGAAGTGACCGACGAAGTCGGTCGGCCAGATCAAATAAGACACATTGCGGCTCCAGCTGGGACAGCGGGCGATACGGTATTGCCAATCGGTTCACTGCGATCAACATCGGAGGCCCGCTTGGCGGAGTCGATAGTGGACGCCGACCTGCTGAATCGTGGGGGTGTGGAACTCACGATTCAGGGTCGGCGTGCCACGATCAGCCTTAATCGTCCGGAGAAGCTGAATGCGCAGACGCCTGCGACTTGGGAGGCGTTGCGCGCCATCGGCCAAGGACTCGACCCGGACATCCGGGTGGTCGTGGTCCGTGGTGCCGGTCGCGCGTTCTCCGCTGGTCTAGACCGCCGGCTGTTCGAACAAGCCGAGGTGGACGGTCTGCCTGGATTGGCGGCTCTTGCCGGCCGTCCCACCGAGCAGGCCGATGCGGAGATCGCTTCGTTCCAGCAGGCGTTCAGTTGGCTGCGCGAGTCGGACCGGGTGACCATCGCGGCCGTGCACGGGCACGCGATCGGTGCCGGGTTCCAGCTGGCGCTGGCCTGCGACATGCGGGTGCTCGCCCAGGACGCGCGGTTCCGCATGGCCGAGACCAGTCTCGGTTTGGTGCCCGACTTGGGTGGCACCCTGCCGCTGGTTCGCGCGGTCGGGTACGCCAAGGCGGTGGAGATCTGCGTGACCGGCCGGGAGGTTCCCGCGGACGAGGCGCTGCAGCTGGGATTGGCGAACGCGGTGGTTCCGGTGGAAGGGCTGGACGCCGCTGTGGACCAGCTGGTGGAGTCCGTGCTCAAGCCTCCTGCCGGCGCGGTGCGGGAGACCTTGGCCCTCCTGGTGCAGGCGGACGAGCAAGTCGATCCGGAGCAGCAGCTGGCCGAGGAGCGTTCGGCGCAGCTGCGCCGCATCGCTGAACTGCTCAAATCGCAGTAGGCGGCTGGGTGTTCCGGTTCCGGAGAACTCGCTTCCCGGCAGCGGGAGGAGCTGCCGGGAAGCCCGCCACCGGCCACTGCGCCCGGGCTTGGACACAGTGGAAGCAGTTGGCCCTGCCGCCGGTCGAGCGGTGGGCGGCGCAGCTGGCGGGTCGTGCCGTGCTCAGCGGTTCCGGCGGATTTCCCGGGGCGGCACCGGGGTTCGTCCGCGCGGCGCGCTGTTCGTGCGGTGTGCGGTCCTTGGGCGCCAGGTGAATCAAGACACTCCGGGGTGGATTGGACCACGTTGGTGTGATTCACCGGCTACTCTGGTGATCAAGGAATCGCAGCTCGACTTCATGGGGATGCATGCCGCAACGACGCAACCGTCGAGAAGTTCTCGCGCTCGCCGGAATTGAGGTGCTCGCCCGGGAGGGCGGCCGCGGGTTGACCCACCGTGCCGTGGACCGCGAGGCCGGTGTTCCGGAGGGCACGACCAAGAACTACTACCCAACGCGGAGCGCGCTGCTGGTGGCCATCGCCCGGTACTTGGCCGACCAGCACACGGCTGCCATGCAGCAGTTGTGCGACCAGGTCCCCCGCGGGGTGACCGCCCGGGAGATCACCACCCTGTACTCGACGATGTTGCAGCGGATGGTCACCAGTGCCCGAGCTCAGCTGCTGGCCCTGCTCGAACTCCACTTGGAGGCCGTTCGGAACCCGCAGGTGCGGGCGCAGCTCGGCCGGATGGCCCGGGCCAACGTGGATGCGGCGGTGCAGCTCAACGGTGAGGCGGGGCGGCGGATGTCCCGGCGCGGGGCAGCTCTGCTGGACGCCGGGATGCTGGGCGTGGCGATCTCCATGTTGAGCCTGCCGGAAGAGCTGGCGCAGGACATCGGGCTCGACGACCCGGAGCTGCTGGCCCGGTCCTTGCTCTCGTTGGGCACGGTCGGCCACGAGCCGCCTTTCGGGGTGGTGCGGGGCTACGCGGGTTGATCACCGCGATGGCGCCGTGAGGCCGGTGGATGACCCAGGGTAGCCTTCCAGGCGGCGTTGCCGGTCCTGGTTCGGGGCCTGGGCCGGTGGTGCCTGCGCAATGAGTTCGGTGCCGGGCGCCCAGCTGGACGCCCGCGATCGGGAGTGGATGCAGGCAGGCATGTCGAATCCGTCATCGCAAGATGAGATCAGCCCGTTCGAGCCGCCGGCGGTCGTGTTCGCGCGCATCGCCGAGGTGCCGTTGGATGCTCTGGACGAACTGATCGAGAAGACCCAGGCGGTGTACGCCGACCTGAACCAGGTCAAAGGGCATCCCTACTGGGGCAGCCTGGTGTTCCACCAGGGGTCGTTGTCCCGGGCGCTGCGGGAGGCGCGGGCGGCCATGGAGGGCTTGCGGGCGGAAGCGATCGGTGCCCGCAACACCGAACTTGGCGTCACCGTCACCACCGCGGTCCTCGGCGAGGAGCGCAACTACGCGCATTCCCAGGGCGACAAGGAGAAGCTGGTCGAGCAGGTGCTGCGCACCCCCGGGGAGGGAGCGCGCCACCTCTACGTCTGGGACCGCCCGCACGACAACCCCGAGGTCCCCGGCCCCTACCAGGCGATGCGCGTCGTCGTCGACAGCGATGCCGAGCTCGGTGTCCTGAACTTCACCGAGGAGTCCGACGAGGGGGAGATCGAGTCCTGGCAGACGCTGAACCCGGAACCGATCCCGGACGCTCCGCTGCTCCGCTTCGACGCCGGGAGCGCGCTGCGGTTCCCCCGCGAGTGCGTGCTGCCGTACAAGAACCTGCGCGCGGCGCTGCTCGAGTTCACCGAGACCGGGCAGATGCCGGAAGCGGTGCAGTGGCGACCGGCTCGGTGGGCCGACGTCTGACGGCCGGTGCGGCCGGGGGCCCGACTACCCGTAGATGCCTTGGATGGCGCGGCCGGCCACGGTGGCGATGATCTTGAACGCTTTCATCGCCTCGGTCATGTTCGGGGTGTCGACCTGGACCCGTCGAACACCGGTTTGTTCCACGGTCGGTATCACCGCTGCGGCTTGTGCCAGGTGGGCGGCGTCGAACTCGACTTCGATGCGGTGCGCTCGCACATCGGGTGCGGTGCGGCCCGCTTTCTGCACGGTCTCCTCGGCCGCTTTGCGGATGTCCGCCGCGGTGCGCGCCGGTGGGTAGCAGATGGCCGCGTAGCGGCTGACGCACTCCTTGACCACCACCCGGGCGGCGTCGGGCGCGTAGTCGGCCGCGTCCAGGCAGGCCCGGTCGTCGCCGGTGATGAGCAGGACGGGGACCCCGTACTCGGCGGCGAGCGCGGCGTTGAGGCGTCCTTCGCTGGCTCGGACGCCGTCGAGCCACACCCCGGTCATGGAGTTCTCCATGTAGGTGTGCGACAGCACGCCCTCTTCTCCGGCTCCGGCGTGGTAGCCGAGGAAAACCACACCATCCACTTCGGAGTCGATGCCCTGCATCATCGACAGCGGTTTGTGCCGGCCGGTGAGCAGTCGCGCATTGGGATGAAGTTCTTCCAGCAGCAAATTGCGCTGACTCGAGTGAGCTTCGTTGACGAGCACGTCGGTGGCGCCGCCGGCGATGAGGCCTTCCACGCAGGAGTTGACGTCCGCGGTCAGCAGGCGGCGGAAGCGCTGCCACTGTTCGGTGCCCGGCACGACGTCATCCGTCCAAGTGACTCCCGTCGCGCCTTCCATGTCAGCTGAGACCAGAATCCGCACGGGCGCCAATTTAGGCCTGCGGCAGCTGGTTCCGGTAGTTGGCACGCCGCGCTGGTAACGGTTCGGTAGCTCTGCGTGTTACAGCCGGGGGCAAAGTGTTGGTTAACCATTGACGAACAGCGTCGGAAGGTGGTTCCTTCTTCTCAATTCGTCCAGGGAGGGGGACACCGTGGGCAGACGAATCACCGGTCTCGTCGCGGCATTGCACGCGGTTTTTCTGCTGGCACCACCAGCGGTCGCGCAGCAAGCCGGGCAGCAGCGAGGAGCCACCTTGCGAATCGGGCTGCAGCAGCAGATCGATTCGCTCAACCCGTTCCTCGGCATCACCCTGGCGGCCACGGACATCTTCCGGACCATCTACCCGACCCTGGCCACCTACAGCCCGGAGGACTTCTCGGTGCAGCCGGAGCTGGCGGAGTCCTGGAGCTCGTCGCCGGACAAGCTGACCTGGACCTTCCGCATCCGGCGCGGGGTCGAGTGGTCGGACGGGCAGCCGGTCACCGCGCGCGACGCCGCCTACACCTTCAACCGGATGATGACCGATCCGGCGGCTGCCACGGCGAACGGGAACTTCGTGGAGAACTTCGCCAGCGTCACCGCGCCGGACGACCACACCCTGGTCATCCGCACCAAGCAGCCGCAGTCGACCATGCTGGCGATCGACGCCCCCATCGTCCCCGAGCACATCTGGTCAAAGGTCGACGACGTCGCCTCGTTCCCCAACGACCAGATGCCGGTGGTCGGCAGCGGGCCGTTCGTGCTGACCGAGTACGAGCCGGAGCGGTACGTCACACTCGAAGCCAACCCGCGGTTCTGGCGCGGCGCCCCGGAAGTCTCCCGACTGCAGTTCGTGCAGTTCAAGAACAGCGACGCCGCGGTGCAGGCGCTGCGCAAGGGCGACATCGACGTGGTGCAGAAGTTGACACCGGCCCAGTTCAACGCCCTGAGCGGGCAGGAGGACGTCGAGCGGGTCAAGGGGCAGGGACGCCGGTTCTACGAGATCATCCTGAACCCGGGTGCCACCGATTCGGAGAACCGGTCGATCGGAAGCGGTCACCCCGCGCTGCGGGACGTGCGGGTCCGGCAGGCGATCGACCACGCCATCGACCGCAAGACCCTGGTGGACCGGGTGCTCGGCGGATACGGGCAGATCGGCTCGGGATACCTGCCGCCGATCTTCGCCGACTACCACTGGAGCCCGCAGCGGCCGAGGCAATTCGACCTGCAGACCGCCAACCGCATCCTCGACGAAGCGGGTTACCAGCGCGGGGAGGACGGCATCCGGCGGACCCCGCAGGGGGAACCGCTGAACTTCGACTTCGTGCTGCACGGCGATGAACCGGTCGACGCGCAGGTCGGCGAGTTCGTCAAGCGGTGGCTGGCGGACATCGGCATCCGCGTCGAACTGCAACCGGTGTCCGACAACCAGCTCAACGAGCGCACCATCGCCGGCGATTTCGACATGGTCGTCAGCGGCTGGTCGGCCAACCCGGACCCGGACTACGTGCTGCGCTTGCAGACCTGCGCCGCGCGGCCGACCCCCGACGGCGGGGGCCAGCCCGACAGCTTCCTGTGCGACCGGGTCTACGACGACCTGTACCAGCAGCAGTTGGCCGAATTCGATCCGCAGGCCCGCGTCGACCTGGTCAAACAAGCGCAGCAGCGGTTCTACGAGCAGGCGACCGGTTTGATCCTGTTCTACCCCAACTCGCTCGAGGCGTACCGCTCGGACCGGTTCGCCGGTTTCACCAAGCAGCCCAAGACCGACGGGGTGATCACCGGGCAGCAGGGCTACTGGGGCTACTACGGGGCCAAACCCACGGAGGCCGCCGTCAGCCAGGCCGGTGCCGACTACGGCAACGTCCTGTGGCTTCTGGGCGGCGCGGTCGTGCTGGTCGGCGTCGTCGGCACGGTGGTGGCGATCCGCCGGCGGGCAACTATGGACACCCGGGAGTGATGGCGTGTCGGATCTTCTTGCGGGGACAAGCGGTTCGGTCGCGGCTGAACCGGGACGCCGGCGCGGCCGCACAGCTCGCTACGTGGCCACCAAGGTCGCGGGCGGGATCGTCAGCTTGTTCATGGTGGCCGTGCTCGGGTTCTTCCTGTTCCGGGTCATCCCCGGCGACCCGGTGCGCACGATGACCAGGGGAGCGCCGGTCAGCCCGGAGCAGATCGCGCAGCTGCGAGCCCGGCTGGGGTTGGACCAGCCACTGTGGAAGCAGTTCCTGGACTTCCTGGGCGACCTGCTGCGCGGCGATCTCGGCACCTCCTACACCTACAGCCGGCCGGTGGCCGAGTTGATCTGGGAGCGCATCGGGCCGACCGTGCTGCTGGTGGGCACCGCGACCGCGCTGGCGGTGGTCCTGGGCCTGTGGATGGGTTCCCGGGCCGCTTGGCGGCACGGCAGCGGATTCGACAAGGCCAGCACCTCGGTGGCGCTGACCCTGTGGTCGGTTCCCACGTTCTGGCTGGGGTTGATC
>Ga0079224_100014080_pt1 | contig 11162 bp, 10 predicted proteins | sample Stecom2015_FD_80414 | JGI IMG/M metagenome (GOLD analysis project Ga0079224, IMG submission 80414) | Agricultural soil microbial communities from Utah to study Nitrogen management - Steer compost 2015 | ecosystem: Environmental > Terrestrial > Soil > Agricultural land | place: USA: Utah...
CGGAGCCCGAGCCCGAACATGTCCGCGCTGACGCGGCGGCTGACCCCCTGCTGCTCGAGCTCTCGAACCAAGTCCAAGAAGACTCGATCCGCCACCTGCGCCAGCGGAGCACGGGCGCCGCCCGATGTCGCGAGCTTGGCGATGAGGAGGGTCGTCTGCCGGACGATGGAGTGGATCAGGAGCTCGAGGGTCATTCACCTGCGTTCTTCGACGGGCGCCATGGATCTTCCCACGAGCCATCATAAAGGCCGGCGACCGCGGCGGAGGGGCGACAAATTTGTCGTACCCGGGCCCATCCGCGAGCGCCGAGCGCACCCGCCGATCGAAAGCTCGAGGCACCTCGTGGCGCTCCGAAGTCAATCCAGTGAAATTGAAAAATCTACTCACCTTGCATCCCGAAGCGACGGGAGACGGAGTCGACGACGAGCTCAGGCTCGTCCGCTCGGGTGGAGCTCGACGGCGGCCGCCGGCCCTCCAGCACGAACCTCACGAACCGACACCAGGAGTGCTCGGGCAGGTCGATGTCAGCCCTGCTGCGAGCTTTCGGGGCGCCTGGCTCAGACCGGACGGAGGCAGGGTTCGGACGGCTGGGTTCGAAGGGGTCGGGCCGCATGGTTGCCGGGACGGGATCTCCGCGTCCATGGACCGCCGGCGGACTCGAAACTCATCGCGACTGGCTCCCAAAGCAGCATGCGTGAGGCGCCGAGCCGTGAGCCGAGGAGAGGGTTCCCCGGTCCGGCAAACGGATCGGCGCTCCAGGCCAGGGCGCCGCCACTCGAGCCTCCCGAGGACATCGCGCCGGTACCCCCGGCGAACGCCGCCCCGGTCCCACCCGGCATGGCTCCGGCAGCCGCGGCGCCGCCGGTCCCGGTGCTGGTCGTGGAGCGAGGGTCCGCGGGATCGCTGCAGGCTGCCAGCACGACGCCGCTCGCGAGCCCCTGCATCGCCAAAAGCCAGCGACGGCGCCCCGAGCACGCTTCGACCCGAAACCCGGCCATCTCCGAACCGGCCGGAGCTTCTCACGAGAGCCGCCCCAAAGCGCCGCCCCAGCGAGTCTCGGCGCTCCCGCAGCGAGGCCGCCTGTCGGCCTGCAAACGCGCGATCGTTGCTTCGACGATCGTCCGGACCGCGCGCGGGATCGGCGCGAAGAGCTCGCAACCTTTTTTGACACCATTCTGAGAAGGCGCTGCTGCGTGAAGCAGCCATTCGCGGCACGGGAGACTGGCGCAAAGAGCGAGCTCGAGCGGTTGTGCCGGGCGGATTCGAGAGCTATAGGCGCACGACACTCAGAGGCGGAAACACTCGGAAAGATCGATCGATGCAAGTGACTGGTGCTCTGTTCGTTTGTATCGCCCTCGCGGGCGTTGCCCTTGGCTGCACCTCGAGCTCCGACGACGGCCCCCATGCCCCCGGCGGCGAAGGGGGAGCCAGCGGCGCGGGCGCGGGTGGCGCGGGCGGCGAAGCTGGCGCAAGCGGCGAGACCCGCTGGGTCGGCACCTGGGCCACGGCCCCCCTGCTGATCGACGCAAACAACCAGCCGCCGAATCCGGGGCTCGCTGGCAACACGCTGCGCCAGATCGTGTTGACCTCGATCGGCGGCGAGGCGTTCCGAGTCCAGTTCTCGAACGCCTTCGGAACCGCGGATCTGGTGCTGGAGGCGGCTCACGTCGCCGCGTCTGCGGACGCATCTGGCATCGATCCCACAACGGACCTCGCGTTGAGCTTCGACGGGGATCCTTCGGTGACCATCCCGGCCGGAGAAGAAGTCTTCTCCGATCCGATCGAGCGCCCCCTGGAGCCGATGAGCAAGCTCGCCGTCTCCGTGCACTTCGGCGAGCTTCCGGATGACCTGACCGGACACCCCGGCTCGAGGACCACCTCGTACCTGACCGAGGGCGACGCCGTCAGCGAGGCGAGCCTGCCCGACGCCATCGCCGTCGATCGCTGGTATGTCCTCAGCGGCGTGGACGTGTTGGCGCCTAGCTCGGCTGCCGCCATCAGCATCCTCGGCGACTCCATCACCGACGGCTACGGGACGACGACCAACGCCAACAACCGCTGGCCCGACCACCTCTCGCGGCGCCTGCGGGACGACGCCGAGACCGCGGACGTCGCGATCTTGAACATGGGCATCGGCGGCAACGCGGTCTTGAGTGGCGGGCTCGGACCGACGGCGCGGCGCCGCTTCGAACGAGACGTGATCGCCCAGCGCGGCGTGGGATGGGTCGTGGTGGCCATCGGTGTGAACGACCTCGGGGCCAGCAGCGGGCTCGGCATCGCCGACGCGCTCATCACCGCGTACGGGGAATTCATCGACGTCGCCCACCACTATGGGTTGCTCGTCTACGGCGTCCCGATCCTGCCGTTCGGGGGATCGCAGTACGACACGAGCGATCGCGAAGCGGCGCGGCAGCTCGTCAACGACTGGGTCCTCACCGGCGGGCGGTTCGACGCCGTGATCGACCTCGACAGCGTGATGCGTGACCCGGAGAACCCCACCAGCTTGCTGCCGGACTACGACAGCGGCGATCACCTGCACCCGAGCCTCGCCGGCTACGAGGCCATGGCCGACGCGATCGAGTTGAGCCTGTTCACCGATCCCCCGACGGGGGAGCCGTCGATGGGCGCTGGCGGCGCTCCGAGCATCGGATCGGGGTACCCTTGCGGCGGGTTCGTGCCGCCCGCCGCGACCATCAACGATTTTTCCTCCGGGTCGAGCGGCACCTGGGGCAGCGCCCCTGCCCTCTCTGGCGGCACCTTCTACTACGACAACGACGGGGACGACGACGTCCAGGCCCTCTCGATCGCCGTGGGCGACGACGAGGCCGGTACCGTCACCGGCGAGGTGACCGATAGCTACGCCGGCTTCGGCTTCTGGTTCGGCGCTTGTGTCGACGCCTCGACGTTCGAGGGCATCTCCTTCACCCTCCAGGGCGATCTCGGGGGGGCGACGATCGAGTTCCAGGCGCAAACCTCACGCAACTACCCGATCGACGACGCCAATCAGAAGGGCGAATGTGAAGGCAGCTGGAGCGACTGCACGAACAACAAGCTGGCGCTGGACATCGAGAGCTTGGAGACCGCGACCCCCTTCCAGATCGCCTGGACGGATCTGGCCGGCGGCACGCCCGTCGATGACATGGACGCGACGGAGATCCTCGGCATCCAATGGCAGCTCAACTGCCCGTCGGGCGAGACCTGCACGCCCAGCTTCGTGATCGACGACGTGCAGTTCTATCCGGCAGATTGAGGCCACCCCGCGGGGGTTGCGGGCACCGAGCCCTCACCCCCGCGCGACGGTCATCGCGACGAACGACCCGTACAGACCGAGCGCGAAGGCGCCTTCGACGCGGACGATCGTGCGTGCGGTCCGGATGAACACCGCCGCCACCAGCGTCATCACCACCATGGCCCCGACATCGACGGCCAGGCTGGCGAGCGGGGCCGCCACGCTTCCAGCCAGGCCGGCGGCGCCCAGGCAGATGAAGACGTTGAAGATATTGGATCCGATCACGTTGCCGACGGCGAGGTCCGAGTGGCCCTGCCGCGCCGCGACGATGGCGGTGACCAGCTCCGGCAGCGAGGTCCCCACCGCGACGATGGTCAGGCCGACCAGGCGCTCGCTCATCCCGAGTGCGTGGGCCGTCGCGACCGCCCCTTCGACGAACAGCTGGCCCCCGAACAGCAGGACACCCAGCCCGAGCAGCGCCGTGAGCGCGGCGCGAGGCGCCCCGATCGGCGTCGGGGCCCCGGCCGCGTCCGCCGCGGCCTCTTCGGCGGCGGTGTCCACCGCCGCGCCTGCCAGCTCCGCGGCGCCGCGGGCGGCGCGGACCATCCACGCGGTGTACCCGGCGCCTGCCAAGAGGAGCAAGGCCGCCTCGGCGCGGCTGACGGCCCCGTCCAGGAGCAGCAGCGGCACGACCGCGGCGCTCGAAAGGAGCACCTTCAGCTCGCGCCGTCGCAGCGATCCATCCACCCGGGCCGGTGCGATCAGCGCCGCGATCCCGAGGATGAGCCCGACGTTCGCGATGTTCGAGCCGATCACGTTGCCGAGCGCGACGTCCGGGTAACCCGCGACCGCAGCCTGCACGCCGACGATCGTCTCCGGCATCGACGTGCCGTACGCGACGACCGTCAGGCCCACGATGAGCTGCGGGACGCGCAGCGCGAGCGCCAGCGCCGACGAGCCCCCGACCAGCCATTGCCCTCCGAGGTAGAGCAAGAGGCCACCGCCGACGAGCTGCAGCCACGGCACGCCGTCAGCCCTCCCGCTCCTCGCCGCCGAGACCCGAGCCCCGTCCAAGGCCCCCGTCGCCGTCGATCATGGCTGCTCCTTCCGCTCCTGCCTCGGCAAGCACGCCTTCAGGTCGTATTCGTTGACGACCGTGCCGGTCCAGAGCGGCGTCCCGCGGTGCAGCGCCACGCGCGCGACGATGTGCGCCGACAATGGAGCCGTCAGCATGATGAAGGCGGCGATGCTCAGCAGGCGCACGATCACCGCCACCTCGGGGAACTGAAGCGCGGTCCCGGCCAGCAAGCACGCCAGCCCCAGGGTCGATGCCTTCGAGGAGGCCTGCATGCGCGAGAACGTGTCGGGAAACCGCAACACGCCGACCGCCGCCAAGAGCGCCAGGATCGACCCGAGCAGCAGGAGCAGGGCCGTCAACCCCTCCAGCACGGCCGTCATCGCGCCACCTGCCTGAGGTACCACGCGTAGGCGACGGTGCCGAGGAACCCCACCAGCGCGATCAAGCTGGCGGCGTCCAACAGCCCCCGCTGCCCGCTGCCCGCCGTCGATGCCACGATGATCCCGACGGTCAAGATCGCGATCAGGTCCATCGCGACGATGCGATCTTCCAAGCGGGGCCCGAGCACCAGGCGCCGGAAGGAGATCAGCAAGGCAATCGCGAGCAGCGTGACGGAGACGTCGACGACCCATTCGAGCATGAGCGGTTCCCTTCAGCGCAGGACCTCGAGCACGCGGCGCTCGAACGAGTTTTTGATCTCCGCCCGCACGGCGTCCGGTGTGGTCACGTGCATGACGTGCAGGTAGAGCACCTTGCGGTCGGTCGAGACGTCGACGGCGATCGTGCCGGGCGTCAGGTTGATCATCGTGGTCAGCATGAGGATCTCGTAGTCATCGTGCACGTCCAGCGGCACCCGGATGATGCCGGGGTTGAGGGCGCGCTGGGGGCGCAGCACATCGATCGCCATCCGGATGTTGGCCGCGATGAAGGCCCAGAACAAAAACCAGGCCAGCTCGAACACCGCGTGCACCTTCTTCCGATACGCCCCGGGCAGAACGCCGCCGCGGGCCAGCACGGCCAAGACCGTGTAGCCGAGCAGGTAGCCGATCGTCAGGCTCAAGAGCGAGAACTCGCCTTGCAGCGCCGCCCAAGCGACCGCGAGCAGCAGATTGGCGACGAGCATGTCAGCCGCCCTCCAGTACGGCGTTCACGTACGCACCCGGCTCCAGGAGGTCCCGAGCGATCGTCGACGTCAGCTCCAGCAAGGGTCCAGCGGCCACGCTCAGCCCCAGGCTGAGCAGGGTCAATCCGCCGATCGGCACCACCTGCTGCCAGAGCGGGCCGGCCTTGTCGGCGTCGGGCGGAGCCGGCTTCCAGAACGATTCGTCCCACAGGCGCGCGATCGACCAGATCCCGAGCAAGCTCGTCACCAGCGCGACGCTGCCCGCGACGTAAGCCCGAGCCTCGAAGGCCGCCTGCACCAGGGCGATCTTGGCGATGGCGCCGGAGAGGGGCGGCACCCCGGCGAGCGCGAACAGCGCGAGCAAGGCGAGCACGGAGGGCAGCGGGTGCGTCCGAAACAGCGAGCCGAGGCGGTCGAACTCGCTCGTGCGACGCATGCGCAGAAAGAGCCCGCCGATCAGGTAGAGGTTCGTGATGGCCAGGATATGATGCAGGACGTACAGCAGCGACCCGGAGACGCCGAGCGGCGTCGCCAAGCCGAGCCCCATGGTCGTGAAGCCGATGTGGCCGACCAAGTTGAACGAGACGACGCGCCGAAAGTCGCGCTGGCTGAGCGCGCAGGTCACGCCGACGACCATCGTCACCAGCGACACGCCCAGCAAGAACGTGGGGGCGACCGGCGGCAGGCCGCGAAACAGCAGCGTGAACACCCGAAACATCGAGTAGACGCCGACCTTCGTCAGAAGCCCTGCGAACACCGCGCTGATGGCCGCCGGCGGGGTGTGGTACGACGCCGGCAGCCACGAGAACCACGGAAACAGCGCGGCTTTGATGCCGAACGCCGTAAAGAACAGCGCCGCCATCGCCCCGTAAAACGGCGGCAAGGCCCCGCCGGACCAGCGGTGGGAGAGGTCGGCCATGTTCAACGTCCCCGCCTTGCCGTAGAGGAGGCCGAGCGCCGTGAGGAGGATGGAAGAGGCGAGCAAGTTGAGCGTCACGTAGATGAACGCCGCGCGCACCTGCATCTTGTTGCGGTAGAGCGCCATCAACACGAAGGACGCCACCAACATCACCTCGAACCACACGTACAGGTTGAACAGGTCTCCCGTCAGGAAGGCCCCCGACACGCCCATGAGCAGCACCATCAAGACGGGGTGGTAGCCCGCCGACTCCCGCCGCGGATCGAGCCCCGCAAAGGCATAGGCGGTAGCGGCCACGCTCACGATCCCCACGGCGACGAGCAACATCGCCGACAGCCCGTCGGCCACCAGGGTGATGCCGAACGGAGCGCGCCACGACCCGGCGTGCAGCACCTGAATGCCGTGCGCGTGCACCCGCAGCGCGACGGAGACCGCCGAGCCGAGCAGCGCGAACGCCGCGACGAGCGCGACCCAGCGCTGGACACGCAGGTTCGGCACCAGCAGCAGGACCGCTGCCGTGAACATCGGGATGGCGACCGGGAGGACCAGGCTCGATACCATCAACTCTCACCAATGTCGTCGCTGCCGCTCGTGCGGTGCACCTGATGGGCCAGGACCAGCGCGAACGCGAGCACACCGAAGCCGATGACGATCGCGGTGAGGATCAGGGCCTGCGGGACCGGATCCGCGAACGGGGGCTCCAGCGTCTCCGCACCCGGCGCCACCACGGGCGGGATCCCGCGGGTGAGCCCGCCGGACGTGAAGATCAAGATGTTCGTGCCGTTGGTGAGCAAGCCCAGGCCGATGATGAGCTGCGCCAGGCGGCGCCGCAGCATCAGGTACAACCCCGCTGCGTAGAGCGAACCGGCTGCGAGGGCGAGCAAAAGTTCCACGATCAATCCTCGGTGAGTTTGAAGGTCATGGTCAAGACGACGCCGATCACCACCAGGCAGACGCCCACGTCGAACAAAAGTGGCGTACCGACGACCATCTGCCACCCAGCGACGGAGACGTCGGTCCAACACGCGGTGAGAAAGGGTTGCCCGAGGGCGACCGGAATGAAGGCGCTGCAAAGGGCGGTGAGCAGGCCCACCCCGAGCAGCCGCGCCGGATCCACCAAGAGCGCCGTCCGGGCGGCGGCCGTGCCTTCGGCGAGCACTCGCAACACGAAGGCCACCGCCACCACCAGGCCCGCGACGAACCCGCCCCCCGGTTCGTTGTGACCCCGTAGCAGCAGGAAGACGGCAAAGATCAGCACGATCGGCATCAGCACGCGGGCGGCGACGCGCAGGATGAGCGAGGTCATCGTCCGGCCCTCTCCGCCGCCGCGATGCGCAGCAGCGCCACCACGCCGATCGCGGCCGTCACCAGCACGGTGATCTCGCCGAGCGTGTCCAGAGCGCGGAAATCGACCAGGATCACGTTGACGACGTTGCGACCGTGGGCCAGCGCCGGCGCGGCTTCGGCGTAGAAGTCGCGCAAGCGCGAGTGCGTGGGGTTCACGGCGGCGCTGAACGTGAGCACCGTGATCATCAGCCCCGTCGCCAGCGAGATCAAACCGTCGCGCACCCGGATGCGCCGGGTGCTGCGCTCGACGACCTGCGGGAACTGCCAGAAGACATAGACGAAGATCACCGCCGTCAATGTCTCGACGGCAAACTGCGTCATCGCCAGATCGGGCGCTCCGTAAAGGGAGAACATCAGCGCCACGCCGTAGCCGGCCGTGCCGAGGGACAGCACGGCCTTCATCGTGGTCCGGGCGCGCACGGCGCTGATCGCGGCCGCGAACACCAGCAAGGCCACCAGCGCTTCGTGCGGGCGCGGGGTCAGCAGCGACTGCGCCGCCCCCTGCCAAGGCCCCCCGATCAGCGTCGAGCTCACCAGCAGCGTCCCGGAGGCGATGAAGACGAGCACGTACGCCGGCAGCGACGCCTCCTGAAGCGGCGGGGCCAAGCGGGCGCTCAGCGCGTCCAACGCCCGGAGGGTCCCCTCATAGAGGCGCTCGGTGCCGATCCGAGGGAGCTTCGTGGAACGCCAGCGGTCGCGCAGCGCGTACGCAGCCAGCGTGAGCACCAGCGTCACCGCGCTCAGCAAGAGCGGCAGGTTGAAGCCGTGCCAGAGGGAGAGCTTCAGCACGACGGTTTTTCCCCAAGCCTCGCCGGCCGCCGCCGCGAACAACGCCGTCAGGCCTGGCGCGAGCAGAGCCCCGAAGCCCAGCAAGCCGAGCAGCGCGGGGCCCAAGCTCATCCCCAGCCGAGCGTCGTGCGCGCCGTCGGACGGCGCCTTCGTCCCGACGAAGGGCGACCAGCCGACGAGCAGGCCCGCCGCACCCATCAGACCGCTCGACACTACGAGCACCCCCACGAGCAGCGCCGGCACGAGCGGCTGGCCGAGCACGGCGCCGTAGGCCTCCTCTTTCGCGAGAAAGCCCAGAAACGGCGGCAGCCCTGCCATCGACGCCGCGGCGAGCGCCGCCGAGGCGGCCGTCAGGGGCATCGATCGCCCGAGCCCCGACAGGCGGGACACGTCGCGCGTCCCGGTCTCGTGATCGAGGATCCCCGCGACGAGAAACAGCGCCCCCTTGTAGCAGGCGTGCGCGGCGAGGTAGGCCAGGCCGGCGGTGATGGTGGCGGCGGTGCCCACCCCGAGCAACAGCAGCGTCGTGCCGAGGGCGCTGACGGTGGTGTAGGCGAGGATCTTCTTCGCGTCGGTCTCGCGCACGGCGCGGACGGCAGCGCCCAGCGTCGTGAGGCCCGCAACCACGACGATCAGGGTGGTCCAGATCGAGGTGCCCCCCAGCGTCGGCGTCATGCGCGCGACCAGGTACACGCCGGCCTTCACCATCGTCGCCGAGTGCAGGTAGGCGCTCGCGGGCGTCGGGGCGGCCATCGCGTTCGGCAGCCAGAAGTGAAAGGGAAATTGCGCCGACTTGGTGAACGCCGCGAGCAAAAAGCACAGCGCGATCGGCAGGTAGTGGGCGTGCGACTGCACCGGCCCGGCGAGCAATGAAGGGCTGCCGGTCGCCTGAGCGAGCAGCACGACGCCCGCGAGCAGCGAAAGGCCCCCCGCCCCCGTGACGAGCAGGGCCTGGAGCGCCGACCGGCGAGCCACGGCCTTGTCGTGCTCGAAGCCGACCAGCAGGTACGACGTGAACCCCGTTGCCTCCCAGAAGACGAACAGGGCGAGCCCATTGTCGGTGAGCACGACGCCGAGCATCGCCGCCATGAACGCGAACAGCGTCGCCTGAAAGCGCCCGCTGTAAGGGTGGCCATCGAAGTAGTGGGCAGCGTACAGCACCACGCAGGTGCCGATGCCGGCGATCAGCGCCGCGAACAGCCCGCTCAAGGCGTCGAGCCGAAACGACAGGTTCAGGCCGAGGGTCGGCACCCACTCGAGCATTTCCGAGCGCACCTCGCCGCCGACCGCCCGGGTGAGCCCGAACGCGAACCAGACGGTCATCGCGAGCGGCCAGAGCGCGAGCAGGCTCGCCCAGCGCGCCGGGCGACGGCCCAGCCACGCGGCGACTGGGCTCAAGCCCAACGTCGTCAGGATGAGGGCGCCCATGGCCGAATGTCATGTCGTGCCTGGGGCGACAAAGCGAGCCAAAAGCTGCTGCGCTTTTTGCTTGACGCGCCCTGCTGACGGCTCGCACCGACCGGTCCCCGAGAAAAGGCGGCGCGCCGGGCTGCGCGCCCTCCGCCGGGGTTCCTCGTCAGCTCGGGCGTTCGGCTCGCGGGTCGAGCGACACCGCCAGGGAAGCCCAACCGTTCTCCGGATAGGCGAGCGGAACGGGTGAGTCATCCGCCGCCCGGAGCGTGCCGGCCCGGAGCAGGTGCGCCAGCGCAATCCGGAGCTCGAGCCGCGCGAGCGGCGCGCCGGGACACACGTGGATGCCCGCGCCCCAGAGCAGATTCTCCCCCTGATCCCTGTCCAGGCGCACCGCGCCGGGATCGTCGAAGACCGCTTCGTCTCGATTGGCGCTGATCCACATCACCGTCACCCGGTCGCCGGCGGCGATCTGCCGGCCGCCGAGCGTGACGTCTCGGGTGACGCGACGTCGGTTGGCGACCAACGGCCCACTCACCCTCAAGATCTCTTCGATGGCCGCCGCGATCGCGTCGTCGTCGCCGCGAAGCCGCGCTTGCAGGTCGGGATCTTTCGCCAGGTGGTGAACCAGGATCCCGAGGGCCGCCGCCAAGCTGCCGACCTCACCAACGGTCCAGTTTCGAAACACGCTGGCGAGCTCGGGCTCGGTCAGCGGTTTGCCCTCGACGCGGGCCAGCATGAGCTCGCCGGTGATGTCGGCAGGGTGGGTCGCGCCAGAGCTCCGCCGCTCGTGCAGCATCTTCGCGACGAAGACCTCGAGCTCGCTCGCGATCTGGGCGAGCCGCGAGCGGTCACCGGTCAGCACCGCTTCTCGGTTGCTCCGGGTCCAGTGGCGGATCGTATCGCTCAGCGACTCTGGCCAACCGAGGAAAGCACACTGGCAGCGAGCCGCGAACGGCACCGCGAACGCCTCGACGAAGTCGAACGCTGTCCCGCTCGCGAGCGGGGCGAGCAGGCGCTCCGCGATGCGGTGACACAACGGCTCGAAGCGTTGCAGTCGCTCTCGAGAGAAGTACGGCTCGATCGCCCGCCGATACACGGTGTGCTCCGGCGGATCCATGCCATTCGGTACGGAGCGGTGTTGGGAAACGACGTTGCTGAAGGTCGAAGGATCGGCGAGCACACGCTTCACGTCGGCGTGCCGAAACAGCGACCAACCGAGCCGCTCGCTGTGCGCGACCGGACAGCGCTGGCGCATCTCGTCGTA
>Ga0079224_100014081_pt1 | contig 11162 bp, 10 predicted proteins | sample Stecom2015_FD_80414 | JGI IMG/M metagenome (GOLD analysis project Ga0079224, IMG submission 80414) | Agricultural soil microbial communities from Utah to study Nitrogen management - Steer compost 2015 | ecosystem: Environmental > Terrestrial > Soil > Agricultural land | place: USA: Utah...
AGGGCTGCCGGAGGCAGCCCTTTTCTTGATAGAGGGAAGATCATCCGTTATTAACGGGACAGCTCGATGCTTTCTTCTTTCGCAGAGGTGAATCGGGATCGGAACCACTGCAGGACCAGGCTTCCGATCAGAATAAAGCCCAAGTATCCCATCACGGGATAGACGGTTCCCACCAGCCGGGTGAACCCGACGAAGCTGGCCACAAAGGCAGCGACGGTGAACAGGATGATATACCCCTTAAAATGCGGGTGATTCGGAGGAACTAGGCGGGTGGAAAAAGCGTACAGCATACCGACGGCGGTATTAAAGATCATGCCCAACAGGATCACGGCCATCAACATCGCCAGCCAGGGAGCGATCCGATCGGCGAGAAACAGCGTGGGCATGTCCACCGCGGCAACCTGATCGATTTGGGACAGCATCCCCAGGTGAATGAGCAGGATGAGCAGTCCGAGGCCGAGGCCGCCGAGAAGGCCGCCCCTTTCCGCTGTTTTCACATTGCGGACGGTGCCGCCGATCACCGCCAACATGGCGACGCCGGCGGCAATGTTATAGGAACCATACAGAAGTGCGCCCAGGCTCCAGTGGGATGCGGCAGATAACTCCGGTTTGGCGAGGGATTCTCCGGCGACGTCGGCAGTGATCCAGGAATAAAGGGCGATCAAAAGGGCCATGCCCACCAGAAACGGGGTGATCGAACCGATGACGGTGACGATGCGTTGTACATCCAGGAGCAGGGTGAGCAGGGTTAGAAGGGCAATCAAACTGCTGCCCACAACAATCGGAAAGCCGAATTGCTGAGCGAAGATGGACCCGGCTCCAGCGATCATCACCGCGGTCACTCCGAACAGGAAGAAGGTGACGATCCAGTCGACCACCCTGCCGAGGTACCGTCCGCAGAGGAAATAAATCACCTCTTTATGGGAGGCAGCCTGCAGGCGACAACCCCAACGGGTAATCTGCATACCCAGCCAGGCAAAGAGAGCGGTTGCGAGGGCAACGCCGAAGGTTCCCGCCCAGCCGAAGGAGGTAAAAAACTGCAGAATCTCTTGGCCGGAGGCAAAACCGGCCCCGACGATCAGACCCACGTACGCTCCGGCAATCCGGATGCTGTTTTTCATCTCGCTACCTCCTCATGGTTCGGATCCGGCAAAGGAGAGAAGATGTGCCCACCGCTTTTTCTGCCCATTCCTTTCTTTTGTTTTATCGGCCCTGTAGGGGCCCATCTCCTCTCTCTGTGAACCCAACGGCTAGGGCCGGTAGGTTTGGCTTCGGATCGTGTACCGGTCGATCCGTTTCCGAACCGGTTCATATCCGATCCCCGGTTCCTTCGGAATCCGTATGCGACCGTTCTCCACAGTCACTTCCGGGTCGATGATGTCCTGCTCCCAGTACCGGGAGGAAGCGGCAGTATCTCCGGGCAGTGTAAACCCCGGGAGGGAAGTGATCGCAATATTGTGGGCCCGTCCGATACCGGACTCCAGCATCCCTCCGCACCAGACGGGAATACCGCGGTCGGCGCACAGGTCGTGGATTCGGCGGGCCTCGGTCAAGCCGCCGACCCGCCCGATCTTGATATTGATGATTTTACAGCTTCCTAGTGCGATCGCTTTGCGCGCGTCTTCGACGGAGTGAATGCTCTCGTCCAGACAGATCGGCGTGGATAGTTCCGCCTGAAGAGCGGCGTGGTCGATGATATCATCGAAGGCCAGAGGCTGTTCGATCATCATGAGGTTGTATTCGTCCAACTCTTTCAGCCGGTCCGCATCGCGGAGGGAGTAGGCGGAGTTGGCATCGGCCATCAGCGGAAGGTCCGGAAAGTGCCTTCGCACTTCTCTGATCACTTCGGTATCCCAACCGGGTTTGATTTTTACTTTGATACGCCGGTAACCCTCCGCCACGTGCCCCTCGATGAGCCGCAGCAAATCGCCGATCGACGGCTGGATGCCGATACTGATCCCCACCTCGATCTCCTCTTTTTGCCCGCCCAAGGCAGCTGCCAGCGGTTGACCGGTTCGCCGCGCATACAGATCCCATACAGCTCCTTCCAAAGCGGATTTCGCCATGTTGTTTCGGCGCAGGGGGGCGAAGCGTGCCGACAGTTCCTCCGGATGGCGAATCGGCTCCTCGAACAAGAGCGGAATCAAAAAATCCTCCAGGATGTGCCAGTTGGTCTTCATTGTTTCCTCATTGTACCAGGGCGCGGAAAAGGCGACGGACTCTCCCCAGCCGCTGGTTCCCTCCGTATCCGTCACTTCGACCAAGAGAAAATCCTTGTCGAGGAAGGAGCCGAAGCTGGTGGCAAAGGGCGCCTTGAGGCGCATGCGAAGTTGGCGGAGGGTAACCCGTGCGATCTTCATACTTCATCCCCCTTTTCGGTTTTGGAAGGCAGGCCGAGACACAGTTGCTCCTTTTTTTGCAGAACATAGTAGTGTACCGGCTTCCCCGGTTCACGAAGCGTTCCTGTCGCGACGTATCCCTCGGCAAAGAGAGTTTGAAAAATCATTCTCGTTTTCAGACGCCAGTCCCGGGCCAGGGCCGAATCGCAGGCTTTGATGTGCTGGAAACCGGCGGGAATGGGCACCAGCAGAGGGCCTTCTGTCCTTGCCGGGGTTGGTTCCACTTCTTCCTCCAGTTGGGGCAACCCGTTGGGATTGACGAACCAACCGCATACCCGCCGGTCCGGGCCCACCGCCGCCGTCGGTGGGGCGGGAGTGGTCACATGCGGGCTGTCAATCCACCACTCCACTTGAAAGCGGTCCGTCGGAAGACCCCGGTTGAGCTCGTCATCCATCTCTCCGTAGCAGTTTTCGATGTATGTGTCGCAGATGGCGCGCAACGCGTTCAGGTTGAGGGAGGCGTTAATGCTTTCCAGGGGATCGAAGGTCCAGGTGATCAGGGAATATCCCATGGAAAGAGCCCATTTTCGCTGATCCCATTTCATCCTCTTTCCGAGCCCTATCCCTCGATAGGCGGGTTCGACGCCCATCATGTGCGAACACAGATAGGTCCGCTTTCCGTCAAAGCCGGGAAAGGCGTAGCAGAATCCCACCAGGCGGTCATTGTGGAAACCGCCGAGCAAAAGGCCGCCGTTTTTGACGGCCGTCAGTGTTTGATGAAGGGGGATCGGGTCCATTCCCCAGACGGTCCGCTCCAGGCGCTGCACGGCTTTTAATTCCTCCAGGGACTCAAGCCTTCGAAGGACAATGGGTGGTGTCATGGATTTCCCTCCTCGTGACGGGCAAAGGTGAGCTCTACTACCCGCGAAAGGATTTCGATTCCGTTGAGGATTGCCCGGTGATCAAAGGTCATTTGCGGGTGGTGCAATCCCGGGTGTAAGCCGCAGCCGAGCCCTAACATCGTCGCTTTCAATCGAGGGTTTTTTAGGGAGTAAAAGTGGAAGTCTTCTCCCCCCGGTGTGGTGATCGGTTCCATCAGCTGTTCAGCCCCGAGGACGTCCCGGATGGCCTGGGCCATCAGTTGTTCTGCTTCTTGGTTCCGTTCGGCTGCAGCTGTGTAGGCCTCCTCGGTGAGACGGATCTGTACACCGTGCAAACGCTCCAGGCATTCCGCGATACGGTAAACGCGCGAGGTCAATTCATCCATGACGGGGTTGGTCTGGGCCCGCAGGTCGAGGCTGAATTGGGCCCGGCCGGGGATGATGTTCCCGCTCTCAGAACCGGCGGTAAAACGGGTCATCTTAACGGAATGGGGCACCATCGGATTCTGGCGGATGCGGCCGAGTTCCTCGACGAAGGAGGCTCCCACTTCAATGACGTTGGTGCCGAGATGGGGACGCGCGGCGTGGGCCTCGTTCCCGATGATTTCACCGGTGATAAAGCGGGCGGCTCCGTGGAGGATCGCCGGAGCGGCGGTGCCGTTTTTCAATTCCTGCACTGGACGCAGGTGGACGCCGTACAAGTAATCCACGTCCTGGATGACCTGTTTTTCCACCATTTTCAGTGCACCGGTACCCTTTTCCTCGGCGGGCTGAAAGATGACGCGAAGGGTTCCCGGCGGCGAATAGCCGTTTTGATGGAAAAGCAACAGGGTGCCGAAAACCATGGTCATATGGGCATCGTGGCCGCAGGAGTGGTGGGCCTGGAAAAGTCCGTCCACCTCCTGCCACAGGGCATCCATGTCGGCCCTGAGCGCGACGACGGGTCGGCCGGAGCCGATTTCTCCGACCACGCCGGTGCAATCCTCAAATCGCCTTATCCGGTATCCGTAGCGGCTTAAGAGATCCGCCAAGTAGGCCGTTGTCTCATATTCCTGCCAACTGATTTCCGGATGATTGTGTAGATGGCGAAAAATTCCCATAATGGTCGGTTCCAATTGTTTTAACGCGAGGTTCATCTTCACGACTCCTCCTGGACGAAAAGATCTTCCATCTGTGTGGAATCATATGCGGCGCGCCGCTGTTCAAAGCGTTCCCTATCGCGTATGACCACGCCGCTCACCAGCGCGTTCATGAGGGAAAAAAGCATCGGTGCCGCATCGATGGTGGAGCCGGGGGAAGACCCCGTGGTTAATGTCACATGGCTGACGGCGGCCAGGGGGGAGACCGGCGAATCGGTCAGCCCGATCACAAAGACGCCCTTGCGCCGTATCGTTTCCGCAATGTGAATCGTGGCCTTCGCGTAGCGGTGAAGGGAAATGGCGATCCATACGTCCCCGGGATCCGTATCCACCGTCATTTCCAGGATGTCGTCGGTGTCCGGACGGTACAGCCGCGTATTTCCCCGTACCAAATTGAGGGTGAAGGAGAGCCAATGGGCGGCGGCGTGAGAAGTCCGCATCCCGACCACCACCACCCGCCGTGCCTCTGCGATTCGCCGGGCGGCCAAATTCAAATCTTCTTCGCGGATTTGGGCGATTGTGCGCTCCAGATTGGTGACATCTTTTTTCATCACCTGGGCATAAAAGTGAGGCTGTTCAGCCAGATTCTGTTTGGAGGCGCGATACTGCTCCAGGCTGCTTTTGGGTTGAATCAACCCCCGGCGAATTTGTTTCTGCAAGTCGGCATACCCGTTGTACTCCAGGGCGTGGCAAAAGCGGATCACCGTTGTTTCGCTGACCCCCGCCGCTTTTCCGATTTCCGCGGCAGAACGGACGGCCAGCTCCTCCGGGTGATCCAACAGATATTTGGCCACCCTTTTCTGTCCGTTGGTCAGATGATGGAAATAATGTCGAATTCGTTTCTCCAAACCGGACACGGCCGTCACCTCTGCAGTTTAAACTTCAAAATGGTTAAGATTCGAAGTATTGGCTGCATTATAGCACGGTCTTAGATTTTTCGCAATTTGCAAATCCTGACAAGTCCGTCGACGCGAAAGATTGGGACTGGAAAGAAAGCGCATTCAAAATCGACGATGCACCGCTCAGTCCGGGAAAAGCTCCGTTTAGGCTCCAGAGGATGCGCTTTGAATCGCGAAAAGGACTCGCGAGGTTTTTTGAGATACAATAGAGGTGTCAACAGAGATCGAGGAGGGTAACCGATGTTCGATTACAGTGTGGAGACCGAGCTGACGGTGGAGGAGGCCGTACGGTCGGTGGAAGAGGCCTTGTCCCGCCGCAAGTTCGGCGTGCTGTGGAAGCTGGACATCCCCGTCAAGCTGTTGGAGAAGGGGATCCAACTGGATCAGGAGTATCGCGTGCTCGAAGTATGCAACCCGGAAATCCCCAAAAAGGTGCTCACCCGGAATCAGAAGGGGGGCTACTTCCTCCCTTGTCGGGTGGTCGTCTACAAGGACAGCGAAACGGGGAATACCCGGATCGGAATGGCCCGTCCGACCGCGCTCTTCGGGCTTACCGGGGACGATCGGTTGAAGGGGATCGCCGAAGAGGTGGAGGCGGTCCTGGTGGAAGTGCTGGATGAGTTGAAGGGATCCTGATCTCTGAAAGGAGCGATAGGATGGGCCTGATTGTTCGGCTTCTGTTGAACGGGCTGGCCGTCTTCCTGGCCGCCCAGCTGATCCCCGGGATCGAGGTGAAGGGATTCGGAACGGCTCTGTTTGCCGCGCTGATTCTGGGGATCGTCAATACCTTCATCCGGCCGGTGCTGGTATTCTTCACCCTGCCCATTTCCCTGCTGACGCTGGGGCTGTTCACTCTGGTCATCAATGCCCTGTTGTTCTGGTTGGTGGGCAGTCTTGTTACCGGATTTGAAGTGCACGGGTTTCTCAGCGCCTTTTTCGGCGCCATCATCGTCAGCATTATCTCCTGGGTGCTGAACGGGATCTGGCAGGGCGTGCGGAATTGATCAATCCGAAGGGGTGAGGTTGGTTGTTGCAAATGGACCCCCTGTATTATCCGCATCCGTCCCGCCGGATGGCCGTGTACGCCTCCGGAGGGATGGTGGCCACTTCGCAGCCCCTGGCCGCCCAAGCCGGCCTGGAGATCCTGAGAAAAGGGGGCAATGCCGTCGACGCGGCCATCGCCACCGCCGCCACGCTTACCGTTGTGGAGCCCACCTCCAACGGAATCGGCGGGGATGCCTTCGCCCTGATCTGGTTTCGGGGACAGTTGTACGGGCTGAATGCCAGCGGTCCCGCACCGATGGGGATTTCTTCCGAGGCCGTCAAGAAACAGGGACATACGGAGATGCCCCGTTTCGGTTGGCTTCCGGTCACGGTGCCCGGTGCCCCGGCCGCCTGGGCGACCTGCGCGGAGCGTTTCGGGCGACTTCCTTTGACGGAAGTACTGGCACCGGCGATCCGCTATGCGGAGGAGGGTTTTCCCCTGACACCGGTGCTGGGCAAGCACTGGAAACGGGCAGTGGAATTGTACCGCCGGCTCGACGGGGATCTGTACGCTCCCTGGTTTGACACCTTTGCTCCGGGGGGAGACGCGCCGAAGATCGGGGAGCGCTGGCGTTCGCCGGACCACGCGAAGAGTTTGCAGGCCATCGCCGAAACCCGGGCCGAGTCCTTTTACCGGGGGGAACTGGCCGAGCGGATCGATGATTTTTCCCGCAAACACGGCGGATTCTTGCGTGCCGAGGACTTGGCCGCCTTTCAGCCGGAATGGGTGACGCCGATCAAGGTGGATTACCGGGGGTATGAGGTGTGGGAGATTCCGCCCAACGGCCAGGGACTCGTAGCCCTGATGGCCCTCAACCTGCTGAAGGGCTTCGACCCCGCCGACTTCAGCGTGGAATCCCTGCACCGGCAGATTGAGGCGATTAAGCTGGCCTTCGCCGACGGACAGCGGTGGATCGCCGATCCTCGACAGGAGAAGGTGCCGGTGGAGGAGCTGCTTTCGGATGCCTACGCCGAGGAGCGGAGGAAGCGGATCGGAGCCTATGCCGCCGATCCCCTTCCGGGGACGCCGCCCAAGGGAGGGACGGTCTATCTGGCCGCCGCGGACGGCGAGGGGAATATGGTCTCCTTCATCCAAAGCAACTATATGGGGTTCGGCTCCGGCCTGGTTGTTCCGGGCACAGGCATCAGCCTGCACAATCGCGGTTGCAATTTTACCCTGGATTCCGATCATCCCAATTGTCTGCAGCCGGGCAAGCGACCCTACCATACGATTATCCCCGGCTTTTTGACCCGGGAAGGGCGGGCCGTCGGTCCCTTCGGTGTCATGGGCGGCTTTATGCAGCCCCAGGGACACCTTCAGGTAATCGTCAACACGATCGACCGCCATCTCAATCCCCAAGCCGCCCTGGATGCCCCGCGATGGAGGTGGGAGGAGGGAAAGAAGGTCTGGGTAGAGCAGTCCGTTCCCCATTACATCGTAGAGGCTTTGGCCCGGAGGGGGCACGATATCCGGATCCTCTCCGACCCCGCTGCCTTCGGCCGCGGACAGATCATTTGGCGGATCGGGGACGCCTTGGTCGGCGGGACGGAACCCCGGGCCGACGGGATCGTGGCGGCCTATTAAGCGGTGGGCGGGGGAGGTGCGTGCCGCCGCTTTGCCGGCGGTCTGCACCGCTTTTGCCTGGGTCCGTTCACCCGCCGATCGCAGCCCGTCACACCACCGTTTTTCTAAGATCAAGGACAAAAGGCGTGACAACGATGGATTCCGACTTGCAACGCCTGATCGGCAAATTGAGAGGGGCGCTCGGTTCCCCGGTGCACCTCCGCCCCGAGGGAGCGAAGGGGATAGAAGGCGCCCTGCGGTTTCCCCTCCGCCGCCCAAGGGAGGGGAAAACGGTCTGGTTGGAGGTGGAGGGGCCTCTTTCCCCGCGGGAGGTATCCCTCGTCCGACTTTTGCTGGCCGAATGGGAGCGGGAAAGGGGAGACGGTCCGGAGGATAACCCGCTTCTCCGCTGGTTGAAGGACTCGGAGGAAAAGAACAATCCCCTCGAACCGCCCCCCGCCGTCGAAAGGCTTCCCTGGGAACGGCGGGTTCCCTTTTTCGTGTTTCACCAGGGAGACATCGAGGGAGGGGGTTCGGCGGAGATCCGCCGCGTCCTCGTCCGCTATTTCGGGGAGAAGACCTGGATCCTTCCCCTGGACCCCGGGGAGTTGCTGCTCTTGGTTCCCTGGGTACTGGTGGACGCCGACGGGGGAGAGCCCTGGCAGGCGGTGCTGTTGGGGGCCGCCGAGGGATTGGCCGATGTCCTCACCAGCGAAGCGGGTGAGCCGGTCCGGGTGGTGGTTCATCCGCCGGTGGGATCCCCCCGCGAATTGCCCGGGGCCGTTTCTTCCCTCCGGGAAGCCGGCCGCCTGGGACGCACCTTTTATCCGGAACGGACGGTCCACGGAACCTGGCAGCTCCGGTTGGAGCGCCTCCTCGATCAAATCGACCGGGAAGCGGCGGAGGATTTTTTAAGAAGTCTTTCCCCCGTGCCTTTTTGGGAAGAGGGAGAAGGCCGGAGGACCCTGGAGATCTTTTTCCGCCTGGACGGCAACGTGAGCGAGGCCGCCCGCCGCTTGCATCTCCATCGCAATACCCTTCTGTACCGGCTGGATCGGCTGAAACAGGAGACCGGTCTGGATGCCCGCCGATTCGAGGATGGGGTGGCGATGTACCTGGCCCTGTTGTTGAGCACCAAGGTGCGGAGGTAGCGGCTTGTGCAGATTGACCAAACCGTTCCCTGCGTTTTTGTGCATCCCCCTTATAGTTTCTTTCAGTCGATTTCCGCTAGAATGAAAATGGACCGAATGACATGCGACCAAAGGGGGAGGAGCGCTTGGCAAGGGTTCGGTTGAATCACGTGTACAAGCGGTTCGGAGATGTGACGGCGGTGAAGGATTTTCACCTGGATATCGAAGACAAGGAATTCCTGGTCCTTGTCGGCCCGTCCGGCTGCGGGAAATCCACCACGCTCCGGATGATCGCCGGGTTGGAGGAGATCACCGAAGGAGAGCTGTACATCGGGGATCGCCTGGTGAACGATGTGCCGCCCAAGGATCGGGACATCGCCATGGTGTTCCAGAGCTACGCCCTGTATCCGCACATGAACGTGTACGACAACATGGCTTTCGGCCTTAAATTGCGCAAATTCAAAAAGGATGAAATCGACAAGCGGGTTCGGGAGGCGGCGCGGATTTTGGACATTGAACACCTCCTGGATCGCAAGCCGAAGGCCCTGTCCGGCGGACAGCGCCAGCGGGTGGCCCTGGGGCGGGCGATCGTCCGGGAGCCCCAGGTGTTTCTGATGGACGAGCCCTTGTCCAACCTGGATGCCAAGTTGCGCGTCCAGATGCGGACGGAGATCAGCAAGCTGCACCAACGGCTGGAGACGACGGTCATCTACGTGACCCACGACCAGACGGAAGCGATGACCATGGGAAATCGGATCGTCGTGATGAAGGACGGGGTGATCCAGCAGGCGGCCACGCCGACGGAAATTTACGAGCGGCCCGCCAACATGTTTGTTGCCGGTTTCATCGGCTCCCCGGCGATGAATTTCATCGAGGGCTCTCTGTTTGAGGAAGGCGGCGATGTTTTCTTCCGGACGACGGGGCTTCAGGTGAAAATTCCCGACGGCAAGGCGAAAACCCTGCGGGAGAAGGGATATGTCGGCAAAGAGGTGGTCTTCGGAATTCGTCCGGAGGACATTCACGACGAGCCGGTCTTTTTGGAAGCGTCTCCGGACAGCGCGGTGGAAGCCAAAGTGGAGGTATCGGAGCACATGGGGTCCGAAATGTACCTCTACTTGAGCGGCATCGGGGACAAGTGGCTGACGGCCCGGGTGAGCGCCCGCACCCAGTACGGACCCGGCGCTCAGGTCCAATTGGCCCTGGATATGAATAAATGCCACGTTTTTGACAAAGAAACGGAAGTAGCGGTGTTGTAAAATGGGGGCGGCCGGCTCGCCGGTCGCCCTTTCACCTTTATCAGCGATAAAGGGGGTGAAATCGAGTGGGAAAAGAGGTTACCGTCAGGGAACTGGTGCGGCAATTTGATCTGGAGGTTTTGGCCGGGTGGGAGGGGCTCGATCGGGTCATCACGACGAGCGATTTGTACCGGCCGGGCTTGGAACTGGCCGGATTCTTTACCTATTTTCCCGCCGAACGGCTGCAAATGTTGGGAAGGACGGAGCTCACCTTCATCGCCGGGTTGCCGGAGGCGATCCGCCGGGAGCGGGTCTACCGCCTGTGCGACGATCGGACGCCCTGTTTCTGCATCACCCGAAATCAGAAGGCGCCAAAGGAGCTGGAAGATGCGGCGCAGCAAAAGGGGATTCCGGTTTTATGCACATCCCTGTCGACCACCAAATTCGGAAGCAAGGTGACCAACTATCTGGAGAAACGGTTGGCGCCTACCACCACCCTGCATGGAGTGCTCGTCGATGTGTACGGGGTCGGAGTGCTCCTGATGGGAGCCAGCGGGATCGGGAAAAGTGAAACGGCCCTGGAGCTGATTAAACGGGGCCATCGGCTGGTGGCCGATGACGCCGTGGAAATCATCCAGACCGAGGAGGAGACCCTGGTCGGCCATGCGCCGGAGCTGATCCGGCACCTATTGGAGATCCGGGGTTTGGGGATCATTGACGTGATGACCCTCTTCGGCGCCGGCGCCGTCCGGGACTACAAAAAGATCTCCCTGGCGATCCGCCTGGAAGCGTGGCAGGAAGACCGCCAATATGACCGCCTCGGTTTGGATGAGGAGCGGATCCGCATTATCGGCACGGAACTTCCCCAGCTCACCATCCCGGTTCGGCCGGGCCGCAACCTGGCGGTGATCATCGAGGTGGCGGCGATGAA
>Ga0079224_100014082_pt1 | contig 11162 bp, 10 predicted proteins | sample Stecom2015_FD_80414 | JGI IMG/M metagenome (GOLD analysis project Ga0079224, IMG submission 80414) | Agricultural soil microbial communities from Utah to study Nitrogen management - Steer compost 2015 | ecosystem: Environmental > Terrestrial > Soil > Agricultural land | place: USA: Utah...
TATTGCTGCGGCTACTTGCGCTTACTTTGCGCCAGCTTTGCGCCGAGCCGCACGAATTTCGCAGGTCTCGGGCTCGCGGCAGGTTCCGTACAGCTCGTGCTTGTGGTGCTTGATCACGAAGTTGTAGCGCGCCGCAATCCGGTCTTGCAGCTCTTCGATCAGGGGCTCTTCGAACTCGATGATGTGCCCGCACTCCTCGCAAATCAGGTGATCGTGGTGGGCGTCGACGTCGGCGAGCTCGTAGCGGGTTGCATTGTCACCGAAATTGAGCTCGTGGGCGATGCCGCCGTCGGCGAGCATTTTCATGGTTCGGTAGACCGTGGCGTAGCCGACCTTGGGGTCCTCGTCGCGGACGCGCCCGAGCAGCTCGTCGATGGTCAGGTGTTGAGCCGATTCGAAGAACTTGTCGATGATGAGCCGTCGCTGTTCGGTCGAACGCAGCCCTTGCTCGGCCATGTACGCCTCGAGCTGCTCACGCAAGCGTTCGAGGTTCGGCGCGCGAGCGTCGGTACCCACCTCGGCGCCGCCGTGGGCTTCTGGCGATCTCCTGTTGTGCTCGACGGTCACTCCCCAGTCATTGCGGGGGTTTGCCGTAAGGTCAAGGGGTCGCGGTGCTTCGCCGCTAGGCCCCTGGAAAAACAGGCATCGGTCAGGCGCTCGAATCCTTGATGCGGTAGAGGCCGAGCAGCGCGCCAGCGGCAGCGGCCAAGGGAGCGATGGCGGGTGGCACCAGCGAAAAAGCCACAGCCAGCGCACCGATGGACGCTGGAGCCAGGGTCGTGATCAAACCGGTGCGAGCATCGCGGCGTGTGTCGTGCGCCAACCGGATCGCGAACGCGGCTTCTTTTATATCGTCCGACACGAGCTGCACCGACCACTCTGCCGTGGTGGAGCCGGCCGACGACAAGGCCACCGACACATCGGCTGCGCCTAGTGCGCCGTCGTCGATGGGGCTTCTTCCGACCACGGCAACGCTACCTCCGCCTGCGACGAGGCGCCGGACCTCTTCGCCCCGATCGGGGGGTAGGATTTCTGGACGAACGTGTTCGATGTCGAGCGCGCGACCTAGGGCCTCACAGGTTTCGCGCGCGTCGCCCGAGAGCAAGACCGGTTCGATCCCCACATCGACCAGATACTGCACCGCGGCGCGAGCGCCGGGCCTCAAGCCATCTTGCAGCCCCACGACGCCTACCAGCCTGCCTCCGAGCGCGACAAGCAGCACGGAGCGGCCGAGACCCTCCAGCTCGTTGATCTTGCCTTCGGCGCTGGCCACGCTGACGCGCTCTTGCAGCATGAGCGCGCGGCTGCCGACCACCAGGCGCTGCCCATCGGACGAGACCGCCGTGATACCCAAGCCGGGCTGCGACGAATGGCTCCTGGCTCCGTCGGGGCGGACGCCGCGGGCTCGCGCGGCACGCAGCATCGCCGTGGCGACAGGGTCGCTGGCGCCGCTCTCGGCCCCGGCGATCAAGCTCAACACACGACTGGCGTCGTGCTCGCCCACGGGCTCGACGTTGGCGACCTCTGGTTCACCCAAAAGCAGCGTGCCGCGCGCGCAAAACACGGCGATGCTCACGCGCCCGGCGGTGTCGAGCGCATCGGCGCTGCGAAAGGCGATGCCGCGCCTGAGCCCCTCTAGAACGCCGCGGGTGACGGTCAAGGTCGGGACCTGCGCAATGGCGGGGTTGGCGACGGCGGCCTGAGCCGCCAGCGCGAACAGGGCTATCGTGAGCAGATCGGCGTTGGAGGCAAAGGACGTGAGCGCGGCGAGCCCTGCCGCCATGGGCGCCATACGCTCGGCAATCAGCCGCCCCGCTCGGGGAATCGGCGCCAAAAGATCGGCCCGGCGCCTTGGATCGGTGGTCAGCCTGAGCCAGGTGCGATCGTACCCGACCCAGCCGACCACCACGCGGATGCGACCGGTGATGACCTGGGCGCCCGCCACCACACTGTCGCCTTCGGTCACCTCGATGCTGTAAGGGGCCGAGAGCCAGGGGCGCAGCGTGGCCGTGCCGGCGGAGATGGCACCATCGACGGGGACCCAATCACCGCTGTCGACCACGATTTCTTCGCCTGGGCGCAAGTCTCGCGCGCGCACCGGCGCGATCTCTTCGCCCACCACGCGCTGGGTTTTGCGTTCGAGCAAACCGCTGATTTGCTCTCGCTCTGCGTCGAGGGGGTGCCGGGCACGCCGGACGAGCCACATCAACAGGGCGAGCAAGCCGACGATCAGCGCGGCGAGCGTCAGCGCCGTGCCCACCTCGGGGTGATCGCCGAGCGCTGCTACGATGGCGGTGATCACCGCCAGCACCGGGGCAGCCAGCATTGCCAGCGGGTGGGGCTCGCTCGCGTCGCGCGCCCCCATGACGTATTGCGCCACCAGCGCTCCACAGGCGACGCTGACCACCACCACGCGAGAAACTAGGGCCGGACCAGAGCTGCCGGCCAGCGTCAACGCGATCGACAAGGCTCCTCCCAGCATAGCGAGCGTCAAGAGCAACGTGCCCACGTCCACTCCTTCGGGCGCGGCAGCAGCCTCTTTCGTCTCTGGTACCTCGCGAATCCTGGGATCGAGCGGTGTGTGCACGCGCTCCACGGGCGGCTCGAAGCTTTCTTCGTGGATGACGCTGTTCAGCTCGTTGGCGATCTGACGGCGAGTCTCCAGGCGATCGTCTTTGGTGCTGTGCGTCTTGATGACGAAGCTCGCATCGATCGGTCGCCGGCGCCGAGGTTGCGGCAGCGGGGTCAGCCCGGCGACGTCGAAGCTATCGGCGCAATGTTCACTGCAAAAGTAGCGAAACCGCTCCTGGAAGATGCGAATCCGCTCAGCGCGCAAGGGATCGACGGGATTGCCGCACGTCGCGCACTGAACCGCCTCGGCTACCGGAAAAGACGACCGATCCGGCTCGGGGCTGGAGAGATCTTCTTCCATTTTCCCTCATGCACCCGCGCCCAGGGCCCACGTGAGAATGGCCTTCGAGGTGTGGAGCCTGGCTTCGGCCTGATCCCAAACGTAGCTTTGAGGGCCTTCTAGAACTTCGGCTTCGATCTCTTCGCCTCGGTGCGCCGGTAGGCAATGCAGCACCATGGCACCTGGCTTGGCTTGGGCCAAAAGACGGCGATCGAGCATGAACCCGCGGAAGCGCTCGAGGCGTGCCGCCTGCTCGGATTCTTGCCCCATGCTGGTGAAGACATCGGTACTCACGACGTCGGCGCCTTGGATGGCCTCGACGGGTGAACGGACCACGCGTACGTCGGCTCCGAGCTCCCGCGCCTTGGCGAGCACGTCGGCGTTCGGATCGTAGCCTTCGGGGCACGCCAGCCGCAGCGTGAGCCCCAGCAACCCTGCGGCTTCGATCCACGAATTGGCCATGTTGTTGCCGTCTCCGAGCCAGGCGTATTCGAGGCCTTTCAGCTTGCCTTTCACGCTGCGCACCGTCTGCAAGTCGGCGAGCAGTTGCATGGGGTGCCCTTGGTCCGTGAGGGCATTGAGCACGGGAACCGTGCTGTACTCCATCATGCTCTTGATGCGGGATTCATCCGAGGTCCGGTAGGCGATGGCGTGAACCATGCGCGACAAGACACGCGCGGTATCGGAGAGCGGCTCGCCTCGCCCCAGTTGAGAAGACGACGAGGTGATGACGACGGGGTGGCCTCCGAGCTCGACGACGGCCACCTCGAGCGAGAGGCGCGTGCGGGTAGAGGCTTTGTCGAAGACCAGGGCGACCGCCTTGCCGACCAGCGGTCGCGACGAGGTGCGACTGCGCTCCGCGCGGTATCGATCGGCCTCGTCGAGAAGCGAGAGCAGGCCCTCGGGGCCCAGGTCCGAAAGACAGAGAAAATGGCGCATCAAGTTGAACCTTCCAGAACGGCTTGCAGGATAGCCAGGCCCTCGTCCAATTGCTCCTTGGTGATGATCAGCGGCGGGCTGATCCTGAGCGCCTGGGCGCCGGCCACCGTGACAAGCACACCCGCCTCGCGGAGCTCAGTCACGACGCTCCGAGCATCGATCGAGTCGGCCAGCACGAGCGCCTGGAGCAAGCCCTGGCCCCGAGCGGCGACCACGCTGGGCAGGCGCGCTTGGAGGTCGCTCAGGCGTTCGTGCAGATACGCACCGAGCGTGGCCGCGTGCGCCACCAGCCCCTGAGCCTCTACCTCGGCCAATACGGCCAACCCGACGCTCGACGCCAACGGATTGCCCCCGAAGGTGCTGCCGTGGCTGCCCGGGGGCAGGGCACCGGCGAGCTCTTCGCGGCACAACATGGCCCCGATGGGCACGCCACCGCCCAGCGCTTTGGCCATCGAAATGGCGTCGGGCTGGACCTTGTGGTGATGGATCCCCAAAAAGCGCCCGGTTCGGCCTACACCGGTCTGAATCTCGTCGATCATCAGCAGGGCGCCGTGGCGCTGGGTGAGCTCGCGCAGACCTTCGAGAAAGCCGGGTGGGGCGGGCAGCACGCCGCCTTCGCCTTGCACGGTTTCGACGATGACACCGGCCACGTCCGGCCCCATCTCTCGCTCCACCGCCGCTAGGTCACCGAACGGTACGTGCGTGACGCCCGGCAGCGGACCGAAACCCTGGCGGTACTTCTGCTGACCGGTGAGGGCCAGCGAACCCAGCGTGCGACCGTGGAACGAATTCTCGAATGCGATGATGCGATAACGCTCGCGCTCGCCCGCTTCGTAGAAGTGGCTGCGCGCCAGCTTCAGCATAGCCTCGTTGGCTTCGGTGCCCGAATTGCCGAACAGCACCCGCTGCATGCCGGTGAGCTCGCATAGGCGGGCCGCCAGCTCGATGTTGGGCTGGTTGTAGAAGTAGTTGGACATGTGGCACAAGCGCTTGGCCTGCTCGCTCAAGGCCGCGACGATGCGAGGGTGCCCGTGGCCGAGAATGCTGACCGCAATACCCGCGTACAAATCCAAGTAACGCTTGCCGGTCGTATCCCAAACGTACACGCCTTGACCGTGGTCCATGATCAGGTCGCGCTGCCTGTAGTTCGGGTACAGGTGCCGCTTGGCCAAAGCGATGAGCTCTGCTGGATTGGCTTTCATGGGAAAGGCGAACCAGTACTAAAGCTTCGGCGGGTTCGCCACTCGGAGGCCCGATTTCCATTCATTTGCGGGCATCCAACAGCACTCTGGCGGCTTCGGCGAAGCCGGCACCCCGCGCGGCACGTGTGACGAAGCGCGGCATCAGCGTCGGCCTTCCCGTGAGGTTGGCGACGCCGATGGTGGTGCGGAAAGCGGCGAAGCAAGCGGCATCGTTCCCGCTGTCTCCGATGAAGGCAAAGCGCATCAGGGCATGGGTCGTGTCCAGGCCGAACTGCTCGCGCAAGATCGCCAGACAGCCCGTGGCCTTGTCGTGCCGATCGAGCGTCAGGTGCAGGTGAACGCTCGAGGTCAGGGTCTGAGCGCCCAGGCTTTGGGCCAGCTCGGCCGCTGCCTTCACCATAGCCGCCGGAACCGACTGGTGTTCTCCGATGTCGTAGGTCACGTCGCTGATGCGCGCATGCGCATCGTCGGTACGGTGTAGCGTCGGAAATGCCGCCTCGACTCGGTCCGCGATGCCGGCGAGCCGTTGTTGGCGTTCACGCCTGACCGCCGACGGCGCGGCATCGACCTGGAGCAGGCCTTGGGGCGTGCTCGAGTGAGCGATGGCGCCGTTCTCCGAAACCACCGCGGCAACGGGCCAAGTGCGAGCCAGCACCTCGCCCCAGCCCGCTGGACGCCCTGTGGCCGCGATCAAGCTCAATCCCGCCGCGTACAAGTCCCAGAGCGCACGGTAGCTCTCGGCGCCGAGCTTACCGTGATCGAGGAGCGTATCGTCGAGATCGAAGATCAGCCCTTCGATGCCGGCCAATAGCGCGGGCTCGGCGCTTTCAATCGGGCGCATCGGCCACACCGCCTTTCGTAGAGGGTGGCGCGCTGTCCGCCGCGCTTTCTGCCAGAGCGCGGCGAGCGGCGTCGCGCAAGGCTGGGCCTGACGCATGCATATCGAGCGATAGCGCCCGACCCGTGAGCTGCTCCAGCGCCTGATGCGCAAAGAAGCGCAGCAGCGGGAGCTCGTGGGCCAACTGAGCGACGAGCCCGTCGCGCGCAGACTGCCGCCCGGCTCGTCCCAAGCGAGCCATGGCCACGATTTGCTCGTGGGGTTTGCCGAGCTCCAGAGTCGCCTCCAGCGCATTCTGGCGGAGATCCCTCCCGTAGAGCTGCTGCAACCGTTGGCGATCGTAGCTCTTGTTCCACAACGACTCCATGCTTTCGACCAGCTCGAGCACCGATTGGTCAGTGTGGCAAAGCGCGCATTCGAGCGGCCGATCGCCTTCGACGCGTTCCTTGTCGGTGGGCGAGCCAATGCGGTGGTAGCTGGTCAGCTCGTAGTTCAGGCCCACGTTTTTCTTCGGCATGTGGCAGGCAAGGCACGCGCTGCCTTCGCTGCCCGGGGCGTGGTGGGTGTGCCGCTCGAGCCGTGCAGGGTGGGTGAGTTCTTCGTGGCAAGAGGTACAGACGGGATTGCCGGCCACCGTGTGCAGCTCTTTCAGCCGCGCCTCGCTGTCTTCGGTGTGGGGATCGTGGCAGCTGGTGCACGCGAGCTCCGCGGTGCAGCCGCCCAGCAAAAAGTCGCGAGCCTCGCCGGAGTTCATGCTGCTGCCTCCGGGAGCAAAGCCGCGTTCTCCGCCTTCCCACGTGAACGGGTAGCGCGAGAAGAGCACCGTATGGCACTTGGCACAGCTGTGACTTTGAGCCAGGGCCTTGGGCACCGGTCGATCGGTTTTGGTGGTGGTGCGTAGAAAGCTACTGGTGGGCGTGTAGCTCGGAAGCACCTCGTTCGGAGCTAGGCTGTGCGCGCGGCTGCCCCCATGACAAGCCTCGCAGCCGATGCCGATTTCGATCAGATGCTCTTCAGAAAAGTGCGCCTTGGTCGCTTCGGCGGCTTCTTCCAGCAGCGCTTCGACGCTGTCGGCTTCGGCGGGGCGCCCCGCCAAATATTCGATCTCGCGCTCGACGGCATCTTCGAAGCGAGACGCATCGACAATCGTGTACGACAAGCGGCGCTCGGGCGGCAGCTTGAGACTCGCGGCTCCCTGATAGCTGGGAGCGCCCACGCCATAGAGCTCGTCGTAATACGAGCTCAGCCAGGGCGCCGTGTTGTGGCAGAAAATGCAGGTCTTGCGCCAGGCGAGCCCGCGCTTGAGGCCGTCGCGCTCCGGCGACATCACCGAGTAGCCTTTGTAGCGCCAAGACTTGTCGAACAAGAGATACGACACGGGCAAGATGCGCTCTTCTTCCGACGCCGGCGCGCCGGCTTCGGGCGCGGCTACCTGCACGCCGGCATAGTCCTCGCGATAGCGCCCTCCGATCACTTTGGTGATGCGATACCAGGCGCTTCCGTACTTGGCAGACTCGATGTGCATGTAGTGTTGCCCCTCGCGCGTCACCATGGTTGCCAGGTCGTCTTTGAAGCGAAACTTCGACCCATCGAAAGGCGCGCGAGCTTCGCCCCGCGCCATGCGCCGGGTCATGCGATGCATGGGCGAGCTTTGCCAGCGCTCGTAGATGGCGGGGTGGCATCCGGCGCAGGCTCGGCTACCAGCGAAGTCTTGGCGTTCGACGTTGCTGGAGGTTTCGGGTGGCACGCCTCGGCCGGCGTGAGTGTCCGCGCTGTTCGGGCCGCGACAGCTCAGGGCCCACACGGCAGCGGCAAGCACCAAGGTGAGTGGGGCCTTACCGGCCAATCCGGGTACCCGGCCATGGGTGGTCATCCGTGAACGTCGATCTCCGCGATCACGCTACTCAGATACAAGCCCTCTGGGAAGGCAGCCGGTGTCGGGTGATCGACGTCTTGAAAGACGCGGTCGAGGACGGTTGCACGTCGCCGGGCCATGCTGGCGCCTACGGCCAGCGCCCGGCCGAGCGCTTGAAGCCCCAGCCCGGCCGAGCAGGAGCAAAGCACCAGTATCCCGCCCGGGCGGGTCGCCGCGGCCGCTGCCTTAGCCAGCATTTGCATGGCTTTTTCGGCTCTCTTGGCAGCGGCTCGCGTGGGGGCGAGCTTTGGCGGATCGCAGAGCACCAAATCGTAGCCGCCCTCCGCTGCGGCCGCTGCCAATGCCTGGTGCGCGTCAGCGCGCTCGATACTCATGACGGCGCCGAGCTGGTTCAGCTCGATGCAGCGTCGACCGGTGAGCACCGCGGCTTCGCTCGAGTCTACCGCCTTGACTTGCGCGGCACCTCCGCGGGCCATGTGCATCCCCGCAGCGCCCACGTAGGCGTAGCAGTCGAGCACTCGGCGCCCTTTCGCCAGGCGGGCGAGCTTTTGCCTAAGGGCTCTCAAATCCAGGTAGAACCCCGTTTTCTGCGCCAGCGACAGCGGGATTTCGAAGCGTAGGCCACGCTCTTCGAACTGCATCGCGGCAAGCTGCGTGTCTCCGGCGATCACGCCGCCTTCGGCTCGAAAGCCTTCGCGCTCGGCGCTCGCCGCGGGCGTCCGATCGACGACGGCTCTGGGCGCAAGCACGGCCTGCACCGCTTCGAGCACCAGCGGCTCTCGCAGCTTCATTCCTGCCGTCAAGAACTGCAACGTCACCACGTCGCCGAAGCGATCGACGATCAAGCCTGGCAGTCCGTCGCCCTCGCCGTTCACCACGCGCAGAGCGTTCGTGTCGCTGTTTGGCAGCTCGAACAGTCTGCGGCGTGCCAGCGCTCGTTCGAGCCGCTCGGTCAACAGCTCGAGATCCAGAGGCTTGTCGCCGTGCTGGGTGTAAAGGCGCACGGGAATGGCCGACTTGGGTGAATACAACCCGCGGCCGAGCACGTGGCCTTCGGCATCGAGGACGCGGACTTCACTGCCCGCGGCCGCCGGACCAATCACCTTGGCAATCCCCTGCGCAAACACCCAGGGATGCCCGGCCCAGAGCGGACGTACGTGGCCTGGTTTGAGGATGACCTCGGTCATGGCCCTCGATAGGCGCGAGGCCCGCGCCTGGCAAGTTCGCAGCCGATTGCTAGCGTGCCCAGCGATGATGCGCGCGAGAGCTTTCGCGATGATCACGGCCTTCGGCGCGACTGCAGCCGGAGCCGATGCGGACGAGCCCTGTCCCGATGGTTGGTTCTGTGAGCCCGCGGACGAAGCCTCGCAGCCCGCCGAGCAGCCCGTCGAACCGCCCACGAGACAGCAAGAACAGCTACCCAGCGAGCCGCCACGCTTCGACGAGCCACCACCGCCGAGTGTCTTCGATGTTCGAAGGGAAGAGTCTGACGAGCCGCTGCTCGAGCGCGGGCTCGGTGTGTTCGGTCGATTGCAATGGGCGCTGGTTGGCGAAGGGGTGCCGCTCATGGGAGGCGGTGGCGTGGGATTTCGCGCCGCGCCGCTGCCGCACATCGCGCTCGATTTGGCGATCGACGCGGCCTACGGTCGCGACGACCTAGATGCCAAGCGCTTCGAAGCGGCCATTTCTGCGGCCGTGATCGCGTTCTTGAACCCCGGGGATTATGTTCAGGTCTACTTGAGCATCGGGCCGTTCCACAGCTGGGCCGATGTCGAGCCTCGAGGTCTCGAGCGCCGCCATTACCGCTACTGGGGCGCTTTCATGGGCCTGGGTGCAGAGTACCCGCTCAGCAGCGTATGGGCTTTCGGCGGGGAGCTGACCGGTTTCATTCGAGGCCGCGCCGATGCGGGTTGGCGCAGCGAGCCCGAGTTCATCGATAAGCAGACGGGCGCCACCAGCAATGCCTCCGGGGGCGCCTTGTTGCGAGGCCAGCTCACTCGCTACTTTTGAACGCTTCACTTCGTGGGTTATCCACAGGCTTCGCACGCCAATCGGCGCTTCGCGTCGAGGTGCGGGGTAATGCCCTGTGGACAAAATGACTTGTCCCCGACTCCTGCGGAGGAGACGGGGACATCGTCAGTGTCCGAAGACACGAGTTCGCGGCTACTGGACCAAGTCTTTGAGGGCCTTGAGTGCGGTTGCCCGAACTTTCTTGCTCGCCGGCTTGGCCGGAATCGTGATCGGCTCTTTGGTGAAGGGATTGATACCCTGTCGTTCCTTCGTAGCCGGCTTCTTGACGACTCGGAGTTTCACCAGGCCGGGGACCACGAACTCACCCGGACCGCGCGGTCCGAGCTGTTTCTTGATCAAACCGGAGAGCTCCTCGAAAATTCGATTCACGCTCTTCTTGTCCAAGTCGCAATTGTTGGCCAACTCCGTGATGACCTGAGCTTTTGTGAGCCTCTTGCCTGCCATACGCTTTCTCCTGTGCGGTAAATCCAGTCTTTCTGACGCCGTCTCCCGCCATCCAGGTTTCCGCTTCAACCGAGGTTGTTGCTTCCACCCTAAAAGGCACGCGACGGATAACAGCAGACTTTTGGCCTTTCAAGCGGAAAACAGTCAGGTCCGTCGGCGAATAGAGCTTGTTTGATGCTGCCTCATGCCCCGAGGGTGTGTTTGGTCCCTACTTTTCGCCCCGGTCGCAGGCCTCGCTCGGTGCCGTTCGAGGGGCGGCAAAGGCCATCGCTCAACGCTCGGGATTCTGCGCTGTTTGCCCTTTGAGAGCGCCGAGTTAGCCGACATTTCGCAGGATTTATGTCAGCGTGGGATTGGCCTCTCCTAAACCCGCTCGGCCGCGCGAAAAACGCCCTGTGCCGGCTGGCCGTCTGGTGACGCGCCCGGGTCCTGGCGGGCGCCCTTCGGGGCGCGATTTTTTTTCGCGACGACCCCTCAATTTCCGCCCGACGCGCGCACCAAGTAGCGCGTCAGGCGGTCCATTTCACGCTTGCCAGCCGCCGTCGCGTGATCGTAGCCGCACAGGTGCAATAGGCCGTGGGCGAGCAGAAATCGCACTTCCGCCAGTAGCGGGCGCTTTCTGCCTTTGGCTTGGCGCGCTGCGGTGTCGAGCGAAATGACGACGTCGCCGAGCAGGCGTGCTGGACCCGCCTCGGGCTCCTCGAGAGCGAATGCCAGCACGTCCGTTGGGCGATCTTTGTGCCGATGCTGCGCATTGAGCTGCTGAATGCGGCGATCGTCCGTCAAGAGCACGCTGAGCTCTGCATCGGGCATGTCGAGCGCCGCGAGCATGCGATCACCCAGGCCTCGAACGCGTCGGCTGTCGAGCGCTGGCGAGCCACGCGCGCTGCGCCGCACGAGCGTTGGCATCAGCCCTTGGGA
>Ga0079224_100014083_pt1 | contig 11160 bp, 5 predicted proteins | sample Stecom2015_FD_80414 | JGI IMG/M metagenome (GOLD analysis project Ga0079224, IMG submission 80414) | Agricultural soil microbial communities from Utah to study Nitrogen management - Steer compost 2015 | ecosystem: Environmental > Terrestrial > Soil > Agricultural land | place: USA: Utah...
ACAGATTTCTGTCCGTTCGGTTGAGAATAAAAGGTACCGACTTCGAAAAAAAATGAACCTTGATCCGAACACCAACCTTTCCGAGTACCTGATGAGGTTCTAAATATAGGGCAATTTTTTTTTTAATCCGATCTACAGAAAACAACCTATTCATTATCAGCCATATATTTATCCGCTTTGTGGCACTCAAATTACAATGAAGCCATATATGATGAGGTATTTGTGAGGTGACTCCGGTGGACATATCTTGGCGGGTTTTCGTTTTTAAACTATATTTAAGGATGAAAAAACGTTGAGAATTAAAATATATATCGTATGAAATCGAATAGGTTTTTACTTCCAATTTTAGCAGCCCTACTGCTGTTTCTTCCCCGAATAATTTCAGCGCAAACCGAAGCCGAGCTTAATTATACTGGCCAGGTTACGGCAGAAGAATCAGGGGAATCACTCATCGGTGTCAATATTTTGATTCTACGCACAGGATCAGGAGTCCAGACTGATTTTGATGGTTATTTTGAATTAACAGCCCGACCAGGGGATTCCATTCGCTTATCTTACATCGGGTATGAAACCATCGAATTCCAGCTTGGACTGGATACCGAATTACATTTTAATATGGTATCTGCCAATCAAATGCTTGAGGAAATTATCGTGGTGGGATATGGAACACAGCGGCAAAGGGATTTGACCTCGTCTATTACGACCGTCAATGCCGAAGAAATCATGAAAACACCCACCGCTCAGGCAATGCAATCTCTCCAGGGCAAAGTGGCCGGAATGCAGATAGTAAGCAGTGGAGCCCCGGGTAGTGCGCCCAAAGTAAGGGTGCGGGGTATCGGGTCCTATCCGGGATCCGACAATGAAGCTCCTTTGTATGTGGTGGATGGAATGTTTTTTGACAACATCGACTTCCTCAACACTTCCGATATTGCCACCATATCCGTCCTCAAAGATGCCTCTGCTGCGGCCATTTACGGTGTCCGTGCAGCGAATGGTGTGGTACTCATCGAAACCAAATCCGGGAATCTCAATCAACCCGCCCAAATTACCTACAACGGTTACTACGGAATGCAGGTGGCAAATGATGTTCTGAAGATGGCCAACGCCGAGCAATTTGTCCAAATCATTTCGGAACTTGATCCCAACCGATTTCCGGACTATCAGTTCGTACTCAACGCCATGCAAAGATATGGCCGTAGCAGGATCAATCCCAATGTACCTGATGTGAATACTGACTGGTATTCAGAAATAATGAGGCCGGCGTCCATCCAGAATCACAGCATTTCCGTGACGGGTGGTGGGAGTCAGGCCACATACTCCCTGGGTGCCAATTATTTTGGACAGGATGGAATTCTGGATATGAAAAACGAATTCCAGCGTTTCAATCTGCGATCTAAGGTGGATTATCAGGCTCTGGACTGGCTCAAGCTGGGTGGGAACATGATTATGAGTAATGGCACCAAATATTCACCAGAAAATACGGCCTGGTTCAGGGCTTATTTTGCGGTACCCATTCTTCCTGTATTCGATGATCAGATCGAGGGTGCTTTTCCGGATCCTTATGCTAGCGCTCAGTATCTGGGATACCGGGGTGGACAAAATCCATTCCCGGCTATGGATTATAATGATAACAAGGAAAAAATCCGTAAGATCCTGGCCAACTTTTATGTAGAGGTGGATCTTATACCGGATCGATTGAAATTCAGAACTTCATATAACCACAATTTTACCGCGCTGGACCTGCGCAATGTGAATCTTCCCTATTTCAGCAGTGCGGGATTTCAAAATCCGGATGCAGCAATTTCCAGAACATGGTCCAATTTCTCCAATCAGATATGGGATAATTTGTTGACGTACAACAATCAGTTTGGCCAGCATGGTATCACACTGATGGGGGGTACATCTTACCGCGATGAAGCATATTCCCAACTACGTGCACAAGCTCGTAATTTTCCCTCCGATCGGGAAGAGGCGTGGTATATAGACCAGGCCGAAACCATCGTGGTGGATGCAGTAGGAGACAATGGCAGCCATCAATATGGCTTGTCCTATTTTGGAAGATTATCTTACAATTTTGCCCACAAATACCTGTTGTATGGAACATTTCGGGCAGACGGCAGCTCCAAGTACCAGCAAAAATGGGGATACTTCCCGACGGTCGGGGTAGGCTGGGTCATATCAGAGGAAAACTTTTTCCACGTACCGGGTATAGATTACCTCAAATTGAGAGGAAGCTGGGGTGAGTTGGGGAATGATAAAATTCAGGCATCCGATGGTGCGCGTACCACCCAGGTTGTAAACACAGTCTTCGACGGTCAAATGGTTCCGGGCACACAGACCTCCAACGTTTTCTCCTCGCTGCGTTGGGAAGTTGTCGAGGAGCTCAACTTTGGTCTTACAGCCTACTTGTTGGACAGCCGTCTCACTCTGGATGCCGATTATTATACTAGGGACACCAAAAATGCAGCCATTCGGGTGAACATTCCTCTGATTGGGGGTAGTGTCCTGCGCAATGTTGGCGTGATTCGCAATTCCGGCGTCGAACTGGCGCTGGACTGGTCAGACCAATTGGCCAATGGTTGGCAATACAATATAGGCGGGAACATCGCTACACTTAAAAATGAGGTCATCGATCTTTTTGGTCAGCCTTATATTGATGGTGGCACCGCGGAATTCCGCCAGCGATCCATCATCGGCCAACCTTTGCTGGCCTTCTTTGGCCGTGAAGTTGCGGGAGTGTACCAGAATCAGGCCGAGATCAACGCAGATCCCATAGCACAGGAAAACAACCTGGAGCCTGGTGATTTCAAATTTAAAGACCAAAATGGCGACGGAGTGATCGATGATCAGGATCGCGTGGTTTTGGGTTCTTATATCCCGGACTTAATGTATGGATTTAACCTAGGCCTCAATATCCAGAACTTCAGCTTTACCGCCAACTTCTTCGGACAGGCAGGGAATTCTATTCTCAATAGAAAACGAGGTGAATATATCTTCACCAATGACACAAACCTCGACGCTGATCTGGCAGTGAATCGCTGGCATGGAGAGGGAACTTCCAATAAATATCCTTCCGCAAACGGTCTTCGTAAAGGTTGGAATCAGGCGCTAAGTGATTATTATATCGAAGACGGTTCCTTTTTCCGTATTCAAAATGTCACTCTGGGCTACACCATTCCTGGCAGCAATTTACTGGGCGGTAATTTCCCGGAAACCACCATTACGCTGACAGCCGACAGACCATTAACCGTATTTAGCTACAATGGTTTCAACCCGGAAGTGGAGGATGGGATCGACCGACAGACCTATCCCATACCTTCTGTGTACACTGTTGGATTGAATGTTCGATTTTAATCACACCAAAATTTAAAAGTGATGAAAAATATAAAATACAATATTATCCCATTCGGATTATTGATCTGTGTTTTGGTTCTGAGTTCGTGCCATGATCGTCTGAATAGACCTGCGGAAAACAGAACGTTCGAAGAAGCGATTGATTACAGTAATACAGCCAATATGATTTCTCCGCTGGTCGGTGCCTACGCCGCCTTTCAATCGCGGGGTTGGGAACAATTTCCATTGATTTCTGTCCGGGGCGATGATGTCAACCATGGAGGGCTAGGAGATCAGCAGGATTTTGCAGAAACGGATTACTTCCGGTACAATCAGGGATACTGGATGTACAATTCGCTATGGCAGACTATGTACAGCGACATCATAGATGGAATTGCTGCCCAGGAACAAATCGATCTGTACGCAGAGCAGGCGTCAGGCAGTAATCCCGCAGCACAATACAAAGCCGAGATCGATGTGCTCAATTCGTTTTTACTATTCAATATATCCCGGGTGTGGGGCGATGTTTTCATTCCTGTCACCTCCAATCCTTCTGACTTGCTCAATGCTGAAGTGGTATCCAAGGACGAAGTGATGCAGCATATATCAGATCTGATGGATGCAGCGGCCCCTTTGTTACCCGATATGCGCCCTAATCAACGTACAGATTTGCCCGGTGGTGTAACCAAACACACCGCACTGGCTGTTAAAGCATTGGCCAATCTTGAATTAAAAAATTACCAGGGCGTGGCCGATGCCACCTCTCAGATTATCAACTCAGGATTATTTAGCCTATATCCCGATTTCTATCAATTGTTTAAGGATCCGGGTGAACTCAGCAATGAAAGTTTGCTCGAATTTCAGTATTCTGACTTTGGATCAGGTACCGGCACACAAATAACCTATCTTATGGCTTTTTTTGGTCCGCAAAGCTGGGAACCGAAAGTGGGAGACATAAATGGTGGTTGGGGATTCTATGAACCCAGTCTGAAGTATATCAAATTTATGCTGGATCGCAACGACAGAGAGCGGTTGGTAACCAGTGTGTTATTCACCCCCAGGGGCATCGAGGAGATCAAAAAGGATCCTGAATATGCAAACCTGCCGGATTGGATATCCAACGAAACCCCTTCCGGTGATGTGATCAACGATTATGCACGAGCCATGTTTGCAAGCGGGAAACATTACCTGCCCTCCGATCAGATTACACCAGGAAGAACCGCCTGGGCTAACGATAAAAATATACACGTAATCAGATATGCAGAAGTTTTGCTTATGCATGCCGAAGCCGTGGCGAGGGGTGCATCCAGCAATGCTATCTCGGCAGATGAAGCCGTGAATCTGGTACGGCAGCGTGCCGGTATGCCACCCCTTACCAATGTAACAATTGATCAGATTCTCGATGAGAAATTTGCTGAACTGGCTATGGAGTGGGGCACCCGGTATTATGACATGATCCGCACAGAACGGTACGACGAACTATCCTACGACGGACGCAATTTTACTGTGGACAAAACATTCCTGCCCTATCCATTGGCGCAGGTAGATATATTACCAGGCCTTTCAAGATAATGAGGCTGGAATGTTAACCGAAAAAAATATTCTTATGAAAACGATCAAATATAGCTTATTCCTCATTTTCCTCATGATGTCCGTGATAGCATGCGACACGGGAATAGACCCCATTACCCCTTTGCAACCTGGCACCGATGCGACAGCTCCAGAAGTAAAGATTCTTTATCCTGCTGAAGGAACACAAATCAGAGTTTTAGAGGAAGTAGCCTCGATAGAAATAAGATTTGAAGTGACCGACGATATTGAAGTGGGAGAAATAAAAATACTTATCGATGGAACAGAAATTGCGGCTTTCACAGATTTCAAAGATTATAGAAGGGTAATAGAGTCCTTTGTATACGACAATATTACCAATGGAGAGCATATTCTCACCGTCCGTGCTACGGATCTTTCGGGTAAAACCACAGAACAGTCTGTGGTATTTATGAAAGTTTCCCCTTATACCCCCATGTATGAAGGTGAATTACTCTATATGCCGTTTGATGGTGACTATGTTGATCTTGTAAATTTACAATCCGCTACAGTAGTAGGCAACCCGGGTTTTGCTGGTGAAAGCGTGATCATAGGAGAGGGTACCAATGCCTACGCTGGCGCTGATGGGGCTTATCTGACCTTCCCTGGTGAAGCTTTCCAGAGCCAAACCCTTTCTGCTGTGTTTTGGATGAAGGTCAATGCCACACCCGACCGCGCTGGGATACTCGTGATGGGTCCTCCGGATGATGCCAATCCAAACGCACAAAACAACAGAACTTCTGGGTTCCGCTTTTTCAGAGAAAACGCTGGCGGGATGCAGCGGTTCAAACTCAATGTTGGTTTTGGTGAGGGCGATGTATGGGTTGATGGCGTAGCTGCAGCAGATGTAGACCCTTCGAAAAACGAATGGGTCCATATGGCCTTTACCATTGCAGAGGATAAGGCATCCGTGTATATCAACGGCCAATTGGTGAAGGAAACTGAATTTCAGGGTATCGACTGGACAGGATGTAATCTGCTCTCTATCATGTCAGGCGCCCCTCGCTTCACCGGATGGGATCACTTATCGGATAGAAGCTATATGGATGAACTCCGAATATTCAATCGAGCACTCTCTGTACAGGATATCAGAGATATCATAGCAGTAGAAACTGGTGAGATTATTACCGGGTACACCCCCGAATATGGTGAGATCTTTAAAATGAATTTTGAAAATGAATATATGGATCTGGCCACTAAAACACAAGCCACAGTAGTCGGTAACCCAACCTTTGCACCTGGGATTAAAGGCCTGGCTTATTCCGGCGCAGCAGACGCCTACCTTACTTTTCCGGGAGATCGATTCCATTCAGATGAATTCAGTGCTTCCTTATGGTTCAACATCAATGCAGATCCGGATCGCGCCGGCATTCTGGTTATGGGACCAGAAGACCCCGATAACCCGGATGCTCAAAACGTAAGAACTTCAGGCTTTAGATTTTTCCGGGAAAATGCAGGAGGGATGCAACGATTCAAACTCAATGTAGGCTCAGGGGATAAAGAAACCTGGTTTGATGGTGGCGCAGCAGCGGATGTAGATCCATCCATAGGAGATTGGGTGCATTTAGCGTTTGCCATCTCTCAGGAGAAAGCCATTGTTTACATCAATGGAGAAATAGTGAAAGAAGGAGATTTGGATGGGATTGACTGGACAGGTTGTGATTTGCTTTCAATTATGTCGGGAGCACCAAGATTCACCGGCTGGAACCACCACTCGGACTTGAGCGCCATGGATGAGCTGTACATATTTGATACATTCCTTACTCAGGATGATGTATTAGAAATCATGGAAAACACGCCATGAGCCACTACGTATGTGACTTAGATAGGTGAAAAAATTGATTCACGTAGGTCATTACGAGAGCAGGAGATATAATAAAAGGGAGCTTCCGGGACCAACTTGAAATAAGAGGGAACCCATCTGGCACCGGCAAGTCAGACCGACCTGGCATGAAAAGGTAAAATATCCGTATGAGCCCGGACGTACGGATATTTCACTGTTATTGAATTGATTTTAACTGAAACTCGACCCATAAAATCAGTATTTGAACTTGATTCAAAAATTGGTAAAACTCCTGATATAGGGCTATAAAATCTGGTCATACTCCACGTTTTTCTACTTCCTGTTTAATCCCATACGATAACAGGGATAATTTGATCCGTCAATCCCAAAGAAAAAATGCAAAGCTATTTAGAATTCAGCAACCTTTTTTCGAAAATCGAAAGTCATGAAATGAGATATCTGCAGAGAATTTTGACCATAATCCTGCCCAGCTTGAGAACATATGAACGTGGCACTATGGGTATCATATACAATTTAGAGCTTTAACCGGGGATGATGAAAAGCATTTGGATACGTCAAGGTAAAATGAGATTTGCTATGTGTATAGTGCTGTGGATGATCTCCTGCCAAAAAGAGGATCCCCCTGCATCTCCGACCTCTGATATTAGGCTTGAGTATGCCCGGCTTGGCAGCCAATCCATTCTCCACGGAGAGACCGTTGCACCTGACGGCGAATTGATCATTGGATTCTCAAAATCGATTAGCAACACAGAAAATAATTTCTTCAGTTTACTAGAGGGGAATGCCTTGATTCCTGTATATCCATCATGGAGTACCGATGCCAAAGAAGTCCGCTTAACTCCTGAAGGCACCTGGCAGGAGGGGGTTACTTACCGACTAATGATCAACGATCAGATTGAGTCATCGGATGGTTCGCGGTTTGCCGGAGATACTTTAATATTTACGACACAACTTTTACCACTTACGGCTAAGGTTACACTGACTAATGGACGAACCATGGAGATCGGGAGGCGGAATCCAGAAATCCCCCTGGAACCCACCTTCCATCTGGAATTATCCCATTTGATTCCTGAAACCCTGCTTTACGAACATCTGGAATGGGTCGGGGATAACCAAGTTCCACATCTCAATGCTTCATCAGAAAATGAATGGACCCTCACTTTCGACCGATCGTTGAACTATTATACTTCGTATGAACTCCACATATCAGAGGATTTAGGACCTGCTCTGGGCCGACCTTTTGAAGGACTTAGTTTCAGTTTATTTTCCACACTCGATTCCACTTATAAATTTCCCGAAATTTCGGATGAGGAATTACTCACCAAAATTCAACAACAAACCTTCCGGTATTTTTGGGAAGGCGCAGAGCCCATAAGCGGAATGGCAAGGGAGCGCAATACCAGCAATACTACTGTGACCACAGGTGGAATCGGTTTTGGCATTATGGCCATGGTGGTTGCTGTGGAGAGAGGTTTTATCGCGAGAACGGAGGCAGTTGAGCGGTGGGGTCAAATTTTATATTTTCTGGAACAAGCAGACCGCTTTCACGGTGCCTGGCCTCATTGGATCAATGGAATAACGGGTAAAGTGCAGCCATTTAGCGCCAAGGACAATGGAGCGGATCTGGTTGAAACTGCATTCCTTATCCAGGGAATGTTAACCGTTCGGGAATATCTTGATCCGGACATACCGGAAGAGCTGGAACTTATTGACTTGATCAATAAATTATGGAAGGATGTAGAATGGGATTGGTTTAGCCGGGATGGTCAGAATGTCCTATACTGGCATTGGTCCCCTGAATACGAATGGGATATCAATCTCCCAATTCAGGGTCACAACGAAACCCAAATCGTGTACATTCTGGCGGCTGGTTCACCCGAACATAGCATTAACTTTGAATCCTACCACGAAGGTTACGCACGGTCTGGTAATATAAAAAATGGAACCTCTTATTATGGGCTGGAACTTCCAGTGGGTCCGGAATATGGAGGACCTTTATTTTTTGCCCATTATTCCTATCTGGGTCTTGACCCGCGCGGACTAAGAGATGATTACGCGGATTATTTTACCCAAAATTTACATCATACCCTGATTAACCGGTCATATTGCATTGACAATCCGCGCAATTTTATTGGCTATTCAGAGGATTGTTGGGGTCTGACTGCCAGCGACGGGAACGAAGGATACTCTGCACACAGTCCTCGTAACGACAGAGGCGTTATCACACCCACTGCAGCAATTTCTTCCATTCCATATACCCACGAAGAATCAATGGCAGCCATCCGTCATTTTTACTACTTACTGGGTGATCGGATATGGGGTGAATATGGATTTTTTGACGCATTCAATATCAATGAAGAATGGGTAGCGGATTCCTATCTGGCGATTGACCAGGGCCCCATCGTTTGTATGATCGAAAATTACCGGACAGGTTTGTTGTGGGAGCTTTTTATGGGTGCACCTGAAATTCAGGCGGGATTAGAAAAACTAAACATAAGATATGAATAAGAAAAAAACAGAAAGGCTTATTGCTGAAGCATGGCCGGTGTGGGTATGGCTAGTGATGATATTCTTACCTGGGTGCAATCCAAAATTGAGTTCAATACAACGAAGCGATGATGCATTATTGAATCAGGTGCAAAAACAGACCTTCAATTATTTTTGGGAAGGGGGTGAACCCCTATCCGGTGGAGCACGTGAACGTCTGCACATGGACAATATATACCCTTCTCACGACAAGGACATTATTACCTCCGGTGGCACAGGATTTGGAATCATGGCAACCATAGTAGGGATCGAACGAGGCTTCATTACCCGGAGAGAAGGTTATGAACGACTATCCCGACTCACAGATTGGCTCGCTGAAGCGGATCAGTTCCATGGCGCATGGCCCCACTGGTGGATGCCCGATGGCAGAGTACAACCATTCAGTAAGTATGACAATGGTGGAGACCTGGTCGAAACCGCCTTTTTGGTACAAGGATTGATTACTGCGCGACAATATTTCAAAGATGGCGATGAAAGTGAACAACGCCTGGCTCAAAAGATGGATGCATTGTGGCGAGGTGTAGACTGGAATTGGTATACACAGGGAAAAAATGTATTGTATTGGCATTGGTCTCCAGAATATGAATGGAAAATGGATTTCCCGGTGGGGGGATACAACGAATGTCTCATCATGTATATCCTGGCTGCCAGTTCACCGACACATCCCATAGATCCTGCTGTGTACCATGAGGGATTTATGAAAAATGGTGAAATCGTCAGCGAAGAGGAATATTATGGGTTACCGCAGGTATTGTATCATTACGGGGTACCCGATAAAGTCGTAGGCCCCATGTTTTGGGCTCATTACTCCTATCTGGGTCTTGATCCCAGAGGTCTCAAGGACCAGTACGCCGACTACTGGCAGCTGAACCAGAACCATGCCCTCATCCAACACCGGTACTGCGTAGACAACCCGCATGGATATGCCGGATATTCCGATTCCTGCTGGGGTCTTACATCAAGCTATTCTATGAAGGGATATGCAGGACACAGTCCTACTCACGACCTGGGTGTGATATCCCCCACGGCAGCATTGGCCTCATTTCCGTATACCCCGGAAGAGAGTTATAAATTTTTACACTTCCTATACAACAATCATCCTCACCTCATTGGTGAATATGGCCCATACGATGCCTTTAGTTTGGAGGAGAACTGGTGGGTGGAACGTTACCTGGCGATTGATCAGCTCACTATTCCCGTGATGATCGAAAATTACAGGACTGGGTTAATCTGGGATTTGTTTATGTCAGCACCAGAGATACAGGAGGGACTGAAACGTCTGGGATTTACCTTCGGAGCTGGTTCGGATTGACGAAATGAATATTGTGGACAGTGTATTCAATATCAAATAGTTGGGAGATAACGTCCGTTTTATAATCGTAAAAGTATGTTTTAAACCCCATTTCCTGGATAGGTCCGATTTAAGATAACGGATGAATTCCTATCTATTTAATACATATAATGATTGGATTCTGGTATTTCATCAAAAACACCGCTTTCATAGTTATTCCAGATTGGAGACGTCGTAGCAATAGCCCTACATTTTGCCTGAAATTTTTTGTTATAACAACATGCAGTCAAATGGCTAAATCTGAGTAAGCCCAAATTCAGATGCATCAAAAAATATAACTGATGGATGATGGGTGATAGTGGATAGTGGATGGATGACATGCGCTATGACCCTTCATAAAATAGGTTGACAGGTTGTCTGCCTAAACCCTAAAAAATGTGGAAAACTTATTTTTCCATAAATGGCAGATTAATACACCTTACCTTTTGTCGAAGCCACGCGGAGGCAAGCTCTGCTGGGGAGCAACTTGCCAAGGAATAACTTCGATCGACTGAAATGTTGAATCTTTGGGGGGAGCGCTTTTCTTTTTAGGGCTCCT
>Ga0079224_100014084_pt1 | contig 11160 bp, 9 predicted proteins | sample Stecom2015_FD_80414 | JGI IMG/M metagenome (GOLD analysis project Ga0079224, IMG submission 80414) | Agricultural soil microbial communities from Utah to study Nitrogen management - Steer compost 2015 | ecosystem: Environmental > Terrestrial > Soil > Agricultural land | place: USA: Utah...
ACGCCGCGATGCGCTAGTGCCGGAGGGCAGCTCGTATGCGCGCTCGCGGGACCGAGAGCGACCGGGGACGGCCGCGACCGAGCGGCGTGGCCGCTTTCCCCGCGTGCCCCGCGAGCGCGCATACGAGCGCGCATCCGGGACGCACTACCGGTCCGACACGCACTACCGGTCCGACACGCACTATCGGTCCGACACCCACTATCGGTCCGGCACCCACGATCGACCCGACACCCACTATCGGCCCGAAGCCGACGCCGACTCAGTGCTCCAACCGCTCCTTCAGGTACTGCGGCGCATCCAGCCGCTCCACCGGCTCATCGAGCAAGAACGCCGTCAAATCGTCCTTCATCGCCATCGCATCCCGATACCCCATCGCGATCAGCTCCCGCGTGAACCCCGACTCGAACAGCAGATAGCTCGTCAGCTGCATCCCGGCGCGCCCGTACGCGCCGACCCCCTGCAGCAGCATCCGCACCGCCCGCGGCAGCTCGCGGACATAGTGCGTCGCGACCTGCCGCAAATCCTCTTTCGGCACGACGATCAGCGCATCGATCGGCCGCAGCGCATGCACCGGCGAGTGCAGGTGATCCGTGCCGAGCTCCGACAGGATCAGGTTGATCCGCGTGAGCCGCTCGAGATCCGCAAACAGACCGTCCATGAACAGCGTGTCGAGCATATAGCCCGCGAGATGGCCGAGGGTAGGAAACTCGGGCTCCACGTCCGGATCGGGCTCGGGCTCGGGCTGCTCGTCGCGAATGCCGATCACGAGCAGCCGGTCGGCGCCGAGATGGATTGCGGCGCTCAGCGGCGCGGGCTGGCGCATCGAGCCGTCGCCAAAGTATTCACCGCCGAGCCGCACCGGCGGAAAGACGAACGGCACTGCCGCGCTCGCGAGAAGATGATCGACGCTGATCTTCGCCGGAAGCCCGACGCGGCGCACCCGCTCCCAAGGCTCGACCTGCAGCTTCGTCTGATAGAACGTAACGGAGCGGGCCGACGTGTACGCCGACGCCGTGATCGCAAGCGCGTCGACGTAGCCGCGCTCGATCGATCGCGTGATCGCGCCGCGGGGAATCCGCCGCATCAGGAGCTCCCGCAGCGGCGCATTGTCCAGAAGCGACTTCGGATTGCCGACGCCGAGACCGCCGAAGACGAGCGCGGCGAGCCAGTGCAGGCTCGCCTTCAACATCGTCCAGTTGTCGGTGCGATAGACGTGATTCGCGGCGAAGTTCGCCCAGACGCGCTCCATCTCGGAGACGGCCTGCTCGAAGTGCCCCGCGCGGCTCGCGAGCACCGCGGCGTTGATCGCCCCGGCGGACGTCCCGGCAATGATCGAGAACGGGTTCTCGGACGGCTTCGGCAGGATGTGCGCGATCGCCTTGAGCACGCCGACCTGATAAGCGCCCCGGGCTCCGGCGCCCGGCAGGACGAGCGCTTTGCGATGTCCGCCTCTGACGGGACGTCCGGGGCGCAGCAGCGCGGCGACGTCCGAGGACGAAGTTTCGGCCGCCTCCTTCACGCTCAGGGCACGGTCAGGATCTGCATCGTATTCGTACCTCCGGAAACGCCCTGCAGCTCGCCGCGAGTGAATATGACGAGATCGCCCGGCTCGAGTGCACCGTTCGAGCGGAGACTGTCGAAGAGATGTCCGTGGATGTCCGAGCCGTTGGTCTCCGTGACGTCGAACGAGACCGGATAAACGCCGCGGTACAGCGTGACTCGCCGCCTCGTCGTCTCGTGACGGGTGAACGCGTAGATCGGAATGTCCGAACGAACCCGCGACATCCATAGCGTCGTCGAGCCAGACTCCGTCAACGCGATGATCGCCTTGACCTTCAGATGATTCGCGACGTACATCACCGCCATCGCGATCGCCTCGTCGACGTGCTTGAACACGTCCTCGAGGCGGTAGTTCGCCGCGCGGCGGAACGTCTCGTGCTTCTCGGCGCCGATGCACAGCTCCGCCATCGTCGCGACAGCCTGTACCGGATAGCGGCCGATCGCCGTCTCCGCCGACAGCATCACCGCATCCGTGCCGTCCATCACGGCGTTCGCGACGTCGGAGACCTCCGCCCGGGTCGGCGATGCATGGTTGATCATCGACTCGAGCATCTGGGTCGCGGTGATCGAGACCTTGTTCTGCGAGCGCGCGAGCCGGATCAGCCCCTTCTGAAGGCCGGTCATCGACGCGTAGCCGACCTCGACCGCAAGGTCGCCGCGCGCGACCATGATCGCGTCGCTCGCCGCGATGATGGACTTGATGTTCTGCACGGCCTCAGAGCGCTCGATCTTTGCGACGAGGTACGCGTGGCCGCCTGCTGCGCGCAGCAGCTGGCGCGCCTCGTCGATGTCGGCCGCATCGCGCGCGAACGACACGGCGACGAAATCGAGGCCGGTTTTCGCCGCCGTCTCGATATCCGCCCGATCCTTGTCGGTCAGGGCCGGGGCCGAGAGCCCGCCGCCGCGCTTGTTGAGGCCCTTCTTGCTGCTCAGCTCGCCGCCCTGCACGACGCGGCAATCGATCCTGCCGCGGCTCACGGCCTCGGCCTGGAGCACGATCTGCCCGTCATCGAGCAGCAGCACGTCCCCCGGCTCGACGTCCTCGACGAGCTGCGGATACGCCACGTTCACCGCCCTGTCGGTGCCGCCCTTCGGGTCCATCTCCGTGTCGAGCGCGAACGTCTGCCCGGCCTCGAGCTGGATCGAGCCTTGCGCGAACGACTCGATGCGGATCTTCGGACCCTGCAAGTCGCCCATCAGCGCAATGCAGCAGCCTGCGCGTGCGGCCACCTCTCGCGCAGTCTCGATGCGCCGAAGCTGCTGCTCGGTCGTGCCGTGGGAGAAGTTGATGCGCAGCACGTCCGCGCCGGCGTGAATCAGCCGCTCGAGCACCGCGGGATCGTCGGTCGAGGGCCCGAGCGTCGCAACGATCTTCGTGCGGCGGCGGGCGTTCTCGAGGTCAAAGGTTTTGATCATGCCCATCCTTAGTGTTCTGGCCGGCAGACGATCAAGCGGAAGTCGTTGACGTTCGTCCGCGTCGGGCCGGTCCGTAGTAGTAGATCGCACGCGTCGAAAAAGCGATAGCTGTCGTGCCGCGCGAGCAACGCTTCGAGCGACAACCCGAGCGCGCTGCCGCGAGCGAGCATATCCGGAGTCACGAGGCCGCCGGCGTGGTCGCCGTGGCCGTCGATGCCGTCCGTGTCCGCTGCAAGCGCGAAGATGCCGGGCGCTCCGGCGAGCTCGAGCGCGAGCCCCGCGAGGTACTCGAGATTGCGTCCGCCGCGGCCGTCGGCGTCACCGAGCACGACGCGCGTCTCGCCGCCGGACAGGATCGCGACCGGCGTCCCGGAGCCCGCAAGCTCGAGCGCAAGCCGCGCGTGCTCCCGGCCGAGCGACTCGGCCTCGCCGTCGAGATCGTCGCCTAGCCGCACGATGCGTATCCCGTGCGACTTCAAGAACCCTTCGGCCGCATCGAGCGCGGTCGCATTCGATGCAACGACCCGAACGGTGTCTCGCGAGAACGCGGGATCCGGCTTCGGCGTCTCGAGACGCGGATCCTCGAGCACGACGCGCAGCGCGTCGATGCGCGGGTAGCGATAGCGGTCGAGAATCGCGAGCGCGTCGCGCTGCGTCGAGCGGTCGGGGATCGTCGGGCCGGATGCGATATCGGCCGGGTCGTCCCCCGGCACGTCCGATATCGCGAACGTGATGACCTCGGCGGGGCGCGCTGCCGCCGCGAGGCGTCCGCCCTTGAGCCCGGAAAGATGCTTGCGCACGCAGTTGATCTCGCGAATGTCCGCGCCCGCGCGGATCAGGAAGTTCGCGGCGTCGCGCTTCTGCTCGAATCGAAGCCCGCCGAGCGGCGCCGAAGCGAGGGCCGAGCCGCCGCCCGAGATCAGCGCGACGAGCCTCTCGCCTTCGCCGACGCCGCGCGCGAGCTCGAGCAGGCGGGCGCCTGCCGCAAGGCTCGCCTCGTCCGGCGACGGGTGGCCTGCCTCGACGACCTCGATACCGCCCGCGTCCTCGCCGGGCGCGAGGCCGTGGCCGTAGCGCGTGACGACGAGCCCGCGAACCGGGGCGTCCCATGCCGCGCGAAACGCCGCGGCCATCGCGGCCGCGGCCTTGCCGGCGCCGATCACGACGGCTGGCGTGCGTGCGTCGACTTCGGCGATGGCCCCGTCGAGGCAAACCGCCGGCGCGGCCGCGCGGAGTGCGGACTCGAACGCGCGCGTAAGGAGCGCCTTCGGGTCGGAAAGCGTCGTTGCCATCGCTTCGGATGCTACTCGCCGGCGCTGCTCGATGAGCGGCTCGATCCGGCGAGGCTCTCTCGATTATACGCGTATGCGCAAATGCCCTGCGCTCGCGTTCAGGATGCGCGGCATCACGCCCGCGCCGCTTTCGCGCGCTCCTCGAGCACCGCGACGGCAGGCAGGCGCTTGCCTTCGAGGAACTCGAGGAACGCGCCGCCGCCGGTCGAGATGTAGGAGATGTCGTCCGCGATCCCGAGCTGCTCGACCGCGGCCAGCGTGTCGCCGCCGCCGGCGATCGAGAACGCGCCGCTCGCGGCGACCGCCTCGCCGATCCGGCGCGTGCCGGCGGCGAATTCGGGATGCTCGAACACGCCGACCGGACCGTTCCATACGATCGTGCCCGCGTGGGCGAGCCGCCGGGCGTAGTTCTCCGCCGTTTGCGGCCCGATGTCGAGGATCATGTCGTCGGGGCCGATCCCGGCAAGATCCGTGACCCGCCCCTTCGCACCCGGATCGAGGCTCTTCGCGACGACGACGTCCGTCGGCAGCGGAACCGCCGCCTGGCCGAACTCGCCGTCGAGCAGCCGCTTCGCGAAGTCCACCATGTCGCGCTCGACGAGCGACTTGCCGATCTCGGCCCCCGCGGCCGCGAGCACGGTGTTCGCGATGCCGCCGCCGAGGATCAGCGCGTCGACCTTGGATGCGAGCGCGCGCAAGACCTCGAGCTTCGTCGAGACCTTCGCGCCGCCGATGATCGCGACGAGCGGCCGGCGCGGCGCCTCGAGCGCGGCGCCGAGCGCCTCGAGCTCGGCGACGAGAAGCGGGCCGGCGCAGGCCGCCGGCGCGAAGCGCGCGACGCCCTCGGTGCTCGCCTGGGCGCGATGGGCCGTGCCGAACGCGTCCATGACGAAAACGTCGCAGAGCGCGGCCATGCGCTTCGCGAGCTCCGGGTCGTTCGCCTTTTCGCCGGGGAGAAAGCGCACGTTCTCGGCAAGCACGATCTCGCCGGGCTTCACGTCGACGCCGTCGAGGAAATTGCGCACGAGCGGCACGTTGCGGCCGAGAAGCTCGGACAGCGCCGCCGCGACGGGCTCGAGCGACGCCGCGGGATCGAACGTGCCCTCCTTCGGCCGGCCGAGATGCGACATCACGATGACCGCAGCGCCGTTGCCGAGCGCGGCTTCGAGCGTCGGCAGCGCCGCTTTGATTCGCGCGTCGCTCGTGACCCGGCCGTCCTTGACCGGCACGTTAAGGTCCTCGCGAATCAGCACGCGCTTGCCCGAGAGGTCGAGATCGGTCATGCGAACGACTTCGAGCGCCATGGGGCCTCCGTCAGAAATCGAAAAAGGTGTCTGACACCGATTTCTCGGAAAACGGTGTCTGACACCCTTTTTTCGTCAGAGCCGCGCGACCAGCGCCGCGACGTCGAGCATCCGGTTCGAGAAGCCCCACTCGTTGTCGTACCACGCGCAGGCCTTCACGAGCGTGCCGCCCTGCACCTTCGTCAGCGTCGCGTCGAAGATCGACGAGGCAGGATTGTGGTTGAAATCGATCGACACGAGCGGCCCGTCGCTGTACGCGAGCACGCCCTTCAGCGCGCCTTCGCTCGCCGCCCGCATTGCCTTGTTGATCTCGTCCGCGGTCGTCGCGCGCCGTGCCGTGAACGTCAGATCGACGATCGAGACGTTGATCGTCGGCACTCGGATCGCGAAGCCGTCGAGCTTGCCGTCGAGCTCGGGCAGCACGAGGCCGATGGCCGCGGCCGCGCCGGTCTTCGTCGGAATCATCGACTGCGTCGCGGAGCGGGCCCGGCGCAGATCCTTGTGGTAGACGTCGGTCAGCACCTGATCGTTCGTGTAGGCATGGACCGTCGTCATCAGGCCGTGCTCGACTCCGACGGTCTCGTTCAGGACCTTCACGAGCGGCGCGAGGCAGTTCGTCGTGCACGACGCATTCGAGATCACCCGATGCGACGCGCTGAGGCTCTCGTGGTTCACACCGTAGACGATCGTCGCATCGACGTCCTTGCCGGCGGGCGCCGAGATCAGCACGCGGCTCGCGCCCGCCTCGAGGTGAGCCGATGCCTTCTCCTTCGAAGCGAAGAGACCCGTGCACTCGAGCACGACGTCGACGCCGAGGCTCTTCCACGGCAGCTTCGCCGGATCCCGCTCCTGCACGACGCGGATGCGGTCGCCGGCGACGACGAGATCGGAGCCGTCGACCGCGACCTCGAACGGAAACGGCCCGTGCGCCGAGTCGTAGCGCGTCAGATGCGCGTTCGTGTTCGCGTCGCCGAGGTCGTTGATCGCGACGATCGAGATCTCGTTCGTTCGCTTGCTCTCGTAGAGCGCCCGCAGGATGTTGCGGCCGATACGGCCGTAACCGTTGATCGCTACTTTGACCGGCATGACTGCCTCTCCTCGTCCTGTATTGGAAGCCGGCTCACGCGAAGCGCCGCGCCACGGAGGCGATGCGCTCGACGGTGAAACCGAAGTGCTCGAACAAATCCTTCGCCGGCGCGGACGCGCCGAAGCGATCGATTCCGACGACGTCGCCGTTGCCGCCGACGTACCGCCACCACCCGCCCGTCGCGCCCGCCTCGATGACGATGCGGGCCGCCGACGGCGGCAACACGTGCGCACGATACTCGTCGCTTTGCCGATCGAACAGCGACGTGCACGGCATCGAGACGACGCGCACGGAGATGCCGGACGAGCGCAGCTCGTCGGCCGCCGCGATCGCGAGCTGCACCTCGGAGCCCGTCGCGATCAGCACGATGCGCGGTGCATCCGCGCCGCTCGACAGGATATAGCCGCCGCGGCGGATCAGCTCGATCTGATCCTGCGTGCGCTCGACCGGCGGCAGGTTCTGGCGGGTCAGCACGAGACAGGTCGGCCCGTCGCGGCGCTCGATCGCGTCGCGCCACGCGACGGCCGTCTCGACCGCATCGCAGGGACGCCACACGGTCATGTTCGGGACGAGCCGCAGGCTCGCGAGATGCTCGATCGGCTGATGCGTCGGCCCGTCCTCGCCGAGACCGATCGAATCGTGCGTCAGCACGAACACGCTCTGTGTCCGCATCAGCGCGGCCATCCTGAGCGCGTTGCGCGCGTAGTCGGAGAACACGAGGAAGGTTCCGCCGTACGGAATGAAGCCGCCGTGCAGCGCAAGGCCGTTCATGATCGCGGCCATTCCGAACTCGCGTACTCCATAGTGCAAATAGTTGCCGTCCGGGGATTCCCGGCTGATGCGTTTCCCGCCCGAATGTAGGGTGTTGTTCGAGCCTGTTAAATCGGCGGAGCCACCGAGCATCTCCGGCAGATGCGGCGCAAAGCCTTCGAGCGCACGCAGCGACGCGAGGCGGGTCGCAAGCGGCTTCGCCTCTGCGGCGATCTCATGGACGATGCGCTCCGCGAGATCCGTCCAGCCTTCCGGAAGCCGGCCGCGCATGCGCCGCTCGAGCTCGGCAGCGAGCTCGGGGAATTCCGCGCTGTAGCGCTCGAACCGCGCGTGCCAGTTTGCCTCCGCGTCCCGCCCTCGCGCCGTCGCGTCCCACGCGGCCTTGATCTCATCGGGAACGACGAACGGCGGATGCTCCCAGCCGAGCGCCTTGCGAGCCGCCGCGGCCTCGTCCGGTCCGAGCGGAGCGCCGTGCGTCGCCGCCGTGCCCTGCTTCGTCGGCGCGCCCCATCCGATCGTCGTCTTGCAGCAGATCAGCGTCGGGCGCTCCCGCTCGCTGCGCGCGGCATCGATCGCAGCCTTGATCGACGCGGGATCGTGCCCGTCGACGTTCTCGACGACGTGCCAGCCGTATGCGCGAAAGCGCGCCGGCGTGTCGTCCGTGAACCAGCCTTCCGTCCTGCCGTCGATCGAGATGCCGTTGTCGTCCCAGAGCGCGATCAGCTTGCCGAGGCCGAGGGTGCCCGCGAGCGAGCAGGCTTCGTGCGAGACGCCTTCCATCAGGCAGCCGTCGCCGACGAACACCCATGTGTAGTGATCGACGATCTCGTGGCCTTCCCGATTGAACGTCGCGGCAAGCACCTTCTCCGCGATCGCCATGCCGACCGCGTTCGCAAGCCCCTGCCCGAGCGGCCCCGTCGTCGTCTCGATGCCGATGTGGAGCTCCCGCTCCGGATGTCCGGCCGTGCGCGAGCCGAGCTGACGGAAGCGCTCGATCTCGTCGATGCCGAGCGGGTAGCCGGTCAGGTGCGCGACGGCGTAGAGCAGCATCGAGCCGTGACCGTTCGACAGCACGAAGCGGTCGCGATCGAACCACTCGGGATTCGCGGGATTGAACTTAAGGTAGTCGTTCCAGAGCACCTCGGCGATGTCGGCCATCCCCATCGGCATGCCGGGGTGGCCGGACTTGGCGCGCTCTACGGCGTCCATCGCGAGCACGCGCACTGCGTTGGCGAGCAGGCGCCGCGGCGGACGCTCGGACGACGTGGAGGAACGGTGCTGGGTCACATTGTCTCCGGAAAAAGACATCTCGAGCTGAGAGCCCTTTGCTGTTATTGATGTCGGCGGGGGGCACGCGGAGCGAAAGATTGTCGCGCAACGCGTCGGGCTTCCGCAACTTACGCCGGGCTGCCCCGACTGTGAAGGAATCGCGGGCGGCCCTGCGCTCGAGTCCAGTATCATGACCATTCGTTCCGCGCCGGCCGACACGATGACCCGTCTACGCGCTGCCGTCCGCATCGCCGCCGCACGCGGCCTGCCCGCCGACCCTCGCGACCGGCGGCGCGCGACGCATTGGCGCTCGGATCGCCGCCCTACAACCGTGAGACCAGGATGTCTCGGCCGATCGTCCTGCTTCAGCTGACCGATACGCATCTGTTCGCGACGGCGGACCGGCGTCTGCGCGGCGTGAATACGCATGAGACGTTCGTCACGGTGCTCGAGCATGCGCGGCAATCGAGGCGCTGGCCGCCGGATGCGATGCTCGTCACGGGCGACATCGTCCAGGACGAAAGCATGGAGGGCTACGAGCGGTTCAAATCGGCGCTCGAGCCGCTGGGCCTCCCGGTGTACGTCATCCCCGGCAACCACGACGACCCGAAGCTGATCGACCAGGTGCTGCGCGGCGGCCGCTTCCAGGTCGGCGGCGAAGCTCGCCTCGACGGCTGGTCCGTCGTTTTCCTGTCGACCTACTTGACGGGGGAGGACGCGGGCGGCCTCGGCGAGAAGCGCCTCAGCAGCCTCGACGCCGCGCTCCAGGCGCATCGCGACTCGCATGTGCTCGTCGTCATGCACCATCACGCGCTGCCCGTCGGCAGCATCTGGCTCGACGGCGTTGGGCTGCGCGACGCACCGGCGTTCCTCGGCGTGATCGACGCGCATCCTCACGTGCGAGGCGTGCTGTGCGGCCACGTGCACCAGGCGAGCGACACCGAGCGACGCGGCGTGCGCTTCATCACGTCGCCGTCGACGTGCTCGCAGTTCCTGCCGGGCAGCGAATTCTTCGAGCTCGACGATCGCCCGCCCGGGATGCGCTGGCTCGTCCTGCATCCCGACGGCACGATCGAGACCGACGTCGAATGGGTCGAGCCGTCCGTTTGAGCCGATCGCGCAGACCGCCGCAGCTCAAACGTTCAGGAAGGATGCAGGCGGGAGGCGAAGCGCGGGCCGCGTCACTGCGACCGGGCGAGCGCGGTCAAACCTCGACCATCTCGAAGTCTTCCTTGCCGGAGCCGCAATCCGGGCAGCGCCACGACAACGGCACATCGTCCCAGCGCGTGCCGGGCGCGAGCCCTTCCTCGGGCAGCCCCTTCTCCTCGTCATAAACGAACCCGCAGATCAAACACATCCAGCGCTTGTAGCCTACGCTCGATACCGCTTCTTCCATCGCTCCTCTTGCCGCCTCGCGGCATACTCAGTTCAACGACGCGCCGAGCTTGCTCAGCCGCGCGATCGGGTCCTCCATCTCGAGGCACGCCTGCCGATCCTCGACGGACAGCGGCAGGATCTCCGCCAGCCGGTACCCGACCCAGGACGCGTCCTCGTAGTCCTCGTCGCCGCGCCGCTGCACGCCGAGCCGCGCGAGCACCTGCCGAAGCAGCTTCGCGAGGTGCGCGTGGCGCTCCGGAAGCGGACAGCGCGGCGCCTCGGGCAGCGGATCGACTCGGCCGACGTACAAGCCGTCCTCGAGCACGGACGTCTCAAGCAGACGGAACCGCTCGCGCCCGGCGACGACGATGCCGAGCAGGCCGTCCGCCTCCTGATGCCAGTCGACGATCTCCGCGAGCGTGCCGACGTCCGCGGTACGGGCCCGGCCGACCTCGGACCCCTCGACGATCATCAGCACGCCGAAACGCTGCTCGCCCTTCAACGACCGTCCGACCATATCGAGGTAGCGCGCCTCGAAGATCCGAAGCGGCAGCAGGCCGCCCGGAAACAACACCGTCTTCAACGGGAAAAGCGCAATGCGTTCGTCCGGCATCGGCCCGCTGGATCAAGCGCTCGCCTGGCGAACCTCGCGGCTGCGCAGCGCCTGCTGCAGCAGTCGAGGCAACCCTTGGAAGCTGCCGTTCGACATCAGCACGACCTGGTCCCCGCCGGCGAGCTCGTCGAGCAGCCTCTCGAGCAGCTCGTCGACCGTCGACGCGACGGACAACTTGCTGCCGAGCGTCGCGAGCGTCTTCTCCGGCTTCCAATCGAGATCGTCGGCCGCGAGCACGTAGACCCGGTCCGCCGAGTCGAAGGACTTGCGAAGCGAATCGCGGTGCACGCCCATCCGCATCGTGTTCGACCGCGGCTCGAGGACGGCGACGATGCGCCGCTCCGGCTGCTGGCTGCGCAGCGCCTCGAGCGTCGAGTTGATCGCGGTCGGGTGATGCGCGAAATCCTCGTACAACGCGATTCCCGAGAACACGCCGCGCTTCTCCAGGCGCCGCTTCACGCCCTTGAACTG
>Ga0079224_100014086_pt1 | contig 11159 bp, 7 predicted proteins | sample Stecom2015_FD_80414 | JGI IMG/M metagenome (GOLD analysis project Ga0079224, IMG submission 80414) | Agricultural soil microbial communities from Utah to study Nitrogen management - Steer compost 2015 | ecosystem: Environmental > Terrestrial > Soil > Agricultural land | place: USA: Utah...
TCCCGACGCCCGACGGTGTCTCGCTCGACGATCACTTGCGCAGCCTCGCGCGCGAGGGGCTCGAGCAACGCATGGCCAAGCTCTTTCCGCCCGGACAGACGCCGCCCGAGGTGCTCGAGGCCAGGCGCGCCGAGTACGCCGCCCGCCTCGAGTACGAGTGCGACACGATCGTGCAGATGGGATTTCCCGGCTACTTCCTGATCGTCGCCGACTTCATCAACTGGGCGAAGACCAATGGCGTTCCGGTGGGGCCGGGGCGCGGCTCGGGAGCCGGCTCGCTCGTCGCCTACGCGCTCGGCATTACCGATCTCGACCCGATCCCGTACGCGCTGCTGTTCGAGCGCTTCCTGAATCCCGAGCGCGTGTCGATGCCCGACTTCGACATCGACTTCTGCCAGGACCAGCGCTATCGCGTGATCGAATACGTGCGCGAGCGCTACGGCGAGCAGGCGGTTTCGCAGATCGCCACCTTCGGCACGATGGCCTCGAAGGCGGTCATCCGCGACGTCGGTCGCGTGCTCGACATGAGCTACACGTTCTGCGACCAGCTCTCGAAGCTCGTTCCGGTCGTGCAGAACAAGCCGGTGTCGCTCGCCAAGGCGCGCGAGGCCGAGCCGCTGCTCGCCGAACGCGAACGCAACGAGGACGAGGTGCGCGAGCTGCTCGCGCTCGCCGAGCCGCTCGAGGACCTCACCCGCAACGTCGGCATGCACGCGGGAGGCGTGCTGATCGCGCCGGGCCGCCTCACCGATTTCTGTCCGCTGTACAAGCCTCCGGGCGCCGATGCCGGCGTCGTCAGCCAGTTCGACAAGGACGACGTCGAGGCGGTCGGCCTGGTGAAGTTCGACTTCCTCGGGCTTCGCAACCTCACCATCCTCGATCTGGCCGTGCGCTACGTCGAGCGCCGTACCGGAACGAAGCTCGACCTGCAGTCGATGTCCTTCGACGATCCGCGCGCCTACCAGGTGCTGAAGGACGCGAACACCACCGCGGTGTTCCAGCTCGAAAGCGAAGGGATGAAGAAGCTGCTGAAGAAGCTGCAGCCCGACCGCTTCGAGGACATCATCGCGGTGCTCGCGCTGTATCGCCCCGGGCCGCTCGGCTCCGGCATGGTCGACGACTTCATCCTGCGCAAGAAGGGCCAGCAGGCGATCGACTATTTCCATCCCGACCTGAAGGCGTGCCTGGAGCCGACCTACGGCGTCATCGTCTACCAGGAGCAGGTGATGCAGATCGCGCAGACGATCGGCGGCTACACGCTCGGCGGCGCCGACCTGCTTCGCCGCGCAATGGGCAAGAAGAAGCCCGAGGAGATGGCGCAGCACCGCGACATCTTCGTCGAGGGCGCGAGGAAGAAGGGCTACGACGTCGCACTGGCCAACAAGCTGTTCGACCTGATGGCGATGTTCGCCGAGTACGGCTTCAACAAGTCGCACACCGCGGCCTACGCCGTCGTCACCTACCAGACCGCGTGGCTGAAGGCGTGCTACCCGGCCGAATACATGGCGGCGACGCTGTCGGCCGACATGGACGACACCGACAAGGTGAAGCTGTTCGTCGACGATGCGCGCGCCAACGGCGTCGAGCTGCTGCCGCCGGACGTCAACGCCTCGCAGTACCGCTTCGAGCCGGTGGGCGAGCGCACGATCCGCTACGGGCTCGGCGCGATCAAGGGCACCGGCGAAGGCGCGGTGATCGAGATCCTGCGCGCCCGAAGCGAACGGCCGTTCTCCGATCTGTTCGATTTCTGCGCCCGCGTCGATCGGCGCATCGTCAACCGCCGCGCGATCGAGGCGCTGGTCCGTGCCGGCGCCTTCGATTCGCTCGATGCCGATCGCGCGAAGCTGCTCGCCAACGTCGGTCGCGCGATGGACGCGGCGGAGGCGGCGGGCGCGGCGATCGACCAGGTGAGCCTGTTCGACGACGCCGCCGGCGGGCTTCCGACGGCACCCGAATGGATCGACGCGCCGGCCTGGAGCGAGCGCCGCCGCCTGCAGGAGGAGAAGGCCGCGCTCGGCCTGTTCCTCAGCGGGCACCTGTTCCATGCGCACGAGGCCGAGGTGCGCAGCTTCGTGCGGCTGCGGCTCGCCGACGTGCAGCCGGCGCCGCAGCCAGTGTGGATCGCCGGCATCGTCGCGGCGCAGCGCACGCAGATGACGCGTCGCGGAAAGATGGCCTTCGTCACGCTCGACGACGGCAGCGCCGCCGTCGAGGTCTGCGTCTTCAACGAGTTGTACGAGTCGAACCGGCGCCTGATCCGCGACGACGAGCTCGTCGTCGTGCTCGGCAAGTGCTCGCGCGACGACTACAGCGGCGGACATCGCATCGTCGCGGAGCGGCTGCTCGACCTGGAGCGGGCCCGCCAGGAGTTCGGCAAGCGCCTGCGCATCCGGCTCGGATCGCGCGCCGCCGACGGAGGAGCGCTGCGCGGGGCGATCGAGCCGTTCGTCGCTGCCGACGCCGACGTGCCCGCGATCCCGGTCGTCGTCGAATACGGCAACCGCGAAGCGGCCTGCGAGGTCGAGCTGGGGCCGAGCTGGCGCGTGCGTCCGCACGACGACCTGATCGGCGCGATCCGCTCGAAGCTGCGGCCGCTGGCGGCCGAGGTCGAGTATTGAGCGCCGCGGGCAAGGCCGACGCCGCGCGCGAGGCGACGCCGGCCGGGCACCGGCCGCCGCGGACCCGCGACTTCCGCTCGAGCCTGGCGATCTACCGACGCCTGCTCGGCTACACGCGCCCGTACCGCGCGGGCTTCGTCGTCGCGCTCGTCGCGATGATCGTGGCCGCGGCCACCGAGCCGCTGTTCCCCGCGCTGATGAAGCCGCTGCTCGACGAGGGCTTCGTCTATAGGTCCGGCTTTCCGCTGTGGTTCGTGCCCGCTGCGCTGATCGCGATCTTCGTCGTGCGCGGCATCGCCACCTTCACCAGCAGCTACGCGCTGGCGTGGGTCGCCAACGGCGTGCTCGTCGACATCCGCACGCAGATGTTCGATCGCGTGCTGCGGCTGCCCTCCGAGCAGTTCGAGCGCGAGGCATCGGGCCTGCTGATCTCTCGCATCGTCTTCGAGGTCACGAACGTCACCGCCGCGGTCACGCGCGCGCTCACCGTGCTCGTGCGCGACACGATCGTCGTGCTCGGACTGGTCGGCTGGCTGCTGTACCTGAACTGGAAGCTCACGCTCGTCGCGCTGATGCTGATCCCGGTGATGACCGTCATCGTCACCGTCTACAGCCGGCGGATGCGGCGATTGAGCCGGCAGAGCCTGCAGTACACGGGCGAGCTCACGCGCGTCGTCGAGGAGGCGGTGCACGGTTACAAGGTGATCAAGATCTTCGGCGGCTACCGGGCACAGGGCGAGGTGTTCGCACGCACGGTCGAGAAGCTGCGCGGCTTCGCGATGCGGATGACGGTGGCCGGCAGCGCCACGGTGCCGATCACGCAGCTGTGCGCGGCCATCGCGGTCGCGATCGTCGTGACGATCGCGCTCGTGCAGTCGATGAACGAGCAGACCACCGTCGGCGGCTTCGTCTCCTTCGTGACGGCGATGCTGATGCTGCTCGCGCCGCTGAAGCACCTGGCCGACGTCAACGCCGAGCTGCAGCGCGGCCTCGCGGCCGCCGAGTCAGTGTTCGCGCTGCTCGACCTGCGCGAGGAGGCCGACGTCGGCACCGTCTCGATCGGTCGCGCACGCGGCCACCTCGTCTTCGAGAACGTCTCGTTCCGCTACCCCACCGCGGCGCACGACGCGCTGCGCGACATCGATCTCGAGATCGGCGTTGGCGAGGTCGTCGCGCTGGTCGGCGCTTCCGGCGCCGGCAAGTCGACGCTGCTGAACCTGCTGCCGCGCTTCATCGATCCGACGCGCGGACGCATCCTGCTCGACGGCGTCCCGCTGCACGACCTGCGTCTGGCCGATCTGCGCCGGCAGTTCGCGCTGGTGAGCCAGGAGGTGGTGCTCTTCAACGACACGGTGCGCGCGAACGTCGCGCTCGGGCGCGAAGACGCGATCGACGACGCGACGATTTGGGCGGCGCTCGAGTCCGCGCGCCTCGATGCCGTCGTGCGTGCGCTTCCCCACGGACTCGACACGTCCGTCGGCGAGCGCGGCACGCGGCTGTCGGGTGGCCAGCGCCAGCGGCTCGCCCTCGCGCGCGCGATTGTCAAGGACGCCCCGATCCTGCTGCTCGACGAGGCGACCTCGGCGCTCGACTCGGCCACCGAGCGGGAGGTGCAGATCGCGCTCGAGCACACGATGCGCGGGCGGACCACGCTCGTCATCGCGCATCGGCTGTCGACGATCGAGAAAGCCGACCGCATCCTCGTGTTCGACCACGGACGCATCGTCGAGCAGGGCACGCACGCGGAACTGCTGGAGGCGGATTCGCTGTACGCTCGGCTGTATCGGATTCAGTATGCGAATGCTTGAGAATGTGAAGGGTGAAGGCTCGGAAGCGCCGATTCACGGCTGCGTCGCCGTGCCCTGCGCACCTCCTTCACCGCCCACCCTTCACCCTTCACCCTTCACCCTTCCCTCGAGGTAGGAGCGAAATGAGCCACTCTCCCGACCGCTATCCGTTGGCCGAGCTCGGCGACGTTCCCGACGACATCCGCGCGCGGATCGTCGAGGTGCAGGAGAAGAGCGGGTTCGTGCCGAACGTGTTCCTGATGCTCGCGCGCCGGCCCGAGGAGTTTCGTGCGTTCTTCGCGTACCACGACGCGCTGATGCTGCGCGAAGGAAACCTGACGAAGGTCGAGAAGGAGATGATCGTCGTCGCCACGAGCGGCGCGAACCAGTGCCTGTATTGCGTCGTGGCGCACGGCGCGATCCTGCGCATCTACGAGAAGAATCCGCTGATCGCTGACCAGCTGGCGACGAACTGGCGCAAGGCGCCGCTGACGCTGCGCCAGCGCGCGATGATCTCCTTCGCGATGAAGGTCGCGCTGCGCTCGAGCGAGATCGAGGAAGCCGACTTCGCCGAGCTGCACGCGCAGGGCTTCACCGACGAGGACGCCTGGGACATCGCCGCCATCGCCGCGTTCTTCGCGCTGTCGAACCGGATCGCGAACGTCAGCGGCATGATGCCGAACCCGGAGTTCTACCTGCTGGGCCGCGTGCCGAGGCAGAAATCGTCGTGAGCAGTCGAGCGAACGAAGAGGAGAGGAGCGCGATGGAGAACGCAGTGGCCGAGAACCGTATCCACGACGCGAAGCGCCTGGCGACGATCTGCTACGCGCTGTACGCCCTGTCGTGCATCATCGGTGTCAGCGCGATCGCCGCGATCATCATCAACTACCTGAAGCGCGACGACGTCGCCGACACGTGGGTCGCGAGTCACTTCGACTGGCAGATCAAGACCTTCTGGTACGGCCTGGCGGGCGCCATCGTCTCCTGGCTGCTGATGTTCGTGCTGATCGGCTTCCCGCTGATGATCGCGGTGGTCGTCTGGGTGATCTACCGGATCGTCAAGGGTTGGCTGGCGCTGGCCGACGACAAGGCGGTGGACGCGACGAAGCTGGTCTGAAGCGGCGGCCGGCGCCGGCTTCGCCGCGCCGGCGGCGAAGGCATCGGGAAGCGCAGGGCGGCCGCTCGGCGGATGTCCCGGGCGGACGCTGCGGGGGCCGCTCGGCGAACCCGGTCCCCTGCTTGGTGAACCCCGCCCGGCAAACCCCGCCCTCTGCTCGGCGAGCGTAGCCCTTCGCTCGGCGAACCTGGCCTGGCGAACTCCGCGGAGATCTCCCGAGAAGCGGGGGTTTTGGCGCGTGCACCCGGTTGCGCACGCCGAAACGCCCGATCTGCAGGCGAATGAGCGCGCCCGCCGGGCGGCGTGCGGCGGATGTCCCGTATTCCGGGCGTCTCCTGCCGTGCTCGGCGGAGTCGTCGGTGGAATCGTTGGCGGAGTCGTTCACGGAGGTGGTTGGCGGCGGTCGTCGTCGGCGTCGTTGGCGGCGTCGCCAGCCCCAAGTCAGCCGCCGACTCGCCAGCCAACCCAGCCAACCCAGCCAAGTCACCCCCCGCCGTCCCGCACGGCATGCCCGCGTCTCGCCGGTCCTCCCCGGACTCGCGCCGATTCGCCCGCGATCCCCCTGCATCGTCGTGGCCGGCGCTCGACGGTTTACGCTCGCGGTACGACAGCAGGTCGCAGCCGATGGACGTCATCGCGCACGGGCGCTCGTCGAGCGCATTGCCGGAACTTCGCCGTCGCGCACGATGGGTGCCGGCGCTGCTCGTGCTGCATCTGGTCTTCGCGCTGCCCGACCGGGTGGACTCCATGGGCTGGAGTGCGTGGTTGCGCCTGCCGGTCGAGTTGCCGATCGCCGTCCTGATCCTGTTCGTGTGGCCGCGTCGGCGATGGCCGACGTTGCAGACGGTGGCGGCGGCGCTGCTGGGTCTGCTCGTCCTGTTCCGGTGCGTCGACTTCGCCACGCAGGCGACGCTCGGCCGGCCCTTCCGGCCGATGCTCGACCTGCCGCTCGTCGGTGCGAGCGTCGAGCTGGTTGCGGGCGCGCTCGGACCGGCCGGCGCCGCGGCGCTGATGGTCGTCGCGCTGCTCGCGTGGGGCGCGTCGGTCGTCGTGCTGTACCGCGCGCTCGGAGCGCTGCGGCCCCCGGAGCGCCTGCGCGGGCGGCTCGCCGCCGCCGCTGCCGTCGCCGCGGTCCTCGCGGTCGGGGTGTACCTGGGGGCGGCCGGCGGACGCGTGACGGCCGTCACCACGGCGTCGACGAGCGCGTCGCTGCGCGACCACCTGCAGGCGCTGTGGCTCGGCTTCGCCGATCGAGCCCGGTTCCGCGCCGAGCTCCTCGACGATCCGTTCGCGTGGCTGGAGGGCGACCGACTGCTGGCGCGCCTTCGGGGGATCGACGTGCTGTTCCTGTTCGTCGAGTCCTACGGCCGCAGCACGCTCGAGAATCCGCGATACGCCCCGACCGCGGATCGGGCGCTCGCCGAGTTCGAGCAGGCGGCTGTGGCCGCCGGCTTCGGTGCACGCAGCGCCTGGGTGAGCGCACCGATCCGCGGAGGGCAGAGCTGGCTCGCGCATGCGACGCTCCTTTCGGGTCTGCGGATCGACGATCAGCGCCGCTGGGAGAGCCTCGTGCTCAGCGAGCGCCGGACGCTGGTCGACGATTTTCGACGCGCAGGATGGCGCACGCTCGCCGTCCTTCCGGCCACGGTACGGCCCTGGCCGGAGAACCGCTTCTTCGGCTTCGATCGCATCTATGCGGCGCGTGATCTCGGCTACGAGGGCGAGGCCTTCGGCTGGGTCACGATGCCGGATCAGTACACGCTGTCGGCGCTGCGGCGCCTCGAGCTGGATCGGCCGGACCGGCCCGCGATCATGGCGACGGTCGCGCTGATTTCCAGCCACGCGCCGTGGACGCCGATTCCGCGCCTGCTGGACTGGCACGACGTGGGGAACGGTGCGGCATTCACCGACCAGACGTACGAGGGGGATGCGCCGGAGGTCGTCTGGCGCGATACCGAGCGCATCCGCACGCAGTATCTGCGTTCGATCGAGTACGTGCTGCGGACGCTGGGTTCGTGGGTGGCGTCCCATGGGCGCGACGATTCGATATTCGTCGTCCTGGGCGATCATCAGCCGGTCGGCTTCGTCGCCGGCGACGACGCGTCCTTCGACGTGCCGATCCACGTCCTTTCCCGCAACCCCGGAGTCCTCGACGTCGTCGACCGCTGGGGATGGAGCCGCGGAATGCGCCCCGCGGCGGGTGCGCCGATCTGGCCGATGGAGGAGATCCGACGGCGCGTCCTCGCTGCGTTCAGTGCCGACGACGCGTTCGGCGCGGAACATGCGCTCGGCACGGAAGCCGGCGCGGGCGACGCGGCCCTCGTGAACGACCCGGCGCCCGCATCCCGCGGCGCAGACGCGCTCGTCGCGCCCGATGCAAGTCCCGTCGAACCGATGAACGATCTCGAGCCGCCGGACCCCGGAGCTCCCGGCTCGTCGTGAACGAGGCGCCCGTTCGGTGCGAACGGTTAGGATTTCCGGTTTACCCCCGATGGATCCACCCACGCCATGCCCGCGCCCGCATCGCGCCTGATCGCGCATCTCGACATGGACGCCTTCTACGCGTCGGTGGAGTTGCTGCGCTATCCGGAGCTCGCGGGCGCGGCCGTCGTGATCGGCGGCGGGTCCGACAACCGTCCGGTGCAGCGCGCCGACGGCACGCGCGTCTTCGCGCGCCTGCGCGACTACGTCGGCCGCGGCGTCGTCACGACCAGCACCTATCCGGCGCGCGCGCTCGGCGTGCATTCGGCGATGGGGATGATGAAGGCGGCACGGCTCGCGCCCGACGCGGTGCTGCTGCCCTGCGATTTCGACGAGTACCGCCGATACTCGAGACGGTTCAAGGCGGCGGTGCGTGCCGTGACGCCGGTGATCGAGGATCGCGGGATCGACGAGATCTACATCGACCTGACCGACGTTCCCGGAGCCCGATCCGACGGCGGACGCGCGATCGGTCTCGCGCTGAAGCAGGCGGTGCGCGACGCCACCGGCCTGAGCTGCTCGATCGGCATCGCGCCGAACAAGCTGCTCGCGAAGCTGTGTTCGGAGTTCGACAAGCCCGACGGCCTCACCGTGCTCGCGTACGACGACGTCCCGTCGCGCGTCTGGCCGCTGCCGGTGCACAAGCTCAACGGCGTCGGCCCGAAGTCGACCGCGAAGCTCGCGTCGCTCGGCCTGCACACGATCGGCGATGTCGCGGCGGCCGATCCGCGGCTGCTGCGGGAGCGTTTCGGCGACAGCTACGGAACCTGGCTGCACCAGGCTTCGCACGGCATCGACGAGCGTCCGGTCGTCACCTTCCGCGAACCCAGGTCGATCAGTCGCGAGACCACTTTCGAGCGCGACCTGCATGCGGTGCACGATCGTGCCGAGCTCGGCGCGATCCTGAACCGGCTGTGCGAGCGGCTCGCCGACGATCTCGCGCGCAAGGGATATGCGAGCAGGACGATCGGCATCAAGCTGCGCTTCGCCGACTTCCGCATCGTGACCCGGGACGCGACCCTGGGTGCGCATGCGATGGACGCTTCGACGATCCGGCGCGCGGCGCGAGACTGCTTGAAGCGCGTCGACCTGACGCAGCGCCTGCGCCTGCTGGGCGTGCGCGCGGCTGCGCTCGCCCGCCGCGATGCGCTCGCGGCGTCCGGCAGCCCGTCGGCGGCCACGCCGTTCGCCAGCGAGCCCGGGCGGGCGTACGCCGATCCGGCCGGGAGCCTGCCGCTGTTCGAGCGGCTCGAGTCGAGCGGAACGTCCGCCTGAGCGCGGCCTCGCACGGGCCCGCCACGGACGCAGCGGTACGGCAGCAGCGGTACGAGAGCAGCGGTACGTGGCGACGCTACGGAAGCAGCGGTACGACGCACGCATCGGCACGAGCCCGGTCGATACCGTCCTCCGCGCGCCCCTACATCAGCACGATGTCGTACTGCTCCTGTCCGTACACCGGTTCGACCTGCAGGGCGATGCGCTTGCCGATCGCGTCGCCGAGCGCCGCCAGCGGCTGCGCTTCCTCTTCGAGGAAGAGGTCGATCACCTGTTGCGAGGCGACGATGCGGAACTCCTTCGGCTCGAACTGCTTCGCCTCGCGCTGGATCTCGCGCAGGATCTCGTAGCAGACGGTGCGCGCCGTCTTCACCAGGCCCTTGCCCTCGCAGGTGGGACACGGCTCCATCAGCTGGTGTGCGAGTGACTTGCGCGTGCGCTTGCGCGTCATCTCGATCAGCCCGAGCGAAGTGAAGCCGTTGACGCCCGAACGCGTGCGGTCGCGCGCGAGCGCCTTGCGCAGCTCCTGCAGCACCTGGTCGCGGTGCTCGCCGCTGGTCATGTCGATGAAGTCGATGATGATGATGCCGCCGAGATTGCGCAGCCGCAGCTGGCGGGCGATCGCGTGCGCGGCCTCGAGGTTCGTGCGAAAGATCGTGTCGTCGAAGTTCCGGCCGCCGACGTAGCCGCCAGTGTTGACGTCGATCGTCGTCAGCGCTTCGGTCTGGTCGATGATCAGGTAGCCGCCCGACTTCAGGTCGACGCGGCGCGACAGCGCGCGTGCGATCTCGTTCTCGATGTTGTGCAGCTCGAAGATCGGCCGCTCCCCGGTGTAGGCGCGCAGCCGTCCCCGCATCGACGGCATGTACGCCGCGGCGAACTCGGACAGCTCGGCGAGCGCCTCGGGCGAGTCGACGAGGATCGACGTGGTCTCGTCCGTCGCGATGTCGCGCAGCACCCGCTGCGCGAGGCTGAGCTCCTCGTAGAGCATGGCGGGTGCCGTTCGGCGGCGACTCTCGTCGAGGATCTCCTGCCAGCGCCGGCGCAGGTAGGCGACGTCGGCGGCGAGATCGTCCTCGGAGGCGTCCTCCGCCGAGGTGCGCACGATGAAGCCGCCTTTTTCGTCGTCGGGGAGGAGCCGCTGCAGCTTCGTGCGCAGCGCCTGCCGTTCGGCTTCGTCCTCGATGCGCTGCGAGACGCCGATGTGCGGATCCTGCGGCAGGTAGACGAGCAGTCGTCCGGCGATGCTGATCTGCGTGGACAGGCGTGCGCCCTTCGAGCCGAGCGGATCCTTGATCACCTGCACAAGCAGCGGCTGGCCCTCGAAGAGGACCTTCTCGATGGGGACCGACTGCGCCGCGGTCGTTCCGTTGCGCGACTGCCAGAGGTCGGCGACGTGCAGGAACGCCGCGCGCTCGAGACCGATGTCGAGGAACGCCGACTGCATGCCGGGCAGCACGCGCGAGACGCGCGCGAGGCAGATGTTGCCGGCCAGGCCCCGGGTGCTTGTGCGTTCGACGTGGAGTTCCTGGATCGCCCCCTGCTGCACGACCGCGACGCGCGTCTCATGCGCAGTGTGGTTGACCAGGATCTCTTCGGTCATCGGCAGCGGCCGGCGCCGCGCAGCAAACGGGCCGTCTCGTACAGGGGGAGGCCCATGATACCGGAGTGGCTGCCTTCGATACGGCGTACGAACCGGGCGGCCTCGCCCTGGATCGCATAGGCGCCGGCCTTGCCGAAGGGCTCGCCGCTGGCCACGTAGTCGTCGATCTCGCACGGCTTGAGCCGCGCGAAGCGCACGCGCGAGACCTGCGTCGCCGCGCGTTCGCCCCGGGCGGTGGCCACGACGACGGCGGTGAGAACGCGGTGCGTGCGTCCCGA
>Ga0079224_100014087_pt1 | contig 11159 bp, 10 predicted proteins | sample Stecom2015_FD_80414 | JGI IMG/M metagenome (GOLD analysis project Ga0079224, IMG submission 80414) | Agricultural soil microbial communities from Utah to study Nitrogen management - Steer compost 2015 | ecosystem: Environmental > Terrestrial > Soil > Agricultural land | place: USA: Utah...
GTATCTCACGCGTTTTCCCTCAGGTGGACAGTTGGTGGACATGATCTCTGATTGGCGAATAAAAGGCCAAAAAAAAGCCCCTGAAATCAGGGGCTTTTCTCTTGCAAGGTGGTGGAGACGGCGGGAATTGAACCCGCGTCCGCCAGCACTAGGCCTTGAGGTCTACATGCTTAGTGTCCTTCTATTGATTTAACCTCAAGCGACCCGAAGGTCAGGGTGCTAGAGGCGAGCTCTTTAATCTTAGCCGAACACCAGTGAGCTCTGGTGAACGGAGCAGCCTATAAGCGATGACGTCCTGGGATGTTGCTACTGAGTTATAGGCGCCTCAGCCAGGACGACTGGAACGGCTTACGCCGCCAGTGCGTAGTTTTCGTCGTTTGCGACTATTACGTTGCAGCTTTGGATTTACGAGATTCGCTGCCATCTCGGCATGCACCCAAGGGTTCGTCACCGGCGTCGAAGCCAAGTCGTCCCCTTGTTATTTCAGTATATGTGTCCGGATTGCCAGACTTCAAGGCTTCTTTGTGTAACGGCGCTACTATTTGTACCTACGCCCGGCATTGGTGAGCCTAGGAGGCCTGGCGGAAACCGCCGGCGCCGGCTTTCGTGAGAGCAGCCTGATGCAGGTTTTCGAAGCTGTCACGGAAATAATCCATTACTGCGCCCGGGTCGGCTTTGATGCCTTTGTCGACGGTTATGCCGAATTGTACCGTGCCGGCGTAACTGAAAATGCTCATGCCTATACCGATGTTGCCGCTCTGGGGCACCCAGAACATGGGTTGAACCAGTTTGCTGCCCGCCAGGTAAACCGCATGGCGTGGGCCGGGAACATTGGTCAGCACCGCTGAGGCCTTGTTGCTGAGCAGGTCCAGAGCCCGGCGTTCGAGAATGTCCGGGCCGCGGCCAAACAGGTCCAGTAGGCTATAGGTTACCTGGGCCTGGTAAGACCGTTTGAGACGGTTCATGTTTTCCTGAACCTGGCGAAAACACATGATCGGATCCGTTACCTCAACGGGCAGGCACACCAGCACCAGGCCAAACTGATTGCCGAGGGTTTCGATGGGCTGGTCCAGTGGCCTCAGGTTGAAAGGAACGGCAACCCGAATGCCGCAGTCCGGAATACTCTGGCCGTGCTCCGTAAAATGCCGGCTCAGGGCACCGGTGGCAGCACACAGTAAAGCGTCGTTGACGGTCCCGCCCAGTGTCCTGGCGCACTGTTTCATGGTTTCCAGTTCAAGAGGTTCGGCCCAGGCCACCTGTTTGCGGCCCAGCAGCGGGCTTTTCAGGCTGGTTTTCGGCTCGAAGGGGGCGAGCCCCAGCTTGGCCAGGTCCATAACAATACCGCCGGCAGTGGTGGCCAGCTTCAGCGGGTAGTCAGGCTCTTTGCGGATGGAATCAACGAACAGGTTGGCTTGTCCCCAGGCCGCCTGAGTGCTGTCCACAATCCGGTGCAGGAACCGGCTGGCGGGTGTGCCGTTGGGTTTTGCGGTTAGCTTTGGGTGTGCAACGCGCTCGAGCTTGGGTTCAGGAGTGCGATCGGTCAGCGAAAGCAGTACCCGCACCAGTGAAATGCCATCGGCAATACAGTGGTGAATCCTGATTAACAGGGCGCAGCCGTTCTCATAGTTGTCGATGTAGTGTATTTGCCAGAGGGGGCGGCGGAAATCAAGGGCGGTGCTGTTAAAGTCACTGGCCAGGGCCTGAAGTTCCCTCTTACCGGCTTTTCCTGGCAGGGCGATGGTGTGCAGGTGATTGTCCAGGTCGAACAGGGGATCGTCTTCCCAGTAGACCTTGTCACCTTTGTCAACGATGCGTTGCCGAAAGCGCCGGAATGTCAGGAAACGTTCTTCCAGGGTGCGCTTGAGTCGCTTGAGTGGAATGGGTTGTTCAAAGGCCAGTACCGCGGAAATCATCATGGGGTTTTCCGGGGTATCCATGCGTAACCAGGAGCGATCGACCGAGGTCATGGCCGTCCGTTTTGCTGACATAAGCCCTCCCTATGCTCTGTACCGGAGTCCGGGCCGCCTGGTACTGCCATCGGGGCCAACTGACGAAAGGCCTAAAAGTATAGGAGGCTTTTTGAAATCAGCAAAGAGGGTGCATATGCGGCACAGTTTTGGTGTCAGGTGTTGGCCTCGCGCATGATGCGCTGTTTCTGGCGGTTCCAGTCACGCTCTTTTTCGGTAGCGCGTTTGTCGAACAGCTTCTTACCCTTCACCAGGGCGATCTCGCATTTTACCTTGTTCTTTTTCCAGTAGAGCGAGAGCGGGATGCAGGTATAGCCTGCCTGATTCACCTTGCCGACGATCTTGGCGATTTCCTTGGCGTGCAGCAGCAGTTTGCGGGTGCGGGTCGGGTCCGCAATCACATGGGTAGAGGCGGTGTTCAGAGGCGTGATGTGGGAGCCCAACAGCCAGGCCTCGCCGTCCTTCAGCAGTACATAGGCGTCAACCAGTTGTGCCTTACCGGCACGCAACGACTTCACTTCCCAGCCAAGCAGGGCCAGGCCAGCCTCGAAGCGCTCCTCAATATGGTATTCGTGCTTCGCCTTTTTGTTCAGGGCGATGGTGTTGCTGGTTGGGGCGTTTGCTTTCTTCTTGCTCATGAATCCTGTCCGGGATCGGAAGAATGACGGTGCTGGGCTCGTCGGTACGCCAGCAAAGCGCGCATTGTAGCGCAGGAGTGCAAGAAGGGTCACGGATTCGCCGTCTGGCTCGGGTTTAGTGTCGTTCCTGCTGGCTTGCTTCGGCTACAATGATGCGCTCGTCACTGCCTGGGGAAGTAATGCTGCGCAAGTACCAGACGTCAATAGGGTCGTTTACCCGAAAATCCACCTTTTTCTGGGCTTCTGTGGGTGCCACGGTCGGCCTGGCCAATCTGTGGCAGTTTCCCTATCTGGCCAGTATCCACGGCGGCGGCTTGTTTATCTTGCTGTACCTGGCCTGTCTGCTGATTGTTACCCTGCCGCTGATGGTGACGGAGGCTGTGATTGGCCGTCATGCCCGGCATGGGATTGTGCTGGCCATGGACGGTATGGTGAAAAACGCTGGCTGCTCACCGTTCTGGCGACTGGCGGGGCCGCTAAGCATTCTTGCGGCGTTCGTGGTGCTCTCCTTTACCGCTGTTTTTGGCGGTATTGTTCTGGCTTACATCTTTTTCGGTGCAACTGACCGTTTCGAGGGTGCTTCGGCGGCCTCAGCAACTGCTGTTCTGTCGGAGTTGGTGTCGGCCCCGGGCCACTATCGGCAGTTTATGGCCTGGCATGTTTTCTTCGTGATTCTTGTGGTTGCGGTTTCGGCCCGCGGGGTGGTCAAGGGCCTGGAGCGGTCGATGCGCATGATCGTGCCCTGCACCCTGCTGCTGATGCTGGTGCTGTTCGGGCTGGCAGCCATGCGGGGGAGCTTGCAGTCCGGGGTCGACCACGTTCTGGTGATGCGGCCAGAGCAGGTAACAGCGGCCAGTCTCAAGGCAGCCTTCTTTCATGCTTTTTATACCTTGGGCCTGGGAATGGGGGTGTGGGCAATATTTGGCGCCTATTCCACCAGCCATACCCGCCTGAAGCGCTCAATACTGGCTGTGGTGTTGATGGACACCCTGGTCGCCATCATGGCCGGATTGATGATGTTTTCAGTTGCAGCAGATGGCAGCAGCCTGGAGGGTGAGCGGGGTTTCAGCCTGCTCTTTGTTTCCCTGCCGGTTGCGCTATCAGACTTACCCTACAGTCAGGTGGTGATCGCGTCGGTTTTCCTGCTGGTGGTGCTGATTGTATGGGCGACGGGGTTGTCGCTTCTCGAACCGGTGGTGGGATGGTTCCGGGAGTGGACAGGGGCGCCCCGGGGCTGGTCTGCCGTCATTGTGGGGCTTGCCGTCTGGTTCGCCGGGCTGGCTTCCCTGTTCTCCTTCAATCTGTGGGCTGATTACCGCATGGGCGGCGCCACCGTATTCCGATGGCTGGAACTGGTCGCCGGGGGCATTGTGATACCAGCGGTTGCAATTCTCATTGCCACATTTGCCGGCTGGTGCATCACCCGGCGCTTCGCGGCAACCATTCTGGGTAATGCGCCGGTTCTGTTCCGGAGAATCTGGTTCTGGGTCATGCGCCTGGTGCTGCCAGTTGTGGCAGCCTGGATCGGACTACAGTACACGCTTTTCTCACTCGGCAACCTGTGTGACAACGGCAGTGCTGCTATCTGGTGCCAGCAACCTACAGCGTCTGCTGAGGCGCAGAATAGGGCGCCTGAAGACAGTTCGGTTGAGGAAGATGTACCTCCGAAGACACCCGAAGAGGCCGTGCTGCCCGCGGAAAACGGGCAGCCCGAACCAGGTGAAAATGCCCCCAAAGAGGGCGATATCCTTTATCATAGTGTCTGACCAGTCCGGCAGGGCTGTAACGACGTTCGAAATGCAGGAAATCCGGTTTACATGCCACATCAGATCGACAAGACCGCATTGGTCATGCACTCGGCGGAGCGTATGTTCCACCTGGTCAATGACGTTGCCCGTTACCCTGAGTTCTTACCCTGGTGTGCCGGGGCAGAGGTCCACGAACAGAACGACGCTGAAATCATGGCTTCACTGGATATTTCCAAAGGGGGCGTTCGCCACCGGCTGACCACACGAAACCAGTTGCTGATGCCAGAGACCATTGAAATGAAGCTGGTGGATGGGCCGCTCAGAAATCTCACGGGTCGCTGGCACTTTCGGGCTCTGGACGATAACGCCTGCAAAGTAATCCTGACCCTGGAGTTTGAATTTTCAGGTTCGCTTTCACGAATGACTTTCGGCCCGGTATTTAATCAGGCGGCCAATACCATGGTGGATGCTTTCTGTCGTCGCGCAGACGAGGTTTATCGCGGAGGGATCGTGTGATGGAAGTGGAAGTGGCCTATGCCCGCCCGGACAAGCAGCAGATTGTGCCCGTGGTGGTGCCTCCGGGCACTACAGCCCTTGAAGCCGTGAAGCTCTCCAGGATTATCGAGATCTTTCCGGAGATTGATCCGGACACTATCGATATGGGGGTGTTCGGCAAAATGGTGAAGAACCCGGCCGAGCATGCTCTGAGAGAAGGCGACCGGGTGGAGCTGTACCGCCCGCTCAAGATTGATCCCAAGCAGGCACGCCTGAACCGGGCCAAGAAGAAAGCGTAAGCGTTCAGTAGGCTGGTGTTTCTTCCAGAAGCTGGGCTTCGTAGTGGCTTAGCTGGTCATTCTCGTAGTAAACGATGATGCGCTGCTCTTCGATGTCGTTGCCCCGGCGCTGAAAGGTGTAAACAAAGTATTCCCGGGACGGGTCGACGGGGTTCAGCATCAGCGGGGTTCCCAGCAGTGCGTGAACCTGGCTTCTGGGCATGCCTTCAGACAATTCTTTCAGCTCCTCGTCGGTCACAATGTTGCCTTGCTGGACATTGATTTTGTAAACGCCCGGAAAAACACAGCCGGACAAAGATAAAATGCTAATAAGAACGATAGCGGGGAGCTTTTGCATCGCCGGGGGAAATCCTCTATCTTGAATTCGCCTGCGTTGAGCAGGTGTGAAACGGGTCATCCGTCGTACTGCGGCTTCATCATACCGGAAGCCGTGAGGCACACCAAAGAGCGAATGGTAACATGTCATCTGAAAACGCCGAATTACGAAAAGTCGGTCTGAAGGTTACTCTGCCAAGGGTCAAAATCTTCAACATCCTCGAAAATGCCGAAGAACATCACCTGAGTGCCGAAGACGTATACAAAAAGTTGCTGGACCAGGGTGATGACGTGGGCCTGGCGACAGTCTACCGGGTGCTGACTCAGTTCGAAGCTGCTGGTCTGGTGTTGCGTCATAACTTCGAAGGTGGTCACGCCGTTTTCGAGATGGCCGGCGATGATCATCACGACCACATGGTCTGCACCCAGACCGGTGAGGTTGTTGAGTTTGTGGATGAGATCATCGAGGAGCGCCAGCAGAAGATTGCGGCAGAGCACGGCTATGAAATTGTTGATCACAGCCTGATCCTCTACGTAAAACCACTGAAGTCCGATAAGAAGTAAAAAAAGGGCCAGCGAAAAGGCTGGCCCAGAAGCTCTCCGAAACGAGAGGGGGATTAGTGATGGGTTGCCTGGCCCTTTACAAACATCTCCCGGGCATGGGCTATGGTCTGTTCTGTCATGTCCACTCCGCCAAGCATCCTTGCGACTTCACTGATCCGACCCTGATCATCCAGCGGCTCTATGCGTGAATAGGTCGCGTCTTTCTCCGTAAACTTGCTGACGAACAAATGCTGGTGGCACTGGGCCGCGACCTGCGGCAGGTGCGTGACGCACAATACCTGGCCGTTCTCGCCCAGTGATCTCAGTAGGCGGCCTACGACCTCAGCGGTACCACCACCGATGCCGACATCCACTTCGTCGAACACCAGCGTTGGTGTGGTGGAGGTTTGTGCCACAACCACCTGAATGGCCAGGCTGATGCGGGAAAGTTCACCGCCGGAAGCCACCTTGGCCAGCGATCGGGCGGGTTGGCCCGGGTTGGCGCTGACCAGGAATTCCACTTCTTCCATGCCGTAAGGCGCGGGCTCGTCATCACCGTTTCTGTTCAGGTGGCTGACAAACTGCACAGACGGCATGCTCAGCTGCGCCAGCTCCCGGGCGATCCGCTGGTCGAGTTCCATGGCGGCATTCTGGCGTGTTTCTGTCAGCTTGGTGGCCAGGGCGTCGAACCTTGCCCGCTGGTTTTCCAACTCGGCCTGAAGCTGTTCCAGGCTGCCTTCACCGCCATCCAGTTCGGCCAGCTCCTGGCTCAGGCGTTGATGCAGTTCCGGCAACTCCTCAGGGGTGATCCGGTGTTTGCGGGCCATCTGATAAATGGCGCTGAGCCGTTCTTCCACTTCGGCCAGCCGGGCCGGGTCGGCTTCGTAGTCGTCGACAAATCGGCGCAGATTGTCGCCAGCTTCTGAAATCTGAATCTGTGCTTCGTTCAGCATCTGGATGGTGTCGGTCAGTGCCGGGACATTAACCGGCAGTTGCTCCAGTTGGTGCAGTGCCTGGCGCACCAGGTCTGCGGCCGAAACCTCATCTTCAGTGCATAGCAGGGCGGCCTGGTGGCTACTTTGAAGTACGGCGTCGGCCTGGCTGAGCTGTGCCTGTTCGGCTTCCAGGGTTGTCTGTTCGTCCTCGCCCAGTGCCAACCTGTCCAGCTCTTCCACCTGATAGCGCAGCAGCTGCAAACGGGCCTCGGCCTCATCAGCATTGTGCTGGCGTTGCAGTAGTTTCTGGCGCGTCTGGTGCCAGGCTTTCCACGCAGATCGGGTTTCGTCGGCCAGGCTTTCCGCGCCGGCGAACTCGTCCAGCAGCTTTCGGTGGGTTTCCTTGCGCAGCAGGGATTGATGCTGGTGCTGACTGTGGATATCCATCAGCAGGCTGCCCAGTTCTTTCAATTGTGACAGCGGGCAGGGCTGGCCATTAATGAATGCCTTGGAGCGGCCGTCCTTGCTGATGGTCCGGCGCAGGATGCAATCGTCCTTGTCGTCCAGCTCATGGCTGTCCAGCCAGGACCGGGCTTCGGGGATGCGGGATATATCGAAGCTGGCGGTAATGTCGGCACGCTTGGCGCCATGGCGAACGGCGCCGGCATCGGCCCGGCCACCCATGGCCAGGCCAAGGGCATCAAGCACAATCGACTTGCCGGCACCGGTTTCCCCGGTCAGGGCTGTCATACCGCGGTTGAACTGGAGTTCAACCCTTTCTGCAATGGCGTAGTTCGATACCGTGAGTTGTGTGAGCATGCCGCAACCTCCGCTCGTTCTTGAGCAAGTGATAACTCTGACCACTGTTTGTTCATACAGGTGCTGTGAATATATACAGGGTTTTTCCGGTTTGCAAACAGGAATTGATGAAAACATCAAAGATTGCGTGGGTGACGGTTGAAACCCGGGAAGCGGGCCCCATATCGGTTCGCAAAGCGATTCTTTCCTGCTTTCTGGACAAGCGGGAGTGGTTATTTCTGCAGGCCTTCGTGGCCGTGAAAACGTTATCAGGAGTTGTCATGAGTGCTGACGAAAAGCGCAACGAACAGGTAGAAGAACGCAACGAGGCAGCGGAAGCTGCGGCGGAAGAGCAGGCTGCAGGTAACCAGGACGCCGAGCAGTCACCGGAACAGGGCTCCGAGCTGGATGTGCTGCAGCAGAAACTGCAGGAGTACCAGGAGCAGGCCTTGCGGGCACAGGCGGAGATGCAGAATGTTCGCCGCCGGGCCGAGATTGATGTGGAAAAAGCTCACAAGTTTGCGCTCGAGAAGTTTGTGAAAGAGCTGTTGCCGGTGGCTGACAGTCTTGAGAAAGCAGTCGAAAGCACCGAGGGCCAGGAAAACGCCGGCGAACTGGTTGCGTCCATCCGCGAAGGTGTGGAAATGACCCTGACGCTGTTCATGAACAGCCTGAAGAAATTTAACGTTGAGCAGCTCAACCCGGTGGGTGAGCCGTTCGATCCTCAGCAGCATGAAGCCATGTCCATGGTGCCGGCGCCGGATGCCGAGCCTAACAGCGTGGTTGCGGTTGTGCAGAAAGGTTATCTGCTCAATGGCCGGGTGGTTCGTCCGGCCATGGTTGTGGTGGCCAAGGCAGAAGATGCGCCAAAAATCGACGAGCAGGCTTGAAAAGTCGAGCAGAGCGCCAATATAGCGATTAAACAGCAAAGGCCGGGGTAGGCATTCTCCGGAACAGCATTCAGAAAGATTTGGAGTGATTCGATGAGCAAGATTATTGGTATCGACCTGGGAACCACAAACTCATGTGTGGCCATCATGGATGGCGACAAGGTAAAGGTGATTGAAAACGCCGAGGGTGATCGCACCACTCCGTCGATCATCGCCTACACCGAAGACAACGAGACCCTGGTTGGCCAGTCAGCCAAGCGCCAGGCGGTGACCAACCCGCACAACACTCTATACGCCATCAAGCGCCTGATTGGTCGTCGTTTTGAAGACGACGTGGTTCAGAAAGACATCAAGATGGTGCCCTACAAGATCGCCAAGGCAGACAATGGTGATGCCTGGGTTGAGGTAAAGGGTCAGAAAATGGCGCCGCCGCAGGTGTCTGCAGAAGTTCTGAAGAAAATGAAGAAGACTGCAGAAGACTACCTGGGTGAAAAGGTAACCGAAGCGGTGATCACCGTGCCTGCGTACTTCAATGACAGCCAACGCCAGGCGACCAAGGATGCTGGCAAGATTGCTGGCCTGGAAGTGAAGCGGATCATCAACGAGCCGACTGCTGCGGCCCTGGCTTATGGCCTGGACAAGAAGAGCGGTGATCGTACCGTTGCTGTGTACGACCTGGGTGGTGGTACTTTCGATCTGTCCATCATCGAAATTGCGGACGTAGACGGAGAGCACCAGTTCGAAGTACTGGCCACCAACGGTGACACTTTCCTGGGCGGTGAAGACTTCGACCTGAAAGTGATTGAATATCTGGCCGACCAGTTCAAGAAAGACAGTGGCATCGATCTTCGCGGCGACTCTCTGGCCATGCAGCGTCTGAAAGAAGCGGCCGAGAAGGCCAAGATCGAGCTCTCCAGCAGCCAGCAGACCGACGTAAACCTGCCGTACATCACTGCAGATGCGTCTGGTCCCAAGCACATGAACGTGAAGCTGACCCGTGCCAAGCTGGAGTCGCTGGTGGAAGATCTGGTTCAGCGCAGTCTGGAGCCCTGTAAGGTTGCTCTTCAGGATGCGGGCATGAAGGCCGGTGAAATCGACGAGGTTATTCTGGTCGGTGGTCAGACCCGTATGCCGCTGGTACAAGAGAAAGTAAAAGAGTTCTTCGGCAAAGAGCCGCGTAAAGACGTGAACCCGGACGAGGCCGTAGCCATGGGTGCTGCGATTCAGGGCGCGGTACTGTCTGGCGACGTGAAAGACGTGCTGCTGCTGGACGTAACCCCGCTGACCCTGGGTATCGAAACCATGGGTGGCGTGGCCACTCCGCTGATCGAGAAGAACACCACGATTCCGACCAAGAAATCGCAGACCTTCTCTACAGCGGATGACAACCAGACTGCAGTGACCATTCACGTGGTTCAGGGTGAGCGTAAGCAGGCGGCACAGAACAAGTCTCTGGGTCGTTTCGATCTGGCCGACATTCCGCCGGCACCGCGCGGTGTGCCGCAGATCGAAGTAACCTTCGATATTGATGCCAACGGTATCCTGAACGTGTCTGCCAAAGACAAGGCGACCGGCAAGGAACAGTCCATCGTGATCAAGGCCTCTTCTGGTCTGAACGATGACGAGATCGAGAAGATGGTTCGCGATGCCGAGGCCAATGCCGAGGAAGACCGCAAGTTCGAGGAGCTTGTCCAGGCCCGTAACCAGGGTGATGCCATGGTTCACGCCGTGCGCAAGACCCTGACCGAAGCTGGCGACAAGGTATCCGACAGCGAGAAAGAGTCCATCGAAGCGGCCATCAAGGATCTGGAAGAAGCCCTCGAGGGTTCTGACAAGGAAGCCATCGAAACCAAGACTCAGAAGCTGACCGAAGTGTCCTCTGAGCTGGCCCAGAAGATGTACGCGGATCAGGCTGATCAGCAGCAGGCTGGTGGCCAGGAAGAAGGTCAGGCCAAGAGTGCTGACGACGCCGTCGACGCCGAGTTCGAGGAAGTCAAAGACGACGACAAGAAGTAATTCCGAGGTACATCAAGTAGTTGGGAAAACGCGGGCCGGGCTCGCGTTTTCCTCGTTATAAAAACAGGGTTTTGAAGCATGGCCAAGCGCGATTATTACGAAGTACTCGGGATCTCCCGGGATGCGGACGAAAAGGAAGTTAAGCGGGCGTACCGAAAGCTCGCCATGAAATATCACCCGGACCGTAACCCGGATGACAAGGATGCCGAGAACAAATTCAAAGAGGCCAGCGAAGCCTACGAAATCCTTGCGGACTCCAGTAAGCGCGCCACCTATGACCAGTTCGGCCATGCCGGCGTAGACGGTCAGGCAGGCGGTGGCTTTGGCGGTGGTGGTGCCAGCTTCTCTGACATCTTTGGTGATGTGTTCGGCGATATTTTTGGTGGCGGAGGTCGTGGCCGCACCACCCGCGGTGCAGATCTGCGCTACACCCTGGAGCTGGATCTTGAAGAGGCCGTTAAAGGCAAAACCGTTAAGATCAACATCCCTGGCCATAAAGAATGTGAAGCCTGTGA
>Ga0079224_100014088_pt1 | contig 11159 bp, 9 predicted proteins | sample Stecom2015_FD_80414 | JGI IMG/M metagenome (GOLD analysis project Ga0079224, IMG submission 80414) | Agricultural soil microbial communities from Utah to study Nitrogen management - Steer compost 2015 | ecosystem: Environmental > Terrestrial > Soil > Agricultural land | place: USA: Utah...
CCGGCGCAGGATCCTCGGCGCCACCACCGCCTCCCCGGCGGCCACGGTGCGGATCGCGGCGACCAGGTCCTCGGCCGGCACGTCCTTGGCCAGGAAGCCGCTGGCACCGGCCCGGAGCGCTCCGACCACGTACTCATCCAGGTCAAACGTGGTCAAGATCAGCACGCGGACCGGCAGCCGCGACTCCACGATCGCCCGGGTCGCCGCGACCCCGTCGAGCTTCGGCATCCGGATATCCATGAGGACGACGTCGGGCAAGAGCCGCCGGGCCAGCTCGACCGCCTCCTGGCCGTCGCCCGCTTCGCCGACGATGTCCAGGTTCGGATCACTACCCAGCACCATGCGGAACCCGGTACGCAGCAGCGGCTGGTCGTCGGCGAGCAGGACGCGCACGGGTCGACGGTCGCTCATCATGGCTCCAGCACGGATCACGGCTCCAGTACGGGTAAAGCGGTGCGGGACCCGGGGTCCCACGAAGCCGTAGGCCACCACCGAGCGGGTCCGGTACGCAGCGTACCGCCGAAGCGGACCGGTCGTTCCGGCATCGGCGTGGCATCGTCCTCGGGGGCGGGCTCCATGATCAACACACGCGCCGCCGACCGGTCGCCACGCGCCGGCGGCCGGTGAATCCCCGCGTCACACGTCTTCGCCCGGCCGCGGGTCCACGGGCGCCGCCGCCGGGAGCGGCTGCGGAAACGGCGGCGGACTACCCCCGAACGCCGGGCAGTGGGCCTGGTGGTCGCACCAGTCGCAGAGCCGGCTCGGCCGGGGCCGGAAATCCCTGGTCTCGGTCGCCTTCTCGATCGCCTCCCACAGCGCCAGCACGGTGCGCTCGAACCGCACCAGCTCCTCGGGGCCGGGGGTGTAGTCGCAGACCTCGGCGTCGCGCAGGTAGAGCAGGCGGAGCACCCGCGGCACCCGGCCGCGCGAACGCCACAGCACCAGCGCGTAGAACTTGAGCTGGAACAGCGCGCGCGCCTCGAACGCCTCCCGCGGCGCACCCCCGCTCTTGTAGTCCACCACCCGCAGCTCGCCGTCGGGCGAGACGTCCAGCCGGTCGACGTACCCCCGCAGCTGCAACCGCTCGGCGACCACGGCCTCCACCAGGCTCTCGCGCTCGCCCGGCTCCAGCCGGCGGGGATCCTCCACCGCGAAGTAGCCGTCCAGCAGCGGGCCGGCAGAGGCCAGGAACTCCTCTACTGGGGTCTGGGCCAGCGCGTCCACCAGAGCTGGCTCCTGCGCGGTCAACTCCTGCCAGGCGCCGGCCACCAGCGCGGCGGCGGCCGGGCGGGTGCGCTCCGGCGCCGGCAGATCGAACAAGCGTTCCAGCACCGCGTGCACCAGGCTGCCGCGGGCCTGCTCCACGGTGGGTGTCTCCGGCAGCCGGTCGATGGAGCGGAAGCGGTAGAGCAGGGGGCAGGTCTTGAAATCCGCCGCCCGCGAGGGTGACAGCGAGGGCAGCGCCGGTGCCGCGGCTCCGGCCGCGTCCACGGCGGGAGCCGCCGCGGCGACCGGGGCGGCGGGGGAGGGGGCGGGCTGGAGCGTCATGGCCCGACCCTAGGCCACCGGTGTGACACCCTCGAGCACCGGTGCGAGCCCCTGGTCCGGCCCGGTGTGACACCGCCCACGCCACTGCGCCCCACCAACCGGTAGCCTCGCTGTATCAGCCCGTAGCATGGCCTCGATGACTCCGACCGCCGAATCCTCGCCCCGGCGTCGCCGTCCGGGCATCCCGCTCGGCCGCCTGTTCGGGTTCCCACTGCACATGAGCTGGTCAGTGGTGGTGCTGGTGGTCCTGGTGACGCTGCTCTACGGGCAGGTCCGCGACGTCGCGGTGGGGTTCGGGTTCGCCGTGTGCCTGCTGGGCTCGGTGCTCCTGCACGAACTCGGCCACGCATTCACCGCCCGCCGGCTCGGCATCGGGGTCCGCGGCATCACCCTGGAGATCTTCGGTGGCTACACGGAGATGGAGCGCGACGCGCCCACCTGGCGCGCGGAGCTGCTGGTCTCCCTCGCCGGCCCGGCGGTCTCCCTCGGGCTGGGGCTGGCCTCCGCCGCCGGCGCACTGGTGTTGCCGGGCGGTAACGCGGTGCACGAGGTGGTGTTGCTGCTCGCGCTGGCGAACCTGATCGTCGCGGCGTTCAACCTGCTGCCCGGGCTGCCGCTGGACGGCGGGCGGGCACTGCGGGCGGCGGTGTGGCGGATCACCGGCGAGCAGCAGCGCGCCACCGTGGTGGCCGCCCGCTGCGGACAGGTGATCGGCGTGGTCACCGGCGCGGCCGCGGTCCTGCTCTACCTCAGCGACCGGTTCAGCGCCTTCGGGCTGGTGTTCATGCTGTTGGTGGCGTTCACCCTGTGGCAGGGCGCGACCGCCGGCGTACGGCTGGCCCGGGTGCCGTTGATCGACGTAGCCCGGTTGGCGCGGCCGATCTTCACCGTGCCCACCGGCACGCCACTCGCCGAGGCGCAGCGGCGGGCGGTGGAGTCGGCCCCGCCGGGGTCGGCGCTGGCGGTGGCCGACTCCTCCGGCAAGCTGGTCGCCCTGGTACAGGCGCGGGCGGCCGAGGCGGTGCCGGCGGCTCGCCGGCCCTGGGTGAGCGTGGACGCGGTCGCCCGCGACCTGGGTGCGATCCGGGCGGTGCCGGTCGGGCTGCGCGGGGCCGAGGCGCTGAAAGTACTCCAGGCCTCGCCCGCCGGGGAGTACCTGGTCACCAACGACGGCCAGGTGGTCGGGGTGTTGCGGACCGCCGATGTGGCCCGGCTGCTGCACGCCCGCGACCAGGGCCGCGGTCACCGGGAGAGCGCCCGGTGAGCCAGCTCGACCCGCCGCCGGGGGCGGCGCGGGGACCGTTCCGCCCCGGAGACCGGGTGCAGCTGACCGATCCGAAGGGGAGGACCCGCACGATCGTGCTGCGCCCCGGCGCCACCTACCACACCCACCGCGGGGTGGTCGCGCACGATGAGCTGCTGGGTCTACCCGACGGCAGTGTGGTCACCTCCAGCGGCGGCACCGCGTACCTGGCGCTGCGGCCGCTGCTGTCGGACTGGGTGCTGGCGATGCCGCGTGGGGCGCAAGTGATCTACCCCAAGGACGCCGCGCAGATCATCGCCATGGGGGACATCTTCCCCGGCGCCCGGGTGCTGGAGGCCGGCGCGGGGTCCGGTGGCCTGACCTGCTCGCTGCTGCGGGCGGTGGGCGGCGCCGGGCGGGTGGTCTCCTGGGAACTACGGGAGGACTTCGCTCAGATCGCGCGCCGCAACGTGGAGGATTTCTTCGGCGGGCCGCACCCGGCCTGGCAGCTCCGGGTCGGCGACGTCGCCAGCAGCACCGAGACCGGGTTCGACCGGGTGGTGCTCGACCTGCTGACCCCGTGGGACCTGGTGCCGATGGTGGCCGACGCGCTGGTCCCCGGCGGCGTGCTGATCGGCTACGTCGCCACCACCCCGCAGTTGTCCGAGTTGGTGGAGGCGCTGCGCGAGCACGGCGGCTTCACCGAGCCCCGGGCGTGGGAGACCCTGGTGCGCGACTGGCACGCCGACGGGTTGGCGGTGCGGCCCGAGCACCGGATGGTGGCGCACACCGCGTTCCTGGTCACCACCCGGCGGTTGGCGCCCGGCGTGGTCGCGCCGGCCCGCCGCCGCAAGCCGAGCCGCGGTCGGGAAGCGTACGAGCTGCGGCGCGACCGGCGCGGTGACCAGCCGGCGTGAGCGGTCTCCGCGGCCGGTCCGCGTGCCTGGCCCGGGGCGGCTACTCCTCCACGTAGATGCACTCGCCCGGGCAGTCGCGGGCGGCTTCCAGCACGGTCAGGCGCAGGTGGTCCGGCACCTCGGCGCTCGCCCCGGGGGCGGTGAGCAGCTCGCCGTCGCCATCTTTGACGTAGGCCAGCCCGTCGATGTCGAACTCGAACACCTCCGGGGCGTACTGCACGCACAACCCGTCGCCGGTGCAGAGGCTCTGGTCGATCCTCACCCGCGCGCCCACGCGTACTCCTTTCCCGGTGGCGGGGCAGCCGGTGCCCCGCCAGCCGACGTCTCCTCGACGGTACCCACCGCCGGGGGAGGGGTCTCCGGCAACCTGGAGTGACGCATCTCGCAGAGATCAAGGTTCGATGACAGGTGCGTCCACGGGCGCCGTACGGGGCATGCACGGGCTAGGGTTGAGGACAGGACGTTGTGACCCCCCGGGGAGGTGGGACCGTGGCACGCAGCGACGATGCGGATGCGCGCGCCGCACGGTGGGAGCGGGAAGCCCACGATCTCTCCACGCAGGTCGCGTTCCTGCAGGAGGAGCTGGCATTGGCGCGCCGGAAGGTCAGCGAGGGCCCCCGACACGTGCGTCAGTTGGAGGAGCGGCTCGCCGCCACGTCCGCGCAACTGGCCCGCCTCACGGAAAACAACGAGCGGCTGGTCGCCACGCTCAAGGAGGCGCGGGCGCAGATCGTCACCCTGAAGGAGGAGATCGACCGCCTGGCGCAACCGCCGAGCGGCTACGGGATCTTCCTGGGCCGGCACGACGACGAGACCGTGGACGTCTTCACCGCCGGGCGCAAGATGCGGGTAGCGGTCTCCCCGTCGGTGGACGTCGACAACCTCCGCCGCGGCCAGGAGGTGCTGCTCAACGACGCGCTGAACGTGGTCGCGGCGCTGTCGTTCGAGCGCGCCGGCGAGGTCGCGATGCTCAAGGAGGTGCTGGAGGGCGGCGACCGGGCCCTGGTCATCTCCCACGCCGACGAGGAGCGGGTGGTGCACCTGGCGGACACGCTGCTGGACACCCCCCTGCGCGCCGGCGACTCCCTGATGATCGAGCCCCGCTCGGCGTATGCGTATGAGCGCATCCCCAAGAGCGAGGTGGAGGAGCTGGTCCTCGAAGAGGTGCCCAACGTCGACTACTACGACATCGGTGGCCTGGACCGGCAGATCGAGCAGATCCGCGACGCGGTGGAGCTGCCGTTCCTGCACGCGGACCTGTTCCGCGAGCACGACCTGCGCCCGCCCAAGGGTGTGCTGCTCTACGGCCCGCCCGGCTGCGGTAAGACCCTGATCGCCAAGGCGGTGGCGAACTCGCTGGCCAAGCAGATGGCGGCCAAGCGTGGTGAGGAGAAGCACACCAGCTACTTCCTCAACATCAAGGGTCCGGAGCTGCTCAACAAGTACGTCGGCGAGACCGAGCGGCACATCCGGCTGATCTTCCAGCGGGCGCGGGAGAAGGCCAGCGAGGGTACGCCGGTGATCGTGTTCTTCGACGAGATGGACTCGGTGTTCCGCACCCGCGGCTCCGGGGTCTCCTCCGACGTGGAGAACACCATCGTCCCGCAGCTGCTGTCCGAGATCGACGGTGTGGAGGGGCTGGAGAACGTCATCGTGATCGGCGCCTCCAACCGGGAGGACATGATCGACCCGGCGATCCTGCGGCCGGGCCGGCTGGACGTGAAGATCAAGATCGAGCGTCCGGACGCCGAGGCCGCCAAGGACATCTTCAGCAAGTACATCCACCCCGGGCTGCCGCTGCACCCCGACGACCTGGCCGAGCACGGTGGCTCGCGCGAGGCGTGCGTCGCGGCGATGATCGAGGCGGCGGTGCTGCGGATGTACGCCGAGACCGAGGAGAACCGGTTCCTGGAGGTCACCTACGCCAACGGTGACAAGGAGGTCCTCTACTTCAAGGACTTCAACTCCGGCGCCATGATCGAGAACATCGTCGACCGGGCGAAGAAGATGGCGATCAAGGAGTACCTCAACTCCGAGCGCAAGGGGCTGCGACTGCAGCACCTGCTGGACGCCTGCATAGACGAGTTCCGGGAGAACGAAGACCTGCCGAACACCACCAACCCCGACGATTGGGCGCGGATCTCCGGTAAGAAGGGCGAGCGGATCGTCTACATCCGCACCCTGGTCTCCGGCGGCAAGGGCGCCGAGGCCGGCCGGTCGATCGACACCGTCACCCCGCCGGGGCAGTACCTGTAACGGTTGACCAGACGACACTCCCGTCTACGGTGAGCGCGGCGGCGCTCCACCGTAGACGGGAGTGTCGATTTTTCGGGTCGGCGGTGGCGGTCGGGAGCGTCGATGACGTCGGGTAGGGGAAGTTTGCCCGACACCGACGGAGAAGGTCGGACTCCGGACGGCTACCCTTGGTGCGTGATGGTGTGCCACGGCCTTCTCCGCCGGCCCGCCGCCCCTGGCGGGTCTCTGCGTCGGCCCGCCACCTCTGCCCGGGGGGTGCGATGACGACACGACGGATCATGGGGACCGAGGTCGAGTACGGGATCGCGGTGCCCGGTCAACCAGGGGCCAACCCGATGGTGACCTCCTCCCAGGTGGTCAACGCCTACGGGGCCCGGCCCGAGCTGACCCGGGGTGGCCGCGCCCGGTGGGACTACGAGGAAGAGTCGCCGCTGCGCGACGCGCGCGGCTTCACGTACTCGGGCACCGCCTACGACCCGGCGGAGGCGCTCGTCGACGAGGACCTGGGCCTGGCGAACGTCATCCTCACCAACGGTGCCCGGCTCTACGTCGACCACGCCCACCCGGAGTACTCGACCCCGGAGGTCACCAACCCGCTCGACCTGGTGCGGTGGGACAAGGCCGGCGAGCGGGTGATGGCGGAGGCGGCCCGCCGGGCCGCGAGCATCCCCACCGCCGGCAACATCCAGCTCTACAAGAACAACACCGACAACAAGGGCGCCAGCTACGGGTCCCACGAGAACTACCTGATGCGGCGCCAGACTCCGTTCGCCGACATCGTCACCCACCTGACGCCGTTCTTCGTCACCCGGCAGGTGATCTGCGGCGCCGGGCGGGTCGGCATCGGCCAGGACGGCTCCCAGCCGGGCTTCCAGCTCTCCCAGCGGGCCGACTTCTTCGAGGTCGAGGTGGGCCTGGAGACCACGCTGAAGCGGCCCATCATCAACACCCGGGACGAGCCGCACGCCGACGCCGACAAGTACCGCCGCCTACACGTGATCATCGGGGACGCCAACCTCTCGGAGATCTCCACCTACCTGAAGGCCGGCACCACCGCGCTGGTGCTGTCGATGATCGAGGAGAAGGCGCTCGCGGGCGACCTCGGCATCGCCGACCCGGTGACCGAGCTGAAGGCGGTCAGCCACGACCCGTCGCTCAAGCACCTGATGCGGATGCGCGACGGGCGGCGGCTGACCGCGCTGGACGTGCAGTGGGCCTACTTCGAACGGGCCTCGGCGTTCGTGGCCGACCGCTACGGCGACGACGTGGACGAGATCACCGCCGACGTGCTGCGCCGGTGGGAACAGGTGCTGGACCAGCTCGGCCGCGATCCGCACAAGCTCTCCGACCAGTTGGACTGGGTGGCGAAGCTGCGCCTGCTGGAGGGCTACCGGGACCGGGAGGGTCTGAGCTGGGGGTCGCACAAGCTACAACTGGTGGATCTGCAGTACAGCGACGTGCGCCCGGAGAAGGGCCTGTACTACCGGCTGGTCGCCCGGGGCGCGATGCAGACGCTCTTCGACGACGAGGCCACCCGTACCGCGATGTCGGAGCCGCCGGAGGACACCCGGGCGTACTTCCGCGGCCGCTGCCTGGCCCAGTACGCCTCTGAGGTGGTGGCGGCGAGCTGGGATTCAGTGATCTTCGACGTCGGCCGGGAGTCGCTGGTGCGCGTACCGATGATGGAGCCGGAGCGGGGCACCAAGGCCCATGTGGGGGAGCTGTTCGACCGCTGCCCCAGCGCCAAGGACCTGCTGGAGATCATCACCGGCGGTTGACCGGACTCCCGTGGTGGCGATCGTCACCCGCGCTGATCACCGGTGGGCGGCGGCGCGATCGGACGCGCCGGTCCACCACCCGGCGCCGGCGCCAGCCCGATGCGGCACCGCGCGGTATGCGTTGCCACCCCGGCCGACGGGGTACGTTTGCAGAGCGACCCTGCGGTGGGAGGAGGTAGACAGGTATGGCAACGCGTGACACCGGCGGCCAGGCCCAGTCGGGCAAGTCCCGGCGGGAAGAGGTGGAGGACACCGTCGCGCCGGAGGTGTCTCGGGAAGTCACCGAGCGCGCTGAGGAGCTCTCCGAGGAGGTCGACGACCTGCTCGACGAGATCGACTCGGTCCTGGAGGAGAACGCCGAGGAGTTCGTCCGGGGCTACGTCCAGAAGGGCGGCCAGTGAGCGGCCGACCTGACGGCGATCGCATGGCGTCCCTGGCATCCGGTGCCTGAGCGTACCGGGCTGCACCGGGCGCCGCCACGCGGCGCCCGGTGCACCCGCGGCAGCGGCCGGGCGACTAACCTGGCGTCAGACTTGTCCAGCCAGACGTGCCGAGCGAACATCAGAAAGGAACCACGTGACGGGTCCTGACACCTCCCGGGGTCTGCCGGCCATCTTCACCAACGCGGGGACCTCATCCTTCACCCAGTTCCTGAGCATGGTCGCCCCGGAGCTGCTGCCCGGCCGGCGGCCGTTGCCGCCCGGCGCGGTGGGTGACCTCGCCCCGCACGCCACCACCATCGTGGCCCTGTCGTGCGCCGGTGGCGTGGTGATGGCCGGCGACCGTCGCGCCACCATGGGCAACCTGATCGGCAGCCGCGACATCGAGAAGGTCTTCGCCGCCGACCCGTACTCGCTGGTGGGCGTCGCCGGCACCGCCGGCGTGGGCATCGAGCTGGTCCGGCTGTACCAGGTCGAGCTGGAGCACTACGAGAAGATCGAGGGCGCCACCCTGTCCCTGGAGGGCAAGGCGAACCGGCTCGCCGCCATGATCCGCGGCAACCTGGGCGCCGCCATGCAGGGCCTGGCGGTGGTGCCGCTGTACGCCGGGTTCGACCTGGCCGCTACCGATCCCGCCAAGGCCGGCCGTATCTTCAGCTACGACGTGGCCGGCGGCCTGTATGAGGAGACCGGCTACGACGCGGTCGGCTCGGGCTCGCTGTTCGCCCGCTCCGCGCTGAAGAAGCGCTACCGTCCCGGCCTGCCGGTGAACGACGCGATCCGGTTGGCGGTGGAGGCGCTCTACGACGCGGCCGACGATGACACCGCCACCGGCGGTCCCGACCTGACCCGCAAGATCTACCCGGTGGTGATGACCGCCACCGCCGAGGGCACCCGGCGGCTGACCGACGAGGAGGCGGCCGAGGTCGCCGAGGCGGTCGTGGCCGCCCGGATGGAGAATCCCGGCGGCTGAGTCGCCACCGCGGCCGCGGCCGAACACAAACCACTGCCCGATCCACGTCTGACCCGAGGAGACCAGAGCCACCGTGGCAATGCAGTTCTACGCCTCGCCCGAGCAGATCATGCGCGACCGCGCGGAGTACGCGCGCAAGAACATCGCTCGCGGCCGCAACGCGGTCGTGCTCAGCTGTGCCGACGGCGTGCTGTTCGTCACCGAGAACGTCTCCACCGCGCTGCACAAGGTCGGTGAGATCTACGACCGGATCGGCTTCGCCGCGGTCGGGCGGTACAACGAGTACGAGAACCTGCGGCGGGCCGGGGTCCGGATGGCCGACTTGAACGGCTACAGCTACGACCGGCGGGACGTGACCGGCCGGGCGCTCGCCAACGCGTACGCCCAGACCCTCGGTGCGATCTTCACCGACCAGACCAAGCCGTTCGAGGTGGAGATCTGCGTGGCCGAGGCCGGCCGTACCCCGGAAGAGGACGAGCTCTACAAGATCACCTATGACGGTTCGGTGCAGCACGAGCCCTCCGGGGTGCTGGCGATGGGCGGGCAGGCCGACGCGGTGGTGGCCCACATCCGCGAGCACCACCGCAGTGACGAGCCGCTGGCTACCGCGCTGCGCCGGGCCGTCCAGGGGCTGACCAGCGTGGGCGGGGAGAACGGCCAGCCCCGGACCGTGCCCACCAACCAGCTGGAGGTGGCGCTGCTGGACCGCAAGCGCACCGGGCGCACCTTCCGCCGGATCACCGGCGCGGCGCTAACCGCGCTGCTGGCACAGACCGACGACACCGCCGGGGGCAAGGGTGAGGCCGGTGGTGACTCGCCGCCCGCCGCGGGGTCTGCCGCCCCGGAGGCCGGTTCCACAGAAGGTGAAGCTTCTGACACATAACCGGCGCCTGCGCATTGCGCATTCGGACGATTCCCCCGGTACTGTCTTGACATGGACCGCCGCATTTTCGGCCTTGAAACCGAGTACGGGGTGACCTGCACCTACCGCGGGCAGCGTCGCCTGAGCCCGGACGAGGTCGCTCGTTACCTTTTCCGCCGGGTGGTGTCGTGGGGACGTTCCAGCAACGTCTTCCTGCGCAACGGCGCCCGGCTGTACCTGGACGTGGGGTCCCACCCCGAGTACGCCACCCCAGAGTGTGACCAGGTGCCCGACCTGGTCGCCCATGACCGGGCCGGTGAGCGCATCCTCGAAGGGCTGCTCATCGACGCCGAGAAGCGGCTGCACGACGAGGGGATCGCCGGCGAGATCTACCTGTTCAAGAACAACACCGACTCGGCCGGCAACTCCTACGGCTGTCACGAGAACTACCTGGTCTCCCGGCACGGCGAGTTCGGCCGGCTGGCCGACATCCTGATCCCGTTCCTGGTCACCCGGCAGCTCATCTGCGGCGCGGGCAAGGTGCTGCAGACCCCTCGCGGCGCGGTGTACTGCCTCTCCCAGCGCGCGGAGCACATCTGGGAGGGGGTCTCCTCGGCCACCACCCGCTCCCGGCCGATCATCAACACCCGCGACGAGCCGCACGCCGACGCCGAGCGCTACCGCCGGCTGCACGTGATCGTCGGCGACTCGAACATGAACGAGGTCACCACCCTGCTCAAGGTGGGCGCGGCCGACATCGTGCTGCGGATGGTGGAGACCGGGGTGGTCATGCGGGACCTGACCCTGGAGAATCCGATCCGCGCCATCCGCGAGGTCTCCCACGACGTGACCGGGCGCCGCAAGGTGCGCCTGGCCAACGGCAAGGAGGCCAGCGCGCTGGAGATCCAGCAGGAGTACTTCACCAAGGCGGCCGACTTCGTCGACCGCCGGGGCGGCGACCAGGTCAGCAAACGGGTCATCGACCTGTGGGGCCGGGTGCTGGAGGCGGTGGAGAGCGGCAACCTGGACCCGGTGGCCCGGGAGATCGACTGGGTGACCAAGCTAAAGATGATCGAGTCGTACCAGCGCCGGCACGACCTGCCGCTGGCTCACCCGCGGGTGGCCCAGCTCGACCTCGCCTA
>Ga0079224_100014089_pt1 | contig 11158 bp, 13 predicted proteins | sample Stecom2015_FD_80414 | JGI IMG/M metagenome (GOLD analysis project Ga0079224, IMG submission 80414) | Agricultural soil microbial communities from Utah to study Nitrogen management - Steer compost 2015 | ecosystem: Environmental > Terrestrial > Soil > Agricultural land | place: USA: Utah...
CAGAAGGGTGCTCCACTACCTCGATCAATTCTTCCTTCGCAAGTCGAATTATCGCAGGTCGGGGCACCTTTCGCCATTCCTATCGCAGGTCAGAGACTATTTCCATGACTGAGCGAGGTTAGTCGGCGAACGGCGAGAATCTGTGAGGTTCGGCCAATCGTCACCGGATCAGCGCGAACGGTGGAGCACGCAGCTGGCGCCGCACAATCCGTGCGTGACCTGGACCCGAATCTGGGCCGGGTGGTCGATCTGTTGGTCACCAACATCGTGCTGTTGGATTCCGAACGCAACGGAGGCGGCTCGGCTTCGCACCTGCCGGGCCTGGTGTGCATGAGCCCCGCTCCGGGCTGGGAGGCGGCGGACTTCGCCCAATCGCTGGTCCACGAAGCCATCCACCTGAACCTGTTCATCGCTGGTATAGGCCACGGCCTCTACACCCTGCCCGCCAGTGAACTGGCCGCCGACCGGTACCGGGTGCTCTCAGCGGTCAAGATCGGCCAGATGCGCCCACTGGACAAGGCGTTCCACGCGACCGAGGGCCTGTGCGGCAAGCGCGAGTACTTCACCGACTACGGGCAGACTCTCGTCACACAATTGCGCGAGTTTGCGGTGAACCTCGACTTCGAGGCCGTGGCGGAGGCGATAGTCAGTCCCGAGTTCGCCTCCTACCCCGTCGCGGTTTGACCGCAGTCACCACTCGACCCCGATACCGACCTCTCGGGCCAGGCTGCCCGCCAGCCCGAGCAGGTCGCCTCCCTGCACAGTCGCCGTCTCATATGTCGAGCAATCCAGCCAGAGGGGGTGTGCTCAGGTATGAACGTCGAGCCGAGCCGTCTGGCCATGGACGCATGAGCATGGAAAGTTCGGATTACGCTTGTTGCCCATACCCCGCGCGGCGGGTTGAGGTGTGCAAATCGTGAGGAGGGAATCAGTGGCGATTCAGGCCGTGGTGTTCGATGTCGGCGAGACCTTGGTGGACGAGACCCGCGAGTACGGCACCTGGGCTGACTGGCTCGGAGTTCCCCGCCACACGTTCGTCTCCGTATTCGGGGCAACCATCGCTCGAGGGCTGGACTACCGCGAGACCTTCCAGGTCTTTCGCCCTGGGTTCGACCTCACTGCGGAACGGGAGGCCCGCGCCGCCGCAGGTCAGCCGGAGTGGTTCGGTGAGGAAGACCTGTATGCCGACGTGCGCCCTGCCCTCGCCGAACTTCAGGCATCGGGAATCTGGGTGGGCGTAGTCGGCAATCAGACCGTGCGGGCTGGCGGGCTGCTCCGAGGGCTCAATCTGCCCTGCGACTTCATCGCGACCTCCGACGACTGGGGTGTATCCAAGCCCGACACCGCATTCTTCGATCGGATCGTCGAGGAGGCAGGCATGCCGGCCGACGACATCTTGTATGTCGGTGACCGCCTCGACAACGACATCGCTCCGGCCAAGGCGGTCGGGATGCGGACGGCGTTCGTCCAGCGAAGCCTATGGGGGTGGATCCACCGCGAGTCGCCTTTGCTGGACGAACTGGCCGACTTCCGCATCCACTCCCTGACCGAGCTCCCCGCCCTCGTTGCATCGGGTCGGCGAGAACCAGTCCAGCCATAGGGGTGAGGGGTCGGCGGCAGGATCGAAGTCTGCGTAGGACTGCTCGGCATGGGCGATGTGGGCAAGCGCGGCTTTCGTATCGCCGAAACGGGTGTCGACCTCGGCAGCCACCGCGTCGATCCAAGCGATGAGTTCCCCGTTGGTACTGGCTACCACGGCCTTCGGCGTGCCGTCGTCCATCGGACACGCGTATGAGTACGTTACCTGGCACCTGAGCACCGCCCGGTCAAATTCCGCCTGAAGCCAAGCAGTCGAGATGCGGACGGCGTTCATTCACGAGCCCGTGGGATTCGGGTCCGGCGACGGGCTCAAGGCAGTCGGGCTACGGTCGAGGCTGTGAGTCGCACCCAGTGGACCATTCACGGCGAGACCGTGGTGGACGAGAATCGACACATTCGCCTGTCTACCGTCGATGTCGAGCTTCCCGACGGTATCAGGTTCACCCAGTACGTCGCCCGCATGCCGGCCTGCGCGATGACTCTGGTGCTCAACGAGCGCCGAGAGGCGCTGCTGATGTACCGGCACCGATTCATCATCGACCGGTGGGTGTGGGAGTTGCCGGGCGGATATGTCGACCACGCTGAGGACATCGCGGCAGCCGCTGCCCGGGAGGTCGAAGAGGAAACTGGGTGGCGGCCGCGCTCGATGGAGCATCTTGTCACCTACCAGCCCGCGATCGGCACTCTGGACCATCCGCAGCAGGTGTATCTCGCCCGCGGCGCGGATCTCACCGACACCGGCCCGGACATCAATGAGGCCGAAGACGTGCGTTGGTTCCCACTCGATGAGGCGGTCGGGATGATCGATCGTGGCGAGATCGTCGGCGCTGCGACGGTCGTCGCGCTCTATCGCGCGCTCAGTCTGCCCGGGGCATAGCTGCTTCGTGCACACGCTCCCGGAAGTCGGCCACTTCCGGGAGTGCGGCGTGTGGGGCGAGGCGGTGTCGAATTTCCCGCAGGTAGGCCAGGCTGCGTCGCGACTCCAGCCCCGCCGCCATGTCGAGTGCGTCGTTTCCGATCTGTACCGCTTCGCGTGGATCTTCCTCGGCGCGGGCAGAGGCGAGTAGGCACAGGTTGAACATGCGCCCCCGCGTATATCCGTCGGCCATGGCCAGGGATCGCTCGGCGAAACCGGCAGCGCGCCTCTGGTCGCCGAGATCCCGGAAGCAGTGTGCGGTCTTCGCCGACAGGTATGCGCCGTCGAAGTAGTCGAGCCAGGCTGGACGTGCGGTGTCGGCGCGCTCATAGGCTCGCTCGGCCGCATTCAGGGACTTGGCGCACGTCGAGGAGTCTCGGCGAGCGGCATGCCCGTGCGCCTCCACCATGTGGCACGCCGACTCGAGCACCGCCAGCCCGGTCGTGCGGGCAGCGATCTGCGCTGCTCGGGCGAGATCTACCGCATCCCCGGGGCGGCCGACGTAGGTGGCCTGGTGTGACATCGCGGCGAGGATCTCGGCACCGAGGCCGGCATCCCCTGCGGCGCGCGACATACGCAGCGCTTGAATCAGGTAGCGCTGTGCGATCCCGTGTTCCTCCAGGTCGTAGGCCGCCCAACCTGCGAGCTTCGTCAGCTCTGCCGTGGTGGCGAACAACTGTCGGCCGATCAGCTCCGTGTATGAACTCTGTAGAAGAGGCGCGACCGAGCTGTGAAGGTAATGCACGATCGTCGACCGCACCTTGCCGCCGCCGACCCGGTTGTCCAGATCCCGGAACGCTGCGGTCATCGTCCGCACTGCGTCGACATCGCCTTGGCCGATCCGCCGTATCCCTTCCTTGGAGACAGGGTGCTCCGGTCCGGGCATCGTCAGCCACCGTATCGAGGCGGCCGGGTAGACCGCGACCGCGTACGACGCACCCACCAGGAACCGGCGGCGCTCCACATCACTCCTCCACAGGGCGGTCGCGGCAGCGGTCGCCTCCGCGAGACTCAGTGAGAACTCCAGACCGAGGTCGGCAGACACCTCCCCGCCGAACATGCCGCAGTCGGCCACGGTGACGCGGCGGCCGGTTACCTCCGTGAGTACTTCGGCGATCAGGCCGGGCGTCGGCGGGGTCGGTTGCTCCCCGGCAAGCCAGCGACCCACCGACGTGTGGTCATAGCCGAGTTCCAAGCCGACAGCACCTCCGCGCTCGACGATTCTTCGCGCGAGACCTTTTCGACTCAGCCGCGACTCCTGCACGAGGTCCATCAGCTGCCGGTTGGGTTGCTTCGGTTGGCGTCCCATTACTGAAGTCTCGCAGCTGTTTTGCGTTCTTGCTATGAAACGGCCAGCGTGCACACCCCTCCTGCACACACCCGCCTGTCGTGCATGCCTTCCGGGGGTCGGGCCCTGAGGGGTTGCCTGGTTAAGCGCCAAGTACGAGGCGAGGCCGTAGCCACGCGTGATCGCCCAGAAATGCGCAGCACGGTCCCCAAATCATCCGTTTTCTAGAGGATCTGAGATGTCTGTGTACGAAATGTGTGCGTTTCTGGCGGTTCTTCCGCTGGCGGCTTTCGGCGTGCTCGTGCCGTTTCTTGTCGGTTCTCGGAAGTCATACGCCTTTACCGCTGCGCAGCCTGACAAGTCCCGGCAGGTGCAGCGTGAGCGGGTCGGCCCCGACGGACAGGGCGACGTCGGAGCGATGGGCGCCGGACCTGTCGCCCGACCGAGCAATCGATGCAGCTCGCAACCGCTGACCACCTCGTCCACGAGGCGGTTCGATGGCACCTTCTCCAGCAAGTGCCCCGTGGGTCGTCGCGGTTCACCCCCGGACGCCGACAACAAGTCGCGTGTCCCGCTCTACACGGACCAATTCGCCTCCGACCCGCACGCCGCATACGCCCGGATGCGAGCACAGTTCGGGCCACTGGTCCCGGTCTGGCTGGCTCCAGGAGTTCCGGCGACGTTAGTGATCGGCTACTGGACCGCGCTGAAGATCCTCAACGATCCCGAGCACTTCCCTGCCGACCCCAGCTTCTGGCAGCGTGGCATTCGCCAGGGGTGCCCGGTTTTGCCGATGATGCAGAAGCGTCCGAACGCATTGCGCAGCAGCGGGATCGAACACGCTCGGTATCGCGCGGCCAACGTAGACGCCCTGGGCCGCGTGGATCTGACCGCACTACGTGCCGTGGTCGAGCGCAGCGCCATGAGGTTGATCGACGGGTTCGGCGGCGCGGGCCGGGCCGATCTGCTCGGTGACTACGCGGTCCCGCTGGTGTTCGAGGTGATCGGCGAGCTGATCGGGTGCGATCCCGATATCAGTGAGCGGGTCGCTGTGGGGATGGCGACGATGTTCGACACCACCACCGATGCGGTCAGCGGAAACCGGTCGGCGGTGGCGGCGTTGGGTGAGCTCGTCGCCCGTAAACGTGTCCGGCCGGGGGAGGACGTCACGTCGTGGCTGCTCGCGCACCCTGCCGGTCTGGACGATGCGGAACTGGTCCACCAGCTGTTCACCCTGTATGCGGCGGCGAGTGAGCCGTTGACGAATCTGATCGTCAACACGGTGTCGTTGATGATGAGCCGCCCGGACTTCGGGGGCCGGGTCGTCGCGGGGGAGGTCTCGACCCGTGACGCGCTGACCCACGTGTTGTTCCGTGATCCGCCGCTGGCGAACTTCTGTATGTCCTATCCGCGTCAACCGCAGCTCGTCGGCGATACGTGGGTGCCGGCGCATCAGCCGATCGTGATCAGCCTGGCTGCGGCCAACAACGACCCGGCGGTGATGGGCGGCAACATCTTCGGCAACGAGTCCCATCTGGGACTTGGCGCAGGTCCGCATCGCTGCCCCGCGCGCGCCCTGGCCGAGCTGATCGCCGGTGACGCGATCGATCAGCTCCTCGACGTGCTGCCCGAAATCGAACTGGCAGTCCCCGCCGACCGGCTCCGCTGGCGGCCGGGCCCGTTCCACCGGTCCTTGGAAGCGCTGCCCGTCGTTTTCGCTCCCGTTGCGTCATTGTCCGTTACGGCCGCCCGCTGAAAGTCAGGCAATCCCTCATGACCGATATACATTCCGCCCCCGCCTCTTCTTCCGCTGCTGCTCCTGTCGTGCTGGATGTGACCGGCACCGACATTCCCGGCGAGGCCATCGCCCTGCGTGAGCGCGGGCCGTTGGTCCGGGTGGTGTTGCCCGGCGATATCCGCGCCTGGGCGGTCACCGACCCCGAGGTGCTCAAGCAACTGTTCACCGACTGGCGAGTCTCCAAAGACGCCCATCGGCATTGGCCCGCATTCCGCTCCGGTGAGGTGCCTCCGGACTGGCCGTTGATCACATGGGTGTCGGTGCGCAACATGTTCACCGCCTATGGCAAAGACCACCAGCGTCTGCGCAAGCTGGTCGGCCCCGCGTTCACCGCCCGCCGAGTCTCCGCCTTGCGCCCGCAGATCAAGATGATCATCCGCAGGCTGCTCGACGATCTCGCCGCCCGGCCCGACGGGGCGGTGATCGACCTGCGCGAGGACTACGCCACCCAGGTGCCTTTGCGGGTGATCTCCGCCCTGATGGGCGTGCCCACCGACCTCCAGCCACGACTGCGGGTGTGTGTCGACGAGATCTTCTCCACCACTCCGCAGCGTGACCCGCAGGCCACCTTCATCGAACTGATCAGCCTCCTGACCACGCTGGTAGCGTGCCGGCGCGCCGAGCCGGGGGAGGACATGACCAGCCTGCTCGTCAGCCGCCGCGACACCGATGACCGTCTCAGCGAGGAAGAACTCGTCCACACCTTGCTGTTGGTGATCACTGCCGGCTACGAGACCACCGTCAACCTCATCGACCAAGCTGTTCACCAGATGCTGACCCGGCCCGAACTGCTGGGGCAGCTGCGGGCCGGCGCCGTCGGGTGGTCGCAGCTGATCGAGGAAACGTTGCGGTACGCGCCGCCGGTGGCGAACCTGCCGCTGCGCTACGCGGTCACCGATATCGACATCGCGGGCGAGCGGATCATGGCCGGTGAGGCGATCATCGCCGCGCTCGCCGCCGCCAACCGCGACCCACGCCATCACGATCCCGACATCTTCGACCCCGCCCGCCCGGAGACCGAACACCTGTCCTTCGGATACGGGCCGCACTACTGCCTCGGTGCACCCCTGGCACGTCTGGAGGCGATCGAAGCAGTGCCCGCCCTGTTCGGGCGCTTTCCCGATCTGACACTCGCTGTCGAGGCGAGTGAGTTGAAACCGCTGCCCAGCTTTATTTCCCACGGCCACCAGGCCCTTCCCGTCTACCTGGACCGGCCGCACGGCATCGGAGGGGAACGCCGTGGTCACTGACAGGCCGCCGTCGCATGCCGGCGCGGTCATCCCGCTCGAGCATGCACCCAGTGTGCGCAACCGTCCGGCCCGCACCGACGAGAGCCGCCACGACAACCCCCACTGGCCCACGCGATCACCCGAACAAGCCGCGAACGCGCTGCTGCTCCACGGTGGCTGTTCCTGGCACTGCTCTACCAAGGTCGCCGCGAACATCGTCAGCAGGAACGACTACCAGTACTTCCGCGACCGTGGCCGGATCGAAGGGGACGAATGGACACCATCGCGCTCGGGTTGCTGAACCTCACCGTCAGCACCTCACCCGACACCGACCGCCACACGCTCGTCGAACTCGCCGCCACACGCGGCTTCATCGTCGTCCATGTCCTCGACATCGATGAGGACACGTTCATGCCCACCACGCTCATCATCGACAGCGCCCACAAGATCCGCGCCGCCACGATCCTGGCACCGAGCGTGGAGCACTTCGGGATGGCGACCAAAGCGCTCACCCTGGCATGCACGTTAGTCGTTCCCACGGCCACGATTCCGCGTGCTCGCGGTTGGACCCCCAATCCCTGACCGCGGCATTCGCGCCCCGCGCCGACAGAAGCAGTCGCCGGACACCTGCACTCGGCCGAAGTCGACCACTGTGGGCCACGCCCGCGAGGTGTGGCCTTCGGCCGTTCGCACGGCATCCGGCGTATCCGGGCCCGGTGGGCCGACGGACCGCCCGGCAGAGCGTTCAGTCGAGCGGGACGCCGAGTTCGGCGGCGAAGGTCTTGATCATGTGCTGCACGCCGATCTCGTTGCGGCCGATGATCATGTGGTCGTGCTGCCCGCGCCGCACCCCCTCGCCGCACTGGGGCAGCATGGCGAAGTCCTCGTCGCGCACCGCGGCGTGCACCTGGCTGTATATCTCGTCGTAGACGGCGCGCTGCTCGTCGGTGGTCGCCGGGTACCTGGCCATCCAGCTGTGCCGGACCGTGCAGCGGGTCGGCTCGCCCGCGGGCAGCATGTCGAGGACCTCGACACCGACGGGGCTGTTGGCCAGCACGAGGTTCGGATAGATCCAATAGATGACGCCCATGTTCGCCAGCGGATCCCAGGAGCCGCTCGGGTCGGCGTCCAGGGCGGTGATCCAGGTGAACGGGAAGCCCATCCGGTGGTGGCGGCCGAAGGCGTCGTGGGTGGAGGTGTTGGCGACGGTGTTCTGCCCGATCAGGCTCTCGCCGTGCACGAACGGGAAGTGGTAGCTCTCGGCGAAGGCTTCCAGCGCGCCCTTCCAGCTCACCTCCGAGACGAACTCGCGGTCGTCGTGATAGCCGTAGGAGGCGTAATCCAGCTGCGCCAGTTCCGGTCCCATCGCACCGAGATGGGCGTCGACGTCGATCGTGCCGCCCGCGGTCAGCACCGCCCAGACGAAGCCGTGGCTCTCCTGGCTCGGGAGTTCCACCAGCCCGTAGTCGGCGCGGTCCATCCCGGTGAAGCCCTCTTTGCCCGGCACGCCGGCCAGTTCGCCGGTGTTCTTGTAGGTCCAGGCGTGATAAGGGCAGGTGAAGCGCGCGGCCTTGCCCGCGCCGCAGGCCGGTTGCGCACCGCGATGGCGACAGTAGTTCAGGAACACGTGTGCGGCGCCGGTGCGGTCGCGGGTGATCAGCAGCGAATCGCCCAGCACGCTGCGCACCACGTAGTCGTCGGGCTCGGGGATACGGGCGCTCGGCATGACGGCCAGCGGGGTCCGGCGCAGGATCTGGGTCTCCTCGACCTCGGTGAGCTTCGGGTCGCGGTAGTAATCCAGCGGCCGGCGCCCGCCGACGACACCGAGGCCGTCGACCGCATCCTCGCCGCTGCCCGCGCGGCGATCGAGCGCACCGGCGGTGAGTTCACCATGGCCGAGATCGCTCGCGCCTCGGCGTCACCCGCCAGACCGTGTACCGCTACTTCGCCAATGCCGACGCGCTGCTGGCCGCCACTGCCTTGACCGAAACGGGCCGATTCCTCGACGTCCTCGCCGCGCACCTGGACCGGATCACCGACCCGGCGGACGCCGTCGTCGAGGGCATTGCCTACACCCTCGAAGCTCTGCCCCAGGATCGGTACCTGAGCTTGCTGCTCACGCCCGGCCGGGCCGGAGCCTTTTCCGTCGCGGTCACTTCCGATGCCGCGCTCGCCTTCGGCCGCGCCATCCTCGACCGTTTCGCCGTCGACTGGGACCGCGCCGGATTCGACGGGGCCCGCCTGGACGAACTCGTCGAGCACATGCTGCGCATCGTCCAGTCGTTCGTGGTCGATCCGGGGCGTCCCCCGCGTCGTGGCCCGGCGTTGCGCGATTACCTCAGTACCTGGGTCGCGCCCGGCGTCGCCGGAATTCGTTCGGCAGGAACGGAATCCGGAGATCGGACCGGCTGACCGTCCCGACTCGCCCCGGCCGGAGAGGGCGGCGCGGGCGAGAGCGGCGATCGGTGCGGGATTCGGCTCACGCCGTGGCGGGCAACCTGAGCCGCTCGGCGAGTTCGTTGAAGATGTAGAAATTCGGAATTGTGCCGACCGGGGTGAGTGAAATCCAGGTGCCGTCGTACTTGATGCGCACCAGGCCGCTGCGGGCGTCGATGAGCTGGATCCGCTCCCAGGAATAGGACTTTCCGGCGAAGATCAGCGCGTCGAGGTTCAAGCCGATGTCGCCGAAACGCGCGGTGTCGCCTTCGTCGATGGTGGCCACGGCGCGGGGCAATTGGGTGGCGGTCACCGCGGATTGAATGGCGCGCGCCCATTCCCGGCCCTCGGCGAAAGTGTTTTCGTCGAAACGCGTGGTCGTGCCGTCCGGGCCGGACACTTCCAACGCGTATTCGACCAGCGCGGTGGACTGGAAGGGAATGGCCTGCTGGCGCACTTCCGCTGTGTCCCAGCGGAATCCGGCCACCCGCTCGCCCTTTCGGTAGACGGTCATGCCGTGGTCGAACAGGTCGAGGCGGGCCGAGCGATTGCGGTTGTTGAGATGGCCGCGATAGACCGCGAGGCCGGCGGGGATCATGGCCACCACCGCGACCGCGACACCGCCGCCGACGGCTCCCACCGCCGCGGTCATGATCGCGACCGCGCCCAGACAGGCGGCGACGATTCCGCAACCGCGCACGAAGGTGTCGCTGATGGGGGCGGCGAGGAATGTCTGCCGGTGCGCGCCGAGTGCGAGATATTCGGCCATCAGGTGCACGAGCTGCGTCAACGACACCGTGCGCCGAACATCGGTTCCGTCCGCACCGCCCTCCGGCGTAGTCGGAGTGGTCAATCTTTCCTCCATGCGGCGGGTCTGCTCCGCGCGAAAGCGTATTCCACCGGCGTCGATACCGCTACCCACGAGGAAGTCGTCCATCGTTCGTTTCCGTCCGTCCGGCGTCGTGTCCGTTCAACTCGCGAGAACGAAGGAGACCAGAAATCCGGCGGCGGTGGCCATTCCGATCCACCAGCCGCCCTCCCGATAGGCCTCCGGCATGAGGGAATCGGCCAGCACCGCGATGGTGGCGCCGCCCGCGAAGGCTTGCACCGTGGCCACATGGGTCTCGGTGAGTTCTTCGGAGAGCAGGTGTCCCAGCACGGTCACCGCGACCAGCACGGCGGCGATCGCCGCCCACAACCCCAGCATGGCGACAGTGGAGGTCCCCGAGTCCGACGACTCGGAGCGTTCCCGCATGAGCGCGGCGCCGCTGATCGCCTCCGGCACATTGCCGACGGCGATGGCGACCAGCAGCGCGATGCCCTCGCCCGCGCCCAGCGAGACGCCGAGCGCGCTGCTCTCGGGCACGCCGTCGAGCACCACGCCCAGCAGCAGTGCCCAGCCGATCGCGGCCGACCCGAGCCGTTGCTCGATCATCCGATCGGCCACCACATAGAAGGCCGCGCCCAGCAACAGCGCGGCGCCCGCGACGAGGATTCCGGTTCCCTGGAAGGCGGGCTGGAACAGTTCCAGCGAGACGGCGGCGATCATGGTGCCCGAGCCGAACGCCATGAGCGCGCCGAGCATCGCGTCGGGCAGCGTCCACCGGAGCCCGACCGCGGCGCCCACCAGCAGCGGCGCCGCGGCGCCGAGCCCGTAGAGCAGCGCGGTCAGCATCCGGCGACCCTCATTCGACAACCATAGGACGGTTCGCGCGTTTTCCCCGTCCGCGTGGGCCGGTGTCGGCGCGCTCGAGCGCGCGGAAAAAACGCTAGAAAGGTTCGGCAAACTCTTTCGCGGCCGCGGGCGCATCGGATATCGTCCATGTCGGCAAACAGGTGGTGACGATTCGTCGGACCACTCGGCCGTACCGCGGGGCGGGGAAGTCTGCTCG
>Ga0079224_100014090_pt1 | contig 11158 bp, 5 predicted proteins | sample Stecom2015_FD_80414 | JGI IMG/M metagenome (GOLD analysis project Ga0079224, IMG submission 80414) | Agricultural soil microbial communities from Utah to study Nitrogen management - Steer compost 2015 | ecosystem: Environmental > Terrestrial > Soil > Agricultural land | place: USA: Utah...
CAGCACGGCGTCGCCACCGCGACGGCCGCGGCGCTCTTCGGCCTCGAGTGCACGATCTACATGGGCGAGGTCGACACGCAGCGCCAGGCGCTCAACGTCGCCCGCATGCGCCTGCTCGGCGCCGAGGTCGTGTCCGTCACGACCGGCTCGCGCACCCTCAAGGACGCCATCAACGAGGCCTACCGCGAGTGGGTCGCCACCGTCGAGACGACCAACTACATCTTCGGCACCGCGGCGGGGCCGCATCCCTTCCCCGCCATGGTGCGCGACTTCCAGGCCGTCATCGGCGAGGAGGCGCGCGCCCAGCTGCTCGAGCAGCTCGGCCGCCTCCCGGATGCGGTCGTCGCCTGCGTCGGCGGCGGCTCCAACGCGATCGGCATCTTCGACGCCTTCCTCGACGACGCGTCCGTCGCGCTCTACGGCATGGAGGCGGCCGGCGACGGCGTCGACACCGAGCGGCACGCGGCCTCGATCGAGCGTGGCCGACCCGGCATCCTGCACGGCGCCCGCAGCTACCTGCTGCAGGACGACGACGGGCAGACGCTCGAGTCGCACTCGATCTCCGCCGGCCTCGACTATCCGGGGGTCGGCCCCGAGCACGCCTACCTGGCCGACATCGGCCGGGCGCGCTACCTTCCCGCGACCGACACGGAGGCGATGGATGCGCTGCGGCTGCTGAGCCGCACCGAGGGCATCATCCCCGCGATCGAGTCGGCGCACGCCCTCGCGGGCGCGCTACGCATCGGCCAGGAGCTGGGCGAGGGCGGCGTCGTGCTCGTCAACCTCTCGGGCCGCGGCGACAAGGACGTGGCCACCGCGGGCACGTGGTTCGGGCTCTTCGACGAAGGGGCGGTGCAGGCGTGACCGTCGCAACCGCCCTCACGGGCTCCCGCGCGCTCATCGGCTACCTGCCGGTGGGCTTCCCCGACCTGCCCACGAGCATCGACGCGGCCGTCACGCTCCTCGAGAACGGCTTCGACGCGGTCGAGCTGGGTCTGCCCTACACGGATCCCGTCATGGACGGCCCGGCCATCCAGAAGGCCACCATGCAGGCCCTCGAGGCCGGTTTCCGCGTGCGTGACGCGTTCACGGCCGTCGAGGGCGTGCGCAGTCGGGTCGACGCTCCCGTGCTCGTCATGACCTACTGGAACCCCGTCGTGCAGTACGGCGTCGCGCGTTTCGCCGACGCGCTGCGCGACGCCGGGGGGGCGGGACTCATCACGCCCGACATCACCCCCGACGCGGCCGACGACTGGCTCGCCGAGAGCGAGCGCACGGGCCTCGACCGGGTGTTCCTCGCCGCGCCGTCGTCATCGGACGCCCGGCTCGCCGAGACGGTGCGCGCCAGTCGCGGCTTCGTCTACGCCGTGTCGACGATGGGCATCACGGGCGCACGCGCCGAGCTCGACGAGAAGGCGCGCACCCTCGTGGGCCGCCTCCGGGCGGCCGGCGCGACCGGGCCGGAGACCATCTCCGCCTGCGTCGGCGTGGGGATCTCGACGCCCGAGCAGGTGGCGGAAGTCCTCTCCTACGCGGACGGCGCGATCGTCGGCTCCGCGCTCGTCACCTCCCTCGCCGAGGGGGGTCTCGCGGGCCTCGCCCGCACGTCTCTCGCACTCTCCCAGGGAAAGTAGACTCCCAACGTGATCGCAGCGCCCTTCAGCATCCCGAGCCCGCCGCCGGAGTGGAAGCAGCTTCACCTCCCCATCGGGGAGTGGCTGCCGTTCCTGCCCGAGGACTGGGCGCTGCGCGTGACCACCTACGCGCTCGTCATCATGGTCGGAATCTTCGCCGCCGTCGTCATCGCGAACCGTCGTCTGACGCGGCGCGGTGCGGAGCCGTGGATCATCGTCGACATCGGCATCTGGGCGGTCGTGCTCGGCATCGTCTTCGCGCGGCTGTACCACGTGGTCACCCACCTGGGGGACTTCGTCGACAACCCCGAATGGTGGAACCCCCTCGCCGACGGCAACATCTGGGCCATCTGGCAGGGCGGCGGAGCCATCTTCGGCGCCCTCATCGGCGGTGCGATCGGCGTCTGGATCGGATGCCGCATCACCGGCATGCGCTTCTGGAGCGTCGCCGACGCGATCGCGCCGGGGCTCCTCGTCGCGCAGGCCTTCGGTCGTCTCGGCAACTGGGTCAACCAGGAGCTCTTCGGACTCCCGACCGAGCTGCCGTGGGGTCTCGTGATCGACCGCCCGAACCCGGCCATCCCCGACGGCCTGCCGAGCGATGTGCTCTTCCACCCGACCTTCCTCTACGAGATCCTGTGGAACCTGGCCGGATTCGTGCTCATCATCCTCGTGACCGAGAAGGCGGTGCGCGCCGCGGGCGAGCTGCTGCCGCGCTTCGTGCGCAAGGACTTCTGGCAGTGGGGCAAGGTGCTCGGCCTCTACCTCGTCTGGTACGGCGCGGGCCGCATCTGGTTCGAGTCGATCCGTCTCAACCCGAGCGACACGCTGTTCGGCATCCGTTCCAACGTGTGGACGGCGCTGGCCGCGGTCGTGCTGGGCATCGTCATCATCGTCGTGCAGACGCGCCGGCACCCGGGACTCGAGCCCGACGTGTACCACGACGGTCGTCGGCCCGACTTCGAGGCTGCTGTACACTCCGAAGACACCTATTCGGATTCGGACGAGCCCGAGCCCGGTGATGACGCCGCGGAGACCTCCGAACCTGCCGCCACAAGCGGCGCATCTCGATCCCGCTGACGTCCGGTACCCGCCGACGTCCCCGGAGCCGGGCCGACGCTCTCTCCGGTCATCCATCCCACGCTGGGCCAGCGACGTCCCACTATCCAGTTCCCACTCGAGGACGGAAGTCAATGGCACACACGCGAACCCCCCTCTCGCCGCCCGGTCAGCCGGGCCCTTTCGAGCGGTTCAGCGGCGTCCCGGATGCCCAGGGCCTCTACAACCCCCGTTTCGAGAAGGACGCGTGCGGCCTGGCCATGGTGGCCACGCTGCGCGGCACGGCCGGTCACGACATCGTGGTCGCCGCCCTCGACGCGCTGCGCAACCTCGAGCACCGCGGGGCCGTGGGCTCCGACGCCGGCACGGGTGACGGCGCGGGCATCATCACCCAGGTCCCCGACGCCTTCCTGCGGGCCGTCGCGGGCGTCGAGCTCCCCGCGCCCGGCCGCTACGCGGTCGGCATGGCCTTCCTGCCGCACGACGAGAGCGCGCGCGCCGCGGAGAAGGACGCCATCGCCCGCATCGCCGCGGAGGAGGGCCTGATCGTGCTCGGCTGGCGCGAGGTTCCGACCCGCCCCGAGCACCTCGGCACCCTCGCCCGCGAGGCCGCCCCCGTCTTCGAGCAGCTCTTCGTGGCCTCTGAGCGCCACGACGCCGCGGGCGCGCCGCTCGCCGGCCTCGAGCTCGACCGTCAAGCCTTCCGTCTGCGCAAGCGCGCCGAGCGCGAGCTCGGCTCCTACTTCCCCTCGCTGTCGAGCCGCACCCTCGTCTACAAGGGCATGGTGACGACGCTCCAGCTCGAGCCGTTCTACCCCGACCTCTCCGACGAGCGCTTCGCGACGAAGCTCGCGCTCGTGCACTCCCGCTACTCCACGAACACCTTCCCGTCGTGGCCGCTCGCGCAGCCGTTCCGCATGATCGCCCACAACGGCGAGATCAACACCGTGCAGGGCAACCGGAACTGGATGCGCGCCCGCCAGAGCCAGCTGCACTCCGAGGCGCTCGGCGAGCTGCGTCCGCTGTTCCCGATCGTGTCGGAGGGTGCGAGCGACTCGGCCTCCTTCGACGAGGTCGTCGAACTGCTGACCCTCGCGGGGCGCAGCCTGCCGCACGCCATCATGATGATGGTGCCGGAGGCGTGGGAGAACCAGGCCGACATGGATCCGGCCCGCCGCGCGTTCTACGACTACCACTCCTCGCTCATGGAGCCGTGGGACGGCCCCGCCGCCCTCGTCTTCACCGACGGCACCCTCGTCGGCGCGACCCTCGACCGCAACGGCCTCCGCCCCGGCCGCTTCCTGGTGACCGACGACGGCCTCGTCGTGCTCGCGAGCGAGATCGGCGTGCTCGACGTTCCCGCCGACAAGGTCGTGCGGAAGGGGCGCCTGCGTCCGGGACGGATGTTCCTCATCGACACGGCCGAGGGCCGCATCATCGAGGACGACGAGATCAAGACCCAGCTCGCCGCGGCCCAGCCCTACGCGGAGTGGGTGGAGGCGAACCGCATCGAGCTCGACGAGCTGCCCCCGCGGGAGCACGTCGTGCACACGGCCGCCTCCGTGACGCGCCGCCAGCGCACCTTCGGCTACACCGAGGAAGAGGTGCGCATCCTCATCGCCCCCATGGCGAAGAACGGTGTCGAGCCTCTCGGCGCGATGGGATCCGACACTCCCATCGCGGTGCTATCGCAGCGGCCCCGGCTTATCTTCGACTACTTCACGCAGGCCTTCGCGCAGGTCACCAACCCGCCGCTCGACTCGATCCGCGAAGAGGTCGTCACCTCGATGCGCCTGGGCCTCGGCCCCGAGCACAACCTGCTCGACGCCACCCCCGAGCACGCGCGTCAGATCGTGCTCGACTTCCCGGTCATCGACAACGACGAGCTCGCCAAGATCGTGCGCCTCGGTGCCGCCGAGGGGGTGCGCCGCACCCACATCCTGAAGGGCCTGTACCGCTTCGACCGCGGGCCGCACGCGCTCGAGGAGCGGCTCGCCGAGCTCTGCCGGGAGGCCGATGAGGCGATCGAGGCAGGTGCGCAGTTCCTCGTGCTGTCGGACCGCGACTCCAACAAGGACCTCGCGCCGATCCCGTCGCTGCTCATGCTGTCGGCGGTGCACCACCACCTCATCCGCCAGGAGACGCGGATGAGGGTGGGCCTCATCGTCGAGACCGGCGACGCCCGCGAGGTGCACCACGCGGCGCTCCTGCTCGGCTACGGCGCCTCGGCGATCAACCCCTACCTCGCGATGGAGACCGCCGAGCAGCTCGTCGCGACGGGGCGCCTGCAGGGCGTCGCCCCCGAGACGGCGGTCAAGAACGTGATCAAGGCGCTCGGCAAGGGCGTGCTGAAGATCATGTCGAAGATGGGCATCTCCGTCATCGGCTCCTACGCGGGCGCGCAGGCGTTCGAGGCGGTCGGGCTCAGCCAGGAGTTCGTCGACACCTACTTCACCGGCACGACGACGCTGCTGGGCGGCGTGGGCATCGACGTCATCCAGGCGGAGAACCTGGTGCGGCACACGAGCGCCTACCCCGAGAACGCGGGGGAGCGCGTGCACGAGCGCCTCGAGACCGGCGGCGAGTACCAGTGGCGCCGCGAGGGCCCGCCGCACCTGTTCAGCCCCGAGACGGTCTTCAAACTGCAGCACTCGACGCGCAGCCGCCGCTTCGACGTGTTCCGCGAGTACACCCGCTCGGTCGACGAGCAGGCCGAGCGCCTCATGACGCTGCGCGGCCTGTTCCGCCTCAAGACGGGCGAGCGGCCGCCCGTGCCGCTCGACGAGGTCGAGCCGATCTCCGCGATCATCTCCCGCTTCAACACGGGCGCGATGAGCTACGGCTCGATCTCGCAGGAGGCGCACGAGACGCTCGCCATCGCGATGAACCGCCTCGGCGGTCGCTCCAACACGGGCGAGGGCGGGGAAGACGTGGAGCGCCTGCTCGACCCCGAGCGGCGCAGCCGCATCAAGCAGATCGCCTCCGGTCGCTTCGGCGTCACGAGCATGTACCTGACCCACGCGACCGACATCCAGATCAAGATGGCGCAGGGCGCCAAGCCCGGCGAGGGCGGCCAGCTGCCGCCCCAGAAGGTGTACCCGTGGATCGCCCGCACGCGCGGCGGCACCCCGGGCGTCGGCCTCATCTCGCCGCCGCCGCACCACGACATCTACTCGATCGAGGACCTCAAGCAGCTCATCTTCGACGCGAAGCGGGCCAACCCCGAGGCGCGCGTGCACGTCAAGCTCGTGAGCCAGTCGGGCATCGGCGCGGTCGCGGCGGGCGTCACCAAGGCCCTCGCGGATGTCGTGCTCGTCTCGGGCCACGACGGCGGCACGGGCGCGTCCCCGCTCAACTCGCTCAAGCACGCCGGAACGCCGTGGGAGATCGGCCTCGCCGAGACGCAGCAGACCCTCATGCTCAACGGCATGCGCGACCGCGTCGTCGTGCAGGTCGACGGGCAGATGAAGACCGGTCGCGACGTCATCATCGCGGCGCTCCTCGGCGCCGAGGAGTACGGTTTCGCGACCGCTCCGCTCGTCGTCTCCGGCTGCATCATGATGCGCGTCTGCCACCTCGACACGTGCCCCGTCGGCGTCGCCACCCAGAACCCGGAGCTGCGCGCGCGGTTCTCGGGCAAGCCGGAGTTCGTGGAGACCTTCTTCGAGTTCCTCGCGCAGGAGGTGCGCGAGTACCTCGCCGAACTGGGCTTCCGCTCGCTCGACGAGGCGATCGGCCACTCCGAGCTGCTCGACGTCGACCGCGCCGTGCACCACTGGAAGAGCGACGGGCTGGACCTGACCCCCGTGCTCGTGGGCCCCGAGTTCCCCGAGGATGCGCCGCGCCGCAACCGCCGGGGTCAGGATCACGAGCTCGAGCAGCACTTCGACCGGGAGCTCATCCGGCTCGCGCAGCCGGCGCTCGACCACGGCGAGCCGATCATCATCGAGCTGCCGATCCGCAACACGGAGCGCGCCGTCGGCACGATGCTCGGCCACGAGGTCACCAAGCGCTACGGCGAAGCGGGCCTCGCACCGGAGACGATCGACATCACCCTCACGGGCACGGCGGGGCAGTCGCTCGGCGCCTTCCTCCCCGCCGGCATCACGCTGCGGCTCGAGGGCGACGCGAACGACTACGTCGGCAAGGGGCTGTCCGGCGGCGACATCGTCGTGCGTCCCGCGCGGACCGCGCGCTTCCCGGCCGAGCAGAACGTCATCGCCGGCAACGTCATCGGCTACGGCGCCACCTCCGGCACGCTCTTCATCCGGGGGCGCGTGGGGGAGCGGTTCCTCGTGCGCAACTCGGGTGCCGTCGCCGTCGTCGAGGGCGTGGGAGACCACGCGCTCGAGTACATGACGGGCGGCGTCGCGGTCATCCTCGGCACCACGGGTCGCAACCTCGGCGCGGGCATGTCGGGCGGGGTCGCCTACGTGCACCGCCTGCACCGGGACGCCGTCAACCGCGACTCGCTCGCCGCGGGCGAGCTCGAGCTGCTGCCGCTCGACCGCGCCGACATCGAGCTGCTGCGCAGCTACCTGCAGCTCCACGTCGAGAAGACCGACTCGGCGCTCGCACGCCGCATGCTCGACGACTGGGATGCCACCGCCTCCGCGTTCGTCAAGGTGCTGCCGCGCGACTACGCCGCCGTGATCCAGACCCGCCAAGCCGCCATCGACGAGGGCCTCGACCCCGATGGCGACGTCGTGTGGGGCCGCATCCTCGAAGTGACGGGAGGCTGAGATGGCCGACCCCAAGGGTTTCCTGACGACCCGCGAGCGGGAGCTGCCCGCTCGCCGCCCGGTCGCCGTGCGCATCATGGACTGGCGCGAGGTCTACGAGGACCAGGATCGCACCCAGCTGCGCCGGCAGGCAGGCCGCTGCATGGACTGCGGTGTGCCCTTCTGCCACGCCGGCTGCCCGCTCGGCAACCTCATCCTCGAGTGGAACGACCTCACCTGGCGCGGCGAGGATCGGGACGCGATCGAACGCCTGCACGCGACCAACAACTTCCCGGAGTTCACCGGGCGGCTGTGCCCCGCGCCGTGCGAGTCGGCGTGCGTGCTCGGCATCAACCAGCCGGCCGTCACGATCAAGCAGATCGAGGTCGAGATCGTCGACAATGCGTTCCAGCACGGCTGGGTGCAGCCGCACCCGCCGGAGCGCCTCACCGGCAAGACGGTCGCGGTCGTCGGCTCGGGCCCCGCGGGGCTCGCCGCCGCCCAGCAGCTCACACGAGCCGGCCACACGGTGGCCGTCTACGAGCGCGACGACCGCATCGGCGGCCTGCTGCGCTACGGCATCCCCGACTTCAAGATGGAGAAGCGCCAGCTCGAGCAGCGTCTCGCGCAGATGCAGGCCGAGGGCACCCGCTTCCGTGCCGGCGTCGAGATCGGCGTCGACCTGTCGTGGGCCGAGCTCAAGGAGCGCTACGACGCCGTCATCATCGCGACCGGGGCGACCGTGCCGCGCGACCTGCCCATCCCGGGCCGCGACCTCATGGGCGTGCACTTCGCGATGGACTACCTCGTGCAGCAGAACAAGGCCGTCGCGGGCGACCGCGTGCCCGAGAAGATCGATGCGCGCGGCAAGCACGTCGTCGTGATCGGCGGCGGCGACACAGGCGCCGACTGCATCGGCACGGCCCACCGCCAAGGCGCGCTGAGCGTCACCAACCTCGCGATCGGCATGCAGCCCCCCACCGAGCGCCCCCCGCACCAGCCCTGGCCGATGACGCCCACCCTCTTCGAGGTGTCGTCGGCGCACGAGGAGGGCGGCGAGCGGATGTTCCTCGCCTCGACCGTCGAGTTCCTCGGCAACGCGGCGGGTGAGGTGCGGGCGCTGCGCGTCGCCGAGACCGAGTACGTCGACGGCCGCCGGGTGCCGAAGTCGGGCACCGAGCGCGAGATCCCCGCCGACCTGGTGCTCATCGCGATGGGCTTCACGGGGCCCGAGCAGGGCGGCATCGACGCCCAGCTGGGGCTCCCGTTCGACGAGCGCGGCAACGTCGCGCGCGACGAGGCCTACGCCACCCCGGAGCCCGGCGTGTTCGTCGCGGGCGACGCGGGTCGCGGCCAGTCGCTCATCGTGTGGGCGATCGCCGAGGGCCGTGCCGTGGCCGCCGCCGTCGACCGCTTCCTCGAGGGCGACACCCAGCTTCCGGCGCCCGTGCGCCCCTCCGATCGCGGTATCGGACTCTGAGCGAAGGCTCGGGCCGCAACCGCATGACCGACCACCACCACCCCCGAAACACTGAAGGAAAAATGAGACGAGCCAAGATCGTCGCGACCCTGGGTCCCGCCACGTCGAGTTATGAGAACTTGCGTGCCATCATCGATGCCGGCGTCAACGTCGCCCGCATGAACCTCAGCCACGGCACGCATGCGATGCACGAGGAGGTGTACGCGAACGTGCGGCGCGCGGCCGCGGACGCCGGGGAGCCCGTCGCCGTCCTCGTCGACCTCCAGGGCCCCAAGATCCGCCTCGGCAAGTTCGCCGACGGCCCGCACGAGCTCGCCGTCGGCGACATCTTCACGATCACGACGGAAGATGTGCTCGGCACGAAGGAGCTCGTCGGGACGACCTTCTCGGGCCTCCCGCAGGATGTCGCCCCCGGCGACTTCCTGCTCATCGACGACGGCAAGGTCAAGGTGAAGGTGCTCGACACCGACGGTGTGCGGGTGCGCACCGAGGTCGTCGTGGCCGGCCCCGTGTCGAACAACAAGGGCATCAACCTGCCGGGGGTCGCCGTCAACGTGCCCGCCCTCTCCGAGAAGGACGAGGAGGATCTGCGCTGGGGTCTCGGCCTCGGGGCCGACTACATCGCGCTCTCCTTCGTGCGCGACGCGAGCGACATCACGCGCGTGCACGAGATCATGGCCGAGGAGGGGCGCAAGATCCCCGTGATCGCCAAGATCGAGAAGCCGCAGGCCGTCGAGGCCCTCGAGGAGATCATCGACGCCTTCGACGGCATCATGGTCGCCCGCGGGGATCTCGCCGTCGAGCTGCCGCTCGAGGCGGTTCCGGTCGTGCAGAAGCGCGCCGTCGAGCTCTGTCGCCGCATGGCGAAGCCCGTCATCGTGGCGACGCAGATGCTCGAGTCGATGACCCACGCACCGGTTCCGACCCGCGCCGAGGCCTCCGACGTCGCCAACGCGGTGCTCGACGGCGCCGACGCCGTCATGCTCTCGGGCGAGACGAGCGTGGGGGAGTACCCCGTCGTCACGGTGCAGACGATGGCGCGCATCATCCAGTCCACGGAGGAGCACGGGCTCGAGCGCATCGCGCCGCTGGGCACCAAGCCGCGCACCCAGGGCGGCGCGCTGACCCTCGCCGCGGCCGAGGTGGCCGAGTTCGTCGAGGCGAAGTTCCTGTGCGTCTTCACCGAGTCGGGCGACTCGGCCCGCCGCATGTCGCGCCTGCGCGAGCGCATCCCGATGGCCGCCTTCACGCCCGACGAGGCGATCCGCCGCCGGATGAACCTCACCTGGGGCATCGAGTCGTACCTCGTCGACCGGGTCTCGCACACGGATGCGATGTTCCGCCAGGTGGACGAGATCCTGCTCGCGAAGGGCGTGGTCTCGCTCGGCGACAAGGTCGTGGTGATCTCCGGATCCCCTCCCGGCATCCCCGGCTCGACCAACGACCTGCGCGTGCACGTGATCGGCGACGCCATCAACGCCGCCGCCCCCGTCTGGGAGTCGGGCGACCACGCCGACTGAGCCGCAGACCACACGACGCCGCCCCCGGTGAGGGGCGGCGTCGTCGTCTGTGCCCCGCGCCCGGTGCCGCTCGCGACCCGGATCGGGTGGGGCTCGTGGTGCCGGTGGTGGGACTCGAACCCACACGTCCTCACGGACAACCGATTTTGAGTCGGTCGCGTCTGCCATTCCGCCACACCGGCCACTGCCGACGCTCCGCACGCGGAACCTCCCGGCATCCCGACGTTACCGTAGGATCGAGGCGTGAGTGACACCGAGGAAACCCCCGCCGCACCCCGCCGAGTCGTCGTCGCGGAAGACGAGTCGCTCATCCGCCTCGACATCGTCGAGATCCTGCGCGACAACGGCTTCGACGTCGTCGGAGAGGCAGGAGACGGCGAGACCGCCGTCGCCCTGGCGACCGAACTGCGCCCCGATCTCGTCGTCATGGACGTCAAGATGCCCCAACTCGACGGCATCTCGGCGGCGGAGCGTCTCACCAAGAACCACATCGCGCCCGTCGTGCTGCTGACCGCCTTCAGCCAGAAGGAGCTCGTGGAGCGCGCCTCCGAGGCCGGAGCGCTCGCCTACGTCGTGAAGCCCTTCACGCCGAACGACCTGCTGCCGGCGATCGAGATCGCCCTCAGCCGCTACCAGCAGATCGTCACCCTCGAGGCCGAGGTCGCCGACATGGTCGAGCGCTTCGAGACCCGCAAGCTCGTCGACCGCGCCAAGGGCCTGCTCAACGAGAAGATGGGGCTGACC
>Ga0079224_100014091_pt1 | contig 11158 bp, 10 predicted proteins | sample Stecom2015_FD_80414 | JGI IMG/M metagenome (GOLD analysis project Ga0079224, IMG submission 80414) | Agricultural soil microbial communities from Utah to study Nitrogen management - Steer compost 2015 | ecosystem: Environmental > Terrestrial > Soil > Agricultural land | place: USA: Utah...
AGGTCATTCAATTTCAGATCCGCAGAAATACAGAACCAAGGATGAAGTTGAAGAGTACAAACAAAAAGATCCTATTCAGCTTATCTTAAAAACCATTCTTGAAAATAAAATTGCTTCTCAGGAAGAAATTGATGAAATCAATAAAAGGGTGGATGAAACTGTTGCCAAATCTGTTCAGTTTGCTGAAGAATCACCATTCCCCAATGATGATGAAGTATTAAAAGATGTGGTTAAAACACCGGATTATCCATTTATAATAGATTAATACAACTGTTTTAAAAATAAAACCAAAACAATTCAATCAAATATTTCGCTTAAATGGCAAACGAAGAAGTAAAGAAATCAGCAGGTAAAACCCATTCATCATCTTCATCAAATCAGGACTTTCTGGTTAAATACGGGAAAATAGGGGTTATTGGTTTAATAGCGATTGTGGTAATAGTAGGAGGATTCTTTGCCTACGAAAGTCTGGTTAAAAAGCCCCAGCAGGATAAAGCCGCAGCTGCAATATGGAAAGCTGAACAATTATACAGAATGGATTCGGCAGCTCTTGCTTTAAATGGCGATGGATCTTCTGTAGGTTTTCTTAATATTATTTCAAAATATTCTGGTACTCCGGCAGGAAATCTTGCTAAATTTTATGCAGGGTCCTGTTATATGAAACTGGGTGAATACGATAATGCAATTAAATATCTGAAAGATTTTAAATCTGATGATAAACTTATAATGGTAAGGGCTTATGGGCTAATAGGCGATGCCTATGCCGAACAGGGAAAAAATGCTGATGCTGCAGATTTTTATAAAAAAGCAGGCACCTATTACGAAGATGATAATTTCAATAGTCCGGAATATCTTTTCAGAGCAGGATTAATGTATCAGGAATTAAATAAACAATCTGATGCAGTAAAAATGTTCAGCATTATTAAAGATAAGTATCCAACCAGCCAATACGGTAGAGAAATTGAAAAATACCTTGCACGTTTGGGCGAGTTTGAAAATTAAAAACTAAACATGGCAGATAATAATCAGGCAAATGTTTATAATATTACAGGCATTCTTCCAAAGGATGCCTGTGTTGTTATAGTTAAAACCGACTGGAATTCAGAAGTAACGGATGAACTGGAATCAGGCGCTGTTGAATTCCTTAAAAAATCGGGAGTAGATAATTATAAAGTAATTGTGGTACCCGGAGCTGTGGAAATCCCCTTCGCTATAAATTCTTACTGGGAAAATAAGAAAAATGAAGCAGGCAGACCTGATGCTTTTATTGCTTTAGGTTGTGTAATCAGAGGTGAAACACCACATTTCGATTACGTTTGCCAGTCGGTAACCAACGGAATTACAATATTAAATACAAAATTACCTGTTCCTGTAATATTTGGAATACTTACAGTTGATAATATGCAGCAGGCTCAGGAAAGGCTCGGAGGTTTTCATGGGCATAAAGGAGAAGAAGCTGCAGTTACTGCTTTAAAAATGGTTGCGTTAACAAGGTCATTTGAAAAATAAAATCAGATGAACGTTCAGATTTTTATACCCTGCTTTGTAGACCAGTTATTTCCTGAAACCGCTTTTAATATGATAAAAGTGCTGGAGAAACTGGGCTGCAATGTTCATTACAATCCTGAACAAACCTGTTGCGGACAGCCGGCATTTAATGCAGGGTTTAGAAATGAATCCAGAGAAGTATGTCTGAAATTTATTAAAGATTTTGAAGGTAAAGATTTTATTGTGGCACCATCTGCTTCATGTGTCGGGTTTGTAAAAAATTATTATTCAAAATTATTTGAAAATTCAAGTAACCATAAAGAGGTTAAACAATTGCAGGGAAGGATTTTTGAATTTTCAGATTTTCTGGTAAATATTCTTAAAACAGAATTTACCGGAGCTACCCTTCATGCAAAAGCCACATATCATGATTCCTGTGCCGGACTTAGGGAATGTGGAATAAAAAACGAACCACGAACTTTATTAAAAAATGTCGCCGGGCTTGAAATTATAGAAATGGAACATGTAGAAACCTGTTGCGGTTTTGGCGGAACTTTCGCCGTAAAATACGAACCCATATCTATTGCAATGGCCGACCAGAAACTTGTTAATGCTACCGCAACCGGAGCAGAATACATAATATCAACAGATCTCTCCTGCCTGATGCATATCAACAGTTATGCAGCAAAAAAAGGCATTAATATAAAAACACTTCACCTTGCCGACGTTCTGGCTTCAGGGTGGTAAAATAAAAATTTATGGCGTACTGGCTTGTAAAATCTGAACCATTTGTTTATTCATGGGATCAACTGGAAAAAGATAAGGAAACTTCCTGGGAAGGAGTGAGGAATTATGCAGCAAGAAATAATTTGCGTGATATGAAAAAAGGTGACCAGGTTTTGTATTATCATAGCAATAAAGGGCTTGAAATAGTAGGAATAGCAAAAGTATCCAAAACTTCCTATCCCGATCCTACAACCGAAAATCCTGCTTGGGTTACAGTAAACATCAAACCATATAAGCGTTTAAGCAACCCTGTTAGTCTTGCAAAGATTAAAGCAGAGAAAGAACTACAACAAATGGAACTTGTAAGAATCAGCCAGTTATCGGTACAAAAAGTTACTGAAGAAGAATGGAACAGAATTATGGAACTGGCGGGAGAAAATTAATGTTGTATGAAAATTAAACCAAAATTAGTTGTTCTTACAGGTGCAGGAATTTCCGCAGATAGTGGATTACAGACATTTCGTGATTCTAACGGTTTGTGGGAGGGATATAAAATTGAAGAAGTAGCAACACCTGAAGCATGGAAATCTAATCCTGGACTGGTACTTGAATTTTATAATTTAAGAAGAAGGAATGTACTGGAGGCTAATCCTAATGCAGCACATAAGGGTCTGGTTGAACTGGAAGAATATTTCGACACAACCATTATTACTCAGAATATTGATGATTTGCATGAAAGAGCGGGGAGTTCAAAAGTTGTACACCTTCACGGGGAAATTGTAAAAATGAGAAGTGAAAAAAATGAACATCTCCTTTATCCTTATTCAGAAGATATAAAACCTGGTGATCTTGCGGAAGACGGACATCAGTTAAGGCCACATATTGTGTGGTTTGGAGAAGCAGTGCCAATGATGGAAAACGCTATAGCAATAACCAATAAAGCTGATTATTTTGTAGTAATTGGAACCTCCCTTGTGGTTTATCCGGCAGCCGGACTAATCCACTACTGCAGGCCGGGAATCCCGGTATTTATTCTGGATAAAAAAATCCCTGAAACTTCTTTAGGAAATATTATTACAATAGAAAAAAATGCAGCCGCAGGTATAGGCGAATTAAAAGAATACTTATTAAAGGCCGCCAATATTTAAGCAGCAATAGGTTTAATCATTTTTTCAAATTTCATATTATTATTTCCCGGTCTTTCAAATCAGGATTATAAATTTATTTTCAGGAAAACCCCTGTTCATACTGCAAAATCAATCCGGGAATCTCCATTAGGAAATAAAAAAATTTACCGCTGGCTTAGACGAACTAATAAAGTATTTATTATTGATTGGAAATATTTCCTGCAATTGTTTTAATCTTTTCTTCAAAAACTATATTATTATTTTCCAGTTCTTTCAAAACAGGATTATAAATTTCAGGAATTACCGGAATGTGTAAACCTGTTAAATTCAGTTTACCTTTTAAAATAAGACTTGCAGTAATAGCCAGTGGTAAACCCACGGTTTTAGCCATCGCAGTCCTTTTATTGTCTTCACCGTAAACAACCAGGCTGCTGTCTACAGCCATTTGAATACCATCCTGTTCAAATTCAAGCTGATGCAGCATAACAACCATATCTTTATCCTGGGGTTCCATTTTCAATTTTTCTTCCAACACAAATAAAAGAACTTCTGAGGCAGTACACAACCCACGGTTGATTATTGTTTCGCTATCTGCCATACCCAGCCACATCAATTGATGTAACACAACCTTTGCTTCAAACATATTACTGGCAGCAACTTTTGCGGCATTCATTTTAATTTCATCAATAGTCATGTCTTTTAATTCACCCTCATCATCCACTATCATAATATCTTTCAGTTTATCATCGTTGGGCTTTTCTTTTTCAGTTTCAATTATATCCGAAAGTTCATCCAGTAAATCATGTGTTTTCTGCATTTTACTTGTCAGGTTTTTATTTAACCAGTCAGAAAAATCATTCTGCGTTAAATGCAGATTAAAAAATTCCCTCAGACTCATTCCGTCTGTTTCATAGGTTAAGGAATCAGAGGTTAGCTTAAGGTCTACCAGATTTTTCCATCCGAAAATAAATTCCGGCTGCCTGAGTGTTGTACGAATAAAATTTTTAATTCCCTTCAGTTGGTAAAGATCTATGTATGGTATAGAATTGCGGTTGGGGTACCATGAAAATTCCATTTCATTTCTTACCATCAGTTTTCTTGAAGAATCAAATAATTGGGAATAATCTTCTTTAATAATCTTGCCATCTTTAAGATATAAAGCACCGGATTTACCTGCATTAACCACATTCCGGGGATTCCAGCTAATTTTATAATGCCAGGGATTACTATCACTTTCCGGGCTTACCAGGCCGCCGCAATGAGAATAAAAACTGTGAATTTTTCCACCTTCTGCCTTAATATCATTTATTAATCTCATGGCACTCATATGGTCTATTCCTGGATCTAATCCCAATTCACCTATAAAAAGCAAACCTTTTGATTCAATTTCGTTTTGCATACTCTTAATAGAATCATCGAGGTAGGAAGCTGTAAGAAGGTTTTTAGAAAAATTTAAACAAGATTGAGCAACGAGTTTATGATAATCTGGCGGTAATAATGAAATTACAAGATCAGATTCCGAAATTAAAGCATCTCTGCCTTCCTTATTACTTACATTAATTCCTATAGCCCGGGTATTTGGAAGTTCCCCAACAGCCTCTTTAGCAGAAGCTTCTCTGAAATCTGCCACAGTTAAAAACCACCCATTTTCCTCCAGTTGACCAGATAAATAATCAATTAAAACTCTGGAAGATTTCCCTGCTCCAAAAACCACTATTTTTTTCATTGGATTATTCTAAAAGATAAAAATCGAAAATAGGATTAAGGATGGACAAAAAAAAATCAGCAAAACTATTATTTGCTGATTTTTTTCTCGCCAACTTTCGGTCTGATTTACTGTATCAGCCGTAATTCCCCTACATCGGTATTTTTTCCTTCTTCCACTACTATATCCTCAACTACTAAATCACGATAGGGAGGCTTTGCGGTTACTACAATCTTATAAGTAGCAGGTTTAACCTGAATGATAAAAACTCCTTTATCGGGTATAACATTCACAGAATCTATGTCACTAATTGCCCATACCCGGTCAACACCATCTATTGGAATAACCTTTCCAGAAATTGTCGTGTTTTGATAATGTGTAAATGCTGAAACGGCAATAATTATGGCAAATATTAAAAATCCTGATCTGATTATTTTTTTCATAACCCTTAATTTTATGCAGTAAGTCTGGTTAAGAAAAAATTACAGATTTATACAGACAAGAATTATGCCACCGGCCTTATTGAACCGGATCTACAGCCACTAGCTCTACGCTAAATTCCACCCCCCGGGAAGATTTCGGCACTTCTATTTCTTTAACCTCTCCTGCACCTACATTTCTTAAATTTAAAATCTGAGATTTTACTGTCTTTCTGTTAGGATTATAAAAATTTACTTTAACATCTACTTTATTTAAAGCATTATTGCTGTTATTTGATAAAACTACCTTCAAATTATCTACACCTCCAAATGGGGAAACTTTATAATCTGCATTGGTTTCAAGAGTAATTTTACCCATTATCTCTTTTTTTAGCAATGCCAGCTCCTCCGCAGATAATGGTGCAGGAATAATTTCCTCAGGTTGTTTTTCTTCCTCCTTGGGAGGAATTGCAACATTTTTTACCACAGGCTGCTTTTGGGGGGAAGGTTTAATATAATTAGTTTGTACCGGAGGCGGATTTAAATTCTCATCAGGTTCTTCTTCATTATCCAATGGAAGTAAGGAGGCTTCCATTCCGGCAGGTAGTTCATCAATAACCTGCTGATCCTGTGGTGGAACCCCTGAACCAGACCTTAAATCATAAATATAAATAGCAACAATAAAACCAATGAGAATCAGGCAAATAGCAAATATTCCACGCATCAGATAATCATAAGTCCTGTCCGAAATTCCGGATTTTCGGGCCACCTGAGGATTATTTTGCTGAAAATCATCAGATGCCGGAATGTTTACTTTAATATATTCTGCTGGTTTTGAAGTTGTTGCAGACGGTAATTCAACTTTTTCTTTAGGAATTGAAATGGCTTTTTCATTACTGCCATGAACAACTCCCGATTCCGGCATTTCTACAAAAACTTTTGAGGATTTTTTTAAACTCTGAACAGGAGAAGCGGTCTGCGGTTTATTTTCGGCAGGCATTTCCTCCGTTGATTTTATCTCTCCGGGTTTTTTGAAAAATCTGTCAAAAGGTTGTTCTAAAACAGGAGGTGCAAAATCTTTCAGATCCGGAATTTCTCCAGGATATCTCCAGGCGGCACTTTTTCCTTCCTGCCATATTAAATCATAGGATTTTAATCCCATTTGCTTGAGTTCGCTTATCGTATAGGGACCAGTTTGTTTATTATCCCTTAACAGAAGAAAACCATTCATAATTCATTTTTTTGGGTTAGTATGAATCAGGTTAACATTCAGGGTAAAACAGTTACACAGGGGAGGATTAAATATAAAGTTAAGTCAATATCTACATAAACAGTTCATTTCTAGTGAAAAATCCGTTAAAATCGGCTGAGAAAACTTAATTATGAAAGTTTTGAGTGAGAATAAAACAAAGCGATTTTCTGTTAAAAATTAAAATAGAAAACTGAGTTACCGGGATAAAAATTTTAATCCACATAAGTGGATAAAATTCAAAGTATTTTACTCTTTTTACAAGGTTTTTTCCCCTCTAAATCACGTACATTTGCAGATAGTCGGAAAGATTATATCTTCTTGATTTCTAAGTACAAACGAAAATTTAAAACCATAACATAAAATGGAAAATGAAAACCTCCTTCCGGAGGAAACCAATGATTACAACAGGATTGTTAGTGTGAATATTGAGGAAGAGATGAAGACTGCCTATATCGACTATTCCATGTCGGTTATAGTCGGGCGTGCGCTTCCTGATGTAAGGGACGGTTTGAAGCCGGTTCATAGAAGGATATTATATGCAATGAATGAACTGGGGATTCATTATAACAAGCCTCATAAAAAGTCTGCCCGTATAGTAGGAGAGGTTTTAGGTAAATACCATCCGCATGGAGATAAAGCCGTTTATGATACCATGGTAAGGATGGCGCAGTCGTGGAATATGCGTTATATGATGGTAGACGGACAGGGTAATTTTGGTAGCCAGGATGGTGACGGACCGGCAGCCATGAGATATACAGAAGCAAGGTTGCAGAGAATGGCTGAGAGTATGCTTACGGACATTGAAAAAGAAACCGTTGATTTTCAGTTAAACTTTGATGATTCCTTAAAAGAGCCTGTAGTTTTACCTTCCCGCCTGCCCAATTTACTTATCAACGGGTCGAGTGGTATTGCAGTGGGTATGGCCACCAACATTCTTCCTCATAATTTAAAAGAAGTTATAGATGGATGTATAGCCTACATTGAAAATCGTGAAATTACTCCTGATGAATTAATGGAACATATAAAAGGTCCGGATTTTCCTACAGGAGGTATTATCTATGGAATAGAAGGGGTGCGGGCGGCCATGCATTCCGGAAGAGGAAGGGTAGTGGTAAGAGGCCGCGTTAATATAGATGTTAAGCCCAGTGGAAGAGAAATGATTATCATTACAGAAGTTCCCTATCAGGTAAATCGCGATGCTTTATGTGATAAAATCGGACAACTTGTTAATGATAAGGTAATAGATAGTATAGCGCATATCAATAATGAGTCTAACAGTAAGGAAGGAACGAGAATTGTTATTGATCTGAAAAAAGGAGCAAATGCCGGTATAGTTGAAAATCAATTATACAAATATACCGAGTTACAAACCAGCTATGGAATAAATAATGTAGCTCTGGTAAAAGGCAGACCCTACATTCTTACAGTAGGGGATATGATTGCCGAATTTGTAAACTTCAGGCATGAAGTTGTAATTCGCAGAGCTAATTTCGAATTAAGAGAAGCAGAGAAAAAAGCGCATATACTCCAGGGTTATCTGATTGCTTTAGATCACCTTGATGAAGTTATCCGGTTGATAAGATCTTCTTCAACACCTGAAACAGCTAAAGAAGCGCTGGTGAGTGCCGGATGGGGATTAGATGAAATTCAGGCTAAAGCCATTCTGGAACTAAGGCTTCAAAGGCTTACCGGAATGGAAAGAGATAAGATAAGGGCAGAATATGATGAATTAATGAAAATTATTGCCGAATTAAAAGAATTACTTGCCGATGAGGGTAAAAGATTTGAACTTATCAAATCTGAATTACTGGAAGTAAAAGAAAAATTCGGCGATGAAAGAAGAACGGAAATCACCTACCTTGACGATGAAGTTTCTATTAAAGATTTAATTAAAGAGGAAGACGTTGTAATAACAATTTCCCATCTGGGGTATATTAAAAGAACTTCAGCAACAGAATTTCGTCAGCAAAGAAGGGGAGGAAGAGGAGCCACTGCAGGTAAAACCAGAGAATCTGATTATATCGAACATATTTTTGTGGCCTCTACGCATGATACCATGTTGTTTTTTACCGAAAAAGGAAGATGCTACTGGCTGAATATTTATCAGATTCCAGAAGGAGATAAAACAGCGAAGGGAAGAGCAATTCAGAATTTAATTCAACTTCCTGCAGATGATAAAATCAGAGCAATTATTGATGTGAAAGACCTCAAAGATGAGGAGTACGTAAAATCATTAAATATTATTTTATGTACTAAAAATGGGGTAATTAAAAAGACTCCTTTATCAGAATTTAGCCGTCCAAGGCAAAATGGTGTGAATGCAATTCATATCCTGGAAGGAGACCAGTTACTAAATGCTCAGCTTACAGACGGCAATAGCGAAGTAATGATAGCTGTTGACGGTGGCAGGGCGATAAGATTCAAAGAAGCAGATGTTAGAAATACCGGAAGGGGAGCAATAGGGGTTACGGGAATAGATACCAATGAAGGTAAAGACCAGGTAATTGGCATGGTATGTGGTAATCCTGAAAACAAAGAACATACAATACTTGTTGTTAGTGAAAAAGGTTATGGAAAAAGAACAGGTCTTGATGAATATCGGATAACCCGAAGAGGAGGAAAAGGAGTAAAAACAATTTCTGTAACAGAAAAAACGGGTAAACTTGTAGGTAATCTGGCAGTCAAAGAATCAGATGATTTAATGATTACCTGTAAAAGCGGAGTAACAATCAGGATGTCTGTTAAATCTATAAGTGAACAGGGAAGAGCTACGCAGGGTGTAAAGCTGATAAGACTGGATGATGGGGATGAAATAGCAGCTATTACCAGCCTGGATGCTTTCATCAGGGAAGAAGAAGAGGAAGAGAATTTAATAGAAAATGATGTGAATTCCGAAACACAGGCAACCGGTTCAGTTGAAAATTCATCTGATAATGGTGAAACAGAAAATGAAACAGGTGAAAATGAAGCTAACGAAGAAGAGTAAACTCTTAATTAGAATAAAATAAATATTAAATTTATCATCAATATTTTAATAAACACTCACATATGAAATCCATTTTGCTCACAATATCACTGGCAATTTTAACGGTTGCGGCAGGGTATTCACAAAAGTTAAATAAGGCAAAGAATCTTTTTAGTCAGAATAAAGTAGCTGAAGCTCAGGCTGAAATAGATGGAGTTGTTAAAGATCCTAAACAGAATGAAAATTCTGATGCATGGTATCTGAGGGCACAGATTTATAATCACATAATGAAAGACAGCAGCCGCCCGCAGGATAAAGAGATGGCCAGAAATAACACCTGGGAATCTTTGAAAAAATATCTCGAGCTGGAAGAAAAGAAAGAAGAAAACAAACGTCATTTGCTGCTTACACTAGATAACAGGCAACCACTGATAGATTTGTACAGCAGCCATTCAGCCGATGGGGCAACTTTTTACAATGCTTCAAATTTTAATGATGCACTGGGAAGTTTTGAAAAAAGTCTGGAAATTTTTGACCTTATGGCCCAACAGGGTTTTATAGAGGGAACAACTTTAGATACTGTTACAACTTTATATGCAGGTATTTCAGCAGAAAAAGCCAATAAAATGGATCTTGCTGCAAAATATTACGGAAAACTTGCAGAAGCTAAAGCTACAGATGAAGGCTTTGTGGAATTGTACAAATGGCTGGCAGATCATTATTATAAAAGAAAAGAAGATATTGCTACTTCTACAAAATTCATTAACCTTGGAAGAGAACTTTATCCTGAAGATGAATTCTGGACTTCTTATGAACTTGAAATGCTGAGAGAACAGGATGATAAAACAGCTTTATTTGATAAATACAAACAAATTATAAGTGAAAAGCCAAATGATTATCTGAATAAATTTAATTATGCAGTAGAATTATACCAGGTAGGGTACAATTCAGATTCAGCATTACGACCTGCTAATTCTAAAGAATTACTGGAAGAAGCAAAATCTCAACTACTGTCTTCATTAAAAGATAATCCAGATTTCCCTAACTCTAACCTGGTACTCGCACAAATTTATTATAATGAAGGAGTTGAAATTACTGCTGAAAATAATAAAATTCGTCCGGTTGCCGGCGGCAGATTAACTGCTGAGCAGACTAAAGAAAAAGAAAGACTAAGAATTCTTACAAATGAAAAATACGACCAGGCGAAAGTTTATCTCGAAAAAGTTGAACAATTATTAGGTTCTCAGGGTACATTAAAAGCTCAGGAAAGAATGTTCCTAAGAGATGCATACGATATGCTGATTATGATTTATGAGCAGCAAAAAGACAGAGATAAAGCAAATGCTTATACCGAGAAATATAATAATGTTGATAAAGACCACCAATAATGGTGTGAGAAGTTGAATAATTGTTACTGGAAAATTTTAATTGGGACAAGAATTATCTTGTCCCAATTTTGTTTATAGAAAGAAGTAC
>Ga0079224_100014092_pt1 | contig 11157 bp, 10 predicted proteins | sample Stecom2015_FD_80414 | JGI IMG/M metagenome (GOLD analysis project Ga0079224, IMG submission 80414) | Agricultural soil microbial communities from Utah to study Nitrogen management - Steer compost 2015 | ecosystem: Environmental > Terrestrial > Soil > Agricultural land | place: USA: Utah...
GAAGAGCCGGCAGGAAAGGTGGAACCGCTCGACGCTTTGCGCAGGGAAGTGGAGGCATGCCGTCTGTGTCCCTTACACGCGCCTGCAACCCAGGCGGTTTTTGGCGAGGGACCGCGCGAATCCGACCTCATGTTTGTAGGCGAGCAACCTGGTGACCATGAGGACCTGGAGGGGCGGCCATTTGTCGGGCCGGCCGGACAGGTCTTTGATCGCGCGCTAGCCGACGCAGGAATCGATCGGAGTAAAGTCTATGTCACCAACGCTGTGAAGCACTTCAAGTTTGAGATGCGCGGTAAGCAGCGCGTGCACAGCAAGCCGAGCGGAGGTGAGGTCGCCAAATGCCGCTTCTGGCTTCATCGCGAAATTGCCCTGGTGAAACCGAAGCTAATCGTCGCCCTCGGCGCTACGGCCGCGCTCGGGCTTACGGGCCGCCGCCTCGCGGTGACGCGCGACCGTGGACTCGTTGTGCCTTTCAACAGCATATCGCTTCTCGTTACGGTGCACCCCTCCTATCTGCTGCGATTACCTGACCAGAACGCGGCGGAGGCAGAATACGGCCGGTTTGTCGAGGATCTTAAGGCGGCACAATCATGGTGCGGAGCTTGAATTTACGAGGGCAACATATTGATATCATAATGATAGGCCGTGTGTTTGTTTTTCGTAGTGCGGCATCAGGCGGTTCGCAAAATTGACTTTTACGTAGTTCAGACGAGAGTTGCGCTTGGAGACAGATGGGGCGGTATCAGAATGCGGGATTACTACACGATCTCGGAATTGACGCGCGAATTCAGGGTATCGACGCGAACCTTGCGCTTCTATGAGGATGAGGGCCTGATTCAGCCGGTGCGCCGCGGCCGCACGCGCCTTTACCGGCCGTCCGACCGGCATCTTGTGCGCCAGATCTTGCGCGGCAGGCGCCTCGGCTTCTCCATCAGCGAAATCCGGGAGATCATCCAGATCTACCACACGCCGCCCGGCGAGGTCGCACAGCTCAACCTGCTGATCGAAAAGATCGAGGAGAAGCGGCAGCACCTGCGCCAGAAGCGCCGCGATCTGGAGGACGCGCTGGCCGAACTCGACCGTGCCGAGGAATCCTGCGTCGAACGGCTTGCGGAACTCGGCGTGAAGACCTGAGGTATCGGTTCAGACCCAGCGGCGCACCTTCTTCTGGTAGTCGCGGTACTTCTTGCCGAAACGCAGCGCCAGATGCTGTTCCTCGGCTTCGATGGCAAGCTTCTGCGTCGCGAAGGCGGCGAGAAACGCAAGGATCAGGAACCAGATGATTCCCGTGATGAAGCCGACGCCGATCATGATGGCGGTGTTTCCGAGATAGATCGGATTGCGGCTGAAGGCGTAGGGCCCGCTGGTGACGAGATGCTCGGCGCGTCTGTCCAGGCGTATGGTCGTGCCGCTGCGGTGTAGAGTGCGGATCGCAGCGACCTCCAGAAATACAGCGGCAAGTACCAGGAGCCAGCCCGCGGCAAACAGCAGATCGGCAAGCGGCGAGCCGAACCAGGGCAGTGGAACCAAGAGGTGAAGCACGATGCTGGCGGCGATGGCCGCCAGATAGAGAATCGGTGGCCAGGCGATGCGGCTCGGCGCCTGTTCAGACGATCCGCTCATGTGACTCCTCCGAAATGACAGCCGGGCAGCCGCTCCGACAGCCCTATTCATAGTTCTCCATGCTGCAGCGAAAGACAACATCCTCCAGCCAGGCCTGCGTCTCGTCATCAGCCTGTCTGGAATAAAGCGCGCCGAGCCGCCCGGCCGCCGTCGCTTCCTCGAGCACGCACGCGCAGTAGGCGCGGCAGAATGGTTCTTCGTTGTGCGTCGCACACTCGCCGGTGCATGCCTGCAGGAACTGTGCGGGATCGGGCGTTGGCGGCATCATCAGCGCAAACAGCCAGACGAGAGAGAAAAGCACCGGCTGGTGAAGCAGGTAAAAGACGAGGCTATGCCGTCCGGCCGCGGCCAGAAGCGGGACCTTGCGGGTGGGCCTCAAGTTTCCGAGCCGCTCGATCAGCCCGGCTCTTGCCGAGGCCTTGGCTGCCGCAAGTCCCAGCAGAACGGCGCCAAACCATGGAAACAGCGGTATGTAGTCGTTGCTCGGCCGCACATTCGACGACAGGCCCATCCACCAGAAAACAGGCTGATCAAGAAACGGCGCCTGGACGATGTGCGGGGCGGCGATCGCGAAAACCGCCAGCGCCAGAATGATGGGGATCGGCAGACGCAAGGCGAGCGCGCCCAGTACGCTTGCGAGCGTAATATGGTGCAAAATGCCGAAGAAGATGAAGCCTTCGGGCGTGACGAAATAAGTCACGACCGTAATGGTGGCCGCCGCCGCCGCGATCACCGCCAGCCGCTTCAGAAAGGGCCGGAGGCGGAACCGCTCCCTATGGGCCAGAAACAGGCTGACGCCAACCAGAAACAGGAATGAACTGGCGATCAGCCGGGCGAAAATTTTCCAGCCGCCGGTGACGGATGTGTTCGGCGCGATATAGCCGAAGAAGTCCAGGTCCCATGTAAAATGATAGATGGCCATGGCGACGAGCGCCACCCCGCGTGCCACGTCCACGAGTTCGATGCGGGTTCGTTTCGGTTGCACTCTGTGCCATCTCCCATTGTCAGCCGATATGCGCGTGTGCCCGACCGCGATTTGATAACGGGACGAAAACGCCTATTGTTCGCCGCCGTCAATGGCGACCGGCAGAAGAACGGGGAAAGCCTGCCGCTGAAGATGAGGATGAGGCTATGAAGATACTGCATGCAAACGGCGCCGCAATGCCCGCAATCGGACTTGGAACATGGACCCTCCGTGGGCGCGCCTGCACGGAACTGGTCAGCCATGCCCTCGAAATCGGCTATCGCCATGTCGACACGGCTGCCTCTTACGAGAACGAGGCCGACGTGGGAAAGGCGATCCGCGATGCGGCCATCCCGCGCGACCAGCTCTTTCTCACGACCAAGATATGGTGGACGGAACTGGCGCCTGCCGACCTGGAACGCTCCACTGAAAGAAGCCTCAAGCTGCTCGGCCTCGACTATGTGGACCTCCTGCTCATCCACTGGCCGAATCCCGACATTCCGCTGGCCCAGACCATTCCGGCCCTCAACCGTATGCGCGAGCGTGGGCTGACACGCCACATCGGCGTTTCCAATTTCCCGACGCGGCTGATCGAGGAGGCCGTTCGCCTGTCGGAGGCTCCGCTCGTTGCCAATCAGGTCGAATATCATCCATATCTGGATCAGGACAAAGTGCTCGCGGCCTGCCGCGCCAACGGCATGGCGATGGTCTCCTACTGTCCGCTCCATCGCGGCGGCGGGCTGCTTGAGGAGCCTGCCGTCACCGCGGCCGCCGCCCGCCACGGGAAGACTCCTGCCCAGATCGTATTGCGCTGGCATGTCCAGCAGGAAGGCGTAGCCGTCATCCCGCGCACCAGCCGTAAGGAACGGCTGGCGGAGAACGCTGCGATCTTCGACTTCTCGCTCGATGCGGCGGAGATGGAAGCGATCGGCGCGCTGCGCAAAGCCGGCAAACGTATCTGCGACTACGCGTTTTCACCGGTTTGGGACACCCCGTAGGCCCGTCAGGCCTTCGGATACCGGTTTTCACCTCATTTGTGCTAGAAGGAGACCGCGAGGGACAGCCTGATTCCAGCGGCGCGCCCGCGGAGGGGGCAACGACAGGAGAGGATGATTTGATGCTGAAGAAGACGATTGTAGCCGGTCTTATTGCGGCTATGACGGCCGGTTGCACCACCGATCCATATACGGGGCAGCAGAAGATTTCGAACACGGCGGCGGGAGCCGGCCTGGGCGCGCTGGCAGGCGCTGGCCTCGGGCTTCTGGCAGGCGGCGACGACCGTCGCAACGCGCTTCTCGGCGCGGGTATCGGCGCGCTCGCCGGCGGCGCGATCGGCGGCTATATGGATCAGCAGGAGGCGCAGCTTCGCGCGCAGCTTCAGGGCACAGGCGTCAGCGTGACCCGGGTGGGTGACCAGATCATCCTGAACATGCCCTCCAACATCACCTTCGCCTTCGATTCGGACTCGATCCAGCCGTCCTTCTACGAGACGCTGAACTCCGTGGCGCTGGTGCTCAGACGCTACAACCAGACCCTCGTGGACGTCATCGGCCACACGGATTCCACCGGCAGCACGGACTACAACATGCGGCTTTCGCAGCGCCGGGCCGCGGCCGTGGCCGATTACCTGATCGCGCAGGGCAACAACAGCCAGCGCTTCGCCGTCATCGGCATGGGGCCGACGCAGCCAATCGCCTCGAACGCGACGGAGGAGGGCAGGGCGCAGAACCGCCGCGTGGAAATCAAGTTAGTGCCGCTGACCGCCGGCTGAACCGCCACAGCGGCAACAGGTTCAGGAAGCAAGAGCAACCGCAATGCGCGCCGCAAGGCGCGCATTGTTTTTGACCAGTTCGATATTGGTCTTGAGGCTGCGGCCGCCGGTGAGCTCGAGGATGCGCCCCAGCAGGAAGGGGGTCACGGCCTTGCCACCAATGCCGGCTGCCGCAGCATCCGCCTCGGCCCTGGCGATATAAGCCTCCATTTCGGCGCTCGGGATTTCCATCTGGCGCGGCACAGGATTGGCGATCAGCATGCCGCCCGGAATGCCGAGAGCTGCACGCGTCTTCTGGAATTCGGCGATCGCTTCGGGGCTGTCGAGGCGCAGCGGTGCCGGGCAGGGCGATTCGCGTGACCAGAAGGCCGGCATGGTGGCGGTTCCGTAGGCCACAACCGGCACGCCGCGCGTCTCCAGCACCTCCAGCGTTTTGGGAATATCCAGAATGGCCTTGGGCCCCGCCGAGACGACGATGACGGGCGTGCGGGCGAGCTCTTCAAGGTCGGAGGAGATGTCAAAACTCTTTTCGGCGCCGCGATGCACGCCGCCAATGCCGCCAGTCGCGAAGACGGGGATGCCGGCGAGATGGGCGCCTATCATGGTAGCGGCGACTGTGGTGCCGCCGGTGCGACCCTGGCTGATGGCGAAGGCGAGATCGGCGCGCGAGAGCTTCATCGCATCCTTCCGCTGCGCGAGCTCTTCGCGCTCCGATGCCGAAAGGCCTATCTTCAGCCGGCCGTCGATAACGGCGATGGTGGCGGGAACCGCGCCTTCCTGGGTGATGAGTGACTCCACCTCCATCGCCATTTCGTTATTCTGCGGCCAGGGCATGCCATGGGTGATGATGGTGCTTTCAAGCGCCACCACCGCGCGCCCGGCTGCGAGAGCCTCGGCCACGCGGGGATGAATGTCGATATGCTGCAGGGCGGCGGCCATGGAATCTCCTGTTCCTGATCAGGTCAGCATGCGGGGTTGGGGTACTTGCGCAAGGGCTGCCCGGAAAGCGGCCTCGTCGGTCTCGGGAGATGCCTCTTCGCTTTCCACGGTCAGCATGGCGGCCGCCAAGCCTTCACGCACGGCCTCGGCGAGCGAAAGCCCGCGCATGAGGGCCGCCACGGTCGCGCCGGCGAGCGCGTCGCCCGCGCCCGTCACGTCTGCGATACGGCTCACGGGCGGTGGCGCGATCTCGAACAGCATGCCTTGATCAAAGCATACGGCCGGATTGTCACCCCGGGTGATGATCCCCGCGCTAAGACCCAGAGAGGCAAGCGCCTCCGCTGCCGCACGCGGTTCGGCATCCGGAGAAAGGCCGGCAAGACGGCAGGCCTCCCGGCGGTTCATGTAGAGACACGAGATGCGGCCGAAGGAAGGCAGTAGGCGAGGAGCCTTCGCCGGGGAAACCGCAATGGCAAAGAGCGGCTTTTCGGGCGCGAGTCCCGCAAAAAGCGCGAGTGCTTCCTCCGGCATGTTGGCATCGGCAAGAAGCGCGTCCGCCTCCCGCGCCGCCTCACGGACCTTGCGGCGCCTCAACTGTTTCGGAAATCCGATCTCGTAAAGCTCCATGTCCGCAAGGCCCGTGACGAGCTCTCCCTCCCGCGTGAGGATGGCCGTGTAGCTTGGCGTTGCCCGGTCGAGATAGGTTGCCGAAAGATCCTCAATGCCAGCCTCTTCGATCGCAAGAGCGACCCGTTCGCCCGACGCATCGCCGCCCCGCAGCGAAACCAACGAGACCGCAATGTCGTGGCGAACCGCCCAGCGGGCGGCATTGAAGGCGCCGCCGCCCACATCCTCGCGCATCTGGCCTGGATTGGAGGCCTCCGCTACATATTCAACGGTAAATCGGCCCCTGCGGTCGATATGCGCACCCCCGGCGGCAAGAAGGCGCGGCCTGCTCACGGCACCCTCCGGCGAATCTTCCCACCTCCGAACAGGCGAAAGCCGGTCGGCACCGCGCCGAACCGCCCCGCGCATGCGGGTAGCCTCATATTTGAACAAATTCGGAACAAAATTGGGTTTCCCTTGGTTTTCAATGGCTTGTGGCTATTGCCAAATCGGAACAAAAGAGGTACAAAAAACATTGGGAGATTGGCAGCGCTGGCCTCCATTGACGAGCAAAGGGTGTTGTATCATGGCTCAGAATACGTTGCGGCTGGTAGAGGACAACTCGGTGGATAAAACCAAGGCATTGGACGCGGCGCTTTCGCAGATCGAACGCGCTTTTGGCAAGGGCTCGATCATGCGGCTCGGCGCCAACGACCAGGTTGTCGAGATCGAAACTGTTTCGGCGGGCTCGCTCGGCCTCGACATCGCGCTGGGGGTCGGCGGCCTGCCGCGCGGCCGCATCATCGAGATTTACGGGCCGGAAAGCTCGGGTAAGACTACCCTTGCGCTCCACACCATTGCCGAGGCGCAGAAGAAGGGCGGCATCTGCGGCTTCATTGACGCCGAGCATGCGCTCGATCCGGTCTATGCACGAAAGCTCGGGGTTGACCTTGAGAATCTTCTGATTTCGCAGCCCGACACGGGCGAGCAGGCGCTTGAGATTTGCGACACGCTCGTGCGGTCGGGCGCCATCGATGTGATCGTCGTGGATTCGGTCGCGGCCCTCACGCCACGAGCCGAAATCGAGGGCGAGATGGGCGAATCCCTTCCCGGCATGCAGGCGCGGCTGATGAGCCAGGCCCTGCGCAAGCTCACCGCCTCCATCTCCCGCTCCAACACCATGGTGATCTTCATCAACCAGATCCGCATGAAGATCGGTGTCATGTTCGGCTCTCCGGAGACGACGACGGGCGGCAACGCGCTCAAGTTCTATGCCTCCGTGCGCCTCGACATCCGCCGCATCGGTTCGGTGAAGGATCGCGAGGAGACCGTCGGCAACCAGACGCGGGTTAAGGTGGTCAAGAACAAGCTGGCGCCGCCTTTCAAGCAGGTCGAGTTCGACATCATGTATGGCGAAGGCGTGTCGAAGACGGGCGAGCTCATCGACCTGGGTGTGAAGGCCGGTGTGGTGGAGAAGTCCGGCGCCTGGTTCTCCTATAACTCCCAGCGCCTCGGGCAGGGCCGAGAGAACGCCAAGCAGTTTCTGCGCGACAATCCGGAAATCGCGCGCGAGATCGAACTAGCGCTGAGGCAGAATGCGGGTCTCATCGCCGAGCGGTTCCTCGATGATACGCGCGGCGAGGAGATGGACGACGCGGCCGAAGGGTAAGAGGCGGCAGATCCCGCCTCTTGCCATTGCCCCAGACCGGGTAGCCTGCCTGATTTCTTCGAGAGAGAGCCTTTGCAGCGGGGGTAGGTCTTGACGGACCTCCCCCGCCGCCGTGGCCAGTATTTCTCGGGCAGCCATTCGCTCGAATTCCCGGCAGCGGATTTCTGGACAGCCGAGGGCACCGGCGCTAAAAGGCTGCGATCTCTTGTCCCCGTTGCAGGCGGGTTTCTCGCAAAAGGCAAAACATGAGCGGCGTCAACGACATCCGGTCGACATTTCTCGACTACTTCAGAAAGAACGGGCACGAGGTGGTGCCCTCAAGCCCGCTGGTGCCGCGCAACGACCCGACGCTCATGTTCACCAATGCGGGTATGGTGCAGTTCAAGAACGTCTTCACGGGATTGGAGACTCGGCCCTACAGCCGCGCGGTCACGGCCCAGAAATGCGTGCGCGCCGGCGGCAAGCACAACGACCTCGACAATGTGGGCTACACGGCCCGGCATCACACCTTCTTTGAGATGTTGGGCAACTTCTCCTTCGGCGACTATTTCAAGGACGTTGCCATCGAGTTGGCCTGGAACCTCGTCACGAAGGAGTTCGGTCTCGACCCCAAGCGGCTTCTCGTCACCGTCTACCACACGGATGACGAGGCGGCGGGATACTGGGCAAAGATCGCGGGCCTTCCCGAGAACCGTATCATCCGCATTCCCACCAGCGACAATTTCTGGGCCATGGGGGATACGGGTCCGTGCGGCCCCTGCTCGGAAATCTTCTACGATCATGGCGAGCATATCCCCGGCGGCCCTCCGGGCAGCCCGGACGAGGATGGAGACCGTTTCATCGAGATCTGGAACCTCGTGTTCATGCAGTACGAGCAGGTGAACGCGCAGGAGAGGATCGACCTTCCTCGGCCCTCCATCGATACCGGCATGGGGCTGGAACGGATTGCCGCCGTGCTGCAGGGCGTCCACGACAATTACGACATCGATCTCTTCCGGGCCCTGATCCATGCTTCGGAGGAGGCGCTCGGCGTGCGTGCCGAAGGTGAGCAGCGCGCCAGCCACAAGGTCATTGCCGACCATCTGCGCGCGGCGAGCTTCCTTATCGCCGACGGTGTTCTGCCTTCCAACGAGGGACGCGGCTATGTGCTGCGCCGCATCATGCGGCGCGCCATGCGGCATGCCCAGCTTCTCGGCGCCGAAGAGCCGCTCATGTGGCGCCTCGTGCCGGCGCTGGTTCGCGAGATGGGGCAAGCCTATCCGGAGCTTCAGCGCGGTGAGGCGCTGATCACCGAAACCCTCAGGCTCGAGGAGACGCGCTTCCGCAAGACTCTGGTCCGCGGCCTCGGCCTGCTTTCCGATGTCACGCGCGACATGGGCGAGGGCGACCGGCTCGACGGCGAAACCGCCTTCAAGCTCTACGATACCTATGGATTCCCGCTCGACCTGACCCAGGATGCCCTGCGCCAGCGCGGGATCGGCGTCGATATCGAAGGCTTCCAGGCCGCCATGGAACGTCAGAAGGCCGAGGCGCGCGCGAGCTGGGCAGGCTCCGGCGAGGCTGCCACCGAGGCGGTCTGGTTCACGGTCAAGGACAAGGTGGGCGCGACCGAGTTCCTCGGTTACGAGACGGAGCAGGCCGAAGGCGTGGTCGCGGCGATCGTTAAGGACGGCGCCATCGTCGAAAGCGCCGCTTCGGGCGAGGAGGTGGCGCTCGTCACCAACCAGACGCCTTTTTACGGCGAGTCCGGCGGACAGGTGGGCGATACGGGCGTCATCGAAGGCCAGGATTTCGCTTTTGCCGTTTCCGATACCCAAAAGAAGGGCGAAGGCCTGCTTGTGCATTTCGGCAGGGTGACAAAGGGCGAGGTGAGGACCGGCGAGCCGGTCTCGCTGCGGGTCGACCATGACCGTCGCTTCCGCATCCGCGCCAATCATTCGGCGACCCATCTCATCCATGAGGCGCTGCGTCAGGTTCTGGGCACCCATGTTGCGCAGAAGGGCTCGCTCGTGGCGCCGGACCGGCTGCGCTTCGACTTCTCGCATCCTAAGCCCATGACCGACGAAGAGCTTGCCCGCGTCGAAGACATGGCCAATGCCATCGTGCTGCAGAATGCACCGGTCACGACACGCCTGATGGCCGTGGACGATGCCATTGCCGCGGGTGCGATGGCGCTTTTTGGCGAGAAGTATGGTGACGAGGTGCGCGTCGTCTCCATGGGCACGGCCATTGAGGGCGAAAAGGTGGGCAAGCCTTATTCGCTCGAGCTCTGCGGCGGCACCCATGTATCGGCCACGGGCGACATCGGCTTGGTGCACATCGTGTCGGAAGGCGCGGTGGCCGCAGGTGTGCGCAGGCTCGAGGCGCTGACGGGTGCGGCTGCGCGGCGCTATTTGGACGAACAGGAGCGCCAGTTGAAGCGGGTGGCGGCGGTGCTGAAGGTGGCGCCCGGGGAGGTCGTTCCCCGTCTCGAAACGCTGCTCGAGGAGCGCCGCAAGCTGGAGCGCGAGCTGAGCGAGGCCCGCAAGAAGCTCGCGCTTGGCGGCGGCGCGCAGGATGCGAGCGCCGGCCGGCAGGAGGTCGGCGGTGTCGGCTTCATGGGCCGGATCGTGACAGGCATTTCGCCCAAGGACCTGAAGCCGCTTGCGGATGAGGGCAAGAGGGCACTCGGCTCCGGCGTCGTCGTCTTCGTCGGCACGTCCGAGGAGGGCAAGGCGAGCGTGGTGGTCGGTGTCACCGACGATCTGACGGATCGCTTCAACGCCGTGGATCTTGTCCGCAGGGCCTCTGCCGCGATCGGCGGGCAGGGCGGGGGAGGTCGCCCCGACATGGCCCAGGCCGGCGGACCGGATGCGAGCAAGGCTTCTGCCGCGATCGACGCGGTGAAGGAGGCGCTGGCGGGATAGAGCGTCCCGCCGCGGCCGGTTGCTGCTTCGGACTATCCAGGCTGCTTCGCGCAACCCCGGGAGAAGTGGATGCCGGTTTCCGCGGGGAACTGCCGCCGACAAACTTGGATCATTCCAGCGTCCCGTTAACGTTGGAATGGTCCGATCAACTTAACAGTTCGGTGTCCTTGAAGCTCTGTCGGCCGGAGACCCTTCTCCACCAGTCCATCAGTTGGGGATTCTGCTCAAGAAGCGCCAGCCCCTGAGGAGCCTTTACGAAATAGGCCAAAATCGGGGCTGCATGCAGGTCGGCAAGCGTGAGCTGTTCGCCGCACAGCCATGGGCCCTCCGTCTTGAGGCGTGTCAATGCGGCAAGGCAGGTGGCGGCCCGGGGAAGCGCGGCGGCGACCTTCGCTTCGTCTACAGCCGCGCCCCGTTTCGGCTTCGAGACCGTCTCGACATAGATGTCCCAGACCAGCGTGCGGTAGGCATAGGCGTCGAGAACAGCAACGATCTGGTTCATCCGCGCCCTGAGCTTCACCTCCTTCGGCTGCAGCGGCGGGCCGGCAAAGGCCTCGTCCACATAGCGCGTGATCGCGGTCGTCTCGAACAGGCGGAAATCGCCGTGCGCGAAGGCCGGTATGCGGCCGAAGGGCTGGAGATCGAGATACCAGCCGGGCAGCCCCTCCGGCGCAAAGAC
>Ga0079224_100014093_pt1 | contig 11157 bp, 7 predicted proteins | sample Stecom2015_FD_80414 | JGI IMG/M metagenome (GOLD analysis project Ga0079224, IMG submission 80414) | Agricultural soil microbial communities from Utah to study Nitrogen management - Steer compost 2015 | ecosystem: Environmental > Terrestrial > Soil > Agricultural land | place: USA: Utah...
GAGCTCGTGCGCGATCGAGCGGGCGTCAGACGCGACCGCTCCTCGTCCGACGATACCGCCTCCCACTCGCGCGCGAGCTCATCCGGGTACGACGTCTCCTCGAGACGCGCGATCGCATGATTGCGAGCCATGACGGCCGCTTGATAGGCGCGCACCTTGCCCGCGAAGCCCTGGCTCGCGCGATCGCGAAGGACCATCGACAGGACGAAAGGCGTGCCGATGACCGCGAGCGTCGAGAGAACGATGAGGACCATGATGAGGGCCACGCCCTCGCTCGAGGCTCGCCGTCGCATCGTCGTTCTCGTCGCGCGCATCATCACCGCACCACTCCCAAGCGGTCGATCTCGATCGTGCGGCTCCGGACGCCGGGGATCGAGAGGAGCCGCGCCGCCTCGGCCGCCTCGAGCGAGCGCTGATCGGGAATCGACGCGACGCGCGGCTCGGATCCGGAGCTCGCCTGGAAGGGTGATGCTTTCGTCGATGTCGCCGCGCTCGATCTCGATCGAGCCGCCGATCTCGAACCCGCTCGCGCCTTCGGCTGCTCCCCGGGCGACAACGCCTGCGCGCGCGACTCGCGCCAAGTCTCGTAGCTGATCTCCGGGACGATGAAGGGCCCGGGCGCGCGGCACTTCTCTGCGAGCGCGAGATCGGGAAGCTCGACGAGCACGAGATCGATCGGACCTTCGTGCCGCGACGCGTCGAGCCTGCCATCGCGGTCGAAAGTGATCACCCTGCGAAAGGACACCAGGTGCTCGAGCTCGGGGTACTCGTAGACCGTTGGCGCGATCGTGCCGCGAAGGACCACCTCGTCGATCGCTCCGGGAAAGGGCGACTCCGGATGGGAGATCCGGAAGGGGGCCGCGCTCGCGGGAATCTGCGCCGGCGCGCCCGATGGAGCCCCGGACGCGTTCGGGGCGCTCGCATCTCTCGCCGTCGCCGTGAGCGTGGCGACCGGCGTGAGCGCTCGCGGGACGCCGTCGACCGTCACCTGCACCGCTCCGCGCTCGTACTCGAGCGTGACGCGCACCCAGCGTTCGGGCGCGACGATCTCATCGTCCGTCCGCGCTCGCCAGTCGCCGATGCGCACCTCGAGAGCGCGAAGCTCGGTGAGCCAAAGACCCCAGGATCGCTCGCGATCGGCGATGGCGAAGGCGCGCGGCTCGCGTCCTCCGAGCACCGTCCCGCGCCGCGCGATGAGGGCTCCGGTCGCGGTCCCGCTGCCGCGCCTCGCATCGCGTGCCGATGGAAGCACCGGCGGCACGAGCTCGTGACGGATCCAGGCGGCGAGCGAGAAGCTGTCGCGCGGCGAATACTTCTCGTGCGTCCCGCAATCGACGTGGGCGCCACCCGATCGGAAGCGGAGCGCATCGCCCGTCCGACCTTCGACGCGGGTCGCGCCGCGCACGGTGAAGGTCTCCTGCGCGAAGAGGGAGCCATCCGCCGGCGGCTCCTCGAAGCTCCACTCGTCGATCGTCTCGAACGCGAACGCGGAGACCGTGCGCCTCACCGGATCGACCACGACGTGCGTGGCGCTACGCGTGAGGATCGCCGAGTTTCGCGCCGCCCGGAAGACCGTCGCGATCTCGGCCGCGGAGCTCTCGAGGAGGTAGTTCCTGCGCGCGGCGGTGAAAGCCCCGATGCTGAGGCTTCCAAGGAGCGCGATGATCGACATGACGACGAGGAGCTCGAGGAGGGTGAACCCGCCTCGGCGCGCCCGCCGCCCGATCGAGCATCGGCTCTGATCGATCGCGCACGTTGTCAGGACTTCCAGGAGCAAATGTCGTCACCCTCGCCGTTCTGGTTCACGCCGTCGGGGCCGAGGGACCAGATCTGGAACGAGGAGGGCGCCGCGTGCCCTTCACCCGTCGGCGATTTCGCGGCCTCGACCTCGAACTTGGTCCCTTCCGCCGTGCGATACGTGAGCTTCTGACCGTAGTCGCGATGGTGAATGTAGACGTAGGGGTTTCCCCACGCGTCGGTGTATTCGAAGAGCGCGCCGCTCGTCCGCGACGGGTCCAGCTCCTTCCGGACCACCGCCAAGGCGGCGGGAGGAAGCGTGTCGCCGTCGGCGTTCAGGAGGCGATCCTCCTCGAAATCCTCGTGGAACGGCCCACCCTTCTTCCGCGACAGAAGACAGAGAAGGAGGATCTCGTTGCCGTCGTTCTCGGCGTTGACTCCGCTGACGCGAAAGAAGCTCCACCGGCTGGGAGGGAAGTCGCCCATCTCGCGGCCGAAGGTCTCGGCGGCCGCCTTGAGAAGCGAGATCTCGTGCTTCACGGCGCCTTCGCGCGCGTGGATCTGAGCGATCCTCAAACCCGCGACCGAGAGGCTCGCGAGGATGCCGATGATCGCGACGACCACGAGCACCTCGACCAGGGTGAAGGCGCGGACCGAAGCCGATACCGTTCTCGAGCGACGCTTCATTCCTCTCATCTCGAATCGGATCCGCGACGCGCCTCGCGATAGATCTCGAGGTCGTCGAAAGTAAGCAGGCAGGGGCTGCCCTCGCCGTCCGCTCGAACGACGAGCGAGACGCGCCACTCCGAGGTCGTGTTCCCGGAGACACGCAGGTTGCGGGCGACCTCGACACCGTCGACGAAGACCGAGAAAAGCTGCGACGAACGTGCGGTCGTGCCTTCGGTCTCGACACGACGGAGCTCGAGCCGATGGTAGCCGCCGTCCTGCGGCCACGGCGCCCCGCCATGGTAGACGGGCGCAAGGCGACGCGTCGTTCGCCGGGAGTCCTTCTCCTTCTCCTTGTCCTTTTCGGGGTCCGTCGTCTCGGGTTCGAGCCAACCATCCCTCGTGCTCAGGATGCGCGGCTTGACGCGGCCGTCGAGATCGACGATCGCCTCGATGCCGGCGACTCGCTGGCGCGCGCCTCGGTAGCCTTCGAGGCGAAGCGCGGGGATGCCCCGGCCGGATCCGAGCTTCACGCCGACGCTCAGCTTGTCGAAGTCGCTCGCCGACATCGGGCGCATGAGGACGATGCTCGTCTCGCCTTGGGGATCGTTTCGCTGCACGCCTTCGAAGACGACCTCCTCGCCGCGAAGCGATGCATCGATCCCGAAGAGCTCGTGCGCGTCCCAGCCGTCGATCATCGGCCCGTCCGCGCCGTTGAAAGGATCTCGCCAAACCTCGAGCCGCCCGAGATCGCGAATCGCCGTCATCGCGGTCTCGATCCACCTCGAAAGCGGCGCCTCGACCGCCTCGTCGACGCTACGCTGCGAGCTTGCGAGGAGACGCTCCGCCTCGTCGAGCTCGCCTTGGCCATAGCGCAGATATCCCAATCCCGCGAGGATGCCCGCTCGATCGGCCGCCATGCGCTGCGCCGACTGAAGGAACGCCGCGCCGCGCACGTTCTCGCCGGCATGAAGGCTCGCAAGCCCCACCGTCTCGAGAAGAGCCGCGTCATCCCCGAAGACCTCGGCCGCGAGCTCGAGGAGCCGCAGCGCATCGTTCGGCGCGCCCTCCATGGACCGCACTCGCGCGAGAAGCCTCGACGCAGCGGCGAAGACTTCGGGATCCGCCGCATGCGCGCGGCGCATGGCCTCGAGCTCTCCCGTCGCTCGCGCGCGCTCGCCCGCGTCGATCAGCGCTTCCGCGAGGATCAACCGGTCGATGACGCTCTCGGGCATCGCCTCCCGCGCGCGCTCGAACGCCCGCACCGCGTCGCTCGCGCGACCTTCGCGAGCTGCGTGAAGCCCCCGCAGGCGCTCGATCCGCGCCAGGGTCGACGCATTGGCGACCGACGCCGAATCGATCTTCGCGAGCTCGGTCCCCGCATCCTCGAGCCGACCGAGGCTGACGAGGCAATGGATGCGATCGAGGCTCGCGTCGAGCTCCGGCGCAGCGCCCTCGAGGAGCGGCGCGAGCGTCGAGAGCGCTTCCTCATAGCGACCCTCGACCACGTGGAGCGCGGCGAGCTCGCGAAGGAGATCGCGGCTGTCGGCATCGCGAGCGAGAGAGCGTTCGATGAGAAGGCGCGCGGCGCTCCGGTCCTCGGGACGAGCGGCGCGGAGCCTCAGGCGAAGAAGGTTGCGCTCGGCGCGACGGATCAGGTCGATGTCGGGGCTCGCGTGACCAACCTCCTCGCCGGAACCGCTTCCGAGCACCTCCTCCCAGACGCGATACGCGCCGTCGCGATCGCCGGACTCGAAGCGGATCGTCGCGAGGAGCTCGCGCGCTCGCATGCGCTCGTCGTCGCGCGCCTCATCGGCCGCGATCACGCGCTCGAGATAGGCGGCCGCAGGCGACGTGAGCCCCGCGCGCGTCGCGAGGATCTCTCCGGCGCGAAGAAGCATCGCATGAGTCGCGGCGCCCGCGCGCTCGGCGAGAAGCCAGGTCTCGAGCTCGCGATCGAGCGCCTCGAGCGGAGCGGTCGCGATCGGGTGCTCCTCGGAGGCGAGGAGGAGGAGCCACGGGTAGGCTTCCTTGACTTCGGGATCGAGGCGCACGGCCCGTTCGAAGTGCGCGTGCGCCGACGCGGGACGCGGCGCCGTGCCGCCGAGCTTCGGGTGGGGAAGAGCGCACCACTTGCCGAGAGCGAGGAGGGCCCGTGCGAGCCGCTCGCGATCGGACGAGATGCCGCGCGTCCATCGGACCCAATCGGTGTAGACCTGGTCGACGGTTCGCCGCTGCGTGATCTCGCCGATCTCCTCGCGCTGGAACGCGACGCTCACCGTGCCTTGACCGACTCGGCTTCGCACCTCGATCCGGCTCGCATCGAGCGGCGTCGTGATCTCGCCTTGGATCTCGCGGCCGTCCTTCAAGACGACGCGATCGAGAAGCCGGATCTCGCGAAGCTCCTCGGGCGGCAGGACCTCCTCGGCGCGCGCGACGCGGGTGAGGCCGGTGGGTCCAGCGAAGACGGTGACAAGAAGCACCGCGCCGAGAACGAAGGGACGTCGCGGATGCGCGAAGCGCGACGGGGCATCAACGCGCTGCGCGCTCGAGATCTCGACGTGGCTCGCGCTCGAAGTCATGGCTGCCGGCCCTCCGGCGCTCGGCGGCGCGTCTCGCTCTCCTTCGCGTCATCGCCCTTCTTCTTGTCGTCGTCCTTCGTCTCCGGCGGCGCCGGCTCGACGAACGCGAAGAGCTCGTTTCCGGGTTCGCCGAGGACGGGCGGAAGCGGTAGGATCCGCGCGCGATCGACGATCGGCGGCGGCGAGAGGGACGGTGGATCGAGCGGCTGCCAACCTTCGGCGAAACGGAAAGGATTCCGCGTGGGAGCGCTCTTCGTCTCGAATCTCGCGAAGCGCGGTCGCGCGATCGCCGGGCTCGTCTGGCGAAGCGTCGTGTCCGGAACGCGGATGTTCGGTCGAGGCTCGAGGAAGCCCGCGACCGCGGTCCACGCCGTCACGAGGAAGATCAGCGCGACGGGGAGAAGAACGACTCGTTCGCGATTCAGCCGCATGGACTATCTCCTCCGCCGCATGCGAGAGCCCGAGGGAGGATCGGCGGCGCCGACGCCCCCCGCCCCATCGCCCGCCGCGGGCGCGTCGACCTGAAGCCCGAAAAGCTCGACCTCGGCCTCGAGGATCTCCTCATCGTCCGATCGCGGCGTGAGCTTCCCGACGATCCGCACTTGAAGAAAGCTCTTCTCCGCCTGCGCGAGATCGAAGAGCCGCAGGAAATTCTCGAAGCGCCCTCGCAGCACGATCGCCGCGCCGAGATAGTTCGTCTTCCCGACTTCGAGGCCGTCGGCGATCACCGGCGACTGGATCCACGGAATGAGCGACGGCTTGCCGATGGAGGTCATGCCGGAGTCGACGGCGATGAGGAGCGCACGTTCGACCACGCTCAGATACGCGTGGAGGATGCGGTACTCCCCAGGGCCATAGTTCGGATCGATGTCGAAATCGTCCGGCGAGAGCTTCTCCGGAAGCGCGAGCCCACGAGGATTCGCCCGCGACTGCGCCTCTCCCCAGACACGATCGATGCGCTTGTTGAAAGCGATGAGAAGGGAGCGCTCGCCCTCGGGAAGCGGTGGAAGCGGCAGCGCGAGCTCCTCGCGAAGCTCGGCCTCCGCTCGCGCGTACGCCTCGGCGCGACGGCGCTCGAGCCAGTACGTCCGCTCGAGCTCGCCGTGGAGGCGCGAGATGTTCTGCCCGAGACTTCGGCAGCGCCGATAGGTCTGGTCCGCCCCCTCGGCGAGCCCCGAGATGAACGAGTTGAGCGCCAGGAACACGACGGCGACGCTTGCGGAGATGAGGAGGAACTTTTGATGGTTGATCCAAAGGCTGCGGAGCATGGTCACATCCTCCCCGACTCAGGGCGAACCGCCATGGTGAACGTGTACCAGGGCCCCTCCTCCTCATGGGAGAGGAACTGCACGTCGCGCACGCGCTCCTCACGAAGCAGCGAGTCTTGGAGCTCGAGAATCCAGTCGAACCCTTTGCGTTTTTCGTTCGAAACGCGTCCTTTGACGATCGCCTCGTAGGCGAAGCCCCCCTCGCCGCCCTTCTCCTCCGCCTCGAGCACGACCGAATCGAGCCGGATCTCGGACCTGAGGGAGTCGCCGAGGAAGTGGAGCAGGAAGGCCTGGAAGGAGGTCGGCTCGGCCTCCTCGAGCAAGCGATCGATGCGCGCCCGAATCGCCCGCGATTCCGCGATGCTCGCGTCGCGCTCGGCGCGCCGGGACTCGAGCGCCGCCCACTCGTTTTGAAGCTCCTCGTGAAGCGAGTTCGCGTCGGCGGAGACCCAGAGGCCGTGCGCGAGGCGAAGAACGAGAGAGAGCCCGAGCAGGATGCCGGCGGCCCAGAGGAAGACCGTCCGCTCGCGAAAGATCCGCCGCTTCCGGTACGCGCTCGGGAGGATCTCGAGAGCGGCGTCGCGCTTGCCTCTGGCTCGAAGGGCCACGGTCGCCAGGCCCACCGCAAGACCGAGGCTCGCGTCCGTTTTCTCCGCCCCCGACTCCGTCGAGGCCGGCGCGAACGACTCGACCTTCTCGGCGCCGAGCGCCTGCGCGAGCCAGGTATCGAGCCCGTTCAATCGCGCGCCGCCGCCGGTCATCCACACACGCCGCAAGGGCGGGAGCTCGACGTCGGCCTGGCTCGACACGAAGCGAAGCGTCGATTGCAGGTTGCTGAGGAGCTGCCCCGCCGCGCCTCGGAGCGGACCGACGGTGGCCTCGGCGACTCCCGGTCGCGAAGCGTCGAGTCCGCCGCGCCGGCGCTTGACCGCTTCGGCCTCGGCGCGCGAAAGACCGAGGGATCGCTCGAGCGCCTCGGTGAACCGCTCGCCGCCGAAGGTCGCGCTCCGCGCGAAGACGAGCCGGTTGTCGAGGATCACGAGCATGTGAAGGTTGCGCGCGCCGATGTCGATGGCGAGGACGGCGTCATCCTCCTCGCCGTCGGGCGGCGCTTTCTCGGCGAAGAAGTCCCACGCCGAGTAGAGGGCGAGCGCCGCGGGCACGCAGCTCTCGATCCGGATGCCTCCCGCTTCGAGCGCGCTCAGCTTCGCATCGAGCGCCGTCTCCTTCGCGAGTCCGATGAGAATCGTGCGCTCGCCATCGAGGCGCGGCACGGGAAGGATGGCGAAGTCGCTCGCGACCGGCTCGCCCATGCGGTCCGCGATGGAGAGGACCTCGTAGGAGATCACCGTCTCGAGGCGGCGATCGGGCATCGGGGGGACGTGCGTGTACCTGAGGATCGACTCGGCGCCATCGAGCCCGAGGATTCCCGACCGAACGCGGAATCCCTCCTCGGAGATGACGCGCGCGACCGCAGCGGCGACGTCTGCCGGATCCTCGAGATCGACGCCCTCGCTTGCGAGGCGCGCGCGCGGAATGACGATCGCGCGCTCGACCTCGATCGTGCCCGCGCTCTCGCGCACGAGCACGGCCTTGATCGCCTCCGCGCCGAAATCGATACCGATCGCTCTGCGTCGCCCGATCATCGGGTGCTCCGTTCTTGCTCTTTCGATCCGGCCCCGCCGACGATGCCGCGGACCTCGGCTTCGCGACGGCTCTGAATGCGCTGGAGGAGGCTCTCGACCTCGACCGCTCGATCCGCGCCGATCGGCTCCTCGCTGAGCGCGCGAAGCTCGATCTCCGCGAAGGCGGTGAGCCCGGCTTCGAAGTGCGCGCGGGCGCGTTCGAGGCGTCGCGAGAGCGCGCTCGCCGCTGCCTCCTCGGTCTCGCGTTTCTCGTGCGTTTCGAGCCGGGAGAGAATCCGCGCGAGCGGCTCCGCCTCCGCCGTCCCTTGGAGCCGTTCGATCCAGGTCTTCGTGCGCGCGCGGAGCGAGGCGAGGACGACGGGCGAAGGCTCGCGCTCGAAGCGGGAGACCTCGCTCTCGAGCTCGCGCACGACGCCGCGGGCCGCGTGGCTCCAGCCCGCGAGGAGCTCGTCGGCGCGCGCGATCGCGGCTTTCTCCTCCGGCCAGTTGCGGCGCAAGTCGCCGAGGAGCTCGACCGCGGCTCCGAGCTCGCCCTGCTCGTAAAGCCGCAGCGCATCGCGGATGAGATCCATGGCGGCTTCCCGCTCGCTCAGGGAGCCGGGCACGAAGCGCACGTCGATCCGATCCTGCGGCGGATCGGGCAGGATGACGAGCGAGGCGCGCGGGCGTCCAAGGAACGACTTCTCGAAGGTGACCTTCACCGGAGTCGAGAAGACGAGCGAGGTGCGATCGGCGACGTTTCCGAGAACGAGCTCGCGAACGCCGTCGAACGCCGCGTCCTGCGCGAGGCCGCGCCCCGAGACGACGCCGTGATAGAGGACCGGGAGACGAGCGCTCGGCAGCTCGAGACGAAGCGCGATCGCGCGCGACGCATCGCGTTCGACGCCGAGCCCAACCGGCTCTCCATCGTTCTCTCCATTCGCGCCGCGAGCGCCTTCGCCTGCCTCTCCGTCGCCCGCGTCGTCCTTCGCTTCCTCGAACAAGCTCGCAGAGTCGTTCTCCTCCTCGGCGATGCCGAAGCTCAAGACGACTTCGGATGACGTCGAGCGAGCGATCGCCTCGATGCTCGCCCAACGCGACTCCGAGACGACGGGAATCGAGGTCGAGACGTGCACCGCGCCGCGATCGCCGGGCTCGATGATGGGCGCGGAGAGCGCCGGAGAATAGCCGTCGCGATCGGCCGCCGGGCCGGCCCAGATTCGATCGATGATGACCCGCTCGCCCGAAAGCCAACGGAAGCGACCGTGCGGGTCGAGCGAGAGGGAGAAGGTCGACGTCGCCGCGGCGATCGAGAGCTCCTGCGAGCCTGCGCCGTCGCTCTCCGCGCCCGAAGCGGCGTTGGCGATGTCGCTCGCGCCGTCGCCCGTGGACTCTCCTCCCGCGTCACCCTGCGCCAGGCCGAACGAGATGCGATCGAAGAGCGCGCGGCCCGCGCCCGCGACGAAGCATCCGACGCGCGCATGCGCCGCGCCTTCGGGAGCGACGAGCTCGAAAACCTCATCGAGCGAATCTCCGGGGCCGCGCGCGGCTCGGCTGAGCTGGGTGGAGATCACGGTCGCTCCGCCATCGCCCGGCCGCAGCCAATCGACGAAGAGCCCGGCGATGAACGCGCTCTCGACGCGGACGAAACCTTCGAGGCGGTAACGAGAGCGCGGAACGACGACGATCGAGCGGTCGAGGACGGCCGTCGTGATCGCGCTCGAGCCATCGCTCTCGACCGCGAGCGCCCAATCGCCCGGGAACTGCGCGCCGGTGTTCGACCGCGCGATCGATCCGCCTTCTCCGTCGAGAACGCGCCACCCGGGCACCGGTCCGCTCTTTCCTTCGGGATCGGGCGCGCGCTCGAAGGACCAGTCGGCGCCGAGGAGGTTGTGCGCCAGGGCCGGGTCGGGATCCTCGATGGCGACGAGGTGGCGCAGGAGATCGAAGAGGAAGAACGCGAGGATGAGCGTGACGACGAGAAGCGCGCCGGCGATGAGCGGCTGGCGCACCTTCTCGGCCGCGAGCGCGCGCGCGACATCCGCCCTGCGGATGAGGAGCTCCTCGCCGCCCTCTCCATCGCCGTCACGCTCCTTTCGACGCGCGCGCCGCGCCGGGACCGCGGCGCCGCCCGCCTCAACGGGCGCGCTCTCCTCGCCGGGCACCTCCACTTCGAAAAGCGACGTGCCGATCCGCAACCGGGCGCCGTTTCGAAGGCGCGCGCGCTCGATGCGCTTCTTGCCGATGTAGACGCCGTTCTTGCTGTCGAGGTCCTCGACGACGAGCGTCTTCCCATCCCAGAGAATGCGCGCGTGCTCGCCCGAGACCCGCTCGTCGCGGAGCGCGAGGGAAGCTCGCCGGCTCCTGCCGATGCTGAAACGCTCGCGATCGATCGGGAACGTATTTCCCGCGAGCGGACCTTCGACCGCGATGAGCCGCGGCGCCTCGACCGATCGCCGGCCGCCGTCGCTCTTCGCCGGGAGGCCGTCTCCGTCGCCTTCGCCGACGCCGTCCGCATCGGCGTCGTCGTCCTCGTCTTCGAAGACGAGATCGTCATCGACGATGTCCGCGTCGTCGTCATCGAGCTCCGATCGAGCGTCGGCGGGCTCGTCCTCGATCGACTCGAGCTCGAGGATGCCGTCGTCCTCGTCGGCCGTGCGCGACGATGCGCTCTCGTCGCTCGTCGCGCCGGCGCTCGCCGCGTCGGCCGCGTCGTCATCGAGCGGCAGCTCGCCATCGAGCACGCTTCGCTCCTCGGGCTCGACCACCAGGCGCGTGAGGCCGATCTTGAACTCATCGCCGGGACGGAGCATCACCGACTCGACCGGCTTTCCCTGATGGACGGTGCCGTTCGAGCTTCCGAGGTCCTCGAGGAGGATGCCCTGCGGCTTGCGCGTGAGTCGGCAGTGGCGACGCGATGAGCGCTGGTCGCGGATCACAACCTCGTTGTCGGTCCCGCGACCAATATGAATGACGCCCTCCGCGAGCTCGACGAGACGCGAGCTACCGTCATGCTCTTCAACGTAGAGACGTATCGGCATGCTTCCTTCGGCCTCCAAGGCCGGCGGTCGGACCCGTATCGGCGATCATGCTCGCGGACGGCCTCGAAGGGCGATCATCCGCGCCATGCCTCGGCAGCGCCCGCGTCCCGAAAGCGTCCGAACCTGACCTCGGACGAACGGCTCAATCCGAGTCGCGGGTGAGATTGTACTTTTCGATCTTCGCGTCGAGCGTGGGCCGCGAGATGCCGAGAACCTCGGCCGCCCGGCTCTTTTTCCA